>Ga0307507_10003699_pt1 | contig 28894 bp, 20 predicted proteins | sample 7_EM_MG_FD_207223 | JGI IMG/M metagenome (GOLD analysis project Ga0307507, IMG submission 207223) | Populus trichocarpa ectomycorrhiza microbial communities from riparian zone in the Pacific Northwest, United States - 7_EM | ecosystem: Host-associated > Plants > Roots > Unclassified | place... | reverse complement strand
CCTCGAAGCCGGTGGTCGACATCGACCCGCCCATCGCCTGCGCGACGACCTCGTACGCCTTGAAGTTGGTGTACGGGCCGTCCCCGAAGCCCTTGATGGACGCATACACAATGCGGGGATTGATCTCCTGTATGCGATCCCAGGTGAACCCCATACGGTCGACCGCGCCCGGCCCGAAGTTCTCGACCATGACGTCGGAGCGCCGGATCAGCTCGGTGAGGATCTCCTTGCCGCGCTCGGTCTTCGTGTTGAGGGTGATGCTCCGCTTGTTGCAGTTGAGCATCGTGAAGTAGAGGGAGTCGACGTCCGGGAGGTCGCGCAGCTGCTTGCGGGTGATGTCGCCGGTCGGCGCCTCCAGCTTGACGACGTCGGCGCCGAGCCAGGCGAGGAGTTGGGTGGCGGAGGGGCCGGACTGGACGTGCGTCATGTCGAGGACGCGGATGCCCTCAAGTGCCCTGGCGGTCATGGCCGTTCACCTCACTTGTACATCGTCTGGTTCATGGTTCCGGGGGCGTACGCGTCCGGGTCGACCCAGACGTTGATCAGCGACGGCTTGCCCGACTCACGGGCGCGTTGCAGGGCGGGGCCGATGTCAGCGGGGTCGCGGACCTCCTCGCCGTAACCGCCCAGCATCTGGGCGAACTTGTCGTAGTGGACATCGCCGAGGGTGTTGCCGACCCGCTCGCGTTCCAGGCCGTACTTGGCGGCCTGGCCGTAACGGATCTGGTTCATCGAGGAGTTGTTGCCGACGATGCCGACGAAGGGGAGGTCGTAGCGGACGAGGGTCTCGAAGTCCCAGCCGGTGAGGGAGAACGCGCCGTCGCCGAACAGCGCGACGACCTCCTTGTCCGGTCGCGCCTGCTTGGCCGCCAGCACGAAGGGGATGCCGACGCCGAGGGTGCCCAGGGGCCCCGGATCCATCCAGTGGCCCGGTGACTTGGGCTGCACGACCTGCCCGGAGAAGGTGACGATGTCGCCGCCGTCACCGATGTAGATGGAGTCCTCGGTGAGGAAGTCGTTGATCTCGCTGACCAGACGGTAGGGGTGGATCGGTGAGGCGTCCGACTTCAGGCTCGGCAACCGCTTCTCGATCGCGGTCTGTTCGGCGGCGCGCAGCTCGTCGAGCCACTCCTTGCGCCGGGACGCACCGCCGTTGATGCGACCGGAGGCGGCCTCGGTGACCGACTTCAGCACGAGTCCCGCGTCGCCGACGATGCCGAGGTCGATGTCGCGGTTCTTGCCGACGGTGCGGTAGTCGAGGTCGATCTGCACGACGGTCGCGTCCGGGGAGAGCCGCTTGCCGTAGCCCATGCGGAAGTCGAAGGGCGTGCCGACGATGACGATGACGTCGGCGTTGGAGAAGGCGTACCGGCGCGAGAGCTGGAAGTGGTGCGGATCGCCGGGCGGGAGGGTGCCGCGCCCCGCGCCGTTCATGTACGCGGGGATGTTGAGGGTGCGGACGAGGTCAATGGCCGCCTCGGTGCCGCGAGTTGTCCACACCTGGCTGCCCAACAGGATCGCCGGCTTCTCGGCGTGGACCAGCAGGTCGGCGAGCTTCTCGATCGCCTCGGGGTCGCCGGCCGAACGGGTCGAGGCGCGGTAGGCACCCGGCTTAGGCACCCGCGCCTTGCCCACCGGCACCTTGGCGTCGAGGACATCGCGCGGGATCTCCAGGAAGGAGGGGCCGGGCGCGCCGTGGTAGCACTCACGGAACGCCATCGACACCATGTCGGCGGCGCGCGCCGTGTCCGGCACCGTCGCCGCGAACTTGGTGATCGGCGTCATCATGTCGACGTGCGGCAGGTCCTGCAGGGACCCCATCTTGTGCTGCGTGAGGGCCCCTTGGCCGCCGATCAGCAGCATCGGGGACTCCGCGCGGAAGGCGTTGGCGACACCGGTCACGGCGTCGGTCGTACCCGGACCCGCGGTGACCACCGCGCACCCGGGCCTGCCGGTGATCCGCGCGTAACCGTCCGCCGCGTGGGCTGCCACCTGTTCGTGGCGTACGTCGACGACTTCTATGCCCTCGTCGACGCAGCCGTCGTAGATGTCGATGATGTGGCCGCCGCACAGGGTGTAGATGCGGTCGACCCCCTCGGCCTTCAGGGCTTTGGCGACGAGATGACCACCGGAAATCACGTCCTGGGTGTCGTCGGGCATGGCGAAGTCCTGTCCCTTCGTAGGGGGTTGGAACGCTCTCGCGGTACATTGCATACAGTCGACGAATACTGTATGAAACTTGTTATCCCGCATCCGGTGGGTGGTGTCCAGGGGGCGTGCGGCACTTTTAGGTGAGGAGCTCGGATGGACCTGTACGAGCACCAGGCAAGGGAACTCTTCGAGGAACACGGCATCTTGGTGCCCAGGGCCGAGGTCACCGCCTCGTCCAAGGAGGCGCGGGAGATCGCCCGCAGGCTGGGCGGCGGGGTGGTGGTGAAAGCCCAGGTGAAGACCGGCGGGCGGGGCAAGGCGGGCGGGGTGAAGCTCGCCGCCGACCCGGCCGCCGCGGAGCTCACCGCACGCCAGATCCTCGGCATGGACATCAAGGGCCACACGGTCGGCAAGGTGATGCTGGCCCAACCCGTCGACATCGAGAGCGAGTTCTACGTCTCGTACGTCCTCGACCGCGCGGCGGGCCGCTTCCTTGCGATCGCGTCCGCCGAGGGCGGTATGGAGATCGAGGAGATCGCCGCTGGTCGACCGGAGGCAGTCGCCCGTATGCACATCGACCCCGTCGAGGGCGTCACCTCGGCCAAGGCGGGCGAGATCGCGGAGGCGGCCGGCCTGCCGCCGCAGACCGTCGACGTTCTCGTACGGCTGTGGGAGGTGCTGGTCCGCGAGGACGCCGTCCTCGTCGAGGTGAACCCGCTCGTGCGCACCCGGCAGGGGCAGATCCTCGCCCTCGACGGCAAGGTGACACTCGACGACAACGCCCGCTTCCGGCAGGCACGTTGGGGTGCCGAGGGCGCGGCGCACGACGATCCGCTGGAGGCGGCGGCCGCCGCGAAGGGGCTCAACTACGTCAAGCTCGACGGCGCGGTCGGCGTCATCGGCAACGGCGCGGGCCTCGTCATGTCGACGCTCGACGTCGTCGCGGGCTGTGGCGCCCGGCCCGCCAACTTCCTCGACATCGGCGGCGGGGCATCCGCCCAGATCATGACCGACGGGCTGTCCGTCATCCTCTCCGACCCGGCTGTGAAGTCGGTCTTCGTGAACGTCTTCGGCGGCATCACCGCATGCGACGCGGTGGCCGACGGCATCGTGCGGGCCCTGGACACCGTCCAGTTGACCAAGCCGCTGGTCGTCCGGCTCGACGGCAACAACGCGGCCCAGGGCCGGGCCATCCTCGAAGAGCACGCGCATCCACTGGTCCAGCAGGCCACCACTATGGACGGCGCCGCCCGCCGCGCCGCCGACCTCGCCAACGCACGCTAAGGAGCCGGGACATGGCCATCTACCTCACCAAGGAGAGCAAGGTCCTCGTCCAGGGCATGACCGGCGGCGAGGGCATGAAGCACACCCGCCGGATGCTCGCGGCCGGCACGAACATCGTCGGCGGCGTCAACCCCCGCAAGGCCGGCCGTACCGTCGACTTCGACGACCGTGCCGTGCCGGTCTTCGGGTCGGTCGCCGACGGTATGCAGTCGACGGGAGCCGATGTCACCGTCGTGTTCGTGCCGCCCGCCTTCGCCAAGGAGGCCGTGACCGAGGCCGCCGACGCGGGCATCGGCCTCGCCGTCGTCATCACCGAGGGCATCCCGGTCCACGACTCGGTCGCCTTCACCGCCCACGCGCGCTCGAAGGGCACCCGGATCATCGGCCCCAACTGCCCCGGCCTGATCACCCCCGGCCAGGCCAACGCGGGCATCATCCCCGCCGACATCGCCAAGCCGGGCCGTATCGGCCTGGTGTCCAAGTCCGGCACGCTCACCTACCAACTCATGTACGAACTCCGGGACATCGGCTTCTCGACCTGCGTCGGCATCGGCGGTGACCCCGTCGTCGGCACGACCCACATCGACTGCCTCGCCGCCTTCCAGGACGACCTCGACACCGAACTCATCGTCCTCATCGGGGAGATCGGCGGCGACGCGGAAGAACGCGCCGCCGCGTACATCCGCGACCACGTCACCAAGCCGGTCGTCGGCTACATCGCCGGCTTCACCGCACCCGAGGGCAAGACGATGGGCCACGCGGGCGCCATCGTGTCCGGCTCGACCGGCACGGCGTCGGCGAAGAAGGAGGCGCTGGAGGACGTAGGAGTGAAGGTCGGGAGTACGCCGACGGAGACTGCCCGGCTGGTGCTGGACCGCCTGGATCTCTCGTAAGCGGCACGTGGTGCCACTCATAGCGGCACGTGGTGCCACTCATAGTTGATGTGACGTGACTGTTGCGCTCCTTCGAGCGCAACTAGCTTCATCTGTACGACAGTTCGTACGTAGGACCGTTCCTGCCTCACCCCGCCCCGACTGTGCACCGAGAGCGGAGCAGAAGCATGGCATCAACCCTCACGCCCGGTTCCACCCCGACATCCACCCCCACTCCCACGCTTCACCCCTCGATCCTCAAGGCGGGCACGTCCTGGAGTGACGCCTGGCGGCGTTGCCTCGCCGTCGCGCCCGAGGCGTTCCAGGACGACCGTGTCCTCAACCTCTGGAACGCTGCCTGGCAGCGGGACGGCCGGGCCCTGCCCGCCACCACCCCCGTCGACGGCAGCCCCATCGCGGGCCCACCCCGCCTGGACCGGTCCACCGCCCACCAGGCCGTACGTGCCTCCCTCGACCAGCACCGCGCCTGGCGCCACGTCCCGCTCGACGAGCGGCGCGCCCGCGTCGCCGCCACGCTGGACGCCCTGACCGAGCACCGCGAACTCCTCGCGCTGCTGCTGGTCTGGGAGATCGGCAAGCCGTGGCGGCTCGCGCAGGCGGACGTGGACCGGTCCATCGACGGCGTGCGCTGGTACGTCGACGGCATCGAGCCGATGCTCGCCGGCCGCACCCCGCTGGACGGCCCGGTGTCGAACATCGCGAGCTGGAACTACCCGATGAGCGTGCTCGTCCACGCGATGCTGGTCCAGGCGCTGGCCGGAAACGCGGTCATCGCCAAGACCCCGACCGACGGCGGCGTCGCGTGTCTCACCCTGGCCGCGGCGCTGGCCGCGCGCGAGGGGATTCCCGTCACCCTCGTCAGCGGCAGCGGAGGCGAGCTGTCGGAGGCGCTGGTCCGCGCGCCCGAGATCGGCTGCGTCTCCTTCGTCGGCGGGCGCGACACCGGAGCCGCGGTGGCCACGGCCGTCGCCGACCTCGGCAAGCGGCACGTACTGGAACAGGAAGGACTCAACACCTGGGGCATCTGGAACCACACGAACTGGGACACGCTCACCGCCGTCATCCCCAAGCTCTTCGACTACGGCAAACAACGCTGCACGGCGTATCCGCGCTTCGTCGTCCAGCGTGAGCTGTTCGACGAGTTCCTCACGGCCTACCTTCCGGCGGTCCGAACTCTCCGCGTCGGCCACCCCCTTGCGGTCCGGCACGCCCAAGACCCTTACCCGGAACTGGACTTCGGCCCGGTGATCAACGCGGCCAAGGCCAAGGAACTCCACGACCAGGTCGCCGAGGCGATCGATCGCGGCGCCGTACCCCTGCACCGCGGCAAGCTGTCCGAGGTCAACTTCCTTCCCGGGCAGGACACTTCGGCGTACGTCCGCCCCGTCACCCTCCTCAACCCGCCCCCGTCGTCCCCACTGCACCACGCGGAACCGTTCGGCCCGGTCGACACCATCGTCCTGGTCGACACGGAGGCGGAGCTGCTGGCCGCGATGAACGCGTCCAACGGTGCGTTGGTCGCCACCCTGTCCACCGACGACCGGGCGACCTACGACCGACTGGCCCCGCAGATACGGGCGTTCAAGGTCGGCCACGGCACACCACGGTCCCGCGGCGACCGCGACGAACTGTTCGGCGGCTTCGGCGCCTCCTGGCGCGGCGCCTTCGTCGGCGGCGAACTCCTCATCCGCGCGGTGACACACGGGCCGGTGGGGGAGCGGCTGCCCGGCAACTTCCCGGAGTACCAGCTCATGCCGTGACCGGCGGTCGGGCGGCGCTCGCGTCCGTCGAGTGCCGCCCGGTGATGATCTCGTCGGCCAGCCACCGGACCACGCCCCGCGGGTAGGGGCGCGGCAGGCTGAGCACGATGTGGTTCATCCCGGCGTCGACGAGCCGACCCACCGTCTCCCGGGTCGCGGCCGGATCGTCGTACGACACCAGGACCTGCACCGAGCGCGTGATCTCAGCAGGGTCACGTCCCAACTCGGCACAGTGCGCGTCGAGGACGCGGGCGCGCTCGGCGACGTATTCGACGGTGTTGTGCGGCGGCCCTGGAACGTTCCAGATGTCGGCGTGCTCGGCGACCAGCCGCAGCAGCCGGGTGCCCCAGCCGCCGATGAGCAGCGGGGGACCGGGCCGCTGCACGGGCTTGGGCTCGCACCGCGTGCCCCGGAGCCGGTAGTGGCGGCCCTCGAAGTCGAAGACCTCCCGGGTCCACATCCCCTTCAGGATCTCGACGGTCTCCACGAGACGCGCGATGCCCTCAGCCGGCGGGACGAGCGACAGACCGTACGCCTCGTACTCCGCGATCGCCGGATTGGCGCCCACGATGCCGCCGGCCCCCGGCGGTTGATGCGTGCCACCGACTCCCAGCCCGAGCACGAGCCGCCCGCCCGAGATCACGTCCACGGTGGACGCCATCTTGCCGAGCACGGCCGGCGGACGGATGCGGTTGCTGGTGACGAGGAGCCCGAGCCGCAACCGCTCCGTCTGCGCGGCGAGCGCGCTGAGCAGGGTCCAGCCTTCGTGAATCTCCCCGTCCTTGGGCCCGGCGAGCGGCAGCAGGTGGTCCCACAGCCAGGCGTCCGCGATCTCCGGCACCGTGTCGGCCTCCAGCCAGACGCGGCGGATGTCGTCGTAGGACACATGCATGGGAGTGGTCTTGATGCCGAAGCGCACAGTGGAGATGCCAGTGGTCATGTCAGTGGTGACGCCAGTGGTGATGTCTGCCATGATTGTCAGCGTACTAAATCATCAGGAGTGCTGACGATCAGTTGGGGGATTCAGTCGGGATACAGTCGAGGAATGGCCAACGATCAGCACCCTGCCCCCCTGGAATCCCGGCTCGGCTACCTCCTCAAGCACGCCCAGGCCAAACTGGCCAGGACGTCCGCCGAGGCGCTGGCGCCCCATGGCGTGGACGGTCACGAGCTGGCCGTACTGGTGGTGCTCTCCGGCGAGGAGCCGTTGTCGCAGGCCGAGGCCGCCGGGCGACTCGGCGTCGACCGCACCACGATGGTGTCCCTGATCGACGGCCTGGAGGACCACGGCCTGGTGGAACGACGCCGCAGCCCCCAGGACCGCCGCAAGAACATCGTCGAACTGACACCGGAGGGCCAGGACTGCCTGCGTCAGGCCGAGCAGGCACGCAGGGCGGCGGAACGCCGTTTCCTCGCCCCGCTGGACGAGGAAACGGCGGCATCGCTCGTACGGGCTCTTCAGGCGCTGGTGCTCACGGAGTGACCGTGTAGGTCTGCACGTCGAAGGTCTGCCCCAGCGAGTCGGTCGGCGCGACCGTCACCGAGGTCCCCTGCACGGTCACCTTCAGGAAGTGGTAGACCTGCGCGTCGTCGGTCGGCACGGCGGCGGCCCCGCAGGCGGAGCCGCGATTGCGGCTGTACGACCAGCCGATCCCGTAGGCGTCCGTGGCCGAGCAGCCGTTCTCGCCCACGGAGTGCACGTCGGCGCCGCCGCCCCCGGTGACGTACGAGGCGATCCGCCCGGGGCCGGCGCTGTTGCGCTGGTAGAGGTGCGAGTGGCCGTTGAAGACGAAGTCCACTCCGCCGTCCAGCAGGGTCTGTTCGACGGTGGAGAGGAAGGTGTCGCTGGGCTCACTCGCGCTGTCGGAGCGCAGCGGGAAGTGGAAGAACGCGAACTTCGGCCCGCTCGGGTGGGCAGCCAGGTCGGCCTTCAGCCACTCGTACTCGGGCGACCCGTTCTGCCAGTGGGCGTGCGCGTCCTGCTCGTAGATCGCGCAGTGCGACCCGCACGAACCGCCGGTCGCGTCACCGGTGTTGGAGTTCCCCCAAGCAGCGTCCAGCATGTAGAAACGCGCCCCGCCCGTGGTGAAGGCGTAGTACGACGTCGGATAGCTGATCGCGCTCGAGTTCAGATACGACGGGTAGTCGACCAGGCCCCACACGCCGCCCGACGCGGCCGCCAGCGCCGACTCCTTCCACACCGACAGATATGTGGCCGTCATGCTGTGGTTGCCGACCGTGCCGATGAGCGGGATGCGCATGCCCGGCTGCGTCCAGTACGACGGCCCGAACCACGAACTCACGTCCACACCGGTCTGGTTGAGGTCGCCGTACTGCGTCTGCGAGGTGCCCGGGTGGGTGTTGTCGCCGGTCTGGACGACGAAGCGGGCCCCGCTGGACGCGATCTGGCTCATCACGTTCGCCTGGTTCACGTTCAGGGAGCCGTCGTCGACCCCGGCGTTCGTGGTCTCGCCGGTGTCGCCGAGCACATCGAACGTGAAGGGGGCGGTGGAGGTCGCCGAGTCGGGGGTGGTGAAGCCCGGTGTCGTCAGGGTGCCGAGCAGGTCGGTGCCGGCGGCGGTGTAGACGCGGTAGCAGTAGCCGGTGCTCGCGCTCAGGCCGGTCAGGGTCACCGAGTTGGCGTACTCGCGGGTGGGGCCGACGGTGATCGGGCTGCCCAGGGTCGCCGAAGTCGCCGTATTGGCGGCGCAGTTGCCGACCGGGCCGTAGCGCACCGATCCGCGGCTCTGCGTGGTGGTCGCCCAGCTCACCTGGACCGACGCGGGCGTGGCGTCCGAGAGGTACGGCGCACGCGTCAACTGGGCGTCCGCGCCCGGGAGATCGGCATGGGCCGCGGGCGCGAACGACAGCGCCGTACCCGCCCCCAGGGCGAGGGCGAATACGGCGCTGCGCACGATGCTGAGCTTCCGGGACGGGGTTCTTCTGGTCATGTTCTTCCCTTCCTTCTTCTTCTGGTCCCCCGACTTCTTCTGATCCCCCGAAGTCGGGTGAAGCCGGTGACCGCGCCCACCAGCAGCAGCGCGCTGCCGGCGATCCGCAGCAGGCCCGGCCAGTAGCCGAGGGGGTCTTGGCGGGCGGCGCGCGAGGGAGGTACGGACGGTGCGGCCGAGGAGGCGGGGACGGCCCGCAGCCGGCGCAGGACGTCGAGCGCCTGTGACCCGTGCTCCACCGACGGTTCCACATGTGAGTTCTCGCTGAACTCGTTCCAGCTGATGAGGCCGAGAACATCCGGTCGCGAGGCCATGGCCGCCGCGTACTCGGTGCGCAGGGTCCGGCCGCCGTCGCGTGGCACCGTCTTCGTGCCGCCCACCAGCCGGGCGTCGAAGCCGGGTGCGAATGGTGCCATCCAGTAACCCTGCGCCCGGTGCACGGCGTCGGACATGTCCCGCAGCTTGCTCTCATGGCGGCCGTTGGTGTCGGGATTCACCGACGACCAGTAGTAGGCGTCCCCGTCGGTGACGTGGGCCAGTCTGCGGATGCCCGCCGGGTTCTTCTCCGTGCCGAGCACCAGCATCTGCCGGCGCACGGGTCCGGTGATCCGTGCGACGTCCGCGGCCGAGTACTCCCAGGTACCGCTGAACACGGTGAGCGGTTTGCCGCCGAGCCGCAGGAACGCAGGCTCGCGGGCATAACGGTCGTGCAGCAGACGGAAGTCGGCGGCGACCCGCGCGGTCGCGAGGGGACGGCGATGGAAGTCGAGCCCCTGATAGATGACCGCCACCTTGAAGTCCCGCTCCCGCGCGATGTCCAACAGCAGTTGCAGGCGACGGTCGTTGACGGCCCCGGACTTCCAGCTGACCACGAAGCCGTCGATCCCGGCGGACCGCGCCCAGGCGATGTGCGTACGGATCACGGACGCGTCGTCGCTCGAATAGCGGCCCAGGCGCGGGTAGTCGGTTTTGGCCCGCTGCCACGAGGACTCCTCGAACCACTGGTAGTAGTAGGCGAGCAACGGCACCCGCCGCCCCTCCACCGAGGTGGCGGGCGCCGGGAACAGCCCGGCCATCACCAGCGCCAGCACCATCAGCAGTCCGGCCCTCCTCACCCGGCACCACCTCGCCGTCTGCGCAACCTCCGGCCGATCAGCAGCAGTCCGGCAGCCGACAGGACCAACACCCCTGCGATCAGGGCGAGATCGGCGCGGCTGACCACCCGGACCTGCACGCTCTGCGTCCGTGACAAGCGGATCTGCTGTGCCGCCCGCAGCCCCTGGCCACCCGTGACCTCGACCTCGTACTGCCCGTGCGGCAGATCCCGCAACGTCGCCGACCGGTCCGCGCCGAACGGCACTTCGTGCACCGCACCGTCCGGCAGCCTGACGCGCACGGCTCGCCCCGCCGCCGAACCGAACACCGCGTCGCGCGCCGAGACCGTCAGATCGTGGAACGGCGTGACGAAGGTGACCTCACGACCCGACGCCGGCCGGAACCGCTGCCGCCCCGCGTCCACCGTGTTCGCCCCGTAGGCCTCTGCCGACTGCAGCGCGTAGACGACCGTCCGCGAGGTCAGTACGCTCCTGCGGTACACGGGCAGCAGCCCGTCGAGCCACACCGGCCGGCCCACGGGCAGCCGCCGGGTGTCCCCGGTGTCGTTCCGCACGGTCACGTACGGAACCCGGGTCCGGGGCACCGGCCGCCCCGTCTGGTCCACGCAGCGCACGATCACCCGGTAGCGCGCGGTGAACGCCGCCGTCACCGTGTAGTCGGCCCGCAGCGGCAGCCCCTCGACCGTGCGCCGGAACGCCTGTTCGGGATTGCGCTGTCCCGCCCACCGAGCGAAGGTGAACTGCCGCTGCGTCGAGGACAGTTCGCGGTCGTCGACGGCCAGCGTGTGCCCGGCGAAGTCGTGTGCACCGGTGAACTGCGCGGTGCCGTCCGCCCCCGTCACGACTGTTCTCCCGTCGAACGCGAAGCGCACACCCGCGAGGTGGGGCGTCGTCCGCACGGTGACCGTCACCGCCGGCGCCGCGGCCGCCCGCGTCGGTGACAGGCCCACGAGGACGACTCCGGCCAGTACCAACAGCCTTAGGACATACGCCATTTCGGTCGCACCGCCCCCCACAGCAACCCCGCCACCAGCGCCGAGGCCACGCCGTACACCGCGTACACGGGCGCGGGCGACGGCCGTCGCGCCACCGGCAGCGCCGCCTCCCGCGCATCGGCGGGGATGAGTTCCGCCTGTCGCGCGGGTGCCGCGAAGTCGAAGGCGTCGGCAAGACTCCTTGCCTGGGCCGCACGTCCGCCGAGTGGCCGCAGCCCCCAGTTCTCGACCATGAACCGCAGTGCACTGGCCGCCTCGAACTGCCCGTGCTGCACGGCACCCCGGGCCGCGTACGGACTGACGAGCAGCGCGGGAACCCGAAGCCCCCGCCCGGCCGGCGGCTTCACATGGTCGTACCAGCCACCGGAACCGTCGTACGACCACAACAGAGCCGACGACGACCAGTACTGACTGATCATCAACTGAGAGGTGAGCGACCGCACCAGCCGCTGTCCGGCCGGTACGGAGCGCGCCGACCGCTCGCCCGCGCCCGACGACGCGATGTACGCCACCGCGGGCAGCGTCCCGTGCGCCAGGTCCCGGTAGTACTCGCCGAGATCGGCGATGTGGGAGCGGAGCTTCGGGTCGTCGACGAAGCGCGGGATGTCGAGGAGCGGGACGCGCACGGTCTGGGTGGTGAGGTCGTCGGGGGAGCGGTAGGTCTTCTTCGGGTCGTAGTTCTGGACGTAGAACTTCCAGCTGACACCCGCCTGTTGGAGCCGGTCGAAGATCGTGGGGCCCTTCAGGTCCGAGGTGCCCGCCACCCACTGGGCGCGGTTGGCGCGGGTGCCGTCCAGGGAGGAGGCGAAGAAGTGGTCGAAGAGCTCGTAGCGGTCCGCCGCGTTCCAGTAGAAGGGGAGGTCGCGGCGGTCGTAGTAGCCCATCGCCACCCGTCCGTCCCGGCCCTGCCGCTCGAAGGCGGAGACGAAGGAGTCCATCCGTCCGCCGTCGAACTGCTGCTGCACCAGCCGGGGTCCGGCGCCCGGGGAGACCGGTCCCGAGCCGTGCAGCGGGTACGGCGCGACGGCACCGGCGGCCGGGTGTACGGGATCCACCGGCTGCCGGACGCCCGGGGGCGGGCCGTCGGCTCCCGGATAGGTGCCGAAGTAGTGGTCGAAGGTGCGGTCACCCTGCATGAGATAGACGAGATGCTCAATGGGCGTATGGGTGCGCGGAGTTGAGGCCGTGGCCGGTCCGGCGCCCACCAGTACAAGGAGCAACGCGGCCAGCAGGACCCTCATGACGCCCTCACCCGGTAGATCACTACCACCTTCACCCCGTTCGCGTTGCGTGCCGTGAACACCGCGTCCCCGTGGTAACGCCCCACCAGCTCCCGCAACTTGCCGGTGAAGAACGGCGTACGACGCGCTGTGTACGCGTCCCACACCAGGTACTGGAAGTCGCCGTCCCGCAGCGCCCGGTCCGGGTTCGGGACCGCCCGGTAACTGGGGTTGCGGCGGGCCGGATCGGGTGACACGGACAGCGCGGAGACCGGACACAGGCCGTAGTACTGCACCACGTTGGCCATCGACGGCCCGATCGCGAGCAGCCGCGCACCCGCGGGCGCATGCGTCCGCACCCACACCCCGGCCTCCCGACCGCCCGGCAGCCCACCGGTCCCGGCCAGGAACCGGGTGCTGGTCTGGGGCTGGATGCGCACCCAGGACGGAACCGCCAGCGAGCCCACGACCAGCCAGATCGCCGCGGCCGCCGCGAGCCGTTGGGCCCGGATCACGCGCGGGAACGAGGTGAGCGTCCGCCCGGCCAGCACCGCGAACACCGGCGCCGCGGGCAGCAGATACTGGAAGCCCTTCACCGGCCACACCGTGAAGAACAGTGCGGGCACGACCACCCAGCACACCAGCAGCCGCTCCCGCCAGGTGTTCTCGCGCCGCAGCCACACCAGCCCCGCGACGGCCGCCATGACGACCAACGGGCCGACGGCCCACGGGACTTCACGGCCGTAGAAGGAATAGGGATGGTTGGCCCGGCGGAACATCTGCCACAGCAGATAGCTGCCGCCCGTCCGCGCGTGCCCGGCCAGCAACTGCGTGAGCGGATGCGCGACCACCACCACCCCGATCACCCCGAGCGCGGGCAGCAGATGCCGCCAGCGGGTGTGCACGGCCGGGGTCAGCGCGAAGAACGCGTACAGCGAGCCCAGGAGGACGATCGACGTCTCCTTGGCCAGGACCGTGAACCCGAGTATGCCGCCGGCCGCCAACAGCCAGCGCGGGGCGGGGGATTCGGAGTACCGCACGACGCAGTACAGCGCCCCGGTCGCGCACAGCGTCATCGGTCCGTCGAGGAGCACCTGCCGACTGACGACGACGTGGTACGGCATGACGGCCAGCAGCAGCGCACCGACGAGCGCGGCCCGGCGCCCGTAGAGCCTGCGCCCCAGCCCGTACGTCGTCGCCACCGTCGCCACCCCGAGCAGCGCCGGCGCCGCACGCGCCGCCCAGTCGCTCTCGTGGACCCGCAGCGCGAGTGAGACCAGCGACTGGAACAGCACCGGGTGAGCCCTGAACACCGGGAAGAGCGACCCGAGTCGGCTGTCGCCGGCGAGCGAGGCGGCCGTACCCGTGTACACGGCCTCGTCGCTGTTGAACCCGGTCGCGGTCAACTGCCACAGCCGCAGGAACGCCGCGACGAGGAGGATCAGGATCAGGGGCGCCGCCGCCCGTACCCCGATGCCGGAGGGGGCCGGCACCGGGGCGGTACGGGGTGCTCCCGAGGGGAGCACGGAGCGGTCGGTCATGCGGCGGGGCTGGGCTGCAGACCCCAGCGGGGCCAGGCCTCGGCGCTGCTCACCGGCGGCCGGTGCTCCTCGCCCGCCAGCAGCCGCGGGATCTCGTCGGCCCACCCGAAGCAGTCCGACGCGATCACCCGCGTACGGACCCCGGAGAGGAACCCGGCGAGTATCTCCCGCTCACGGGCGCGCAGTTGGGCGTGGTCGAGGCCGTCGATGCACAGGGCGGGCGCGAGATAGCGGTAGGGCGGGAAGCCGTACGCGTCCTCGGTGTTGACCAGCATGCGCTCCAGCGCCACGTCGGCATCCAGGTCGTACAGATCCGGCGCCCCGCGCTCGATGACGAACAGGTCCTTCACCTCGGTGCTCGACCCGAGCCGGCACGGTACGAGCCGGTCGACGCTGTACTTCGGTGGGGGCACCAGGATCTGCGTGAGCGCGTTGATGCCCATGATGGGCAGGTTGAAGCGGGACAGCATCAGCGCGATCGAGCGCCCGCCCTTGCTGTGCAGCCGCGACTGGATGTTGAGCCGCCGCCACTCCTTCTTCGTGAGGTCCTCGGCCTGCACGGCACGCAGCGTGTGCGCACTGATGGTGAGCGGCTTCGGGAAGCACACGGCCAGCCCGGTCGCGTCCACGACGGTCATGTCGTCCGACAGGAACCGCCCGCCGTGCTCGCGCAGCAGCCGCAGCACGGTCGCCGTCTTGCCGGTGTCGGTGAGCGCCGACAGCATCACACCCCGCCCGTCCAGTTCGATGCAGGCGGAGTGCAGAAGCATCCGCCCACGCGAGATCAGCACGAAGCGCAGCAGCGCCTCGACCACGTTCGTGTACACGACGTGCGGTGAGCGGGCGAGCAGCGGACCGACCTCGACGGTGATCGGCGGGCCGAGCCGGACCCGGAAGTTGGCGCCGAAGCGGCCCAGATGCTCCTCGTAGCGCAGCGCCGCCGACTCGCTGCGGTCCTCGGTCAGTTCGGCCCGCCGCCGAGGCCTGCGCCGCCCGACGTCCCCCACCCGTACGGCGATGTCCACGTCCGCGTCCGGAATCCACTGCGCCCGGAAGAACTCCAGCTCGGGCAGCCGGATCTGGGAGCCGATCGTGACGGTGCCGGCGACGTCGTAGCGATACGGCAGATACACCGACCGCTTCTTGTTCACGGGTAGCGCCGGAGCGTCCGTGTCGACCAGCATCTTCACGGGATCGCGCTGCCGGACCTTCTTCTCGCCGCCGCGGTAGATCATGCGGTCGCTGATCAGGAAGCGGACGAGGAAGAGCAGCACCAGGGTGAGCGCGTTGGCGGTGAGCACGCCCATGCCGGCGACCACCAGCCACTGCAGGAGGGGCAGGCGGGCGATGAGCAGCAGGTTGTTCATGGCGAAGAAGCGCCCTGCGCGCCCGTACCAGGTGCCCTTGCGCTCACCGTTCCGGTAGACGGCGGCATCGGTGAGCACGAAGTTCCAGGTGGTGGAGAACTGGGTCGCCAGTGCCGCCCCGACCAGGTGGTGCACCCCGAGCACGTCGAAGAACAGCCACAGCGCGGCCGTGTTGACGGCGATCCCGGAGGCCCCGACGAGTCCGAACGCGATCATGCGCATCAGCTGTCGCTGCCCGCCGGCCACCCCGCGACGCAGCCGCGCGACATGCCGTACGAAGGCGAGGCCTTCTTTGACCGAGGCTTTGGACCGGCCCGCCTCCCGGGGGCCGAAGGTGTACGCGACCTCGGCGACGCGGGCCGCCGGATGCCGTACCAGGATCTCCAGGAGGATCTTGAAGCCGACGGGCCGCAGCCGCTCCGTGTCGATCACGTCCCGGCGGAAGGCGAACAGCCCGCTGAGCGGATCGCTGACGGTGGCGAGGCGGCGCGGAAAGGCGGCCTTGACCAGGCGGGTCGCGGACGACGACGTGGCCTGTCGGCCGGCGCCCGAGAGCCCCTCGGACTGACCGGTACCGGCGTACCGGGTGCCGACGGCGATGTCGACGCCCTCCCGCATCGCGGTCCTGGCCAGCAGGGCGGCTGCCTGCGGCGGATGCTGGAGATCGGCGTCCATGACCAGTACCCAGGAGCCGCGTGCGACTCGGGTCCCGGCCACGACGGCACCGGACAGCCCGCCGCCGCGCAGGCCGGGCGGTCGGTGCAGGAGCCGGACCGGCACGGGAGACGCCGGGGCGAGGGCAACGATCTCGTCGACCGTGCCGTCGTCGCTGTCGTCCACGAAAAGGATCTCGGCACCGAGCGCGGCGACCGCGGGGCCGAGCCGGTCCAGCAACAGCGGGACGCTTTCCTGCTCGTCGCGGGTCGGCACGAGGACGGTCAGCCGGGGCGCGGCGCTGTCGCCGTCACCCCCGCCGAGTTCCCTGACAGCCGTAGGCGTGCCCTCCTGGGCAGCCGTACGGGATTGGATCACGTGCGTCATGGAGTCCCCCCAGAACGCGTGCCGTCGGCTCAGCGGCGCGACGGACACCGAGACCGCCCGAGGACACGGGCGGAGGAGTGAGCGGTGACCCTCGCGGACGTACGGTCTCGACGCGGCGCGGGGTGGAGCGGAACGTGCCAGAGGTACGGAAGGACGTACCGGGCTCCACGGTCAGGAGCGGATGCCAGAGGCTAGCAGCGGGCTCGCGCGGTTCGCCCAGGATTCGTCCCGAATAAGCTGCCAGTTAGCCTGATGTTTACTTGCTTCGCCCGCATTGCGTCACATGCGTACCGTCTCGCACCGTCCGTCCCGGCCAAACGTAGGCAGATATACGTCTTGATTACGTAGAGGTGAAATTCACCTCATTCTTCACAGGCCCTCTGCCGAACCTGTGATTCCGCGATAAATATGACCCCCATGTCTTCCGACGGAGCGAACGGCGCCGCCCCCGCGGCGGCCCAGGATCACACCGCAACCCTCATGGGCGCGATGCGCGCGGTCCTCGCCCTGATCGACGACGTGGACGCGCTCAGAGCCGAGAACCGCCAACTCAAGGACGCCCTGGAAGCGCGCACCCTGATCGAACGCGCCAAGGGCATGCTCATGGCCCGCCGCGGCTGCGACGAGGCCACCGCCTTCCAGTTGCTCGTCGTCCTCGCCCGTAAGGAACAGCGCAAGGTGCGCGCGGTCGCCGCGGACTTTGCGAACGACGCCGGGGCGCATCCGCTCATGTGACGACCGGCCGATGACGGAATCCAGCCCCTGTCTGTGGCCGCTCGTTCACCCTCGGTGGTGCGTCCGTGTCGGCGACGGACCTGCCGCAGCCGGTTGCTCCCGAGACGGATATGCAGGTGAAAGGCACTCCGAAAGCTTGGTATTGTTGTCCATGTCGCTGCGGGGAACACCCCCGGCCAGGCGGCAGACACCTAGTCCGGGTGGCGGAATGGCAGACGCGCTAGCTTGAGGTGCTAGTGCCCTTTATCGGGCGTGGGGGTTCAAGTCCCCCCTCGGACACAACGCAACATCACCATTGCCCATGAGCCCCGTTCCGCGGGCACGGCAAACTGGCATCCGCTTCCGGCATTCTGCCCGGCGCGGGTGTTTTCTTGTTCCGGTGCGCTTTCGACGTCGATCCGATGCCGCAGCTTCCATGACACGGCGTCAACTAATCGTGCAATCACGGCGGTTGACCTGCGCCGTCGTTTCGACGCCCGAACGCATGGGCAAGTGACGTGCACGAAGAGGGGGACACGGGAGTGCCTGACCTGGTACGGACGGTGAGCGGACGGCGGCTACGGGTAGAAGTGTCGGGGGACCCCCAAGGGCACCCGGTTTTCCTGCTGCACGGCATGCCCGGCAGCCGGGTCGGGCCGCGGCCCCGGCCGATGTACCTCTACCAGCGCGGCGCCCGGCTCATCACCTTCGACCGGCCCGGGTACGGGGGGTCGGATCGCAGGCCGGGGCGGCGGGTCGTGGATGTCGTCGAGGACGTCGCCGCCGTAGCCGACGCCCTCGAACTGGACCGGTTCGCGGTGGCCGGCCGTTCCGGCGGGGCACCGCACGCCCTCGCCTGTGCCGCGCTGCTGCCCGGCCGGGTGACACGGGCCGCCGCCCTGGTGTGCCTCGCGCCACGGGACGCCGAAGGACTCGACTGGTTCGCCGGGATGACCCCGTTCAACGTCCGCGACTTCCACGCGGCGTTCACCGACCCGGAGCGGTACGCGGCCGGCATCATCCCGCGCTCCGCCGCCATCCGCAGCAACCCGGCCCGCCTCCTGGAGGAGCTGCGCTCGGACCTGACCGACGAGGACCGGCTGATCGTCTCCGACAACAGCATCCGCTCGATGCTGCTGCGCAACTACCACGAGGCGCTGCGCACTTCACCGTACGGCTGGATCGACGACGCCATCGCGCTGACCAGCCCGTGGGGCTTCGATCCGGCGCACATCAGGGTGCCGGTGATGCTGTGGCACGGCGCGAAGGACGTCTTCACGCCCGCCTCCCACTTCTCCTGGCTGGCCGCGCGCATCCCGCGGGCCAGGGCCGTCCTGGAGCCCAAGGCGGCCCACTTCGCGGCACTGCGCGCCCTGCCCGACGTACTGGACTGGCTCCTGCCCGGCGCGCCGAAGGGCTGACCGGTCACACCGCCAGTGGCTCCAGGTCGCGGTAGACCCGGCGTTCGTGCGTCACGTGGTTGGTGATGCCGTTGTTCTCGCCGAGCTGGCGCAGCTGCCGTACCAGTTCGGTCATGGCCTCCTCGCGCAGGACGCCCGCCTCCTCGGTGCGGCCGAGGGCGCCGAGGGTGAGGGCGCCGTTGTTGATCACGGCCAGGGTTTCGGGATGCTGGGAGCCGAGCAGGGTGCGCAGGGTGTCGATGGCGTGCTTCTCCAGCTGCCAGGCCTCCTCCGGCCGGCCGGTCTCGGCCAGCACGATGGCGTAGTTGACGGAGCAGAACAGGGTGTGCGGGTGCTTGTCCCCGAGCACGCCCGCCATGCGGAGGAGGACCTTGCGGAAGACCGCCTCGGCCTGCTCGGCGTCCCCGCAGCCCCAGTGGAAGATGCCGAGGTTGTTCATCGCGGCCTGGGTGTAGGGGTGGGCCTCGCCCGGCACCTTCACGTATTCGGTGAGCACCTTCTGCGCGACCTTGCGCGCCTCCTGCCGGTCCTCGGCCGCGAACAGGTCGGCGGCGAGGTTCAGTTCGCAGGCCAGCGAGTCCGGCGTGGCCGTCGCGTACTGCTTCTGGTACTGGTCCAGCGTCGCCGACGTCAGGGCGAGCGCGTCCTCCAGCAGGCCCGCCCGCCGCAGCGACACCGCGAGCGACTTGGCGCACCTGAGCGTGCCGGGGAATTCCTTCCCCAGGATGTCCTTGTGCTGCTGGTACGCCCGCGACAGGACGGTCACGGACTCGGCGTACCGGCCGACCTCGCGCAGGTCGCGGCCGAGGCATTCGGCCGACGCCAGCGTGTAGGGGTGGTCGGGGCCGAGGACCTCGGCACGGCGGGCGTAGGTCTCCTGGTCGATCTGCCGGGCCTCGCTGTAGCTGCCGACCATGCGCAGGGCCAGGGCCAGGTTGTTGGCCGCGTTCAGGGTTCGCGGGTGGGACTCGTGGAAGATCTGGCTGAACCCCTCGTGCGCCTCCTTCGCCAGCTCCACCGCCCTGGTGTACTCGCCGAGGGCGGCGAGGTCGCTGGCGAGGGCCGACGTGGTGACGTACACGTGCGGGTGCGTGGTGCCGAGGAGCTGCCGCTGGCGTTCGCGCAGGTCCTCGTCGATCTCCTGCGCCTCCACGTAGAGCCCCTGCGAACGCAGCACGTTGGCGAGCTGGCACCACAGGTACAGATACTGCACGTCGGCCTCGCCGAGCAGCGTCTTCCAGTGGGCCAGCAGGTCCTCGGCGAGCAGCTGGGCGCGCGGGAACTCGCCGCGCTTCCACAGGTAGCGGACCCGGTCGATGAGCAGCCGGCGCGGGTCCGCGTCGGTGCAGTTACGGATGTCGGAGGCGCTCAGGTGCGGCCAGATGACGCCGAACCGGTCCCAGGACTCGGGGTCGTCGATGGGTTCGTCACCGTCGGGCCGGGCGCCGGCGAGCACCATGTGGACCGTGTGCCGGGCCTGGCGCCGCTCGTCCTCGGTCATCTGCGAGCGGATCACGGCCTGCACCAGCCGGTGCACCTGGATGGAGCTGGAGACCTGGTCGACCTTGGCCAGCGCGAGCTGGCCGATCTCCCGGATGACCCGGCCCAGGAGCAGGCTCTCCTGCAGCGCGGGGTCGTACGGCTTGAGCGCGTCGATCATCTCCTTGCTGTAGAGCAGCTGGGAGGAGATCGGCTCGGGGGCGAGGAAGGCGCACAGCTGCAGCAGCCGTACCGACGCGGGTGAACGTTCCTTCAGCCGCTCGATGGAGATGTTCCAGGTCGCGGCGACCGTCTCGGGGTAGTCGGCGGGCTGGTTGAGGGCGAGGACCGCGGTGGTCTGCTCGGTGAGCCGGCGCAGGTACTCGGTGATCGGGGTGGCGGTCTCGGCCAGCCAGGCCGCGGCCTGCTCCACGGCGAGCGGCAGGTCGCCCACGGCGATGGCCACCTGGTCGGCCTCCTCGGCGCTCAGACCCGGAGCCCGTCCGGAGAGGTGCTCGATGCTCTCGCGGCGGAGGAAGACGTCGACGGGCAGGGTCGCGCCCTGCTGCGACCACGACTGGTTGCGTGAGGTGACGAGGATGTGCCCGCTGCTGCCGGTGGGGAAGTAGCCGGTGAGGTCGTCGGGGTTGTCGGCGTTGTCGAAGACGAGGATCCACCGCTTGGTGGGGATCCCGCGTGAGAGCATGTGCACGGTCTCCTGGCTCGCCAGTGCCATGTCCTCGCCGCCGGGCGCGCCGATGAGGGCGCCGAGTTCGGCGAGCGAGGCGACGACGTTGTCGACGTGTTCGGCCGACACCCACCACACCAGGTCGTAGTCGGCCATGAACCGGTGGACGTACTCCAGCGCGATCTGCGTCTTGCCGACACCGCCGAGGCCGAACAGCGCCTGCGGCTGCGGCAGTACGACGGACATGCCGCCCCGCAGCTGTTCGCGCAGCTGCTCCAGGATCTGGCCGCGTCCGGTGAAGGTGTTGTTGCGCTGCGGCACGTTCAGGAACCTGGGCGTGTGCACGGGGAACCGGGGCACGCCGGGCCCGCCGTCCGGCAGTTGCGCGGGCAGCTCCAGCGCAGCGAGCAGAGCGGTGGTGCACCGGGACTCGTCGAGCCCGTTCAGGTCGACCAGTTCGGCGCGGTCCAGGTACGACTCCGGGAGCCGGCCCTCGTCGACCCGCACCGGCACCAGCGTGCCCGGTGCCGCCTCGCTCGTCATCAGGGTGCCCAGGACCGTGGCGGCGGCCTGCCGGGAGCGCAGCAGCGGGTTGGACAGCAGCACCAGCGTGCGCACGGCGGGGGCGGTTCGGTCGAGGGGGCCCGTGGACAGGTCGTGCAGTGTGACCTTGCAGCCGGCCCGCTTCAGGAGTGAATCGACCCAGTCGGCCCACATCCGGTTCTCTGCCGTGTACGCGACCACCAGCTCGGCGGCGGTGGTCGGCGGCCGCCGCCGGATGAAGGCGTCCCGGCAGCGCAGCCGCACCGACTCCTGGATCGGCGGCAGCGTGGTGACCTCGCCGTCGGAGACGACCGAGGTGAGCCGTTCGAAGGCGGACAGCAGCGACTTGGGGTCGCCCTTCTCGTCGCCGAAGGTGGCGAGGGTCTCCTCGTAGGCGTAGTAGGGCCGGTAGGGGATCTCCACGCTGCCCCAGTACGCGGTGACCTCGTCGACGCCCAGCCGTTCCCCGTCCGCGTTCTTCGGTAAGCCCTCGAACTTCAGCCGGGCCAGCGCGCGGCCGGCGTCGACCTTGTCCTTCTCGCCCTCGTCGACGCGCATCGGCACGGGCAGCACCCGGATCCGCCGCTTGCGGTGCTCGTCCCCGACGCTGTGTGCGACCTCGGCGGCGCCGTCCAGGGACTGGTCGCTCAGCGTGAAGCAGTCGACGAGGACATCCGGCATCTGCAGAGTGCAGATGTCCGCGGTGTCGGACAGCCCGGTGCGGGAGTCGATGAGGACGTAGTCGTAGGACCGCTTCATGCTGTCGCGCAGCGCCTCCAGGAAGGCGCCGCCGCCGAGACGGTCGTAGAAGTTGTCCCACTCCAGGGAGGACGCCGTCGCCGAGTACGCGCGGAACTGGCGGCCCGCGGAGAGGAAGTCCAGCGAGCCCCCGCCCTGGAAGCTCATGCCCATCCGTTCGGGGGTGAGTGAGACGGCGTGCTGCTCGACGTCCGCGAACTCCAGGTGCCAGGTGCCGCTGCGACGGGTTCCGTCCGTCGCCGCCCACGCGTAGTCCTGCAGGATGTTGATGACGCCCATGGTGGCCGTGAGCGCGTTGGGGTCGAGGAACGGATGGAAGAAGCGGTGCAGGCCGGGCGCCTCCAGGTCCCAGTCGACGGCGAGGACACGCTTGCCGCCGGCGGCGAGGATCCACGCCGTGTTGGCGAGCGCCATGGTGCGTCCGGTACCGCCCTTGTAGGAGTAGAAGGTGATGATGCGTCCGTCCCGTGCGGCCGTCATGCTTCTCCTCTGTTGCCGTCTCCCGCATCGGGGCCGGGCGCTTGGTCGGTGTCCATGAGACGTTCTCTGGGGACGTGCGGGACCTCGGGCAGCCGGGGCTCGGCCTGCCTGAGGAACTTCCGTGTCGTGTACGCCACCACGCCCGGCAGCACGTTGGTGAACGTCTTCAGGGTGGGTACACCGGCGACTGCGATACGGCAGTCGCTGCGCCGAGCCCGGTCCAGGATGGTCGGCATCGTCCGCTCCAACTCGTCGGCCAGGCCCTGCCCTTCGTCCACGAAGCACTGCGGGTCGGCCCGGTCGCGCGGGATGATCGCGCTCACCCAGGCGGGCGAGGACGCGTCGAACGTCTTCAGTCTGCGGCGGCGTTCCTCGTCGGTCAGCGCCCACAGGTCGACGAGCAGGATGCCGGGCTGCCCGTCCTCGGGCTCCTGGGCCCCGGTCGCCTCGGCGGACAGCGCCGAGGACTGGTCGCCGGTGTCCTCGTCGTCGAAGGAGGCGAGGCTGACCCGGTAGTCGAGGGCACGGATCAGGTCCTCGGCGAGCGCGGGCAGGGGCCGTCTCGACTCCATGGAATACGGGTTCCAGTCCAGCGCGTCCTCGCCGTAGCGCGTCCGGTCACGGTACTCGGGGACGGTGTCCCGGGTGGGCGCGGCGACGGTCAGCCGGATGTGCCGGGGCCCCGCGCCGCGCGGTTTGAACGCGCTGGGGGTGCTCTCGTAGTCGCGGGGCCGGCCGAGCGGAAGGCGTGACTCGCGGGCGACCTGGACGATGCGCTCGGCCAGGCCGTAGACGGCCTCCTCGTACTCGTCGCGCCGACGGTTGAGCTTGATCAGCCCGTAGATCCCGTTGCTGGCGCCCAACTGCTCCATGTGGATACGCCGTACGGAGTCGGGGAGGTCCGTCGTCTCGACGCGGGTCCACAGGGCGGGCACGATGGCCGACACGCTGGTCGCGCCGGCGGCCTTCGCGTGCAGTATGCGCTCGGTGAAGGCGAACCACTCCCGGCCGCACATCTCGCTGGAGAAGTAGCGGGGCGAGAAGAGCGGTACGAACACCCGGCAGGTGGCGAGGTTCTCGCTCAGCTTCTCGGGCCAGCCCTCCCCGGAGCGCATCTCCCGGTCCATGAAGCCGACGGTGGAGCCGGCGGGCAGGTCGGTGAGCGCCATGATGTGGCTGCACAGGTCCCGGTACAGGACGTGCACCCAGTGGTCCGGGTCCCCGCTGTCCGGGCCCCACGGCGGAGTATGGGCGTACGACAGGAAGAAATGAGGCCGATTGTCCGGAACCCGTTCATGCACCCGTTCAGCTTTGTCCACACGTCCCCCCGCCCGCCGACAAGCCGATGGACTGCCCCCGTCGACGGCCTCTTGAACCGGAATCAACAATGTGCCTGAACGGCGCCCGTACGGTTCGTCGTTTTCACGCCAAAGCCTGGCGATATCTGGTCATCTGGTGCTTGGCGTGGCCGACCACGTCCCGCATTCCGCACAGTACGACCGTTTTTGACGCCCAGTCGGATTCCCGCAGGAACTCACGTGGCAGCCGGGACCCGATCTCGCCGAACCTGCTGTCGTCCAGGGAGAGATCACGGTACGAGACCCAGTTCCCCTTGTCCGCGACGACACAGCGGTAGGTGCGCCGGGGCGGCCTGGGCCACATCAGGTACTCGGCGTAGTGGAACGCGCTGCACACCTCGAACCCGACCCCCAGCAGCAGGATCTGGGCGTCGGCGGAGTACAGCCGTGCCATCGGTGAGAGCCTGCCGAGGTGGCTGATCCGTGGGTGGCGGCGCAGCAACTTCCCTGCCTGGGGCCCGAGTCCGGCCAGCGAGGTCTGCGGGTGCGCGCTGCGTACGGCGCCGGGCGTCGACCGGACGCACTCGGCCAGTGCCCCCATCGTCGGGCACTCGGTGGCGTCCGGGTCGAACGGCGGCATCGCCCGGCGGAACTCCGCCACCTCCGCCTCGCTCCGGCCCGCCACGGCGGCCAGGTGTGCCCGGGAGGTGTCGGAGTTCTCGGGGGTGAAGGCGGGCACGATCAGGGTGCCCGTGGGACCGAGCGCGTCCAACAGGGCATCACGAACCACCTCCGGGGCAACCCCGGTATCGCTCAGTGAGGCGTGCACCATCAGTACGCCACCCGGCCGCACGCCCAACGCGCCCAATAAGTGGGGCAGTTGCTCCTTCGCGGTCCCGTCGGTCAGGGAGGTGCTCGCCTGTTCAGCCACGGCGCGCCGCCCACTGGGACCACATCCGGGCGACCAACACCGCGCCGGTGGCGGTGAGTTCGTGCACCGGCAGCAGGCTGAGCGCGGTGAGTGCCCGAGCCGCCTCCTCGTAGGCCTCCCGGCCGAGCCCCTCGTCCGCCCGGTCCAGCAGTTCGCCCGCCGGGCCGCCCAGCCGGTGCAGGTCGGCCGTCGCGCGCAGGGCGGTGAGCCGTGCCCGGCGCCCGATACGGGGCAACTCCCGGGCGAACTCCTTGGGTTCGACGTCCACGGCCACGCCCAGCGCCCCGAACCCGTGCTCGCCGAGCAGCAGACCGCTGCCCGCCTCCAGCGGGGTGAGGACGGTGGGGTGGAAGGCGTCCGGGTCGCTGCGCCGGTCGGGTGTGTCCTTTTCCAGCAACTCGTAGCCGCGGGCCAGCCGTTCGGCGAACTCGCCGGGCACGGGCGGCAGGGCGACCGCGGCCGGGAAGCAGTCACGGTAGGGGTCGGCGTCGTCGATGAGCGGGCCGTCCTCGGTCCACAGCCGGACCAGGGGCCGCCAACGCCCGGCGACGGGGCCCTCGTCGAGCCGGACCCAGCTCCCGTCCGGATTCCCGTCCCCCCGGACGCGGAAGGCACCGGGCGCCAGGGTGACCTCGATCCGGCCGGTGGCGCTCAGCCGATAGGAACCCAGAGTGGGCAGGTGCAGCCGGGTGCCGGGCTGGTCCCAGGCGAGGGTGGCCCGCACCCCCGCCCGCAGGGCCGCGGCAGCCGCCAGCGACATGAAGCGTGCCGTGTCGGCGGCGCCGTGCAGGAACCGCACGAGGCCGGTGCGTGTGTAGGGGTGCGTGAGCACCTCGTCCAGATGAGGGGCGGCCTCCGGGGTGTCGTCCAGCGTCCGCAGCAGTCGCCAGGCCTCGTCCCAGTCCGCCCCGGACTCCAGTCGCCCGTGCGCCCGGCGTAGCAACTCACTGTCCAACTCCAGCTGGGCGCCGCGGAGTTGAGCGGTTCCCAGGACGGCCCGGCTGAGCGTGGGGTCGGTCACCCGGTCGGCGATACCGTCCACCAAGGAGCGCAGGTCGCCGCAGAAGACGCTGGGATTGTCGAACCCGCGTTCGGAACTGTAGCGGTGCCCGTACAGTCCGCCGCCGCAGGACCGCAGTACCGGGCAGCGACGGCACGTGTCACTGATACCTTCGACGCCCAACTGCCTTGCCTGTACGCCGGGATGCTCGGCGAACTCCGGGAAACCGTGCCGGAAGACGTCGTATCCCGTCTCGGGAGCGCCGGCGTACGCCGTCTTCAGCCAGTCCGCCTGCTCGAAGGTGCCGTCCGTCTCGATCACTGCCAGATCACTCGGTGCGAGCCCCAGCGCCTCGGTCAGGCTGGGGCCGCCGCGCAGGGTGCTGAGCACCGAGTCGAACGTCCGCACCGGCATCGGACGGCCCTGCTCCTCCCAGCGGTCGAAGACCGCGAGCAGCCAGTCGGCGTACGGGGTGCTCGCCCCGGCGGGGTTGGGCGGCGGGCTGTCCCAGGTGGAGTGCGGCAGGAGGTAGTCGATCCGCGGCGGTTGCAGTGCGGCCAGCGAATCGTGGACGACCACCGGGTCGTTCGCCACGTCCACCGTGGACAGCAGTCCGCTGAACAGATGACGGTATTCGGGCTCCTGCAGCAGCCGGATGCCCCGCACCACACGGTCGTAGCTGCTGCGCCCCCGACGATCCAGCCGGTGCCGGTCGTTGGCCACGCGGTCACCGTCGAGCGACACGCTGACGTGGACCCCGAACTCCTTGCAGACGTCCAGGTGAGCGCGGCCCAGCGTGACCGCGTTGGTGTGCATCCGCAGGTCGAGCGTGGTGAGGGGGGAGAGCGTGCGGGTCAGTTCCGCGCAGATGTCGCGCAACCGGGCCGGGCCCACGAGCAGCGGCTCGCCCCCGTGGAGAATCACGGAGACGGATTCCAGGGCCCGCGAGGTCGCGTACTCGGCGAGCCGGGCGGCGACGGTACGCACCGTATCGGGGCGGATGAAGGTCGGGCGGGACCGCCAGCTCTGGTCGGCGTGCTGATACACGTAACAGTGGTCGCAGAGCAGATCACACCTACTGTGGATCTTGAGGACCAGCTGTCTCAGAGGTGGATTATCGGTCACCTGACTCGTCACTGGAGTCAGTGTTCCAGAATCCGGACCCGAGGACACGCCAAACCACATGAGTGGAAGGCGCATTGACGTGTCGTCAGGTCACTGACGTGGGTACACGCGGTGGCGGCTGTCCGCCGCGCGCACCCCGTCCGTGTGAAGTTACGCGCCGGCTTCCCTGGTCAGGAGGCCGAGTTGAAGGTGATCGGCAGGCCCGAGCGGCGGTCGGGGACGTCGGTCACACGGCCCGCGGCGCGCGCGGCGACGGCTGCCTGCCAGCCGTCACCGGTCAGGCGGGTGCGCCGGGCGGCAGGCGCGGAGGTGTGGGAGGGGCGCCTCATGGGCGTCACGTCGAGAATCATGATCGTTCGTCGCTCCGGTTCGAATTGTGTGGAACGGTCGTGGGTTCGGGTTGCTTCGTCTTAGGTGTGCCCAACTGGACCAACTAGGTGTGCCCAAGTGGACCAAGGGATTACGAACCGCCGAGCGAGACTGGTCCCGATGGTGCGGACCCTATACCAGGAAGGTCAGGACATCCCTTTGAGCGTGGGTCTGGTTCCGGTACTGCATCCCTTCGTACCCTGCTTGTTACGGGGCGCGCGAAAGAAGTCGGTGGCGCGCAGGGATTTCGGGGGGCGCCATGCATGCCGCTATGACACCTGCACCGAGCACCATGCTGAACGACCGGGACCTGCCACCGCTGTTCCGTTCGAGTGATCAATCGGCGTTACGCCATCAGGGTGATGCCTTCCGTTCGGTCCGCACGCACCTCATCGTGCTGCTCCTGGCCACCACGGCCGCGATGTTCATCGAGCAGGCCTCCGGCCGCATCATGGCGGCGTTCGCCGCGATCCTGTACGGCGTGACGATCCTCCTCGGGCGGCGCACCTCGCGCCGTCGCTCCCGGGCCTACTGGCAGGCGCACCGGGCAGCCGCCGAAGTGGTCAAGACGCTGGCCTGGCAGTACATGGTCCACGGAGGTCCCTTCCACTCCCGGGTCGCGGACCCCGACGCGATGTTCGGTGAGCGCCTGGAGGAGCGGCTGCGGGAACTGCGCAAATGCGGCTGGGAGGACACCCGCGACGGGATCGGCGAGCGCGGAATGGGGCAGGTCACCGCCCAGATGCGCTTGGTGCGGTCCAAGTCGTACGCCGCTCGCCGGGACATCTACCTGCGCGACCGGCTCCTGGAGCAGGAGGTCTGGTACAAGAACCGGGCCACGCGCGCGCACCGCTCCGCCGCCCGCTGGTCGACCCTCACGGCCGCGCTGACGCTGCTCGCCCTGTCGGCCGCCATGCTGCGCACCGCCGGTCTGCTCGGCGGCGCGGACCTGGCGGGGCTGCTGAGCGCGGCGGCCGCGGCCGGCGTCGCCTGGCAGGAGGTCCGGCGGCACGGACCGCTGACGCACGCCCACACCCTCATCGAACAGGACCTGGAGACGACCAGGATCGCCATGTCCACCACGGTGACGGAGGCGGGCTGGGCCGAAGCGGTGGGGGAGGCGGAGCGCCTGATGTCACCGGCGCACACGGAGTGGCTGGTGCGTTTCGGCGGCTGAGCGTCAGTCAGTTTCCGTCCGGCTGCCGTGACTTGAGAAAGAGGGCAGCCGGGTGGGGCGGAGGTCAGTCCCGGTGCACCCCGGCCTGCCACAGCACGGTCACCGGTACCCCGATGCGCCGCGCGTACGCCACCACGTCGCCGGTGCCGCCCGGGCCGCGGGCCGGGCGGCCGTCCCACACGGCGATCAGTCGGTCGGCGTGATCAACGATCCAGCGCCCCGCCGCGAAGTAGGCCTTCTCGTGCGTCGGTTGGAGGGGCAGATCGACGCGATCCGCACACGAGCTGAGGATTCTGCGGTACGTCGCCCGAGCCTCGTCGTCGCCGAGATGGGCCTCGTAGTAGTCCATGCCGGGGATCACGGCCGTCACCGGGACGCCCTCGGCCAACGCGACATCGGCGAACAACTGGTCGGCGCCGGCCGCGAGACTGCTGAAGGCCTTCAACTCGACGTCCCTACGCGCGAGTTGGCGCCGGAGGGCGGAACGGACGTAGGGGAGAAGGGACATGGGGACCGAACGGTGCCCCGTCACGCCGACGCGAACGGCCGCGAGCCGGGGGACCGCGGTGGCCTTGCGCAGGAAATTGGCGGT
>Ga0307507_10003698_pt1 | contig 28895 bp, 16 predicted proteins | sample 7_EM_MG_FD_207223 | JGI IMG/M metagenome (GOLD analysis project Ga0307507, IMG submission 207223) | Populus trichocarpa ectomycorrhiza microbial communities from riparian zone in the Pacific Northwest, United States - 7_EM | ecosystem: Host-associated > Plants > Roots > Unclassified | place... | reverse complement strand
ATTTCCTAGTCGTATTAGATAGAAACTTCCTTAATTTCACTTAACAATAATTTTGGAACCTTAACTCTTGTTCTGGGCTGTTTCCCTTTAGACATACAACCTTATCGTACTATGTCCGATTATTCAATATTCATCATTGCCCTTCCGAGTGCGAATACTCACCGATAAAATCATCACGATCCCCCGATATATGCAAAATTATATATTATTTTATAAATAAAATAATAAAATAGAAGTTGCCTGAGATCACAGTTCTGTACCTGCTATGATGTAGTTTGAATTACCTACTTATATAGGTTTCGCAGAAAACCAGCTATCCTAGTCAGTATTGTCTTTCACTAACTTACCACAGTTCTTCGGATATCTATACAACGATAACCCGTTCGGGCTTTTATAACCCTGACTGTAGTAAGATCACTAGGCTTCGGGTCTAATTTTAGATACTAATTCATTATTTCATAATTGGTTTATCTAGGCATTTCTGCTCGCATCTAATATTAACTCGCTGACCCATTATGCCAAAGGTACGCTCTTACTATTTATTTAAAATTGACTCGAGCTGCTTATAAAACTACTATTTCAGACCTTTCCTTCACAGTACTATACGCTGTCGCTTATATATTATATTTAGCCTTAGAGGAAGGTTCCCCTTAACATTCAAACAGGTTTCTTCCATTTTACTTGTTTAATCAATCAATACACTAAAATGTAATATTTAACCAAAAAGTTAAATACTTCAGTTCTAAATATACTGATATTAATATAGGCTCTTCTACTTTCATTCACACTAATCATAGAATCTCGTTTGATTTCTTTTCCTAAAGTTACTAAGATATTTCGATTCACTTCGTTTATTATTGAATTTCTCTAAGAGTTCATGTGTATATTTTGATATAAAACAATACACAAATTAAATATTTATTTACTCTCTTTAATATATAGCCAGGCATCCCTAATAGTTTCTTTATATACTTACCTATACTATCATTTAGTTTAGTTAGTATAGAAATAATACTTAGATATCATTGACATTACTAATAGCCTACAATAAATAGTTTTACTTATTTTTATAAAGCTAAGCACAAAAAAGACTTTAGTTATCCCACTATTTTTGCGGAACACGCAAAAACATAAAAAGGCACAACGAAAGCACAAAAAATATACTTTTTCGGGTTATTATGATTCGAACATAACAATTTCTCAACCCAAATGAGACGCCTAACCAACCTGGCTCTAACCCGTGTTTATTTACACATATATATTAATATATATATATATATACAGAGAATATCCGATTTGAACGGATGTGATTGAATAAACCAAATAAGTCTCAAGCTTATCACCTTAAACCACTCAGTCAATTCTCTTATATCATTTAGTTTATAATATGTAATTACAATATTAAATATATTATACCAATAAAGTTATTATATGGTATATGATTCCTCAGAGACTTGAACTCCGAACATATCCTTATCAAGAATACGCTTTACCAATTAAGCTAAGGAACCTTATAATTAAGACTTACTTGATCTTTTTATACCAGTGGTAGACTTTTTTCCACAAATAAAATATAAATAATATTTACATAAAAATAAAAATATAATTAAATTAACACTATTTTACCAATGTGTACAAGATTTGAACCTGCAAGCTTTGTGGCCGAAACACAATGTTCTACCAATTGAACTAACACACTATAAGTACCCTAACCAAACATACATCTAATTTAATTTGTCTTAGGGTTCTTCTCCCTTATTTTATAAAATGTGGATCCTGATAAAAATTTCATACAAGAGTACTCAGATTTGAACTGAGAAAGTAAAGTTTGAAGCTTTAAATTTTACCATTAAACTATACTCTTTATTTTTATATTATATATAATTATTTCTATATAGTATGACGGAAAAGAGATGACTCGAACATCCAGGTGCATAACACAATATTTAGCAAATATCTCGCTTTACCAATAGCAACTTTTCCTAATATAAATAATAATATTACAAATACTACGGGCCAAATCGGGCTCGAACCGACATATTCTTTCTTGACAAAAAAGTTCCTTACCATTAGGATATTGACCCTTATACACACTATCTGTGTATATAAAAATCCATTTTTATTTATTTATATATTAAATTTATAATATACGGCCAGCCGAATTCGAATCGACACAAATCGCTTGGAAGGCGACAAGTCTACCATTAACCTATGGCCGTTTACATTTTAAGAATATACTTTTGCTACACTACAGCTATAAAGTACAAAAAATATAAATATTTAAGACCTGTGGGGGTCGAACCCGCATAACAAAGATTAAAAGTCTCGTATTTTACCATTAAACTAAGGTCTCTATTAGACATAATTTTATTATGTCTAAGATTTATTTAAAACGAAAGATTATAAAATTTGAAAACAAATCAATTAATAATTAAGAACCTCAGTAATAAATAGAAATGAAAAGGAATAGTCATACCACATCAACGAAATGTCAGTAAAGAATTGAAGATTCTAAACCTAAATGATGATTTTCAGTTGAGTGATAAGCTAAAACACGTCATAGACCAACCGCGATAAAAGCAGTTCCAATCATTACATGTAACCCATGAAAACCGGTACCGAAATAGAAACATGATCCAAAAGCACCATCACTAATAGTAAAAGAAGAAACAGTATATTCCACACCTTGGAAACCTGTGAATACTACAGCTAATATAACTGTTGCAAGTAAACCATATAAGGCTCCACTTCTATTTCCTTGTATTAGCGAATGATGAGCATATGTTACTGTAACACCCGATGATAATAAAATTACTGTATTAAGTAAAGGTAACTCAAAAGGATTAATAGCTTCTATACCCATTGGTGGTCACTGAGCACCTAGTTCTATTGTAGGAGATAAAGCACTATGAAAGAATGCTCAGAATATAGCTAAAAAGAATAATGCTTCTGATACTATAAATAAAGCAACACCCATGTTTAACCCTCTTTGAACAGCTAAAGTATGGTTTCCCAGGTATGTTCCTTCACTTATAACGTCTCGTCATCAAAAGGACATTGAAAGAACAACTAATGCAAAAGCCGACATTAAAAAAAATTGTCCATTAGTAAAGGCATGCATAGTTGATACTCCGCTAGTTGTTAGGGTTAATAATGCAATTGATGTGTATATTGGTCAAGGTGATGGGGATACTAAATGAAAGGGATGTGCTTGAAAGACACTTCTCGTAATGTTTGTCATTTATCTGAATCATCATAAAAGTAATCTTATTACCTATATATCTATTACATACCTTTGGTATATATTTTAGTCCATAAATTTTAAAATTATTATATAAGTTTTAGTATATAATAAAAAATGTCGGTTTATTTAAGGAATAGGTGATTTGAACACCTAACCGACCGTGTGTAAAACGGTCGCTCTACCATTGAGCTAATTCCTTTTTTTTATATATAATATACTTATTATACTATAAATTAAAACATGATTTACTTAAAAAAGGCCTGCACCTCTGTCAGACTTTATTTAGGCGAAATACAAGAAAAAAATAAATAAAAAAAAAATGAATAAATTCATTTAGTTATCACTTGGTGTTTTTTTTTGTTTAATTGTAATTACAATTGCACCAACCATAGCTAGTAATAATATAATAGAAGTTAATATCAATCATATACTAAAACTTGTATACATTATATTACCTATTGTTGAAATATCACTAGTTTCTGATAAATTACCATCTCATATTTTACTAGTAACAAAATATATTTGGCCGTTATCTAACTCTAATCCACTTAATTTAAGATATTTACTGAATAAGTAAATATAAATATTAGAACATGTATCACTAATATTGTCCATGTAAGTATTAAAAGAAACAAGACAATAAGGTAATATTTCATATACCGGGTAAATAAATGAAATAGATATTAATATAGCCAAAGGTATACTATTACTAGTATTACTTAATAATTCACTTATTCTTACATTAATTAACATTAAAATAAAAAGGAATAATATAGAAACAGCCCCAACATAAACCAATAAATAAGAAAGACCAATAAAATTTAAACCTAATATAATAAGATAACTAGCTATACTTAAAAATAAACCAATTAAAAATAAAACCGAAACTATAGGGTTTTTACTTATTATAACAAGTATTCCACACAAAATAGCAATCAAAGATAAAATATCTAGAGTTTCAACTCTATAACCATTAGTATACGTTTCACTTAAATGATATAAGTTACACATAAAAAAGTTGTTTGTATTTACCTCAATAATTTTTCTGTAGTATGCGTAATATAGAATGCGTAGTGCAAACGTACGGCAAAACTCAGAAGAAAATTAAATATAATAACCACCTTTATTCATACCAATTAAGATCTAAAAAAATTAAGTATGAACAGTTTTGAGGATACAGTAGTTAAGAAATAGTAGTAATCCGTGTTCAGCCCTTAAGATGAATCGAACATCTATCAAGATATTAACAGTATCTTGCTCTACCATTGAGCTATAAAGGCTAATTATACATATATTTATTATTAGGAAGAAAAGGACTCGAACCTTCGACAGCATAATGCTACTGAGTTTACAGCTCAACCCGCCATACCAACAAACGGAACCTTCCTATATACATATCTACTTAGACTAAAATCTGAGCTGGCTTGCGCTCAACTTATTCAAAAGTTAGCTTCATTAAATATGTATTTATATATTGTTAATAATAATCAATCCCGTGCAATTTCCACTACACGAACCGTATTTCGACTTAACACCAATCGAAGTCACGCATACGAAGATCTACCATAATATAACTAGAACTAATTATCTAGAATGATTAAAACAGAGACCAAACTTATTGCACACACTTCTTTCGGCGCCTGACGAGTAGTTAGTACCTATCTGAGATTAAATTCACCGTGACGTGGTGATTCACGATTACTAGTAATTCCTTATTCATGTAGTCGAATTTCAGACTACAATCCTTGTTTTATCCAATTTTATTAGATTAGCTCAAATTCACATTTTCGCATCATTTTGTATTGGAATATGTGGCACGTCTATCGCCCACAATATTAAGGCCATGATGACTTGTCTTGGCCCCTATTAACATAACCGATATAAAGGTGTACTGCTTTATTTATCAAAAATACAAATAAAGCAAGGGTTTCCGTTAATTTAATGGAATAAACCAATATCTCACGACATTAACTGAAGACAGCCGTGCAACGCTTGTAATATTTACATAAATATATATAACATACAGTTATATATATTTTTACTAAATAATATTCAAATTGTGGTAAGGTTTTTCGCGTAATTACGAATTAAATAACATACTTCACTACTGGTTTCAGAAACGGTCTAATGATTTCAGTTCCTGCGTTGCCACATTACTCTTGAGGTGAAATGCTTACACTTTCATTTATAGGCTAAAAATATCTAACCTATGGCATTCATAATTCTCTGCTTGGACTACTAGGGTATCTAATCCTGTTCGTTACCCGAGCCTTCGTCCCTCAACGTCAGTTATTAGATAAAAGGTTGCTTTCGCCGTTACCAGTCGTTATGGTATCAAAGAATTTCAACTCTACTCCATAAATACTCCCCTCCTCATATATAACTCTAGTATAATCGTATCCTGTTTAAGACTAATTATACCGTCTAGGTACCCTTTAAACCTATTAAAGATGAATAACACTAGTCTTATACGTATTGCCGCGACTGCTGGCACGCATTTTGGTCAAGACATATAGATTTTAAAAAAATTGTCATAATCAGTTTTTTATCTAGAACTTTATTCGAAAAAATCGATTTTATACTTGTATACTCCCCTCTTAAAAGATTATTATATTATTGCGGTCAACAAACAAAAAATATATATCCCTGGCTTCAAGAAGCACTTACTTAAAAAATAAAAAAAAGGGTTTCTTAAGTTAATAAATTAATATTTTAGCTTTATCAGCTAAAATATTAACGCATCTAATAATATTGACACATTAGTATTACTAACTATATATAGTACATAATAAATTATATGCTACATATGGTTATAACGAATAAACTACTATAGACTATTACTAGTTTATAATAATTTAGACGGCCAAGTATAAATAGCCGAAACTATACATTCACCCAAATTGCTGGTTCAGCCGTTAGGCTATTGACCAATATTCCCCACTGCTGTACTAAACGTATTGGGGTTTTTTCAGACCCAATGTGATCGATCGACCTCTCAGCCTCGACTACGGAATTTTAAGCTAATTAAGCCATTACCTTAATTACTACCTATCCGAAATATTTATTGTCCTCTTAAAGCGGAAATCACTTTCCTTTTTTTTAGCTATATCAACTATCAAAATATAACCAAACATATAAGGTATTTATCTACCTTGCTTTAAGGCAGCCAAAATATTATATACTCACCTGTACACCACTTCTAATGAAATATATATAAAATATACATATTAAATTAGACGTACGATTAGCATGTGTCAAGCATTTGGACAGCGTTCATTCAGAGCCATCATCAAACTCAATTTATACGACATAGTAATAACTATATTCGTTAAGGCATATCTTATTCATATTTATGATATAAATAACTTAGAGATTCATTTCAAGTTATCTACATCATTACTAACAGCCTTATATTCTTTCAGTTTTATTCCTTATTATAAAAAAATTCAGTAAATACATTACAGAAGTATGAAAATAAAGGTATTTTAAAAAGAAGGTTTAAATGAATTAATAATTTAAAATAAAATTAGGTATCATCTTATACAAGGTCAATTTGCACAAGCAAAGTTCACCTTGTATAACTCTAAAAACATAGAGGTTTTTAATCCACAACCAAATTAAGTGGTTTATGACCTAAAAAGGATAAAAATAAAAATAAATATTTATTCTTAATTTTATCTTAAGAGATTATTTGATCAAAGACATTATTATAAATTAAAGATGAAACAGAGTAATGTAAACCATCTAAAATAGGTGCAGGGTAGATACCTAGTACTACAGTAAATACGACTAATGTAAGTAATATAAAAAACTCACGCTTGTTTACATCACTTATGTTAGCTTCAAAGTATTTACTAAATGATCCTGCAAAAGCAATTCTATTAAACATATATATAGTATATGCGGCAGAAAATACTATAGATGAACTAGCAAAAACACCCAATAATGGTAATCTTTCAAATACACCGTATAAAGACATAAATTCCCCTACGAAATTTAAAGTAAGAGGCACTCCACAATTACCTAAAGATAATATAAAGAATAAAATTGAAAATATAGGCATTATTTGAGCAATACCTCTATAATAAGTAATCAATCTGGTACCAGATCTATCATACAATACTCCTCCAGCACAAATAAATAAACCACTTGAAACAAAACCGTGGGCTAACCCTAGAGCAATACCACCTTCTATTCCTTGAATAGTATTACTGAATACACCTATAAGATATACAGCAGCATGTGATACAGAACTATAAGCTATAAGTTCTTTAACATCTATGGTTCTTAAAGTACTAAAACTAGCATATATTATAGTTATAACACCTATTAGGTATATTATATATGTATAATCTATAGAAGCTTTAGGTAATAAAGGTAATATTAGTCTAAATATACCATATAAACTTAATTTCAGCACAATCGCAGCCAGAATTATACTACCTCCTAAAGGAGACTCAACATGAGCTTTTAGCAATCAAGTGTTTAAAAATATAGTAGGTGTTTTTACAGCAAAAGCTATAAATATACCATAAAATAAAAACAACTGTGTAGAATATTTAAAATCCGTCTTGCATAAGGCATCGAAGTCTGTAGTCCCCATTATAGATGACATTGTTAATATAGATAATAATAAGAATAATGACCCGAATAAAGTGTATAAAAATAAATAAAAACTAGCTCGTACTTTATTACTTGATCCAAATAGCCCTATTAATATAAACAATGGTGGTAATATACTTTCAAAAAAGATATAAAATAACAGTATATCTAATACTAAAAAGACTGCTAACAATAAAGTTTCTAATAATAATATTATTATTACGTACGATCTGACATTTTCATGAATAGAATTTCAATTACTTAACAAGGCTATAGGTGTTATAATAGTAGTTAATAAAACAAAATATATAGATAACCCATCTAGACCTAAGTAAAAATCAAAAGTACTTATTTCATGGTATTCTTGCACAAATTGAAATTGATTATTACTAAAATCAAACATTATAAATACTATAAGGGAGATAAAAAGGTTTAATATAGATGTAAATAAACCTATTTTTTTTATACGACTAATATCTAAGTATTCGTAAGATATAGCTGTTGAAATTCCTAATATACCTATCATAGGTACAATTAATAAAAGTGTAAGTAACATATCTTTATAATAAAATATATTCACAAATTTCCCTCAGGATTATATTTATTAATATAATCTTTACTAAATTTATACATAACTGTACAGTTAAATTTATCCCCGTTTTTATGTTTTTTATCTTTTTGTCAACCAAAATAAGCATGAACTATATAACTTTATGGTTTTTTTTACAAAAAGTAAAACGATAAATAGAGGAAATATTACTTTTTTTACATAATATAAAATTTGAATATAATAAAATATATGTATTATATTATTGTTCTTCTAATCAAGATAAGAACTTTTCTATGCTTACTGATTCAATCACTATAGGCATAGAACTGTGTAAAATACCACATATTTCTGAACATTGTCCATAAAAAGTACCTTCTCTGTTAATAAGTACAGAAACTTGGTTTAATCTACCTGGATATGCATCACATTTAATACCTAAAGCAGGACAAGCAAAAGAATGAATAACATCTGCAGCAGTAATAATAAATCTTACATGTGTTAATTCCGGAAGTATTACTCTATTATCAACTTCTAACATTCTTAATGCTCCATCTTCTAAGTCAGATTCTGGTACTAAATATGAATCAAATTCTATAAATTCATCATCTGCATTTAAAAAATCAGGATATTGGTAACTTCAATATCATTGGTGACCTTCCGCTAATACAGACATGGCAGGATCACTAACTTCATCCATTAAATATAATAACTTAAATGATGGAAATGCGATTAATATTAATATTAAAGCAGGTGTAATTGTTCATATTAATTCTATTAATGTTCCATGGTTTAAATATTTATGAGATATAGGTGATTTATCGTTAGTATAATTTCTAACTATAGAGATCATTATTCAACCTACACCAAATAAAATTACAACTAAATAAAACATAATATTATCGTGTAACTCAACTAACCCTTCCATTTGAGGAGTAGCACTATCCTGAAAGTAAAGCCCCCAAGGTCTAGGGCTATCACAATTGTTAAAAAAACTTGCGTAAAATAAACTAAGCATAATTTAAGTAAAAAATAACTTTTCTAGAATAAATATTTCTTTCTTTATTATATAAAATATAGACAAAAAACAAAAACAATTTAAAATAGAAACCAAATATCATCTTATATAAGATAAATTTGCTTATATCAATTTATCTTATATAACTCCCAATAGAGAGATTTATTTATTTAAACATTATAATAACATAAATTATAATATACTTTGATGTAAATGTAAATTACCCGTGCAAACTATAATTGTAGCATCCTTAATATTTAAACATGTAGCAAATAATACTATAACGGTAAATCAACAAATAGATGTTATTTACTAACTATTTTTAGAATTATTATTGCTTGATAAGTTTAGTTCAAGTAAACTATTTTCAAGTAAACTAATACCAGGCACTATTATTAAGAAGTGACTAAAGTAAAGAACAGTACTTATTTGACCAAATTCAATAAATGGAGACTCAACGTGTTTGGCACCTAAAACCATTAAAATTAGAAAGTTAGCAAAAAAGAAATAGAAAGCTATTTTACTTAAAGGTCTAAATTGTAAACCTCTGCTTCTACTTAAATCAGTAAATGGCATGGCTAATAAAATTAAAATAGCAGTTAACATTGCAACAACACCTAATAATTTATTAGGTATAGATCTTAATATAGCATAGAATGGTAAAAGATATCACTCAGGAACTATCGCAGGTGGAGTTTGCATTGGATTAGCCATTACGTAATTATCACTATCTCCTAATACGTTAGGCATGAAGAATACAAATACACTTAATACAATTATAAATAAAAAGATTGTTACTAAATCTTTAAATAAGAAATAAGGAGCAAAAGGTAATCTATCATAATTACCTGAAACACCTAAAGGATTACCTGATCCAGCACTATCGTGTAGTGCTATTAAATGCATTAAAACTAATGCAGCTAATACAAATGGTAAAACAAAATGTAAAGCAAAGAATCTGTTTAAAGTAGCATTATTAACAGAAAATCCACCTCATATAAATTCTACTATATCTTGACCTATTCAAGGTATAGCACTCATAAGGTTTGTAATAACAGTAGCACCTCATAAAGACATTTGACCATAGGGTAAAACATAACCCAGGAAACCTGTAACTATCATTAATAAAAATATAATTACACCTAAAGTTCATACTAATGTTCTAGGGGCTCTATATGATCCATAGTATAGTCCTCTACCTATATGTAAATATACTAAAAAGAAAAAAGCTGAAGCGGTGTTACTATGTAAGTAACGTATTAATCAACCATTGTTAACATCACGCATAATATGCTCTATTGAATTAAAGGCTTCTAATACACTAGGGTTATAGTGCATAGCTAAAGTTATACCTGTAACTATTTGTATTATTAAACAAACAGCTAATAAAGAACCAAAATTTCATAAATAACTTAAGTTAGATGGTTGGGGGGAATCGATTATATAGGAATTAACTAATTTTAATAAAGGATGACTTTTAAAAATTCTCATGTTTAAATAAATGTATTGTGTGTGTTTTTTCTAGAAGTCAAAGGATATATCTATATTTAATATGCTAGCACTTTAGAAAAAAATAATATGTTTTCTAAAATCAAAGGTATATTAATATATTTCAACGGTTAAACATAACATTAGTTTGATGATACTACAATTTAATGTTAAATTAAAGCGTCCTATTACTATTATATCTAAATACATATAATATATATTTAATTTTATTACTCTAGGGGTTTAAATTAACCATAATTTTTTATAAAGACATTTAACAAAAGGAGACACTTTTTAAGGTCTTAAAAAAGAATTTACCATAATTTTGCTTTATTATACTTATACAAAATAAAGATATATAAAAAATAAAGCAAAACAGGTTAGAATAAAAACCAGATTTAATCTTATATAAAATAAATTTGCTTATGTAAATTTATCTTATATAACTCTCAATAATTGAGAGATTTATATTTTAAAAAATATATAGTTATTTAAGTTTTGGATAGCATTAAGCCGATTCCTGTCATAGTCATTAGTCTATATTAAAGCATAACACCGGGCTTGTAAGTTCGTTAACATCTTATACTATATAGTCATTTTATTGTTATGAGCTATACATTTAGCTATATTGGTAAATATAGAAAGATGTAATATATTTTCTGTTAAATACCCTAATTTTAACTTGACACTCATTTATTTATGTGTTTTCGTTTAATATGCGCCGGACTTTCCTATAATATACAAAAGTATACTATACTTACTATTACTAACACAAAACATATATTAAATATTATTTAGAATATGTATCATTATTAACACTATCTGTTAATATTGATACTTTAGCCGTATTGTTATCTTTTAAGCTAAGCATTTGTCTACTATCTATTTTTAAGGCATTCTTACCTAATTCAAAAGCAAAACCTAACGTTAATGCTAAAAAGAATATAAGCATTATCACTAATCCATATATACCATTTGTATATGCACTAACTACATAAGGATAAACTAAAAGTATTTCTAAATCAAATAACAAAAAAAGAAGTGCAAAGATAAAGAAAGAAATACTGAATTGTGTTCTATTTTGACCTAAAAAAGAATGAAAACCACACTCAAATACACTATCTTTTTCCTCGTAGGGATTATGGGGAGCAAATACTATATTTACCCCTAATAATATAACTGCCAATAATGGAACAAAAACAAAAAAAAAAGTTGTCGATGACATTTAACTATTAAATATTATTAGGGATAGAATATTAGTTAAACTTAATCATTGTTCAGGCACAAACATAAATAATAGTATTGTTAAAGTTAATATAGATATAGTATTAGTTAAAGGAGTAGATAAGATAATACTTTCTGCTTTAAATGTTATTTTTTCATGCGAATTTTTACCATTTTTACCTATTTGCCCTATAATATTACCATGTAAAAACATATTTTTAATTTCCTCTTTTATTTTATAATCTGGTTTATCAAAGAAAACTTGTTTTATTATATTTAAGTAATAGACTGCGCTAATCACACTCGTTAATATCGCTAATAAAGCCATAAAAACATAACCACTATCCAAAGCGGCACTTAAAACCATCTGTTTGGCAAAAAAACCTATAAGGGGTGGTATACCTACAAAAGAAAAAATAGTAATTGCTAAACTCAGTGCTAAAACAGGATTTATGTAGAAATATCCTTTTAATTGACTTATTAATTGTATAGGCGAATTTTCTTTTTCTGATAACTGTTTATATTCGTCACTATCATTAGTGTAATAGAAAAGAGAAAAACCTATGCTAATAAGGATAATAAAGGCGTTTAAATTACTTATACTATATTGCATTAAGTAAAATATAAATGCTTGAATTGATTCTATACTATTTATACTTAATGCTAATAAAATAAATCCTACATGTGAAATAGTACTGTAAGCAAACAATCTTTTTATTCTCACTTGAGCTAGACCAAGAACTGTACCAATGATAAGTGAAAGTAAAGAACTAATCAACAAGGTAGAAGTTCAAGTAAATTCGTAATTAAACAAGGAATTACTTGTATAATGAACTAATTCTAATAAAAATATGAATATAGATATTTTGGCTACTATAGCCACAAAAGTTGTAACAATTGTAGGTATAGAATCGTAAACATCGGGAGATCAGAAGTGGAAAGGTGCAGCACTCACTTTAAATAAGAAACCTATACTTAAAATAAGTAAAGATATATTGATATAATCTGATTTATATCAATCTAAAACTTTATCTTTTATTTCTTTAGTTAAATCATTACCTAGATCACTTATACTTGTCACAACATATATACCATCTAAGTTAGTAGTACCTGAATTAGCATATAATAAACTAGTACCTAGTAAAATAAAACAAGAACTTAAACCACCTAATAAAAAATAAGTCAGACCACCATTTGTTGCTAATTCAGAATTTCTGTACAATGTACTTAGTAAATATAAACCATAACTTTGTAATTCAATAGAAAGGAATATAGATACTAAATCACTTGCAGATATTAAAAACACTGCCCCAGTTATTATAAATAATAAAATTAAAGGGTATTCAATTATTTTAAACTGTTCACCCATTTTATCTGTTATTTTTGTTTTGTAATATAAAAAATTATATAAGAACAATTTTGTTAGGGAAGAATATTCAGCCATTCAAACTTTTCGGGGATAAAATGCTGTTAATTGTAAAATTGCCGCACTTATTATAAATATAAATAATTGAAAAATATGTGTAGTGCTTGTTGCATGAAATAAACCACCAAATAAACCTATACCTCTGTCTAGATATGGAATATATAAACTGTTAAAACCTAATAAAAAAGAGTAAAGTAAAACTACAATAGCAACTCTACTATATAAAATAGATTTATCTCGTCTTAAAGTGACGGCATTAGATAATAATAATAAAATAATAGATAAGATTAACATTAAAAGAATAAAAGACTCGAACTTTTATATATATTTCTATATTGCGTTAAAACACTTGAAATATACTGCTTTGCCTATTAAGCTAATTCTTTATTAGATATATATAAATATATATCTAATATCTAGTTTTTTTTGTTTAGCATTCAACTCATCCAAAATAGCTAGTAAGATAGAAAAGATTGTAAAGGTAAAGAAACGAAAGCATGAGGTTTAGGTGGGCTGCTTAATGCTCATTCTAAACTGTTATAGCTTCTATTAAGTAAAGTTTGTAAAGTATCACTATAAAACTGTGGTGTTAATCAAGGGTATCTGCTTGTAGCCTTACCTTCAACTAATTGTATATAAACAATGTACAAGAATAGTCATGTAGCTACCACACTTATAATACTACCGAAACTACTTATTAAGTTTCAACCTGCAAATGCATCCGGGTAGTCGCTTATTCTTCTAGGCATTCCTTGAAGACCAAGGAAATGTTGAGGGAAGAATGTCACATTAACCCCTATGAAAAGTATTCAGAAATGAACCTTTCCTAGCATTTTATTGTAATCTAGTCCTAATATCTTAGGTATTCAGAAGTATCAGGCACTAAATAGTGCAAATACTGCACCCATACTCAAGACATAATGGAAGTGAGCTACTACATAGTAAGTATCGTGGAATGCAATATCCAAAGAAGCATTCGCTAAAACAACTCCACTTAATCCTCCAATTGTGAACATAAACACAAAACCTAAAGCAAATAACATTGAAGGTGTTAATTGTAAAGATCCTCCGTAACATGTTGCTAATCAAGAGAATATTTTAATTCCCGTTGGTACGGCAATAATAAGAGTAGCTGCGGTGAAATATGCTCTTGTGTCTACATCTAAACCGACAGTGTACATGTGATGACTTCAAACAACAAATCCTAATACACCAATAGACATCATAGCATAAACCATTCCTAAATACCCGAACACACTCTTGTTAGAGCTAGCTGATATTGTAGTACTGATTATACCGAATCCAGGTATAATTAATATATAAACTTCAGGGTGACCGAAGAATCAGAAAAGGTGTTGATATAATATAGGATCACCTCCTCCTGCAGCTTCAAAGAATGATGTATTAAAATTTCTATCAGTTAAAACCATTGTAATTGCACCAGCCAAAACAGGTAATGATAATAATAATAATACCGCAGTAACTACTACAGCTCATCCAAATAAAGCTAATTTGTGTAATTTAATACCAGGGCTTCTCATATTAAGGATAGTTGTAATGAAGTTTATAGCTCCTAATAAACTACTTATACCTGATAAATGTAAAGCGAATATGGCTAAATCAACACTAGGTCCACTGTGACTTTGTACTCCACTAAGTGGAGGGTAAAGAGTTCAACCAGTACCGGCACCATTTTCTATACCACTAGCAAATAAGAATAACAATAAACTAGGTGGTAATAGTCAGAAACTTATATTATTAAGTCTAGGGAATGCCATATCTGGACCCCCTACAAGTAATGGTAATAAGAAATTACCAAAACCTCCGATTAATGCCGGCATAACCATGAAGAATATCATAAGTATAGCATGAGCAGTTATTATAGCATTATATAGCTGGTTATCTGCAATATATTGAACACCAGGTCCACTTAATTCTAATCTTATAAGAACAGAAAAAGCAGTACCCAATAATCCAGAAAATAAAGCAAATATTAAATATAATGTTCCTATATCTTTAGCATTAGAAGATAAGAATCATCTTTCTGTTCATAAAGAAATATTTCCTCAGATAGGTGAGGTCTCCAAAACATCAGACTCTCTACTTATTTCAGTTTTCGTTCTCTCAAATGATTTGGGTTGCTTGAAGGCACTAAGATGGGAATCAGGCAAAGATAAACCACCATACTCTATTAATATAACATTTTTTTAATGTGTGGTAATAGGCAGAATTATTTAAAAAGAAAAATTATTTGTTTAGTCATATCACGCTTAATCTGTATATAAGCGGAGCCAAAATAAATATTACTAAAATAAATAACAAAAAACACTTCAAGCATTTTTTTATTGTGAAGGTTATATAACTAATATAAAGATAAACTATTATTACATTCATTACTATGAAATACTAATAAACTAACCATTATATACTTATTTTAGTTTAATGGTAGAAAGCCTTTATTTTTATATGTTTAAAACAAAGTATTTTTAGTCAGTACTTATTTAAAATAAAATACCTTTCTCATAATTAAATAAATTAAATTTATACTAAGATATTACTAAAATTATCCAACGTTTTAGGCTAAAAGCTAAGAGTACAAAAAACGAGAGATATGGAGGAATTGAACCCCATATTTAAGATCTGCAATCAAAACGTAGAACCATCTACTGCATATCTCTATGTTTCTATTAGCTAGAAACAACCCAAACTTAAAAATTTCAGCAATGAAAATAAAAATTTAGGCAAGATTAATTAATGTAAATACAAATATCTCTTATTGACATACCCAAAGCGCATATAAGCTTAGTGTAAGTCTAGAGCATCTTTGATATAACTACTAGTTAATACAACAAACACTTGAGCTTGTATAAAGGCAATACCTAATTCTAATCCAGAGAATGCGATAATAAATGCTAAAGGAATTAATCCTAAGAAGAAAAAGATAAAACCAGAAGTCATAATATTATAAGTAAAACCGGCTAAAATATTTAATAACATATGACCACTTAAAATGTTTGCACCTAATCTAAGTCCTAAAGAAACGTTTCTAGATAAATACGATATGAATTCTATTAAAACTAATAATGGTAATAATGCTAAAGGACAACCAGCAGGTACTAATAATGAGAAAAACTCTAACCGATGTTTTTGAAATCCTAATATTGTTGCACCTAATACTACAGTAAAGCTAAGAGCGAATGTAAATATAAAATGACTGGTTGATGCAAAGCTGTATGGAACCATACCTATAAGATTATTTATAAGTATAAAAACAAATAAAGTGTATATAAAGGGGAAATATACTTGACCTTTCGTAGGGTTTATTTGATTTACTACAATACTATGTAAAGTAGCATATAAAGATTCTTGACCTATAGATCAGTTGTTGCTTACTACTTTATTGTAGTTTGTGGCTAAAAAATTTAACATTAATATTAATAATGTTCCTATGCTTAAGTATAATCCGATGTTTGTTATAGATATTTGTATATTACCTAAAACTGGTGCATCTAAGCTTAATAAGTTTCTTATTTCAAATTGGTCTAACGGACTGGAGATATCTGTGTATATATTATTCACTGTTATTCAACATAAAAAAAAAAGATTAATATTAATATTGCGAATATTTAGGGTATTTTTTAGGAAAAAAGAAATAAAATAAAACCTAAACTATTTGCTTAATGGCGTATATGACAAATCACTAGGAAATTATGTAATATAAATTATCGTTCTGCTCAATTTTCACTCTGCTGTGCCAAAGCCAATGCCTGAGGAAAAGTTATTAAAAAACAATAAAAAAAAAGGAAAAGCAAATAAAAGAAGGTGATATTAATTATAACTTACTTATAAATACACGAGTAATAAATAAACGAACAAATCTTGCTAAAACATATTTAGAAAATACATATATAGTTACTACAAGTAATATAAAGGCAAATGTAACTTGGTTCATAAAATAAAAAGGTACTAATTGTGGCATTTTTCTTTTTTAAAGTAAAAAAAATATTAATATTAAAATACACTTAAAATCTATTTAACACTTATATATATATATTTTACATAAATGCTAAATAAATGTAAGTAAAAGGTTATCAATTACTCTTGATACAAATCAATATTTTCGGATAAAAACCCGAAAATACTTTGAGCAGCAGAAGAAGACAAGAAATGCTAATGCCGTGCTCAAAAGCTTAAAAGTTCGTTTTGGATGTTCTGGTGTTAATTAAAGGGTTTATTTTAAAGGTAAACTTACAAATGAAGCACTTTTAACTGAAGTACTACTACTTAAATTACTAGTAACTAGGCTTAAAAGTGACAGTAATATCAATAAAAACAAGCTATCATCACCTAAAGCTATATAAGGTATTAAAAGATAAAAAATAAAACCAATTAAAATATATAAAGCATAACTTGTAATAACACCTGTATCTAAACTGGCAATATTTTTACTTAAAGCAATTAAACCTTTTTCTAGACCAAAGGGTCCTAATAATTCTACACTACCTTTATCTATAACCTTAGTAGTTTGACCACCTAAATTTAAAATAAAACGAGTAATATATTTATTGTAAAATAATTCAATTAAGAAACGTTGATTAAAGAATCCAAAAATATTATAACCGAATCTAGAAAATTTAAATTGTATCAGAATTTTTGGTATAAATTCTGAAAGAACTATAGCAAGTATGCTTAAACTAATAGTAAATACTAAAGGTAATAACTTAAATAAAGTAGGCACAGCAAACTCTGTGTCTAGCATAATTTCATGTGTAGGATGAATAAATAAACTATTATCTGCAAAGAAATCCGAACCTAACCCTATAAATATATCTTTAGTTATATAACCAAAAAATATAGAGAATATAGCTAATATTATTAAAGGTAAACTCATAAATATATTACCTTCGTGAGCTCTTTTATCCTGTATATTATGAATTGTATTATTATAGCTATAGTTAGTTACAGGTCCATTAGGATTTGTTAAGAAAGTTAAATATAATACTTTAACTGAGTATAATGTAGTAAACATAGCACCAATAGTTGCTATAAAATATACAACTATACCGCTAAAGTAAAATTGACCATAAGCAGATTCTAAAATAAAATCTTTACTATAGAACCCTGTCATAAAAGGGAAGGCAACTAAACTAAGACTAGCAATTAACATAACAGAATATGTTAAAGGTAAATATGCTTTTAAACCACCATATTTTCTAAAATCTTGATTATCACCAACTGCGTGGATTACGGCTCCTGCACCTAAAAATAACAATGCTTTATAAAAAGCATGATTAACTAAGTGGAATAAAGCTATATTATATGAAGATAATCCTACAGCTATCACCATCATACCTAATTGACTCATGGTAGAATAAGCGATAACTTTTTTAATATCTTGTTGGAATAAACCAATAAGACTACTAAAAACAGTAGTTATAGCACCTAATCATAAACATAAAACCAATACAGTTGAACTATATTCTATTAAGGGACTTGTACGCATTAATAAATAGACACCTGCAGTTACCATTGTGGCAGCGTGAATTAATGCAGAAACGGGTGTAGGACCCTCCATTGCCATCGGCAATCAAACATGTAATCCAACTTGAGAACTTTTAGCCATAGCACCTATTAATAAACATATACCTATAATTGTAACAATATTTTCATTAACAAAAGGAGCTAATGAAAAGACAGTACTATAATCGATGTTACCAAAGCTTCATAGTATAGCAAACATACCTATAGTTAAAAAACAATCACCCACTCTGTTTGTTAAAAAAGCAGACATAGAACTTTGATTTGCCGCTATTCTAGTAAATCAAAAACTAACTAGAAGATACGAACAAATACCAACACCTTCTCATCCTACAAACATTAATAAGAAATTATTAGCTGTAACAAGTATAATCATCATAAAGGTGAATAAACTCAAATAACTAAAAAATCTCTGGTTGTGAGGATCATGACTCATATATCCAATAGAGTATATATGAACTAAAGAACTAACGATTAAAACAGGTATTAACATAGATACTGTTAAACTATCAAAATGAAAACCTCATAAAACGTTAAGTGATTCACTATCTATTCATCTAAACAGGTGTATTGAGACAGGTATGTTGTTCAAACCTACTTCAAAAAAGGCAACAATCGCTAATAAAGTCGTAACTATTACACATGTACATGTAATTAATTGTGCCCCGCTAACACCGACTTTTCTCCCAAAAAAACCGGAAACTATTGATCCTAATAAAGGTAAAGTAATTATAGCTAAATACATTATTTATATTCTATTGAAATACTTCCTCTTAATCTATAAAAAGCAACTAGAATACCTAAACCAATGGCTGATTCTGCACCAGCTATTGCTATAATGTATATAGCGAATGTTTGGCCTAATATATCATCAAAGCTAAGTGAACTTATCAATATTAAGAATGTAATAGCTAATAGCATTATTTCAATTGAAATAAGCATTAATATTATATTTTTTCTATTTAAAACGAAACCAAGAATTCCGATTAGGAAAAGTATTAAGGATAAATTCATTGTATATTTATTTTTGTATATAATTATAGTATTTTTGTGAAATGAGGTTTTAGTAATTATAAATAGGCTTTAAACTAAGTGCTTCTCCCATTTATGATCTTCTACTAATAGGGTAAACTTTCAGTTAATAAACAGGATTTATCTATCATTGTTGAAGATAAGTATAAAGTTTACCCATTATATATATACTAAATAATAAAGCTTAATTTACTATTCATCATGCTGACTTTAATTATCTAGCTAACGAGAAAGCCATTAAATGAGGGATTAATTTTCCTGTATTACCACAATATGGTAATGAAAATGTAAATACACACCAGAGAACAAAGGCTATAATTAAGACTAAAAATCACCCTATATTATTTAATTAATAACTATTTAAAAGACTGGATATAAAATATATATCTAGTTTTGTCATGTAAAATATTAGCTCTTATCCAAGACTTGAACTTGAATTTAAATACTCTAAAATATTTGCTATTCCTTAGTATTTTGTTTTGCCTTTAAACTAGTAAGAGCTTATACTCTTTATTAATAATAGTTGTTATACCTTTATCAATAAAGTGCCTAATTACAATAATCTAATAGACCCTAAAATAAAAATTATTAATTAAGCAACGTATAATAATAAAAATGCCATCATAAGAGCAAATAAACCTGTAGCCTCTGCAAATGCAAAGCCTAATATCGCATATGAGAATAATTGACCTCTCAGTGATGGATTTCTAGCCACACCTAATATTAATGCACCAAAAACTACACCGATTCCCACACCAGCTCCGATTAATCCTGTTGTTGCCATACCTGTACCAATAATTTTTGCAGCTTGAATCATTTTTTTTCCTAAGAAAAAGGTTATATAAAGAAAATCTTTATAATACTAAATTGCAACTCTTTAAGAGGCATTTATCTATTTTTTTTTATAGGATTAAAATAATAAAACCCATTACCAGGCAAATGTAAACATTAATTTAGAAAAACACAAAAATTGAAAGACTATACTATGTATAAATTAAAGTAAATCTACATTAGATGAAATTGTATCAAAACAATATAATATACAAGGAATTAATACAACAAAAGCTATAACAATAGGTAATAAAATAGTTCAACAGAATGACATTAATTGGTCAAAACGTATACGAGGGAATGAAACTCTAGCTCATATAAATATAAAAATCATAATACATGATTTTACACCTAAAGTTAAACCATATAACAATCCTTCTATTATAGGATCCTCAAATATACTTTCGCTGTGTAAATGATTTATGTAGTAATCAAAATCAATGTATTGCATTAAGCTAAACAAAGAAGGAATATAATCATATAAATAACCACCTAAAAATAAGATACTAGTTAATATACAAATTAAAACAATACTAGCATATTCAGCTAAAAAGAAAAAAACAAAAATAACGGCTGCGTGTTCTGTCATAAACCCACTAACAAGTTCCGATTCAGCTTCTGCTAAATCAAAGGGCGCTCTATTAGTTTCGGCGATAGATCCTATAAAGAATATTATAAATACAGGTAATAAAGGTATTATAAATCATATGGCTCTTTGAGCTTCTATGTTAACAGTTATATTTAAACTACCAGTTAACATAATAACAATTAAAATTGCGGAACTTAAGATTAATTCGTAACTAATTAATTGCGCTGTACTTCTAAGTGAACCTAAAAAAGCATACTTACTATTTGCACTTCAACCCGCTAATAATATACCATATGTAGATAAGGAAGAAACTGCTAACATATAAAGTATACCTAAATTAAAATCACTTAAAGCTAAACCCGGACCATAGGGTATAACCAGATATCCTAACAATGAAAATATTAAAGTTATAATAGGACCTATAAAAAATAAAGCTAAGTTAGCCTGTGTAGGTGAAACGTATTCTTTTAAAAGTAGTTTTAAGGCATCTGCAAATGCTTGCAGAATACCATAATATCCTACTATATTAGGACCTAATCTTCTTTGCATACTAGCCATCGTTTTTCTTTCTGCTAAAGTTATAAAGGCAACGGTTAGAAGTACAGGGACGGTAACTATTAAAACTTCTATAACTGAAATTAAAGTGGGTAAATATATCATTTTTTTTTTGCTATTCTCCATATTTAACAAATATAATATTATTATATAAATAAAAATATTAATAAATATTATCCTATTTATTTTTATTTATCTAACGTATATAATTTTAAAGGTAATTTTAAATAATAATATTATATCTAAATATTAGATTAAAAATAACAATTGACAAATATAAAATATATCCTAAATAATAATCTAAAATATAAAAATATTAAGTTATAAATTAGTATATTAATATATTATGTATTAGTTATCTATTATTTTTTAAGGAAACAAAATTAAAAAAATTGTGGTTATATCATGCTGTGGCAAAGCCAATGCACTAGCTCTTATCCAAGACTTGAACTTGAATCTAAATATTAGAAGTATTCTGCTCTACCATTAAGCTAATAAGAGCTTATACTCTTTATTAATAATAGTTTATTAACCTTTAATAAAGTGCCTAAAAATAAAAATAGTAGTCTACTATTTTTAAATTATTTACATAATTAAGCAAGATACACTAATATAAAAATAAATTAAACGCACGCTCCTTATAAATTTTAATATAAAACTCTGGCTTTTATAGCACATATCATATTTAATGTAGTTATACTTTAAAACACATTTACCACTAATAAACCTACTATACTAAATTGTATTTACAAATACGATTTATACAGCCGGGAGAGAAAGTTGAATTCTCATTTTTAATGCATGAAATTAATGTTTTAACCATTTAAACTATCCTGGCTTTATATTTTAGTTATTATATATAAAACTACATTAAATATATGTATAACCTGGGTGAATACCCTGATTCGAACAGGGAAATTACTGTGCCACATACAGCTGTTCTACCCTTGAACTATATTCACGCATATTTTAATGTAGTACAAACGCTTATTACTACTATTAAAAGGAAAGTAAAAACAATTTAATTATGTTGAAGTGATTCGAACACCCAATGATAAATACCAAAAATTTATGACTTACCGATTAGTCTACAACATATTTCTATACTTAAAATTTTAAGTAAGTTATATAAGGTAAATCCGACTTGAACGGATAAAATTTAAAAATCAAATAGTCCTAAGCTATTCATGTCTACCAATTCCATCACTACCTTTAACTGCTCAAGGTAAGATTCGAACTTACAGCCTAAACATCTTCAGAGTTCCGCTCTACCAATTGAGCTTCTCGAGCATTTATATATATATAATAATGGAGACATCAGGAGTCGATCCTGAAATAACGATATGCAAAATCGCAGTTTTACCAATTAAACTATGTCCCCATATTGTAATTATGATAAATAAAATTATCATATATGGCTCTTTTTTAAAAGAGCCATATATTTATACAGAAATAGTCTAATAACAACTTCTTTTCTGTAAAAATTGGAATAACGATATTTTACAGAAAACAATATTTACCTTTATTTTTTATCCAAAAGAGGACTTGAACCTCTACGACTTTATGTCAACGAAGCTTAAGTTCGTCCTGTCTACCAATTCCAGCACTTGGATATTAATATACTAAAAGTATAACATATTTACACATTAATATATTTAAATAATTAGTTAAGGCCAGAGTGATTTGAACACTCATCTCAGCTGTCATGAGCAGCTTGCTTTACCAATTAAGCTATAACCTTAAAAGAAAAGTTTCCCTTTTCATGCGGATAAAGGAGTTGCACCAATATATGCTGGGCATGAGCCAGTTATGTTACTATTACATTAATCCGCAGGTTTTTATATATAGCCTCAGAGGGGTTCGAACCCACGTATGTAATGATGAAAACATTATGTCTTAACCGCTTGACGATAAGGCCATATTATCTTAAAAGTTCAGTACAAGTATTGCACTTGTTTCAGCTGGTTACAAAACAGCTACATTACTTTTATGCTAACCGAACATAAAGATAATGTAACTAAGACATAGAAAACCCTAGTATATATTATTTTTTAGTAATATTAAAAATAAAATAAGTAGTAGCATTATTACCTAGAAAAATATGATTTTTTGGCCCTTTATATGAAATTAAATATAATTTCTCTTTCTAGCCCACTGTATCAAATGTATTAAAATTTACAGCTTTCCAATACTCAAGCTTACACCCAGCTCCACATGGTTCTGTAATGACAAGCTTGAAATACATGGGATAAGTCTACCTATAAATACTAAGTATTTATAAATAATTAATTAGATGTAGATGGGTCTAACATATTCTGCTCTCTACATCGAAACAGATAGTTGGTTTTATTTAATTAGCAAGATATCTATATTACTTAGTTGTATATAAAATTAGTACTTTATGCCTAAAAACATTTAAATTCTTTCAGCTAAAGCCTATTAATTGTAACATTTTATTGTTACAAAATCGTAGTGTTATACTACGTATGTTTAAGAATATCTTAAAGAAAACTTCGTGCCTAGATGCTTTCAGCACTTATTTTAACTAACATAGCGTTCCTGCCGTGCCTATGCTATATATTTACTTTTGTGAAAGTAACATCCCTGTATAAAGATTTTATACTTAAATTAATATTGGGCACATAAACAACAGGTAAACCAGAGGTTAATATACCCAGCTCCTTTCGTACGAGGGGGCTAACTTTATTTTATTCAAATTTCCTCTAGAAGATAGAAACCATACTGTCTTACGACGTATTTAACCCAGCTCGTGTAACTTTTTAATCGACGAACAGTCGAACCCTTCATGATTCCTACATCCATGTGGATAAGTTAAGCCGACATCGAGGTGCCAAACTGCGCACTCAATTTGTACTTCCTGGCGCAATTAGCCTGTTCAAATTTGTTATGAAAAATATCTATTTTTCTTGTCCATTTTTCACAAAATGGTTCAGACTATTTCTTCATTTATCTTTTTATTTTTATATAATTAAAGCAACGCGAGATATAAGAATAAGGCAAATTAGTATTTAATTAGTTATTTATTACTTACTCAACCTTTAACACCAAAAGCTCCATTACGGTTTTTTGAATTTAACAGAGAATATTGTATATTAGATTTAACATCTCCTCTTAACATTATAGCCGATAGACCTTTGAAAGAAGAATCAACATTTTTTAAACCTCCTTTTCATTTCATTTTAAATACAGATCTAGCTGCAGTAAACCGTCTAGTTAATCTACCTTTAGCTTCTACTCTAATACCTGCCATTTTTCGATGTTTTAAATTTCTAAGTACATAAGTATCTAGAGAAAGAGAACGGCTGAAAATATTTGAAAACTTAGCTATGTTTATTTTTAAGTTCTCACTTCAAGGAAAATAATTTAACAGTAAATTATCTAAAGGGTCTTTAACATTATATGTCGTAAACATGGAGTTAATATTATTATTTCGTATATTATTTACAATATATTCATTTTTATCACTTTTATTTTGTCTTCTAGCTCTTCTTACGTTTCGTAATTTAAGTTTTCTTAAAGATGATTTTAAAACTTTATATAATTTATTATCTCTATTTTTTAATTTTAAAGAAACAGCTTGCGTAAAAATATCACTATTTAAATGCATCTTTTTCAAATCAATAATATTAAATTCAATATTTTTATTATATATATTATATACTAAAGATCTAAGTTTATCTAAAAATATGTTTTTAAACTTAAGTTTATTAAATTTAAGTCTAAATAAGTTTTTATGTAGATTTTTTCTATAATTTCAAGCACATTTATTCATATACATATTGTAGTTAGGGTAATCAAAGGTATAAACATTGTCTATTATGTTAATAAAATCCTTTTTTTCATTATCATTCAATATATTTTTGGCCATTAAACTTATTATGGTTTCATAGTAAGTATTTATATTACTATAATAGCGGTTTAATTTATTAATAAAAGATAATACATAAGTAAAATACCACTCCTTATAATGACTACGTTGGCTTAAATATTCAGCCAAAGTAAAAGGTCTATTATAAGTTATAATTTTTCTACCATGTCTATTTATATTTATAAATTCTTTTAAACACTTATAGGGATAAAATAAGCTTCGATGAATTTTCTTTAATTGACTAAGCAAGAACAATTTTTCTATGTTATACACAAAAAATGTAATAATTACTTTATTGTTAGTATGTTTTAAGTCTCCTTTTCCTACAAATACTTTTTTTGCAGATAATCTTCTATATCTAATAGGTAATTGTTTAATTTTATTCAAAATTTTAATTTTTCAATTAAAATTAAAGTAACTTTTTAGTAGATCCATTAGATTTTTATCTGCAGTTGGTAAGGTTTTAACATAATTTTTATTAAAAGAATAAATACTATTAAACCATTCCTGAGCTGCGGGTGTAAAATGTCTGCTTTTACCTGTATCGCTATATATATGTTTTACTGGTTTAACCAGCAATTTTTTTATTTTTTTATTAAATAAAACTGGCACGCTTTTATTACTATTTTCTGTAAAAGTGGTACTAGAAGAATTTAGGTTGTTTTTTCTATTCATAATTACGGTTTTGTTAGATTTATTCATAACTTTATTGTTTTTAATATTTTATTTTTGGTATTTTTAAAATTACCCTGAGCTCAACCTTTAATCTAGGATTGAGTCTATTTCATTAATATTGAAAATATTAATTATTGTGTTTATCATAAATATTTGATAAATATATTTAATTATATAAAAAAAAGAAAATGTTGGGTTTTTATAATACAAGTTATTGTATCATTCATTAGTCGTTGAACGGTTTTACTTTCATATAAGTGAATTATATGTTATAAATAAAATTCGCTTCAAGTTAACTTTTTTACTGAAAATAAAGTCTTTCTTGAAATTGACCCAATTAATACTAATGTATTTATATAAAAATAATATAAACATTAGGGGACTAAAATCCCTAGCGTAGCTTTTTCAATAATCCAAGACCTTTCCTTTCTGCATCTTGTGATCATATGCCCCGCTTACGCGACTGATAGACATGTAAGTCAGACAGTAAAGCAAGATTAAGCCATTAAACTTGACAAGTAATTAACATAATTATATTATTAGTTTTTAGCTATTAAGATATGGTACTTAACCATAGAAAAAAGAGATCTTTTTTCTGCAAAATAGCATACTAAATAATATAAGTAAAAACATTAAAAATTAATTAAACTAATGTTTTAATTACATCTATTTTCCATATAGTTAAAATCTTACTTATATAAAAAAAATTAGTTCTAACTTAACTAGATATATAGCTGGATTGGTTATAAATTGAAATATAACCAAATAACAAATTAAAAATAAAAAAATACACTATATTTTCTCCTTATCTAACAATAAGATTGAAGAAAATTGTATATTTTTTTGTCATATTTAGATTATGACAAATTTACCAAAATTAACTTTGGATACACCCAGGTACTTTTTATGGGATCTGTGCCCCGCATAAACTGCCTCCTAGCAATTGTTCCTTTTAAGGTTAATCCTATTATGTATTATTGGAGAGCGGAGTATAGATTCTGCTCATTTTAACATCGGAACCTCCATAAATCTAAAGAGGAATAACGCCAGTACACGGACGTAGTTAAAAAAAAACTACCAATATGATTATACTAATAAAGGTGTTTCAATTTTGGCCCTCTACTTGCCTACCTTATACACTAAAATTAAGTGATATCATATCCAATTACTAGTAACAGTAAAGCTGCATAGGGTCTTCTCGTCTAACTAGAGGTAAACTGTATCTGCACAGTTATTCCAATTTCACTGAGCCAATCATTGAGACAGCTGTTGTATCGTTAAATCATTCATGCAAGACCGCATTTAACGGCCAGGGTATTCCGCTACCTTAGGACCCTCATAGGTAAGGCCGCCATTGATCGGGGTTTCCTTCAAAACCAAGCTTATATTAGTCAACTTAGAAAATCCGTTAACCAGCCGACATCGGGCAGAAATCACACTCAATACTTTGATTTATTATCTTACTGCAGAGTGCTTTGTTTTAATTAAACAGTCGTACAACACTATTCCATGCTTCCTATTCTTTACCTGATATTAATCAGGAGGAATGGCTCTCCTTATCCCGAAGTTACGGTAGTTAGTTTGCCGAGTTCCTTAATGATTGTTCACTCAAACGCCTTCGTATTCTCTACTAGCTTACTTGGGGTAGTTTCTAGGTACGGTTTAAAATTAATATTGTTTTATATACAAGTTTATTGCATAAAATAAACTAAAAAAAATAATAATTCATTTAACTGTTACTGTTTTTCCAGAACCTTTTTCACTATTATGCAAAGGTTGTTACTTTGTAACAAAGATTTACTCATCGTTTAATCCCTTAGGTTGGTAAACTTAGAGGCCGTTACTTTATAAAAACCATAAGCTTTAGGCGAGGGTATAATACCCTTTTTCGTTACTCATGTCAGCATTCTCACTTGGGTTATCTGATAATTACTCTTAAAAAGAATAAGTCTAAGATTTACCCAACGTTCTGCTACCCCATTAAATATAATAATAATTATTATTATAAAATATGGACAAGGTGTCGGTATATTGTTTAGATCCGTTAAATTTTCGGCGCAACTATCAAAGTAAATAAAATATTTACTAAACCAGTGCTCTGTTACGAGATCTTCAAAAAATGAACCGCTTCTAAGTCAATTTCCTAGTCGTATTAGATAGAAACTTCCTTAATTTCACTTAACAATAATTTTGGAACCTTAACTCTTGTTCTGGGCTGTTTCCCTTTAGACATACAA
>Ga0307507_10003697_pt1 | contig 28895 bp, 23 predicted proteins | sample 7_EM_MG_FD_207223 | JGI IMG/M metagenome (GOLD analysis project Ga0307507, IMG submission 207223) | Populus trichocarpa ectomycorrhiza microbial communities from riparian zone in the Pacific Northwest, United States - 7_EM | ecosystem: Host-associated > Plants > Roots > Unclassified | place... | reverse complement strand
CTCCCCCTCCTCCCCACTAGAACCATCATCCCGTCTGTCACTCCCAGAAACGATTTCCGAATCCGATAGTTCACTCGAAGAATCCTCTGCCTGCTTCCCCAACTTCAAAATCCCATCCGCTCTGGAACCTTTTTTCGGCGGCACAACTTTAGTTTTCTTAACTGCCCGAACCTTCTGCTTCTTAGTCGTACCCCTTGAAGGCTCCTTATGAGCCACCGCCTCCTTAGGCACCCTCTTGGCCCGCCTTGCTGGTGCCGTCTTTGGAGCTTTCTTGTGGCCGACAGACCTGAATGTTTCTGCGCCACGAGTGTGAGCAGGTGTGCGGCGGAGGTTGTAACGGGGCTCTGACATGGCCGCTATGTAAGTATGTAAGTTATAATTGATTGATTGGTGTGGATTTTGGTCGAGTGTACTGAAGATGATAACCCCTTATGATAAAACTACCCGTCGACTCGGTCTATTGTTGTTAGGTAGGCAGCAGCAACTCGCTTGACGGGAAAGATAGCATGTAATAGTATTGGGGGGGGGTGGTAGTGGGATATATGCGGCACATTACTCCTTTGTTCTCCTTTTGGGTCTATCGAGCAGAGTTCTGAGCTCCCCCTTTGTTTCCTTTTAAGGTTTGTGGTTGTTTTGGGCTGGGCGATTACCATTGTTCAGTTTGCGGTTCAATACTACCATGGGCGTGGGTGGGGTGAATACCGTAGGGGGACTATCGCTCTCCAGCGTTTAAAAAAATTTTCGAGCCCCCTTGCTTTGGTGGTGGTGGTGGTATATGCCAAGATTCAGATCTACCGAGTGATAGAGTATGTTGGGGTTGAAGTTTTTTGCGCCACAAGTATATAGGCTATCATAACAGTTTCTACGACGGTGCTACGGGTTTGATCCCTGGACTTCGGGCTCGACCTATCGGTAATTGTGTCACTCCCGGGGCCTAGCAGCACTGTCAGCTGCGGAAGTGAAGTACCGATATTGCACTCCCTCCAGCTGATACCCACAATTGACTCTACCTTGAATCTATTGTCCAATCTCAGTAAATTCCAACCACCTATTCGGTTTCACTAGTGGATCGGCATGTCATAGGGCTCCGAGGAGGTTAGCATATAATATCAAAAGCTCTAAGAAATTGCCCTTCCTGCACGAATAGCTTTCGCCGCCTTACTCTGATCAGTGTTATCTGCACTGGCCCTCTGTTCGCACAACCACCCTTTCCGGTACCACCTTCGGCAACAAAAGCCGAGCTGAATACCAGTACGATACTTGTACAACCAGAACCACCACCGAACCCCCGCTCCCGAAAACCCGGCATGACTCAGGCTACCCCACAACCCAAAATACCACGGAAGCTACTCGCTAGCTCTTAGACAGCCCCTTCATCAGCCCCCCTCTCACTCTTGTCCTCCAAGAGGGGCTTAACACCCCTAGGCTCTTAGCTCGAGCCTCTATCTCTTCTACACCTCCCTATCCTCCTCTCGAATACTAAACAGCCCCCTAAAGCCTCTGCACCTATGGGAGAGCAGCATCCACCAACCCTACCTCTCGCCAGCCTTATAGCCTTCATACACTCCTTCAACACCCCAAAAACCTCGTCCTCTCCTCCTCTAATCCCTTCACGTCGGTCGGCGGCGGGGGCTACGGTGCCGGTGATGAGCCGGTACCATTCCAGAAGAAATAAAGTCCATCCAGAGCCTAGCGTACACGCGATCGCGCACGCTCTCTGGGAAGAATACCAGCGGGTGGAAAGCTTCCTCAAAAGACTCATAGATGATGGCGGAGTAGTAGAGGGATTTGGACTTGTGATTGCGAGGACAAGCCTTCATGAGTTGGTTTATAGAAAGCAAGGGGGCTTTGGCGTGAGTTTACTTCGACATGCTGCTAAGTGCGCTTAAGTTCCAGGAGGATCCAGGCTCTTTGGACATTTGTATTCATTAGTAGGGGGAAGCAGGTAGGTGGGTAGGAAAGAAGGGGAAGGTAAAAGATACCAAATGGACAGTTTCTGTAGAGGACTACTAGTAGTTCCTATGTCTACCCACAACGACCTTAGTTAGACCTATTGCTACAAGGTGAAAGTCTGTGTAGGGAATCGCCATGCTGGATTGGGTGCTTCAATTTGGTGATATTAAACTTGATTAGCCAGTATGCAGTACCCGCTCACTAACAACCTTCTCCAACAGAAGCACAATACAGTACTTATACTTACACTAGAGTATAATCTCAAGTCAAGAATCCCACATCAATTACAAATCAAAATGCTCCAAACACAGGATGATTTCTGGTGACGCTATAAGCACAGCAGTCTGCGCCCTAAAACAGTATCCAGCTCAAGTGCCTGAAACGCGGGGCAAGTCAATTTCTTAACACGGCTTAATAATTACCGGGGTACGAGGCGAGGGACAATAATCACCGGTAGCAACTACAGAGGACAACTCTGAAACGATCTACGATGCTTAAGGAACCTTGATATCTGGGCAAAAGAAGCAGAAGAAAAATTCAAAGCAGTACAGGAGGTAAATGAGAACAGAATTTAATAAAAGATATTAAAATTCGGTTTGCCCTCTTTCTGTCTGCTTGACTTGCACAAGCCCCTCAGGTATGATATACTCTCTATAATATTATACTAAGTTAGCCCCAGTCATTTGTAAATGTTTTCACTCTTTCTAAAAGGCAGGCCTTTCTAATCCCAGTCATAGTTTCAGGAAAGGTATTCCTTACCTCAGTCCTTTCCCTCATACGTTATTCATATTTTCCAATAGGTGAAGCTCTGTTATAAAAGTTGTCTTAATCCTATAGAAAATCTTTTGAGGATTATAGAAAATGATATCAAAGCAATGGATTATTTCCTAGGAGCTGCCCTCAAGACGAGAAGCCTTGTTCAAGAGTTGGATTAGCTCCGGCCACGGGACTAGAATTCATTGATAGATGGTTTGGCTCAGTGAATTTGGAAATTGAGAAAGTCTAATTGGATGCAAGCCCACTTGTGGCTATGCACATTAATATTTGCTGTCTGGTGCCTTAGAAATACTTGGTTCACTTTTATCTATTTCCATTGCGCTTTCGATTCGTAGTTGTGGCTGTCGTGTATAGCATTTTCCATGTGAGAAGCAGGTTCCTTTTGTCGCTAAGATCGTACTCGGGCGTGTCTATTGAAACCGGAAAATATAACCCTCATCTCATAGAGATTTGTATGGGGTCACGGGAAATAGTTGTCCGATTCCCCTTGACGCGCCCGGGCCCCCGAGAACTTGCCCTCGGGCAACGAGGGCTACCACTGAGTAGCCTATGGTCAGTGCCCCATGGTTCATCCTAGACCTGTCATTTTTCATTTTTTTCGAAAGCACAAGGCTACACACCCAACGGTGGCTCTAGCCAAGATTGCACGAGCTCCATACCCGCTCCAAAAGCAGGCTACCGTAATTTCACTCACAACTTTTTTTCATAGCCTTGTGCGCGTGTACTCCCCAAGCTTGGGAAGAAGAAAAACCCGCTCATGCCATTAAAGAGAAACAACCACATAAACATCATCGCTATAAACAAATAACACACTAGACATACAGTTCTCCATGAATGTGTTCTTTTATCGTAATCACCCACGCCCAGCAATGCTAGAATCCACCGAACCCACATAAGTGACAATAAATCAACTAAATGGAAAGGTATAAAAAAGGGAAAAAAAAAATAATAGAAAAAAGAAGGGCATGAAAAAACTGTAGATTCCAGAAAAAATATATTCATGACTCGGACTTAGAGGTTCTCCATCAACCTATCCACTTCCTCTACCTCCATAGCGATACTTGATCTATTAGTGAGTATTACAACACTTACAAGCGCTGCATAGGCTTCCCGTATCGCGCAAGCCATACACGTCTTGTTAACATCAGCAGTAATAGCAGATAATCCCCAGAATGAGCACCAAGCCCGAGCGAAGACCTCGTTGTCGGGTACTCCGAAGGCTTCGACAACCAACACTTCTTCTACCCCGGTAGCAGTGTTCTCAGGCTGTCCGCCCTCGTCTTCGGCTTCTGAATCCTCCACGCCGCCTGAAGGTCCCCAGTTTTGTATTTCCACTAATTTATCCGCATATACAATCCGATGCTGGTACTCGCAAAACAAGACGTGAGGACCGTTTTGACACGGATAAGCCGCAATGAACGGAGTGTCATGTCGCAAAGATACCTTCCATGACCTCGTTCGATGTTCGACAGTAATCGCAAAGGTGATTGATGCATCAAACATTAAGACGGGGCTCTCCTCTGCAGCCTGATGGCCGTTCTCCGTGATGCGATGCACTCCTTTTGGGCTACTTGCAGCCTGTGAGAAATTTAGACGTTCGATCCTGATGTCCTCCACCGGGTCATCGGTGTTTGGAGTGAGGAGCACATAGTCGTCGACAGGATATGTCGCCTGGTATGCACCTAAAGGGTCGCTATTTTGAGCCATGTTTCGAACATTGCTTGGCGTAATTTTATTCCCTCGTGGAGGCATCTGATTGATGATAGCCATTTCTGAGCGGCTGAGATCGGCCGATGCAGAACATGGACCAATCCAACCAGCGATTTGTGCCACACCTGCGGCTGCCCCCAGGACCTTACCAACTATGCACTCCCACGACCAATAAGTGTGGCCTCTGTACTGAAATCCGACATTCGGTGTCGTCTGCGAAAGATTATGGAACGTTTCGGGCACGTCCGGATCGCAATCCGTGAGAGCATTCATCAGAATCCATGGCATGGACTTTCCCGGAAGGAGTAACCCAGTGAACCAGGACATGCAGTTGATGCTCTTATCTTCGAGAACCTCGTTGGGATCTTCATCCTCTGAAAGTGTATATTCAACTTCATGCATGTTCGGCCACCTACATTATTAGCACTAGCTACCAGCTTCAATGGTGGAACAAGGAACTGTAAGATTGGGGAACCGAATAAGTAGCCTGGTCGGAACCAGAAAAAAAGGATGTTGATGGAAGAGAGTAAAGATCTACGGATCTGAACGAGGGAAGGGTTCCAATAGCCCAACCGCCAATGAGATGCAGATGGTAACGGATCAAGAAAATATTCTGAGACTCACTTCAAAGTCCACGCAAAGTTCCGTAAGGCTTCGACTTGGGTCTTCTTGTTTGGAAATTTAAATCCAACACTGGACTTCTGTTCTCGCTTCCCTTTACCGTCTTTGACCTTTTTCCGTGCCTCCACCTCCACATTTTCGAGCCACCGCTGGGCAAGCATTAAATCCCATCTAATTTTCTCTGGCATGTCCGGCAGTGGCTTCATAGCCAAGTTAGTTTGATGCCTAGCACCGATTCTCAGATACAGTTCTATGGAAAGTAGCAGCTGGTGGAAAAAGCTATTGGCGACGCCCGGGTTAGGATCTGACAGAAATCGCGCGATAGTCTGGCTTTCGGGACTCGAGAAATTCACCCAACTAGGCCGGCATAGAGCTGCAACGAGGTCTGAAATCTGATTGTCGAGAGATAATTTTGAATCATATCTATGAGTATCGTGGAGCAATTGGTCGTAAAGGTGCACATGAAGTTGCTCAAGGTCCTCCTCAATTCCCCTCACTTGTAAAATCCGTAATCGATCAAGAACGTATAACATTGTTAGCTTCCGAACCTTCCCTCGTGCAGCACCTTCGTGGCCTTGCAAAGTGCTACCGAAACTAGCAACGTAGTAAGACAGTGTTAAAGTTCCCGGGTATATCCCAAAGGCGTGTGCCATAGCTGGCCGCTCCAGAGCATCGGTTTGCTTGCCCTCTGGACTAGAGCTCATATCACAAAACGAATCACTCTGAAAAGGAGCAGTGTCTGACTCTTCATCCCACTCATCCCCGGAAAATGCGAAGAGATAGTAATAACCCCTTGGGCCGTTTGTAATCTCTCGCAATTCTCCACGAAACTTAGGAGCTCCGTCGCCGATAAATTGCTTAGCCTCCGCCGTTGAAAGTTCGGTCTGGTAACGAATGGGTGGCCATTCGCGGGGAGGTGCCCTAATTGCCCGAACATTATGTTGAGGAACAGCGGCAGCCGGAAGACACAGTTGTGGAGGAGGTGAGGGTGATGGAGAAACAGATATGGGCAGAGAGGACCGGGATGAGGAAGAAGTGGAAGGATGATCATTCTCCGATGGTAAAACCACTAAGTTTTGACCCTCCTGCTCGATCCGGTATCTAAGTTTGTACCCCGAAAGCGAATATTGAGACAGGTCGCTATCATGCGAAGGGTGGTGGGAGTGGGAAGACTGGGCATGAGAATTGCCACTAGAATATGGGGTTAGGGATTGAGAACTGGGATACGACGGGTGCTGCTGGAGGTGGGCAGGAGGCACTTGTTGTGATTCATAGCTCGGGTACGCGGGGTGATACGCCTGGGGATGCACGGGGTGAGAGCTCGGGTATGAAGGGTGTTGGTGAGGAGGGGGAGCCCCATGGTTTTGTGGAGGTGGGGGTGGAGGCGGGTATGAGTGATGGCTCGGGTATGAAGGGTGGTGCTCCAAGTAAGGCTGAACGGGATATCCCCGAGCGTCGTATAAATTGTAATCCGATGCGGGAGTACTCGAAGGTGAGTAAGTAGCTACTTGCTGGTCTCGTGGGTCCTAGAATAAAGCAGAAACTCTCATTTAGAACTCCGCTATCTCACTTCCGGCCTACTTCACTTAAATAGCTCCTGTGTAACAGCGGGAGTGATCGTGCCGCTCCCATCGTGGCAGTTGAAGTTCAAGTGACAACAGGGCAGAGGGTACATGATAGAACGAAAAGCACTTATCAAGAGAATAGGGCAGAAAGGAGAGAGATAAGCATACCCCTATATTTCTTGAGCCCGATCCCCTGCTCCGCGCCGAATGAGAGCGGGGCACTGTATCCGATGGAGAATGGACGTGGTACTTTGACGAAGAGGTTGATGAGGAGGGCTTCATATCCAAAGGTTGAGGGGCTTCCTGTTTCTTTCCCGGCAATAACAAAGCTGGCTGTGAAGAGAGAGAAAAGACTAAGTCAGCGCAGCTCGCGGAGACATGGCGGTGATGAATAACGGACGGGGGGAGAGGTCGGTGAAGATTCAAAATCGACTTGTAGAGCGCGGAAGCACAACAGAAAAGGGAAGAAAATATTAAGGTAGATGAATCTTTGGAGTAAAAATCCACGACCCAATACGTTCCCTCGATCTCTGAGATCAGTGAGAGAGAGAGTAAAATGAACGGTCGCTGGTTGATGTGTTGACAAAGACCACGCACGTAGTTCTACACACCTGCTGGAAAAAAAAACACGAGGTTCCTGTGTCCCACCAATCTATCGCACAAGCGATCGAATAGAAAAAGGCTTTATCGAGGTCTTTTTTCTTGTTGCTGGCACTGGACAGCAAAGTAAGTAGCGCACTCCTGGCCGCTTCTGGTTTACTCTTGGATTCCTGTTGGCCTGGAAAAAGGCCGGACAGGACCGAATACTGTACCGTGAATCTAGAAAAACAAAAAAGGCCCCTCCAAAGGTATAGAAACAAAGAAATAAAAATAGAAGATGTAAAAGAAAGAATAAGCTCCGTCGTTCAATGAGGGTTGCAGGTGGGGTTGGCAAAGGGGAAAATAGGACCAGGAAGATGTTGGTTCGTCCGCCCGTTGGTTTGCTTCGGTGGTCCCTCTTTCAGTTCGCTTGATCTTTCTCCCACCACGGTTGCTGCAAGCCTGTGATGGGCCTCTAAATGCCCCTTCCAGCGTAATGTAGCTTTCTCCCTCTAACAAGCTTTACAGGTAAACCGTCAAGGTCCTGCAACAAATCACGTCGCAAAGCTGTCGGTATCCGCAGAATCGAATCTTCGCTGCCGGAGAAAGTACTGTGAGCTCGCCGTTGCCGCTGAGCACAAGGACAAAATGCGGGATGTTTGAAGGTGTGCGCGAGGGTGATATGATACCGCGGTGCACAGCACAGCACAAGTCACTCTACGTGCTACCGATATCAGGGTCGGAAGGTGAGGTAACAAGTATTCTCTCGTGGGTGAAGAAAGGGTTCTCCCAAGAGGAGAATACAGAGTACCGAGTGGATCAGAGGGTATGGTAGGTCTGTGCTGAATTCAGACGGCAAAGGGGATGCAGATCAAGATTTTGGCAATCTACGATATTACCCAGGCACACAGCCTTCCAAGTGGACTTGGATGTCGCATGGGCGCTTGTTTACGTCAGGCATGCTGAATTGTAACCTGGATCGCCTGTCCAGTACTAGTACAGTGCACACGGCCTAAGCAAAAGCAACTGAACTCGAGCAGAGAAAAGTTGTTCTTAGACCTAAACAAGGCGTGGTACATCGCAGCTTAGGGCGGATCTGCGGGGATATGGAAAGCACTTAGGGGCGGGGTCCTCGGAGGTGAAAGCGGATAGATATCAGTATCATACCGTATCGCAAGCACTTGTACCCCCGTCCTGCCCTGTCCAATTCCCAATACCTGTGCGGTACAGTACGACCCCCTCTCAAGCATTCCACCATGGAATCGTTTGGAATCGTTATTTAGCAGTAAAAGCAGCTGGGGGCAATACTAGTACCAGTATCAGAATAACTTTAGACCAGCCGAATCCAGAAGCTGCCTCTTGATCGGTCTCTGAATTTAGAAAGTACTAGTATATGTAGCAATGAACGTGTCACGCTCTCTGCGATGCCCCTGTAACAGGCATCCAGGAACCTTTTTGCCGAACTTTTACCTGCCCTCATTCCGACTTGACATCCCCCACTTTCTGGGCCAATCCGACAACTACCGGCAACTGTCCACGCTATCCCAGAGGGGCATCAACTCTCACGAGATGTTTTCCCCCCACAATACAAACAGTAAGGAAGAAGCAGTATCCTGTACGAACAGTGTCAATACCAGTAGCAGATCGATATATGGGATGAACTCTAGTTTGTGATTCTATTCTGTCGCCGATATGATATTACTAAGTCAACCTCCATTGCTGTCGGTTGCGATAGATTGGCTTAAATAAAGGCCAGCGCACGCACATAACCGTCCTGGTGCCGTACCCGCACTGCCATTTTACCCAGCTTAGCATGGACCTGGCACATCAAGACTAGACTGGGCATGGGGTGGCGCGCATACAGTAAATCCCCCTCTCCTACTTGTACCCCTCGGTCCCAGGACAATGCATTGGTGATGCAACAGCAGAGCCGCACGAGTCCTCAGCATGTGCCATCCGGTCAAACGTTACATGAAATAATCGTCAAACATACCGGTGAGCTAATAATGATCGAGAGTAAATGTTCCCTCCCCCGCACTTTTTGATAATTACAAGGATTGCCGCTTATCGCGGGTGGTGTTCCATCCTAGCCCGTACCGTGACTTCCTCCATTCTGAGGAGCTGGAGGGGGAGACAGCATGAGACAGGAGCTTTTTGTAGCCTTTTTAAAGTAGCACTACCCCACACCCCTCATTAATTGTGGTATCCTTATTCTACGGGCCAAGTATCCGACTCCTCTTGCACTATCTTCTGTAGATGGGTGTTTTTTTGGTGTTTGTACCCTGTTTTGAATGTTCTCCAGAACGGGGAACCCGTGTTGTTTTTTTAAGAGCGTGAGGGTGGGAGCTATGTGCACATCGACGCACAAGACGTATCGCACTTGTTTGCTTCTCTACGGGTCACGGAGGCACACTGTTTAGAAATCAGGTATCGGAATTAAGGCGTCCACTTAGAACTGCTTCCCAAGTTCCACCTTTCACCCCGCAATGCAACAGTTGCAGAAATAGGGTGCATTCGGCAGTCGAGCAACCCGGGCCGAGCAGGATGAGGTGAGATCAGGAATCAGGTTGATTACAGGATAAGCTCTCCCGCATTCCAGCAAGGCTCCATCATACTAGAGTTTCGGGTTTTGTCGTCCACCAGTACCAACCTAGTTCATCTTGGGGGGGATATCATGGGAACTCACTCGCATAGAATGCCGGACTATAGTACATGTTGAAAATATTCGATGCGGAGGTAATGATTAACAGTGAGGGTTTTACGCAGTGGAGTGGAACGGCTTAAGTAGATACACAAAGTTTTTATTATGCGGAGACGAAGACCACAATTGTTTGAGATGAGTTGAAAGAAAAGAATGACTTGTGGAGGAAGTGAAGTGAAAGAGAAAAGAGAGAGAAAGGACTATGATAGAAGGAAAGAAAGACAGGGGTATGAAAAGATTTTCATGGCTTGCGCGTCCTTTAGCTAGTGCGTACGCGTACCAGTGCGGCCTTGAAGTGCGGGTATATCCCGCATCAAGTGCGGCTATAATACTGCGATTTCCAACAACACCACAGTAGGGCACGGTAGGGCTTTATTACAAGACTCTTTGCGCAAATTCGTGGGTAACCAGCCTAAGAAGTGCAGTCCATAGCTTCTTAATGCATCCTAAGAAATGACTTATTCTCTCTAAAAACAGCCCGAAAAAGTGGCAAAGACTTCCCATCCCACAAAGATTAGGCCTCACAAAGGTACTACCCAAAGGCTTCGCCACAAAGTGAAATGCGGTACACGAATACTGACTCAGGTCCCTTTTAGAGTGCTATTGGGCGCTAGATTGACCCATCTGACAACTAGATTTGCTAGGAATACCGGTATGGTGTCCTTAACAAGAGGAAACCCGCATATGCCTAGCCAAGCTGTCACTGTGGGTAGCGCCGAAAATAAGGCAAAGCCAATCTAAGTCCCCCGAGGGATAGATGGGTTGGGTTATCCCATTGTTTGCTTGACTAGTTTTCCAGTTACGAGTGATCACCAATGAAGATAGTCATGTATTTCTATGGTACTTCCCGTGTTCCATCTTCATAGTAGATAAATCAGGGAGGCGTACCCCTAAAGCACTATAGATCGAGAAGTGGAGGCTTTAAAATCCATGAGTCGCCTATTTTTCCCTCTTGCTTGCTCCCATCTAAGTGGTGACGGCGAATAAGCTGCGGGCCCGAGGTACAGTAGGTAACAAAGTTTGCAGCGAGGCTACTTCTAAAAGGCTAACGGTTAGTAGCAGATCAATCACACCCATGTTCCATTTTTAGTTAATGCTTCTTCCAAAAACTTTATCTCCTACGCAAACCCCGGCCATCCCAGTATCTCCGAAACCTAAATATCAGATCGAAAGCATCTATCCTTCCAAGTTCCGCTCCCGCATGTCAATATAAGAGCTTCAATGTTCACAAACCTAGTCCCCCGGGGCCGCAAGAAGTACCTTAAACACCTAACTAACTCCGAAGCCGATATTCATATCGAGTGATTATTCATGAATTGGTTGACTGAATATTTCCCTTCAAGCTGATCGATGTCGAACTTCTCGAAAGGGCAGATCTTCCTGCGCGTCATAGTGTTCTTGGAAGTGGCTATCGGCCCGTGTGAAGGCGCAATGGCAGTCTGTTGGCCGTCCTGTAATCAATAAGGGCTTGGTAGGTGACGAACCTGAGAGCTGATTGCGTGCTGGTGCATGCTGCTATGCTGGTGCACGGTTTGACTAAACGACAGGAATGACATAAATCGCCACTGGCTATGTCCCGGGCATGAGCACAAATACTACCCTCGATGCTTCGTAGGGACATCTCCTGGGCTCATACCCAAAACTAATGCTAATGCCCTAAATTTGAGGATCAAAGTTGTCAGATCCTTCTTTCTAGCTCCCCAGAGTATTAAAGCGAGACAGAGTTCTGGAATTATGTCAGTATTGGCGATCCCCAAGAGTAAGGTACACTGCCGGTACTGTGCAGCTCGATATTGGGTCAAACTTAGGGCACCCTGATACGGGGAGCCGGAACCGGCGCCCTTCGATCTTGCCTAAGACTCCAAAGAACCAAAGGCTTTACCGCTCGGTAGTGCCTTGGCGATGGACTGGGGACTGGCCGAAACATACTGTCACTCGAGTACAGCACAGGGCTGGTGAACTCAACACCACCCTGATTACACACACTTTGATAGTCAGTAACTTGTATTGATCTAGGCACAGCATCAAACTCGATTCTTATCAGCGGATGGACCGCTTTGATTTTCTTCCTTTCTCCTGTTCCAGTTGTGAAACCCTGCCATAGTATTGCGGTTGCTTCAGTAATAGTATATGAATGGCCGACAGTGCCAGACCAGGAGCTCTAGAAACTCCTTGATAGAGCTTTCGGGGATGCATCTGGCTCTTCGACTGAGGGGTCTCTGAGCTGGTTTTCCGGACACTGCTGAGCGAGAGTGATAGCAGGGCAGGGAATTCTCAGGGCTTAGTCTGCTCTAGCACAAATTGGTTGATGAGAGAAGCTTTGTCAATGTATTTGTGAGAGGCATTAAGATTGAATTATTGTAAAGCTTCTTTCAAGATCTAGTGGATTCCTGTGTTGTTATTTGCGTGGCACCGATGGTTGGGGTAGACCCCCCCCCATCGTTGCAGGGTGGGGAAATATCCGTCAGATCAATAATTCAGAAACCTTCGTTTTCATATCACCCCCGCAACTTGACTGCTGCGCTCTAGTGAAAGCTAGACACGGCACCCCAAGTCAAAATGGAGTTTTGCTACGAATCTGGACAATCGGGATCAAAAATTAAGGTTTGGGTCAGTACCGTATTCAGTGCTCCCATGGCCAAACGACCAGCTACCGGTATTAGAAAGTTTGCGCAGCCTGACCTAGGTGGGGGTTATTAATAGTACTGTTTGGGATTGCCGCTAGCATTCCAGAGCCCATAAGGCCCCAGACAAATGTTAGGCTTCTTAAACCCGGTCCTTCCAACAGGTCATAAAATGTCTAATCCCCAAGTATCTTAAAACCACTCTTGTTAAAATTATTCTTGAGCAGCATGGCTACAGAATCGTACCCTCATAAAGACATAAAAGTGTGGCAGGTGTTAGCATTTAGGGCCTTCAATTCCAGGTCCGATTTCGTAGTACTTACACCTCAGGTGAAGGAACAAGTTCGCCAAGCTTTATCATTGACTTATGTTGACACCATCTACGAGTACTCGAACAGGCCTTCAAACCCTCCCGATATCCTGTAATTATTTACGAATTAAGATTGAATCCCCGAGTGTCAATCCTGCAGACGCAGTGTTCTCAACAACGACTGGTAATTCTGACGTTTGCAAAAACAACCCTATTAAGTTACAGGTAAGACTTAGCAGTTTGTCTTCAGTTAAATATGAGAGATTCCCGCACCTAGTTGTACCTCATAACACGAAAAAAACCTTGGGCGAGCATCGCAATATCATCCAAGCAACAACATACTACGAACTTTTAATCAACTTGTGGTTCATGCCACTGCCATTCTGTCCTTCGTCGATAAGCTCTTTGTTATACTTACAGTATATGTGAGGTATCTAATTGGTATAGGTGGTTATCTGGCTTGTGAAGGACTGCTCTGCGACCACTCTGCCCGGTAGGCCGGCCAGAAGCCTGGCTCGCAGAAGTGACTTTGTGCACGGCCGCTAGGATGGGGGGGGGGGGGGGTGCTGCTAGATTAGATTCTGTAAATGTATTATTTGTCATTCACCAATTAATACTATTCAATTCGGATCACCCACCGAGCAAAGCCTGGGCTATAACTTTAATGGGAGTTTGTCCTGTATGATGAATAGCTCAATATGATTCAGCTTCCTGTGCTGCAGAAAAAATATAAAAAATGAAAAGTTAGCCTATTACATCAACACTTATGAACTGCGAGTCCCTCATGTCACTTGCTCGTACCCACATGGGCACTAAACCACCAGGCTGCTTCAAAGGAAGAAGTAAAAAGCCTTCCTAACTAACTAGCGGGATCTACCGATCCGTTGCGAGCGTTTTAATGTCTATCTGCGAGTAGAGCACGAACGAGCGAGAACTTCCATGATACTATCGTATCTTGGCCACGCCTTTCCTTATCGAAAACCCACTATAGTCTAAGTACCGTAACGCCCGAGTTTTGTTTTTTTAGCGTATCAGTTATGATAAGGACCCGTTTTATCTTCAGATGCAGTGCCGTTCAGGATTGCGGGATCTCTCACATTTCTATAAACAGGTGTCAAGGATTTCCAACGCCCACACTACGAGTGGTGTAGAAAGTTATGGCGGCCGCGGAGCCTCTGTAGCCGGAGCAGGCGGGCATTGGTCCAACTTTTTTTTTTTGTTAAGTCTGTAGATTTATTCGCAACCAACAGAGGGAAAATCCTGGCATGTACCTTGAGGTATGGCCTAGGCATTTGTCCAACATCATACTGGATATTTATCCTGGCTGCACCTATGCATACTCGTAATTTTCTGACGTTTGCAAACACAACCGCTATTGCATACCACTAAAAGCTTGCGGCTCCAAGGCCTATATGCAATAGCAGCTGTGTTCACAAACGTCAGAACTTACGAGTAGTAGGTGTCCATCACCGCCGTTTCCAAAGAAGTTAATAGCAACTGCCATGTTCTAGATATTGCCCAGCTCCGACCAAATTTGACCAACTTTGAATCCGAATATCTCTCTGAAGACTCGAGACATTTTTACTTTTTCACGTTAATATGTGGGCAACTGCCCCTCTATCGTTTAGTAGAGCCATAATTCTTATTGGGTCGGTGGTTGAAAATTCTTTGATATTGAAGTAGAGCAGCGTTTTATGGGAAAAGCGCTCTCACGACAGATGCCCCTCACCGCGCGTTGCCGTGATTTCCATCTATCCCTTCTTAGTAGAGCGAGGGAGAAAAACGATTGGCGAATATGGGCGTATATCTGAGCACGGTCGCCTTTTTATTCCACCTCCCCATTCTGACCAGGAGGCTTTTTTAGGCAAACAGTAAGCCAGTATTATTCCTTGGAGTGTCTGGAACAGTAAAATTCGGGACCAGGACGCTAGGTCCAGATCAGCTAGCAGCTAGCTGTTTAAAGTTATGGATTTGAGCATTTCAACGCCCAAGTGACTCAGCATCATTGCAATCTTGAATCGCCAACGAATCACAGCACTCGGATAATTCCAGAAGAGGATTAGCATGTTGGTCGCGAATTTTACTGTTTCTGACACCCTAAGGGATACGTATGTAAAGTTAGCTGGAGGAAGGGAAGGTCAAGAGGAAGGAGGCATGCCTTATCAAGAAGGGAGTCCGGGCAGTATCATATGTGCCTATCTTTGGGAGTTTTCGCCTTGCTTGGATCAAGCATGCATGCGAGTGAATGCTTCTTACTACGGTAGCCGAGAAGTCGTGGCTGGCTGGCCTTCGGAAACGTTTATTCTTTTGAATGTGTGTGTGTATCGCTGGTAGTGGTGGTGGTGGTGCACCCCAACTCATTTTTCCTCGCCTTCCTGGTAACGCTTGCGACGGGAAAAGCCGTGAGTATGGGCGTTCTTAGACTAAAAAAGTAGGCAGGTGGGGACGCTATCGCTGTGATAACATCAGTGGTTAAACTTCCACCATAAAACATCGTGATCCACCAGGTTCGATATGATATGGGAAGCTGAGATCGTCGGGTACTTTATTGGGCTTGTATTTGAGAAGGCGTGCTGTGGTGCAAGACAGATTGTGCACCTTGAGCGGAGGGTATGGGGGCGTGCTCGAGCAGAGGGTGTGCTGCATTCTATTGCATATTATTCCACCATAAGTTAGCCATAAGCTACCATGGCTACCCGACTGTCGTACCGTGCAGTACACTACAGGAAGGTGTGCACTGTACGGTACTCGAGAGGTGCACGATTGGCAGGCACACTATGGCAAGCCCTCGGTCCTCCTTCGGGTGATATATTACGATGGAGGTGCGAAAGTAGTGGCTCGAGTGCCTCCCGGGAGTGCTTTAGAAGACTCCAGCTTCCTTGTAAAGTTATTGTTTCACTGATCAGGGCCTAAGAGTATTGTAATCAGCTACAAGCTGTCAGGAACAAAACCTGCAAACAAAACAAACAAAAGGAATAAAACAACAAAGCATCATTGAAATTTCCTAAGCAAAACTAACTGCTTTTTCCACACAAGGAAACCTGCCCTACTAAGTAAACATAGAGGAAGTCGAAGCTGAGAGGGAGGAGGGGGGGTGGCAGTATGGACACAGGACCAGAACATGTCCGGGAGATACCCGGTTCAGATCAAGGTGAGATATATATGATATAACGAGAATAAATTTCTATATAAACCAACTTTGTAAAATGAAATCTACACCTATTGTTGACTCTGTTTAAATTCCCGTTAGTTCTGAGTCCGCAGGGGTTGTGGAAATGCCACTAACTTGGTTGAAAGATATCCCATGTACTGTACTGCAAGTTTGTATTAGTAGTTATACAACTTCAAGTTTGGCAGTTCTACATTGGTTGTGGGTTTGGGGAAGATTATCCTAACTTTGCGCATTGCGGAGAAAAGGGCTGGCAGACTTTTGCAAGTTTCACAGGCATCTAGCGTGGTGCAAATATTGTCTATGACCTACCGGTACGCTAGTTCTGTATAAGAAAAGAGGATGGAAATTTTGTGTGTTTTTAGAGGGGGTGTGAGAGGAGTTGGTGGATAGATACTCACGCATCTCGGCCAAGAAGGCCTCTGCGAGCTGATACGGGATTCTGCTGGACTCCTCACCAAATATTTGGCTCACGGAAGCCTTCTTGGCAAAGACGCGCGAGTACCTTACATCAGCTTTGCACAAGAAGTTATAACTTTTGCGGGGTTGTGGCTTGTGTGAAGGGTATACGGAACATTTATTCTGGGGGGAGGAAAAGCTCACTTGAGAGTCTCTTTATGGCCCCTAACTACTAGTTTGAGGCTCTGAAGCATCATCCTCTCATCAATCGAGTAATACTGTGTTCGTGCTTCACCCGCTTTGTACCACAACCTGGGCAGGGGCAAGGGTATAACTGCTGCAGAGGACAGTACCGAGCAGCCTCTTGGAATCTTTTATTTCCCTCGTTTCCACTCCATTCCGCCAAATCAGAGCCCGCCCTGAGGACCCAAAGGCCGTTAGTTCTCTGTTGTCCGTCGGTCAGCCCAGGCAGAAAAAAAAAAAGATACGGCAGAGGAACCCGCCCATCTACCATCTTCAACCCCATTCCACCGCGATAAAAAAATATACAAGGGGATAGACCAGTGCCTGCTGATTCTTTGTGAGGGTTGAGCTCCTTGGGCCATCGAAAGTACACGGCAAATTTCACTGATTGTTTCTTCTCTCAGCCTTTTTGCCTTCTTCTCGTTCAAGTAGAGGTCATTAATAGCCACCTCTGCCAACGGGGAAGAAATACTCACCGAACATCTCTTTTTTTGCCGTGACGTGCTCTGCTCCCGCTCCTTCTCCATCCAAAAATTCTCATCCGACACCACCCGTACCTCTTCTCAGTTCAATTCATACGATAGCTTTCCTCCCTTCTCGCCAATAGCTTTGATCCTTTACGCAACAACTGCAAGCCAATCTCGGTTGTCCCTTACTTTCAAAACTACAGAAGGCGATAGAACGAGGTTAGATCTTGTTTTTCTCAAGGTGAGGAATCTGATCTGCCTCATTGCTGGCTTACAGGGGCGAGAGATCTCTTCGGTGTTGTTGAAATCACGCGGGCACATTGGTCGCTGACAGGCAAATATCTGATTGTGCTTGTAGCTAGCTTTAAGAAAAGGATCTTTCTAAGCGTTCGTTCCGCATTTATTTTTCGCTGGGTAAACAAAAAAAATTAACTCCCCCCGATCAAAAAAAAAAAAGCCTCCCTTTTCCCTGGGCTGTTGTCGGTGATGAGGGACGACACCGAATCGACCGCTCCTTTCACATACCCCCATTGTGACTCGCCTTCGTCTGATCAACCTGCCTCCCCTACTTTCAAACATTCACTCGTGCCGTTGGAGCCTCTTTGGGCCAACGATTTCCCGCACGGCTTAACACCGCCCCCAGAATCTTTGGACCCCGGCGAGCTATACCTAGATTACCAGAATTCTATACATTCGGCTGGACAGCCAGGCCCGAATTCCACTCATTCTTTCGAGACTCCTGGTATCCGACAACCCCCTACACCCCCAAGGGCTGAACCCTCGCCCACACTACACAAATCTCCTTCCGGACTTTCAGGAGGGAGTCAGGAGTCCGACGGGCCATCACCGGGATCCAGCATACCAACCCCCGAAGCTATCCTTCCCGAAGGGGATGTCAAAATGATGGACATTGAACTGGATGGTACTGCTAATACTAAAGATGGACCAGGAATAGATTTTATGGGGTTTTCGGACGAAATGGCAACTCAAGGATTTGGGGAAGGGGGTCAACAGTTGGGCAAGACGATGACGGAGTTTTTTGATTTTGAGAGCGCGGCTAGTTCACCTCTTAACACTACGAGTCAATTGGTTTCGCCTGACCCAAATTCAAAATTCCAACCTTCACTTCACGGAAGTCTTAGTCCACAGCCGCAGCCTTTTCAACATACCTTCTCAGCAGGTGCACAGTCTATCACCAACTGGTGTGCGGGGATGCGTTATGCCGGTGATAGTGGGCTTGATAACAACAGTAATGGGGTCACTCCGGCGCGACCTTCACTGAATAGGGTCAACAGGAGAAAACGAGCTCTTGCGGGGGAAAGCTTTGATAATTCCCAGGATACATCAGATGAAGGATCCAGGCCTGCCAACATCTCACCCCCAGCGGTATGTGGTACACTTGTGCTGCACAGTTTCTTTGATGCCCGATCGGCAGGATAATGGGGGCATCAAATGATTTTTTATTTTTTTGGACATTTTCGGAGGGCTGACGTTTAAGACAGAGAAAGATGGCAGCCAGTCCAGCTTCAGGATCGTTTAATTTTACAAATTTTGGGTATTTCGGGCTTTCTCAGCAAGCTGGAATTTCATTTGAACCTCTTCAGCCTTTCGGAGTACAGCAGGTTCAGCTGCCGTTGACCCTCAGTGTCGATCAAATTCCTGCAAAGTCTCGTGTCGAAACTCAGATTCTCGTCAAGCTACACCTGTCGCCTTTCCCGAAATCAGTGACCAAACTACACCTTCCCCGTCATTGCATCTCGAAGCCGAAGTTATATGCAAAGCCACCCGTGAAAAAATCTCCCGACATGTTGGAGCTACATGCGAGCCTAGTTTGTGCTAGTGCTATGAGGAAACCGGAATTGTTGCAGAGAGCCTTGGCCCGGGCTCGCGGAGAAGGGCCACAATCACTTAAGACGGAATCGCAGCGGGTCGAAGGAGCCGAAGGGTCAAGTGGGGAGGATTCTGATAATAAGGACTCATTGTCGAGGTCTGACAAATCTCCACCAGACGAGGAGAGTCCTTTGATGGGTGGTGAAGTGAAGATATGTGTGGGGTGTATTTCAAGGGAGAGGAAACGGGCTGCAAGGAAGAAACCCAAGCAGATCAAAGAGGAAGAGGAATGGATGATGGACGAACCGAAGAGGGCTGTAGTCTTCAATAACCATGAGGTCCGGGAATGGTTACCAACTTCTGGGATGCAATCTCTTAACGGTGGCATGGACGGAAGTGGTGTGTTGGGCTCGTGGGAAGATGGCATGATTATGGAACTTCATATGAGACTTGCCTGTTATTGTAGGCACCAAGGCGAAAAGGAAGGATTTAGGTGAGATTGCGCATGTCATTGTGGTTCAGCCGGAGAAGGTACTGACACCCTTTTGAAGGGTCATTTTTACTATCAAGAACCATGAAGATGTGGTGATTGCACAACAGATCACTAGCTCCATACTGATTACAGATGACCATAAGTCCAGTGCCGCGGCTCCTGCGATAAATGGTGGATCTCAGGATATCAAACTTGTAGGAACTGGGTATCAACCTCCCCAGAATCAGCCACCTCCAAATCTTTTCGGCGCTCCCGTAGGCAGTATTTCCTCACACGACAACCAGCAGGGCTTCAGTGTCATGGGCTCTGGGGCTCATGGATCGACACCTCAATCACCACCATCTTTCTCTCAAAACTCGTTTTCCCCTCCCCCTCCTTTTGGCCGCAATATGTCTCCCGCGTCCCCTATGGCATCTACTGGATCACGTCAGCAGTCGCCTCCACCCCAGCTGCCCAATGGAAACCCCTCTACCAAGAAGAGGAGGATAAACTCTGGTCCTAAGGTGCCAGCTGGTTTGACCATGACTCGAATAGACAACCCGCGCCCTTCGTTCCAACAGCAGAATGGGCCCCTGATCACGAATAACCAACCTTCCCAATTTCAACCACCTGCACTCAACCCTTTCTCAGCAGCCCAATCCCCTCAGCCGTTTTGGACCGACGAGCCTATGACTCCGTCTGGGATGAGTGATCATGCGGGATTCCCGTTTGATTCAACTCCGAATACCAATTTCAATGGACTTGACAACAGAAGTCAATTTGCTTCGCCTCAATCTGCCTGCCCCAGTCGTGCCCCTAGCCCATCTCCCCAAGAAGCCTTCCTGCGGGCTCAGCAGGCTACACCTCGAATTCCTGTGCATCCACAGGGTCAAGCGAGGCATATCCAAACACATAATTTTCAGGCTGTTCCTCCAGAGCCTGAGGCAAGCCAGATTCCAGAAATTAGTCGGCTGGTCCCCCAGGAGGGGACATGTAGAGGTGGGATTGAAGTGACTGTACTTGGGCGGAGTTTCGTGCCAGGGTTAACAGTCCTTTTTGGTGGGACACCAGCAAGTTACAACTTTTTCTTTAGCCCAACAACTATGGTCTGCTTATTGCCTCCCAATGCTTCTCCCGGGCCAGTCGTTGTATCAATCAGAAATGTTCAACTTGGGACAGGTGCAGACAAGGTTCGATTTTTCACATACATTAATGATGCTGATAAGTCTTTGATGGAGCTTGCTCTACAAATTGTTGGGATGAAAATGCGGGGGACAATGTCTAACCCCCAGGATATTGCACGGAGTATCATCGAGGGTGATACAGGGTCCGCATTCAGCCAGGGATCCCCACGCGCCTCGCAGGATGGGACTAGCGGCTCCCAACAACATCAACAATATCTCCGCCGCCTAGCGGGCGAGAGTGGCTTTGGGCGCCACGGACTTGAGGGGACTCTGCTGAAATTCTTGGATGCAATGGATCTCGATGAAAGCCCTTACCCCTTCCGTCTCGATCTGACAAACAAGGCAGGCCAAACCATGCTTCATTTGGCGTCCATACTTGATATGGGGCGGTTTGCCGCTGCCCTCTTAGCGAGGGGAGCGCCGGTCCAAGCTACTGATGCTAATGGCTACACACCTTTACATTTCGCCGCACTACATCGTCACCTTGAGATTTATAGAAGGCTTTTGCGTCACAATGCGGACCCCAACCTACAGACTAGAAATGGAGATACCGCGATAGATCTTGCCTTCAAACAAGGGTCTTCGAGGGGGAGATCGCAACATGTTACTCGTTCCCGACACCAAAGCCGTGCTAGCTCAGCTTCATCTGAGAATCACTTTGGAAGCCGGAGCAGAGCGGGCAGTTCGGCATCTCTCAGCGCTATGTGGGACCCCAGCGGTATGGAGACTGGGCGTCGGGGGTATGTTGGGGTTGATGATTTCTTTGGTGCTACGGACGAAAGTAGTAGCGGTGATGGCGATGATAGCGTAGACGATCGCTGGATGCACTCCAGGAGAGGTAGCTGTCACGAAGCTACCGCGGTCAACGCCGCGCTGGGCGATAATGTTCTTGCGACAGACCGAGTTCCACCTGTGCCCGGTGTCATGGCCCCCCCTGCTGAAGGGCTCGGTCCAGCGGCTGCTGTAACGGCCTGGAGGGAGCAGATTGCTGCTAGCATTCAGAACTTGCAAAACCTTCATTGGAATCTCCCTACAATGCCAACTGCTGCCGATTACCAGCATATCTTCCAGAATCCTATGGCTGCCCTACAGAACCCTATGGCTAGATTCCATGCGTTAATGCCACCATCGCCATTTGCACAAGATAGGAATGTAGTCGACAATCCAGAGATCAAGAAGGGTCAATACACTTGGTGGGAGCTCTTCAGTGCTCCCCAGGCACCTCCAGCATACGACGAACTGTTCCCACACCAACCTAGCAGTTCACGTGGTCCTCCGGACGATATTATCTTGGAGAGAGGTTCGGAAGTGGACAACGCAAAATTACCAGAAGAACTTTTACCACCCTCACCTTCTGGATCCTCGAGCTCTGCATCTTCACTCGATGTCAACGAGCTGAGATACCGCATCGCAAGAGGCGACATGACGAAGGAGCAACAAGATGAGTACCGCACACATGCCAGGAAGATGAAGAAGATTGAGAGCGATCGTCGTCTGTACTTTTTCTGGGTAAGCTAAAGCCTCCTTCAATCAATTCTTGATAGCGTGTTACTAACCGACGGCCAACAGCTCCCCGCGTTGATACTAATCCTCATCGCCATGGCAATGAGCTACGGCCCAGCAGTTTGGTACGCGTTGAAGGTTATCATTTTGTTTGTGAAGGCGGTGTTTGAGGACCCTTCTAGCATTAAGGAGAGTATGGCTGCAATGGCATCGGGTGTGGCTGTAGCAGGCGGGTTTCTGGAGCCTAGGAGAGTGCCTGTTGTATGATTATTTTTCTTGCCGCTTTTTTAAAAACTTTTTTTGGTTCTAGTTTTCAATTACCGCTTTTATTTGCTTTTTGAACAGAAACTATAATAACCTTGCTGACGGGTATGGGGATTTTCTTTTAAAACGAAAAAACCGACTGGATGGATGGGTCTTTTTCTTTTTTTATCATCACAAATACCTCTTTTTTCCTTGTGTGGTTTAGCATAAGTCACTTCATGTATCCCCTTACATCTTTCTTTTTACTTTCCTTATTATGATTGCCTACTTGTAAAACGATTTCTCAACTTTACTCCCAGGAACGGTCGGTGCTTATCGGTTTTTTGTACTTTCCTTTGTCTTTATTTTGCTCTGCAACGCGTATGGGAAACGGGATATAGCGGTCATGCTTGTTTTTTTCTTTCTACTTACGTTCGAGGGCAGGGTTTGGTGGAGGTAGGTTGGTTTAGTTATTTTAGCTTAGTTAGGTTTGCGGGTGGTTGTTAGGGATCGTACACGTATGCTGCTGGGGTGGGGGCTTTTTTTATAATTTGGATGCTTTGGATGAGAGTGAGCTGAATGTGATTGAACCAATCGATCGTATTACCAGAGGTGTGATATGCGCTATCGAGGGTATTATTGATGGTGTTTACAGTGGATTGGATTGGATCAGATTGCGAGAGGGATGATGAGATAAATGGATGCTGGCGGGCCGAGTTTATCGCGTTGGGAAAGATGATGGTAAGGATGACGTGAAGATTTTCGGGAGTGGTACCCTCCTCGCGAGGGCTGGGTTAGTGGTTTAAGTTTCCCGGATTCGTCACGCAGAAACGCATGGAATAGAGTGAAACCCTTTTTGTCTAGCTGCTCTTAGTGAAGTGGTAATCCCAACTCTAACTCTCTACCTGAAATGTCCCAATGCTGCTAATGAAGTGCCGAAGATTGCTCTCGTTGACTAGATAGGGTCGCGTGGCCTAATGGTTAAGGCGCTGGTTTTCGGCACCAGAGATTGGGAGTTCGAGTCTTCCCGCGATCGTTTATTTCTTTTTCTTTATACAGATATCCCTCTTTATACCATCAATACCGTAACCCCTATCCCTTGTCCTTGCTTTTTGGTTAGATCGTTGGCTTGTGCGGTAGGAATCGTTTCTTTGTTTGGCTGGGCAGGGTGGGTGGTATATAAGTATCCTTGCTAATGTTAGCAGCGGAACTGTTGGGAAACGTTGGGAAATGGGACGAGTGAGGGGTTGTGCTGGGGTCTGTGGTGGTAGTGGGGTTGGGTGGATGAGTCATTAATTGTATGATAGGGCAGTTTTTAGGTTTCTAACTTGAGATTGTCGCCGAAGCTGTGATGGCATATACTCGAGTATCACTGCTATCTAATCACCGTACCGGTATGTACTTGAACACTGCATCTGGTATCGTGCTACTCATCGGAAGGAAGGCGGAAACTAGCTACGTTGAACTATGGGCTGCGGCTGCGAATAAACTGTTGGGATGACGTATTAAGTATTGCGGGGTAATTGGGAGCCGAGGCTTGGAGGGAGGGAGGGTGAGAGATGGGATTGGGGAAAGTGAGAAATCTGGCACTTTCTTGAACGTTTGGTGTTTGGCTATTTTCCGTAGTCCGCGGCGGTTGGATGTATAATAGCTTTCATTATATGATACAGTACCGTACTCGTACGGTACGATGAACACTGGGTGGTATGAGTTTTGAGATGTGCTCTAAATTGGAGTTTTCGGTTATGGTGTCGGAGAAATATTTGAATAAGATGCGATGCGGTAGTGGTAGTACGGTACTCGAGTACCGTAGTCAGAGGACTGCGCTAGGCGGGCGGTGGTGGTTGGAATACCGTATGCGATACCGGTACGATATCATGAGTTCTCGTTGCCTGTCCCGGTACAGTACCGGTATGAATCGGATTGGGGATAAGGATCGCTCGCTAGCTTAGGGAAAACTAGAGTGGATGAGCCAATCAAACGACGAGACTAACGATTTTGCCACACTATAAAGTGAGTTCGCCACACCTTAATTAAAGAAACGGAGAAAAACAATACCGTATCGCGGAACTAGACTATGAATAAGCCTTCAACCCGAGGATCTGCAGTACTTGTATGTTCTTGGGCTTTTTTTTTTTTTGATGGTCTGTCCGTCTGCTAATTACCGTGCAATACTGTGCACGAATACTGGGAGGAGAGCTATTATGTGGTACATACTGGAACCCACGATAGACCATCCTCAGGATCGTTTTCGGCACGTCGCGCATAAAATACCGGCACGGCAGCCAGACCTAAGCATAATTAATACCCTCAAGTTACATGCGCTATGAAATTTCGATTATCGCATGGAACCATCATGATATATTATACGGGAATACCGTATGATAAGTTAGCACCGGCCTTCACTGGTTATTATAGCACAAGTATTACCTCACCCGCTTAACTCCGATTATCACTCGTACAGTACTAGCGCATCAAATTCCCTCCGCTCCCCCCCCCCCAAAAAAAAATGTCTCCGAACCTAACGCTTTTATCCACACGGTTTACTAAACGAGCCCCTGCGGGTGCTCGGGCTACCGGTGCCCCGTTCCGTGGCGTTGGACTTCCGGAGCCATGAGAGGAGTAAAGAACTGCGCACGTGGGGGGTTGCTCTCGTTTCGTTTGGTTGGCGGTGGTGTTCGTGGACTGGACAGGGCACGTGGGGGTTGGGGCGCGACCTAGTTGGGCCATGGAGGGGGTTATGACTAGCGCATGGAACGGACACGATAGAGATCGTGGAGTAGTCTTGGGGAAGAAGTGGACGTATGTATGTATGGGTAATTAGATTTATACAGTAGAAAAAATAGAAAGGATTGCAGCAGTATATATGGCACTATATATGTATTGTATCGTAATCATGTGACCAAATTTTACAAAACGAGTGATATTTTATGATTGCTTTTATTCAATAATGGCTTTTTTTTTCGTGAACTTTGAGTGAAAACCTCTAACTTGAACGTACCGAATCGCCGGTGGTATTATAATATTGCGCAGGGGGCTCCATTCGTAAAAGGTAAATCGTACACCCCCCCCAAGCATAAATATCCTCACCTACCTACCTGTCGCCTCAAACCTAGAACCCGAGTGATGGGGCTATGGATGCCTTCGTAACTTTCTTGGGGCACTCCATTAAAGAACGTTTCTCTGGAAAGATACTGGGGGAACAAGCTTCAATTCTTCCTAGCACTCATAGCACAGCGCAATAACTCAGCACAGGAAGATGGATCAACTACCAGCTGCCAGCGTCGGAAAACCTGCAGGCAGGTAATGTACTCGTAGGCCCTCTACGTATCCCATGATACTCTGTAGCGGAGCTGGTCCTACTGACATCCATGGTCAAGTGAAGAAGGACTAATCCCAGGACTAGTAAGCGTGCGACGGAGAGCTCTACCAATCGAATCAGAGTCTAGAATATAATACGAGCGTACTTATACTAGTACTCTTTCTGCAGTACTAATCGTTAAAGGGAGTGTTTGGCACGCTGTGATTTGAGATAGCCGTGAGTTAAAATCATTAAATTTTGCAAATACTAGCCCCTCTGCTAGATAAAAGACTGCAATTTTTTTCAATTCCCCAAATCACGATTTAGGGGTTAACTCTATGAGAAGACCTTAAGACTCACTAGCATTTGCCATGATAACAAAATACTTACGAGTATAAAACAAAAATAGGGTAAGTTAGCCCTAGATGTTCACATACACACTGTGAAATTCTCCCAAAATTAATCATGATTTTGAAAACGCTACTAAGCTAAACATTATGAATATTTCAAATCATGATTAAGGGCCTAAATCATGATTAGAGGTAGCAAGCAGCTGAAATCACGGCGTGTCAAGTACCCCTTAAGCAAACTAACAAACAAACACTCCACCATACAATGCTCACCGGTATCAGCTACCCACCCACCCCACAAGTCTACAGCAACTGCTGCGCATAACCGCTCCAGCGAAATGGGAAAAATAAAGCTCGGTCCTCAATTCCATGATACTCCGGGCCGCTCAAGCAGAGTAGGGTAGAGGATAGTGCTTGTAGCTCCTACTCCAGCAACATGTATCAGCAAGCTAAGAGTAATCAATTAGTTGCCCTAGCCACCCCGCCAGAACTTCTTTGGTATACTTATAGGGATGGGTGAGTTGTTAGTTAGTTAGTAAGTGCTGAGATAACTAGACTAGAAGAAGATATCACAGGTTGGGTGATAACTTAAAGCTTCCTACTGCGAAGTAGAGTTATCAAGGAAAGTAAACTCACAAGGGCTTCTAATTTATTGTAATCATACCGCATGAGAACTACACTATTTCGCAATCGGGGGGGGGCTCAGTAAAAACCGGAAAACATAGCCTATGTCAATAGAGGCTTGCATAGGATCAGCAGAAATAGTTTCCCGATTTTTACTAACCCCCCCTAGCACAGTACAGTACAGTACAGTACCGCACCACCGATTCCTCAAACACATACTAGCAATTGAGAGGTGAAGCAACAAAACCCAGTGCATAGTGTAGGACAAGACTAATCCTAAATGATTAGTTATTATAGCGAAATGGATTCAAGATCCAAATTTCTACTACCGGTACTCGAGTATAGTGACTTGAAGGAATTGGGAAATGATCGGCAAAAAAAGGTGTCACAACTAGGAAAGGACTTGGATTAGTAGAGGAAGGGAGTAAGGTGATAGTAGGTTAGTTCACGCTCTGTAAGTGAAAGGCGATAGAGTCGAGCTTGGGGAGTATAGTCCGGCTAAGGCGGATGGTAGATATTAAGGGCTGTACAAGCTCGAATAAGACTACTACTTCTCCTAAATACAAATAACGACAGGAGGAAGGAGTGTGGTGAGGGCGTACGCTCTAGGCACGGGAAACAATAAAGATATAATATTATAATGGTGGGGGCAGAGGCAGGGAAAGGGGAAAGAATGGGAAAAGGTAAAGGCAGGCAGGAAGGAAATAGTAAGGAAAATTTTAATGAAAAGAAGATAACATGTAACATGCTATATAGACTTTCACATGTAAGTTTTTTTATTCGATAGGAACTAATAAGATTAATAGTTGTATGATGCTAAAGCATCCTCGATAAGGTATCATAGTATTCCTCTTGTATATATCCTAAATTCCAAGTTGCCAAACTTAAGGGAGCTCAGTCCGCCTATCATATCATAGGTCCTTTCATCTAAGAACTTACTCCGGATTATGGTCTAGGAATGTAAAGTGAAATCTCACACTAAGGCTTTAATTTCTCTCTTATGGCTTATCCTATGATACATAACCCATCCACAACCCTATACTACAACCTTAGATATAAATTTCTTTACTGACAGCAATACCAGTTCCGCCCCTACACTGAACCTACATCACGAAAAACCCAAAAGAGCCAAAGTCAGTTTGGGAGTTTAAAACATCGAAGAACCGTATCTAAGTTACCTGCCTATAAAAACACCCGTGCATGGCCCCTATAGTTCAGTAGAGGTGGAAACAGGCTGGGTCCGAGAAGTACATGCAACCAAGTAAACTTATATTGCCCGTAATGCCGCCACTTTATTCCATGCCCTTGCTATTTCCCTCTACTCCATCATATTGGACATTCGCCACTATTCTTGTTTTATATCATTTGCTCTGTGTCATCAAACCCCTATCAATGATCCTTCCAATGGCACAATTCCTTAACTGGGCCGAATCTTATTACTTGACCTCACTAATTAATACTCAAAGCTCAAACTCTACTTAATCTTAAATATGGTAAAGCATAGTATAACCCCTCCAGGCAGGATATAGTACACACCTTCACCCTCACCACCACCATAAAAGCGAAAGAAAAGAAGCACGCGACTTCAATCCGATACGAGTAGGACATGCAATGACCAGAATGGCACAACTATATCAATTACTTACCCACCGGGCATACAAAGGTACACGAGTTCAGTGCACTACACTACACCCCAGTACATATGAATACGACTAAATACCCAACCCTACGCACCAGTACATCAAAACCCTCCTCCCCCTCCTTCCCTATTTCCAATCTCCCATGTCATACCCCTAGTCTCCTCCAATACCCTACCCTACCCTACCCTACCCTACCCTCCCCCCCTCTCTCCCCCACACATGGGAACCCACCTCCCTCCCCTAATATCACAACCCCCCCCGGCAATCGAAGATTATACCCATGGAGGCGCTCCCTCCCTCACTCTCACCAATCCAATCCAACATCTATTCCGCAATCAATCAATAATTGCTTTTTTGCTCCTTCCTTATCTCTCGCTCTCGCCTCGTCTCGTTCCGTTTCCCCTCTTTTTGGGCGGGCGGGAATAGAATCTTAAATCCGTCTGCGTTTTTATAATAGCTATTATATTATATCGGTTTGTGTTTATCGTAATTATGGTGGTTTTTTGCTAAAAGGTGGGTATCTATATATGTACTGAAAAGTGAATTTTTGAAAAGTCCGATCTGATCATCAGATAATAGGATCAGTGTGGTAGGCCTATATCAATACCCTAATATATCAATAGTGTAATT
>Ga0307507_10003696_pt1 | contig 28910 bp, 8 predicted proteins | sample 7_EM_MG_FD_207223 | JGI IMG/M metagenome (GOLD analysis project Ga0307507, IMG submission 207223) | Populus trichocarpa ectomycorrhiza microbial communities from riparian zone in the Pacific Northwest, United States - 7_EM | ecosystem: Host-associated > Plants > Roots > Unclassified | place... | reverse complement strand
CACAGTATAAATAGGGACTTAAGGCTAAAGTCTAGGACGCAATTATCCTAATAGAAGATGCGGATACTCTAAGAGAGTTAATAGATTAGTTAATAAAGATTAATAATAGGATCTACCAAAGGGAATAGGCTAAGAAAGGTTAAGACAGAGTTCTATAGTTATATAAGGCGCAGAGTATGCAACAACTAATATAGAGTTAAAAACTATGGAATGGCGCGGAGCCAATAGACCTAAGCGGTACTAAAGAAACCTAAAGATGGGAAAAGAAACTATAGAAACCTAGAGGTTAAGGATCTAGTAATTAAAGGACTAAGGAGCAGAGGCTAAACTAGGGATCTTAATAGTAGAAGATGTTTAGGCGGACTCTATAGCGAAATTAGTGGTTTAGAGATGGAGCTTATATAAATTGCGGAAAATAGGGTTATTTCGCTAGAGACTATAGAGGTAATTAGAGTAACTACGCGGTAAAGGGAACCAGACTAATAGGAGACACACATATATAGAGGGACGATGGTGCACTGTGAGGAACAAAAGAGTGTTTAATTAATAGTTTCGCGTTTTATTATAATAACGCATGCCAAATTTATAAGGACGCTAAGTACGGCGCAAGCTATTAGCCATAGGAGCCATTATTATCTAAGTTTAGAGGAACCAATAAACCAGCTTATAGATCGGATATTAAAGACAATAAATTTAATATAGGCGAAGCATTTACTAATAATAAGGCAATAAAGGCAGCTTACTGGGAGTATGCAGACCTTAAAGAAGTTGAAATAGAAGACAAAACTAAGACCACCATAGAGTGAGGTTTAGTAACGGATGTTAAGACACCATTGGATACAATTTCCGTCGCTTTACAAGATAAAAGGAGTAACGTTTAGAAGAAACTAAGTAAGCAGACAACTACTAGTGCTAGCTTATTACTTAATAAAGGTAAAAGGCCACAGGTCTAAGATTCTCTTAATAAGATAAGGAAGGCTCTAGACTTATAAGATATAATAAGGACAGCTTAAGAACCTATAACAGACAAAAACCGATAGGAAAGGGCAGCGACTTAGTTTATAGATAAATGAATAAGTATAGGACGCAAGTTTAAGAACTATAAGTTTGGGGAATGAATAAGAACGTCAGCAATTCTAGGTAAACGTAGTGTTTAGCCTAAAGATTGAAAAGTTAATACTGGGATTAAAAAGCAAGATAACTATAAGGATCCAGCTATAAGATGCAGAAAATAAGAAACTATAGACGAGTTTAGAACAAGAATTATTATATGGTAAGAATAGAAACTAGACCAGAGATCTAGCGTGTCAAACTATAGAAGGGACAGAGCACCTATAAGAAGAATTATTAATAGGCCAAGTACAGGGACACCTAGGGCAAAGTGGTTAAATAAATTAGAACAAGAAAAGGATCTAGATATCCTAACCAGGTTCAAAGAAAGGTATACTAAAGGATATTACAACGCAGCGATAATAAGGTACTTTCTAATAGATAAACCATATACACTAAACCAGTTATATGGAAAGTGGTATAGGCAATAAAGCAATAATAAATGGGCAGATTTTTATATATGGCTGGATAAGAAGGTAGTCTAAGACCAACCTATTATAGAAAAACGCATAAGTTATATTAAAGAAGCATTAATTATAATGTTAAGGAACCTAGAAGAAGGATCTAGAGACTAGAAAAGTAAGAGACAAATTTTAGTACCTACAGAAGAAAGACTAATAGTGAGATTGGCCAGACAGAGGTTTAAACTTAAGAGTGAAGACAAGCCAAGAGTAGACCTAAGTCACTTAGCGCATTATACACTATCGTGGATAGCTTGTGTAGATGACACGTGCAACATATATAGAGCACCAAAAAACAAGAACTAAAAGTACCTAACTAGAATATATTGGATACCAGAAGAAAAGCGGTTTAAAGACGTTAAGTATATACATAGATGGCACCTAGTAGAAGTATAAGGTTAAGGGGACTTAATACTTTAACCAGGAAGATTCCTTATGGAAAAATGCCTAGACGGACAATAGTAGTGGGGGTGCCTAGAGAATACTTATCTATAGTATATAGAGGAAAAGAAACAAACTAAGTATTAGCCTAAGTTGGACTAAGTATAAATAGGATCTAGCAGCCAATAGTTAGGAAAAGGGGAGGCGTATAGAACTAGAGGGAACCAGTATTAGAGCCTTAGACCCTTAAGGGAGTTTAAGGGCGACACCTAAACTTAAGAGTTAAGTGGTAAGATTAGTAGTTTAAAGTATTAGTAGATAGTAGAGTAATAAGGAACCACGTATTACCAAAAGTAGTAAAAAGGATAGGGTTACTATATAGACAAAAGGAACACCTATATCCACTTATAACGATTTCAGGAGATTAGATAGCCTATAGTGGAGGCATTATTAATCTTAAAACAGGACCTATTTAGTTAACTATTAAAGGGAGACCAGTTAAGATGTCTTTTAATATCCTACCATTAGGATAGGACAAGGCGATACTAGGAATGCCTTAGTTATAGGAATATAATCTAAAGGTCAATTGGGTTATAGGTTAGGTTAATATTAAGGATACTTAACGACGTAAGATGCGACAGTAAACTAAGTTAGTATAGTACTAAGTTGGAGCGATATACAAAGAGACTAAGCAAGGCTTAAGTTATATACCTAAGAGATACCACAAGTATGGTAAGAAGTTATGGTTACTAGAAAGTAAAAGGCTGTTAGAGCATATAGTATGGGACTATAAGATAGAATTAAAAGAAGAAATAAGTTTAAGGTTCTTTCTAATCTATAAGCTTACTAAAACAGAGTTAGTAGCACTTAAGGAGTTTGTCTAGGAGAACTTATAAAAGGGATATATCCGACCATTACAGTTATTAGTAGGATATCCAATACTATTCATCCTAAAGAAAAATGGAAAACTTAGGATGTATATAGACTATAGACAGTTAAATAGCATTACCAGAAAGGATAGGTATCCTTTACCCTTAATTAGCGAAATCTAAGGTAGGGTAGGTAACGTATAAATCTTTATAAAGATAGATCTAAGGTGGGCGTACCATTAAATTAGAATTAAGGAAGGTGATAAATGGAAGGCAGCTTTTAGGTTAAAGGAAGGACTATATAAGCTATTAGTTATACAATTCGGACTTATAAATACACCAGCAACGTTCTAAAAGCAAATTAATAGTATATTAGGGGAACACCTAGATAAGTTTATTATAGTATATCTTAACAATATTATTATCCACTTAAACAGTAAGGAAGAATATGGAGAACATGCCAAGTGGGTCTTAAGGAGACTATAAGAAAAACAGATACTAGTAGCAATTAAGAAATGCGAGTTCTTTATAAGAAAGACCAATTTCGTAGAATTTATTATCAAACTAGGAAGAATCAGTATAGACCTAAAGAAAGTTAAAGCTATAGTAAATTGGCAGGAACCAGAGAACGTTATATAGTTAAAGTCGTTCCTAGGGTTTTGTAATTACTATAGGAGGTTTATAGCGCAATGGTTAAAGAGCATCGAGCTATTTATAAGGTTAATAAAAAAAGAGGAACCGTGGGTTTGGGAAAGTAAGCAGAAGAAGCTATTCCAGGAACTTAAAGAGTTATTTACCCAGGAACTAATCCTTAAGATCTATTAACCAAAGTTAGACACGGTTGTTGAGACAGATATATTAGACTTTGCACTAGGAGCATATTTGCTATAAAAGCACCAGGACGCATGGCATCTAGTAGCGTACTATAGTTGGAAGATAACACTACCAGAGTTAAACTACGACATTTATAATAAGGAGTTGCTAGGCATAGTTATAGCACTTAAGGAATAGAGAGCATTCTTATAAGGTATAGAGAAACTATTTATAGTTAAGACGGACTATAAGAACCTTATAGGATTCCTAATAACAAAGGAACTTAACTAAAAATAGGTTAGATAGGCGGAAATGCTTGCAGAATACTATTTTGAAATTCAGTATACTAAGGGTACAGACAATGCACGAGCAGACGCTCTAAGTAGAAAGGCTGAACTATAAAATAATAAAAAGCTATTAGGAGCTTTGTTGCGAAGGAACCAAGACGGATTAATTAGGTATAATTATCCAAAGATCGCAGTAACTAAGGAAAGTTAGATCTACAAATTACTAGAGAGTGATTAGATATAAAAGATCCAAGAAGTATAAGCGGAGGATTTAGACTTAGAGCAATACAAAAACAGAGAAGTAACGTATATGCCTAAGTCTATTATAGAAGAATTTATTAAGGAATTCTATAAGGGAATAACACAAGGATATAACAGGTCTATAGAACTAGTGTTAAGACTTTAAGAGGAATACATTATTTAAGGAATCTAGGGACTAGCAAGGTAAGTTATAAGGAAATATCCAGATTGCCAAAAAAATAAACTAATAAGGCATAAGCCGTACGGAGGGCTATAACCTGTTAAAGTACTAGAAAGACTATAGGAAGTTATATTATAGGACTTTATTGTTAAGTTACTAAAGTCAAAAGATCCTATTATAGGGTAAAATTATAACGCGATTTTAGTGATAGTGGATAAGCTAACAAAGTGGGGATACTTTATAGCATGCATAGAGGAGATATTAGCAGAAGATGTCGCTAGAATCTATATTAAAGAAGTGTTCGCAAGACATAGGGTACTAATAAAAGTAGTATTAGATAGAGATCCAAGATTTATAGTAGCATTTTAGGAAGTATTTTTGGCAGAATAAGGAGTTCGCGTAGCAACCTCTACAACATATTATCCGCAGACAGATGGATAGACGGAAAGACTAAATTAGATACTAGAGTAGTATCTAAAACACTATATTAACCACGTATAGAACAATTGGGTATCGTTGTTACTAGTTATATAGTTTGTATACAATATAACACCATAAGAAGGAATAGGGACATCACTATTTAAAGCGAATTACGGATACGAGCTAAGAACATCGTTATTATCACGACAGGCAAAGAAGATGAGTAGCACAGCTAAATAAAGAATGGAGATGTTAATAAATCTTTATGCAGACCTTACAGAAACAGCTAAACTAGTACAAGAATAAATAAAAAGGTACTACAATGCTAAGAGATCTAAGGGACCAGATCTTAAGGAGGGAGATAAAGTGTAGCTACTATACAAAAATTTTAAGAGTTGACGACTAAGTAAGAAGTTAGACTACGTTAGACTAGGACCTTTTAAAATTATATAAAGAATTTTATTAGTTATATATAAGTTAAACCTACTAGCTAAAATAAAGATCTACCTTATACAACACGTTGTAATGCTAGAACCAGCATATAGAAACGTTAAACCACTAGTATACAAAGCAGATATATATAGAGGACAGGAAGAGAATAAATAGCAAGTTTTAAAGATTATTAGTTATAAGGACGTAGATAATAAAATATAATATAAAGTAAAGTGGATAGGCTATAGTAAGACTACCTAGGAACCACTAAGCAACCTAGAGAACGCTATAGGAAAGGTAAAGAAGTATTAGAAGAAAGTAGGTTAGGAAGCATTAAAAAAGGATCGCTAAAGGACAAGTCACCTAAGGGGGACCTATAAGGAGCAACTACTATGTTACTTAGAGTTGTTTCCTTCTCTAGAAACTCTACCCTCTTATTACCCAGCTTGTTAAGACCCTGTTAGATAAGTTTCTACTCCTTAAAACAAACCTTCTTACAAACTTTTTTAAGACGGAGCAGCTAGGTAGACGCCGCAATTTAAGCATTTAAGGCCTTCTATTCCGCATCTTAAGAACGTTCTAGCTTAGCCAAGGCAGCGGAGAGCTTACCGTTAAGTTTTATAGCGGTAGATTAAACACGAGACCCTATAATAAGTTACTTAGGGAACTTAAAGACTGTTAAGAGTTATGGGATGCGCATACTTAGCGTTAGAGGTAGAACGAACGTTATAGAGCAATTAAACATTCGCTTTAGTACACTCCGAGCAAGAGGATAGTTGTTAGGCGGTAAGACTCGCCAGCGCAATATAGACTAGCCCCTCTTTCGCATAACGAGAACACGGAGACGGCATTATCTTACCTAGTAATAGTATAGCAGCAATAGTACGATCATGACGTTGCGCGTGTAAAGAAGAAGAAGCTTTAGGTATAATAAGTAAGGATATTAACCAGACTAATTAAACGGATATTACACCTTTAGTAGATAACTTGGAGATGTTAGAAATCTTTAAGGACAAAGATAAAGAAGAGGGAGATGGTGTTACAGATAGCTTAAGTACAATATTATAACTACTTAGAGAAGAGTCGGAGGAAGCTAGTTGGTTAATATAGGCACGGTCCAGGATGGATCCAGTAGAACTATATAACGAGGAATAGTAGCCAAGTTATATAACGTGCTATATAAGGAACGTAAGGAACGTAGAGAACGTACGTACCTCATGTATAACACGTACCTTACGTACAAGGGAGGATTTCTTAGGAGTATGGTTGTGTATTTAAAGGACCTCAGTCCCTACCGTAGATAGTTCTCTCCTTGTAGTGAATCTTAGAATATAATTAGAGTTAATCTGTTAGGCAACCACTCCACCAGTTATTATTACGTTGTTAAATTGTTCTTACCTATATACCTAGCCTAATAACAGGACCCACCGTAGTTACTGCTACAAGGTTCCGTTACAATAACCTCGCGCTTGCGACCGGCCTTAAAGGGAGTAGGACGCGCCCCTAAGACCTAGGTAGTATATTAGCTACTATAGTCTTAAAGAAAAGTAACCCTACTTTAGAGAATATAGAACTTATATTAAAGCCTAGAGATTTGGGGTTTCTAAACCATTATATTATAATTTAAACGTCTAATAGTAGCAAGATATTTTAGGGAGCGTAAGTTAAGAAGTGGGCTAATATCTAGTCCTAGAACATTATCTAGTAATTAAGACACTAGATAATAATTAAGTAGATCTTAAACTACTTATTCCGCTCTTATATTTATCAGCTTTAATATAAACAGCGATAACGGCTAAGGGTATAGGTATTGTAAATTTATTATTTTTATAAAAGCTTACTATAGGACTGGTAATAAACAGCTTTCTAGATTTAAGTATAGTGCCGTTAGTTTTACTATAACAATAGCCGCCATAGCCACTACCTAAGAAGCGGCACAGCACTATTATCTCTATACTAATAAAGTTTATATAATTACTAACTTTTTTACACGCTAAGAATATCTAAGGTAGTAAGAAAGCGGATAAAGAGTAGGTTATATAATGCGCAAGGTTATTTGTTCTAGAAGAAGCTATAATATTATCGTTCTTAGTTCTGGCATAGCGGGCGCAATAGCGCGCTGCTATAGCTGTATCCTAGCGCTTTGGGCCCCGCCCTATATTCGCTACTTAGGGTCAAGCCGCCTTAACTAGATCCCGCATTTTACCCGCATTTATCCCCCTATTCTATCCCTTTACCTACGTCTTATCTACCTCTAGGAAGTGCTAGAATATTATATTTTCTTACCTAAATTTAATGTACCCTTAAAGCGATCGATCTAGAAGATCTGGAGTATAGATAGTATATTCTTAATAATCCACCACCCCTATATTACATAGGGGAGCTAACTCGCAGCCCTATTCCTAAGCTAGTATACGCCGTTAATACCTATTAAGTACGCCCTAATTAACGATTTAATTAAGACTAATTTAATAAGGAAGAACGGCTTCGCAATAACTATATTAAAGGGAGACTTAGTAAAACCGGTTTAGATATTAGGAAAATGGTAACTAAGAAAGTAGTAAAGCGGTAAAAAGTAGAGGGCATTTAAAATAATAGCTAGGGCTTAAGACTAATAGCTATTAACTAATAAAAGAACCCAGAAGTGAACCCTCTGCCTATAGCAATCCCTTAATAACAAATACACAACCGCCTTAAGTAAAGGGTTACTTAAATGCGTTAACGAAATCCTAACACATATGCTAGTAAAGTCTATACGACAGCGGACCGCTTAAGGGTTGCTAAAACTTATAAAAAGCCTAAGGGTGGACGAAAAAAGAATGCCGTTTAAGCTGCCGCTTTTAAGAACCATATTGCGCTTATTATAATAATTTAATAAAGTACTCCTGCAACTACTACAGTTCTAAAACAGCCCCCCCCTCCCTTAAAGGAGCGCATAGATCTCTAAAGGGTAAGCTTAAGAGCGTGCTAAAGTTAAGGGATATTAGAAGCCAACTAAATTGTTATTACATGCTAAAGCTATTAGGAAGTGGGGTAGGCAGTAAGGGTAAATTTAGTATAATTTTATTTCCTCTTAATCCTTTAAAGCTTTTACTATAGTTCTAATTCCTTTATTTATTCTATTTTAGCTTGCAATTTTAATACCTAAAATTTCCCTTCTAAGCTTACAATCGTGATTCCTCTAGATTAGCTTATAATAGTATTAACTTATATATCTCTACTGGTTAAAACTTAAGGTTTACTAGCTTAATGCTTATCACAGAGTAAGTACAAGCAATAATAATATATAGCGAAGTAGATATTATTAAGCTATGTACATAAACTATATAATAAAGTCAAGACATTACATAAGGAAAGAAGGTAAGGAAACGGGAGGAAAGGGGTATATATTGTTAACTTGGTTGCTTAGTTAACACATACACGGGGCGGAATAGGCTTCAGGTCATAGTCCTAGCGGATCTTAACAGAATATGGCGGAATATAATAGAGAACAGCAAATTGCCGTAGATTGCTGTCACGTAATAGCAAATTGCCTTAGATTGCTGTTATGTGTCTTAATTAACTGAGTTATTAATATGGAGGTTAAGACGGTGGAAATAGGTGGACGTATATAAGGTGTCACAGAGGTGTCCCATAATAGTACCCCCCCTTTAAACTCAAGCTTCTGCGAGATAGGGCTATAGTAGTTCTAGGTAGAGTTCGTGAAAGTCTTCTACAGCTTGTGTAAGTCCTACGGAGTTAATAGGTTCCCATAAGGGTTCAGTAAAGCCTCTCCACTTTATAAGGTATATATACTAGCGTTTCCGTTTATTATACTTAATATCATCAATTCTTTCAACAAAGTACTTATCCTCACCATCCACCTTAACTAGTAGGGGAGGGTCCTGGATCTGTCTAGGCAGGGCGTCTAATATAGGGGCAGCAGGGCGGAGGACTAACGTATAGAATACAGGGTAGATTTTAACCGTATCAGGGAGCTTCAGTTAGTAGGCATAAGGAGAGATAACTTTTTCAACCTTATAAGGGCCGGCGTTCTTCCAATTGAGTTTCTTAATAGGTCATTTCATGTTTAGATTTCTTGTGTCTAGCCAGACAAAGTCACCAATTTAGTAAGCCGATACTAGGGTTCGGTTCTTATTTGCTACAGCTTTATAGACAGACTAGGCCCATATCATTTCGTCAACAAAAAACTCCTATAGTTCTTCCATCTTCTTTACAAATTCATTTGCTTCTATAACTTATAAGGCCTAATAAGCTAGACGAGAAATATTACTAAAGGGTTTAAAACCCATTCGCGGGTGCTAGCCGTAATTAGCTAGAAACAGGGAGACCTTTATAGTTTCTAAGACGGAGTTATTTACGGTAAACTTAGTAAATACAAGCCAGTCCATCCAGTCGTTCTATAGATACAACGTATATATCCAAATATACTGTTCCATTATAGCATTTACACATTCCATTTAACCATCCATTTCCGGGTAATATGCTGTAGACAATAGTGCTTTAATACAAAGTTAGGTAGTCAGTTCTTTCCAGAACGCTAAAACAAACTAGCGGCCTCTATTAGAGACAATCGTTCTAGGGAGTCTATAGAGTTTCCATACATAATCCAGGAACAGTTAGGCAACGGCAGGTGCTAACATATTAGGGTAGGCGATTAAGTGTCTTATCTTAGATAGTTAGTCTATAACTACCATAATATTTATACAGCCTTTACTTTCAGGGAGATCAACAACAAAGTTAATTAAGATATCCTTCCATCTTTGGTCCGGAACAGGCAGTGGCTTTAGAAAGCCGTTATACGTCTTATACAAAGCTTTAGCTTGTCGGCAGGTATAGCAGCTAGAGACATACCTTCGTGTTATATTATGCATATTCAGCCAGTAGTACTCCCGTTAGAGTAGTTCTAGGGTTTTTCCTCGGCCTAAGTGGCCGGCTACTAGTAGGTTATGTACATGTTTAAGGAGCTTAAGCTTAAGCTCCTTATAATTAGGGACAACTAGGCGGTTCTGGTAGTACAAGCGGTCTCCATAAACTTCATATTCACTTAGAGAGATCTTTTTAGAGCATCTAACGCCATCTTAAATTAGCTTAAGTGTCTCTTAGATAAACTCATTATTTAGGTATTCGTTAATTATAATCTATTCAATCAATCAATCAGTTATTTCAAGGACGTATACCATAAGGTCTTTAGCCAGGGGATTAAATAATTCGGGATAAAGCAAGGTTTAATTATAGTAGGCGCGCGCTTCTTCCTATACTATTATGTCTTATAAACGTCAAGTTAGGGCATCAGGTTTTTAACCTTAAACGCCTAGGCGGTACATAATTAAGAATTAAAAACAAGACAGATATTCTAACCAGCGGGCTTAACAATAACTCAGCTATTTCATGGTTATAAAGTACTATAGATTCTTATAGTTGCTAAGGACCTTAATCAGAAATCCAGCGCCTTCCAGTTCAGGTCGCCATTGTTTAAAACATCTAATAATAGCCAATAATTCTTTATTATAGATCTCATAGTTACATTCAGCTAGACTTAGTCGTTTTAAAAAGTATACTACAGGGTGTAGTACCCCTTCTTTATTATACTAAGATAGAATGCCTCCAGTAACATAGTTAGATAAGTTAGCTTCTATAACACTCTTTCAGTTCGGGTTAAAGTGTTAAAGTATAGGTGCGGTAGTAAACATAACTTTTAGATAGGTAAAGGCCTTCTTACATTCCTTATTAAAGATAAAGGCTTTATCCTTTTAGGTTAGAGCCATAAGAGGTAAAACCAGAGCGGAGAAGTTATTAATAAACCATTAATAGAAATTAGCAAATCCTATAAAGGCTCTTACGTCCTTAACGTTCTTGGGTTCTTACCAGTTTATAATTACTTTAATCTTCTTTAGGTCCATTTATATACCGTCTATAGAGATAATAAGTCCAAGATATAGAACTTCCGTTTTATAGAACTCGCATTTATCTATATCTAATTATAGTCTAGCTCTACATAGGGCTTCCAAGACAAGGTCAATATGTTTCTTATATTTAGCCAAGTTATTGCTATATACCAGGATGTCATTAATATAAGCAGTACAGAAAATGTCTAGGTAAGGTTATAAGGTATTATTCACAAAGTATTAAAATAAACTCAGGGCATTTATAAGGCTAAACGGCGTTACTAAGTATTTAAATAGTCCATATCTAATACGGAATGCGGTAAGCCATTTATCTCCTTTTATAATATAAAGGCGGTTAAATGCGTAGATAAGGTTAAGTTTTGTATAGTAGCAAGCCTTACTTAATCAGTTTAGTGTCTCTTAAATTAACAGAAGCGGGTACCAATTCTTAATAGTAATAGCGTTAAAAGCTTAGTAGTCCACACAGAAGCGTAGACCGCCGCCAGGTTTCTTAACAAAGATTATAGGTACAGCTATAGGCAAAGAGCTTGCTCTAATAAATCCTTTACCTAGGTATTCATCCAAGTACTTCCGCAACACTTAAAGTTCATTTTAGGACATTCCGTACAAGGGTCTAAATCCTAGCTATTTTCCTTCTTTAAGTACAATCTTATAGTCATATTGTTACGGACGCTTTAAGTACGATGTTACGACTACTTGGGGAAGAGTTGGAGGAAGCTAGTTAGTTAATATAGGTACGGTCCAGGATGGATCTAGTGGAACTATATAACGAGGAATGGTAAGCGAGTCACATAATATTATACATAGTGTACGGAGTATACGCAGTGTACGTCCGCGTATAATACGTATAACACGTACCTTATGTATAAGAGAGGATTTCTTAGGAGTACGGTTGTGTATTTAAAGAACCTCAGTCTTTACCATAAATAGTTCTCTTCTTATAGTAAATCTTAGAATATAATTAGAGTTAATCTGTTAGGCAACTACTCCACCAGTTATTATTATGTTGTTAATTTATTCTTACCTATATACCTAGCCCAATAATAGGACCCACTATAGTTCCTACTACTAGGTTCTATTACACATTCACTACTAAGGTTACGGTATTAAATAAGATTAAATAATATGCCACCCAAAGCACCAGTTACAATAACATTAACGGCAGCCACAACCTTAGGGTTAAGAGACACCAGTATAGCAGATACGGATTCTTAAGTAGTTACGCGAGGTTAGTTATAGGAAATAGTTAATCACTTATAAGATAATAGTAGGATACTTAAAGAACGCATTAATGGAATTAGAGTAGCGAAAATTAAACTACCTTTAATTAAACGGTTCTTAAGGGAGAAGTTAAAGCTTAAGGGATTTCTTATACAGATGCACTTTAAGGTAATACAGAAAGGAGTAAAGTTAGTAATATTGTTAGATTAAGTAGCCTATACAGGATTGTTCCTAATAGGAAGGGCACTTAAGTGGTTTAAACTATACCTCACGGAAATACAGGCTAATGGCATAATAACTACTAACCAGGACGTATGGTATATATTTGCTAGTTAGAACGGGTTCACGGAATAACTAACACAGATATTTAGAGACCTAAAGGCTATAACCACAGCGGAACAAAAGCTTTAGAACTTAGTATAACGCACTTTAGCAATTAAGTATATAATACAGTTTTAAACACTAGCTATATAGGTTAAGTGGAATAATAGGGCGCTTATAGTATAGTATAAACAAGGACTTAAGGCTAAAGTCTAGGACGCAATTATCCTAATAGAAGATGCGGATACTCTAAGGGAGTTAATAGACCAGTTAATAAAGATTAATAATAGGATCTATTAAAGGGAACAAGCTAAGAAAGGGCAAGACAGAGTTCTATAGTTATATAAGGCGCAGAGTACGCAATAATAGACACAGAGTTAAAAACTATAGAATAGCGTAGAGCTAATAAACCTAAGCGGTACCAAAGAAACCTAAAGATAGGGAAAGAAACTATAAAAACCTAGAGGTTAAGGATCTAGTAATTAAAAGACCTAGGAGCAGAGGCCAAACCAGGGATCTTAGCAGTAGAAGATATTTAGGCGGACTCCATAGCAAGAAAAATGGTTTAAAGATAGGGCTTATATAAATTACAGAAAATAAGGTTATTTCGCTAGAGACTATAAAGGTGGTCAGAGTAATTATATAGTAAAGGGAACCAGGCTAGTAGACGGCATATATATATAGAGGGATAATAGTGCACTATAAGGAATAAAAGAGTGTTCAATTAACAGTTTTATGTATTATTACAACAACGCATGCCAAATTTATAAGGACGCTAAGTACGGCATAAGCTATTAGCTATAGGAGCTATTATTATCTAAGTTTAGAGGAACCAATAAACTAGCTTATAGATCGGATATTAAAGACAATAAATTCAATATAGGCAAAGCATTTACTAATAATAAGGCAATAAAGGCAGCTTACTAGGAGCATATAAACCTCAGAGAGGTTAAAATAGAAGTAGAAATTAAGACTATTATAGAACAGGGTTTAGTAACAAATGCTATAACACCATTAGATACAATTTCCATCACTTTATAAGATAATAGGAGTAACGTTTAAAAGAAACTAAGTAAGCAAACAACTACTAGTGCTAGCTTATTACTTAATAAAGGCAAAAGGCCATAGGCTTAAGATTCTTAAGAAGAGATGCGAAAAGCTTAAAATTCTTAAGACAAAATAAGATATACCCAAGGACCTACAACGGACAAAAACCAATGGGGAAGAGTAGCTACTTAGTTTAGTAACAAATAAATAAGTATAGGACGCAAGTTTAAGAACTATAAGTTTAGGGAACAAATAAAAACGTTAGCAATCCTAGGTAAACGCAGTATTTAGCCTAAAGATTGAACAGTTAATACCAGGATTAAAAAGCAAGATAACTATAAAGATCTAGCTGCAAGACGCAGAAAACAAGAAACTATAGATAAGTTTAGGGCAAGAATTATTGCATAGCAAGAGCAAAAGCTAGACAAGAGATTAGCTATGCCAGGTTGTATAAGGGACAGAGTACCCGTATAAAAAGTTACTGTTGGGATAATATCACGTGTGGTCGCGTGGTCGCGTGGTCACGTGGTCATATATCCCACGGCACTAGCGTGGCAAGGAGCCTTAAGCTCCTCGCCCTCCCTTATCCCAATAGAATGAAGCTATTAACCAACATCACTGTAACCTACTTAAGTAGTCGTTATTGGTGAGTTACCCTATGTGACCAATACTAATCAGTGGTTAAACACACAGTCAACCACAGAGCAGCTAGGTTATCGATAGAAGAGACAGTCTCGTGTAGGGGTTCCCGGCGATACTATACTACCTTAGGCTTGCGGAAAACCAGTAACAGAAGTGTTACTAAGTACTAGGAGATACCAAGTTGCGTCTATTATGCAGAACAATCGCGTTTACAAAGATTTGGTCGAGTACTTTAGGTTAGAAGTATTACTGAACCTAGGGTCCTAAGTCAACGTCTGAAACGCGTTAACTATGCCTCAAATTACCTACCTTTTAACAGCAAACCTACAAGATCCTATAAAGCCAAAAATCCTACCTACCTTTAATGTACGACACCCCGTCAATTCTACTCCTATTATGGCGTTGACCTACCCAAAGAAGTACGAGAACGACATTAACCTAGAGATATGGGATAAAAACATCGACCCTATAAACGCTAAGCAACAGGACCTAAACGGATTCTTACTATACTATATAGCATAATACACAGACAGCGAATACAACGATACTGTGCTATAGTATTGCATAAAGGAGGACTTTATTGGATGGACAAAGGAAACATAGGCCCTTGCGAAGAAGAATATTATATAAGACTTCCGTAACTTCCTACAGGAGAATGGAGTATTCGTACCTATGGATGGGGGTACTATTAGAGACAATATTTAAGAGCAAGTTATTAACGTAAAAAAAGAGCACAAATGGACTCTATAAGAGATTAAGATTGAGCACCAAATACGCGCTATAAAGAAGTTTAACTCTTAAGGGAATCCCAACGGATAACTATAAGCAATACTACAGACAACCTTAGGCTATTAAACACCTTAAGTTCCTTAGGCTGCCGTATCTTAACCTGTGCCTTAAGCTCTGTCCTACTAGAGATTCTTAACCCCGTCCCACTTAAGCGCCGAGACGTTCCCCCTAACCCCTACCGCGCCTTAACAATCTCCGCAGTAGTCTCCGCAGCAGTCTCCGCAGTAGTCTCTGTAGCAACCACCGCAACGACCTCTATAGCAACCTCTATAGCAACCTCCGCAACAACCTCCGCAACTACTACGCAATAAGCAACCCCACCCGCCATATTAGCAATACGGACAGTGGAATGCTTACGACAAGATTGGACTACCAGAGGTTTAATATTAAAAGAAAGAATTGCTAGAGGTTTAATATCACAGTATATTTTCGGTTATGCTTAAAAATTGTGCTAGTAGCTTCTATTATAGCAAAATCACTGGAAGATTATATGACTTAAGACCTATAATTAGCACCGCTATTTACTTGCATAAGGCACAGCAATTCTACTTTAATAACTACCCTTAGTAGGAGCTCGATTACGGCGAATACGACAGTTATAATAACGGCCAGTACTGGACCGATTACTCCTACGGATGAAGTGGGTATAGACGAGGCCGTGGCAGTAAGGATAGACGTGGAGGCTTTAGCTACCGCGGAGGAGGCCCTTATAGAGGGTACCGTAAAGGATAGGTAAAGAGGGAGTAGAAGATATAGCAATTTAAGGTTATAACAGTTTAAGATTTACCACTTGGTTAACCACCATTTCTTTAGCAGATTTTAGGACAGCGAGACTTATATTACAATAGCAATAGTAAGTAAGGAGGATTGATATTTGTTACACTAGTTAAGTGGTTAGAACGGTATAGTCACGCAGGCAACCCACAAAAGAAGAATTGCTAGTGTTGGGATAATATTATGTGTGGTCGCGTGGTTGTGTGGTCACGTGGTTATATATCCCGCGGCACTAGCGTGGCGAGGAGCCTTAAGCTCCTCGCCCTCCCTTATCTTAATAGAATAAAGCTATCAACTAACATCACTGTAACCTACTTGAGTAGTCGTTATTGGTAAGTCACCCTATGTGACTAATAGTTACTAATAGGCCAAGTGCAGGGATACCTAGGGTAAAGTAGTTAGATAAACTAGAACAAGAAGAGAATCTAGATATCCTAACTAGGTTTAAAGAAAGACATACCAAAGAATATTACAATATAGCAATAATAAGGTACTTTCTTATAGATAGATTATACACACTAAACTAGTTATACGGAAAGTGGTATAGGTAACAACATAATAACGAATAGAAAGATTTTTATATATAGCTAGATAAAAAAGTTATTTAAGACCAACTTATTACGGAGAAACATATAAGTTACATTAAAGGAGTATTAATTATGATATTAAGGAACCTAGAAGAAGGATCTAGGGACTAGAGAAGTAAGTAATAAATTTTAGTACCTATAGTAGAGATACTAGTGGTTAGGTTAACTAGGTATAGATTTAAACTTAAAAATAAAGACGAACTAAGAGTTAACCTAAAATATACAGCGTATTATATACTATTATGGATAGCTTATATAGATAATATATATAACATATACAGAGCACTAAAAGATAAGAACTGGAAGTACCTAGTAAGAATATATTAGGCACCTAAGGAAAAGCGGTTTAGGAACGCCAAGTATATATATAGATAGCACCTAGTAGAAGTATAAGGTTAAGGAAACTTAATACTTTAACTAGGAAGATTCCTTATAGAAGAATGCCTAAATAGATAATAGTGGTAGAAGTGCCTAGAGAATACTTGTCTATAGTATATAGAGGAAAAGAAATAAATTAAGTATTAGCCTAAGTTAGACTAAGTACAAGCAGAATCTAGCAGCCAACAGTTAGGAAAAGGGGAGGCGTATAGAACTAGAGAGAACTAGTATTAGAGCCTTAGACCCTTAAAGGAATTTAAAAACAACACCTAAATTTATAAGTTAAGTGGCAAGATCAGCAGTTTAAAGCGTTAGTAAATAGTAGAGTAACCAAAAACCACATATCACCAAAGGTAGTGGAAAGGATGGGGTTACTATATAGATAGAAGAAACACCTATATCTACTTATAACAATTTTAGGAGATTAGATAGCCTATAAAGGAGGTATTATTAATCTTAAAACAGGACCTATTTAGTTAACTATTAAAGGAAGACCAGTTAGAATATCTTTTAATATTCTACTATTAGGACAGGATAAGGCGATACTAGGAATGCCTTAGTTATAGAAGTATAATCTAAAGATTAATTAGGTTATAGGTTAGGTTGATATTAAGGATACTTAATAACGTAAAATGCGATAACAAACTAAGTTGGTATAGTACTAAGTTGGAGCGACATACAAAGAGACTAAGTAAGGCTTAAGTTATATACCAAAGAGATACTATAAGTATGGTAAGAAGTTATAGTCACTAGAAAGTAAAAAGCTGTTAAAGCATACAGTATAGGACCATAAAATAGAATTAGAAGAAGGAATAAGTCTAAGGTTCTTTCTAATCTATAAGCTTACTAAAATAGAGTTAGTAGCGCTTAAAGAGTTTATTTAGGAAAACTTACGCAAGGGATATATTAGACCGTTATAGTTATTAGCAGGATATCTAGTACTATTTATCCCAAAGAAAAACAGAAAACTTAGGATGTGTATAGACTATAGACAGTTAAACAGTATTACTAGGAAAGATAGGTATCCTTTACCCTTAATTAGCGAAATCTAAGATAGGATAGGCAACGTAAAGATCTTTATAAAGATAGATCTAAGGTGGGCGTACCATTAGATTAGGATTAAGGAAGGTAACAAGTAAAAGGCAGCCTTTAGGTTAAAAGAAGGACTATATAAGCCATTAGTTATGTAATTTGGGCTTATAAACGCACTAGCAACGTTCCAGAAGCGAATTAATAGTGTGTTAAGAGAATACCTTGATAAGTTTGTTATAGTATACCTTAACGATATTATTATCTACTTAGAAAGTGAGGAAGAACATAGAGAACACGTTAAATGGGTCTTAAAGAGACTATAGGAAGAACAGATGCTAGTAGCAATTAAAAAATGCGAGTTCTTTATAAGAAAAACCAATTTTATAGGATTTATTATTAAACTAGGAAAGATTAGTATGGACCTAAAGAAAGTTAAAGCTATAGTAAGTTGGCAAGAACTAGAGAATGTTATGCAGTTAAAATCGTTCTTAGGGTTTTATAACTACTATAGGAGGTTTATGGTATAATGGTTAAAAAGTATTAAGCCATTTATAAGGCTAACTAAGAAAGAGGAACTGTGGGTTTAGGGTAGTAAATAAAAGGAGCTGTTCTAGGAACTTAAAGAGTTATTTACCTAAGAGCCAGTCCTCAAAATCTATTAACCAAAGTTAGAAACGGTTGTTAAGATAGACGTATTAGATTTTGCACTAGGAGTATGCTTACTATAGAAGTACCAGGACGTATAGCATCTAGTAGCGTATTATAGTTGGAAAATAACACTACTAGAGTTAAACTATGACATCTACAACAAGGAGTTGTTAGGTATAGTTACAGTACTTAAGGAATAGAGAGCATTCTTATAAGGTACAGAGAAACTATTTGTGGTTAAAACGAACTATAAGAACCTTACAGGATTCCTAATAACGAAGGAACTTAACCAAAGATAGGTTAGATGGGCGGAAATGCTTATAGAATACTATTTCAAAATTCAGCATACTAAGGGTATAGACAATATACGAGCAGATGCTCTAAGTAGAAAGGCTAAACTATAAAATAACGAAAAGCTATTAGGAGCTTTATTGCGAAAAGATTAAGACGGATTAATTAGGTATAATTATCCAAAGATTATAGCAACTAAGGAAAGTTAGATCCATAAATTACTAGAGAGTAATTGGATATAGAAGATCTAAGAAGTATAGGTAGAGGATCCAGACTTAGAGTAATACGAAAATAGAGAGGTAACGTATATACCTAAGTTTGTTATAGAAGAATTTATTAAGGAATTCTATAAGGGAATAACACAAGGATACAACAGAGCTATAGGCTTAGTATTAAGACTTTAAAAGGAGTATATTATTTAAGGAATCTGGGGACTAGCAAGATAAGTTATAAGGGAATGTCTAGATTGCTAAAGAAATAAACCAATAAGGTATAAGCTGTATAGAGGGCTATAACCTATTGAAATACCAAGAAGACTATAGGAGGTTATATTATGGGACTTTATTATTAAGTTACTAAAGTTAAGAGATCCTATTACAGGATAGGATTATGACGCGATTTTAGTAATAGTGGACAAGCTAATAAAGTGGGCATACTTTATAGCATATATTAAAGAAATATTAGTAGAAGACGTTGCTAGAATCTATATAAAGGAAGTATTTATAAGACACGGAGCACCAGACAAAATTATATTAGATAGAGATCCAAGATTTATAGCAGCATTTTAGAAAGTATTTCTAGCAGAATAGGGAGTTCGCGTAGCAACCTCTATAGCGTATTATCCGTAGACAGATGGGTAAACGGAAAGACTAAATTAGATACTAAAATAGTATCTAAGGCATTATATTAATTATGTACAGAATAATTGGGTATTGTTGTTACCAGTTACACAGTTTGTATACAATATAACACCATAAGAAGGAATAGGAATATTACTATTTAAGGCGAATTACGGATACAAGCTAAGAACGTTATTATTGCTATATTAAGCAAAGAAAATAAGTAGCGCAGCTAAGTAAAGAATGGAGATATTAATAAATCTTTATGCAGACCTTATGGAAACAGCTAAACTAGTATAAGAACGAATGAAAAAGTACTATAATACTAAGAGATCTAAGGGACCAGATCTTAAGGAGGGAGATAAAGTATAGCTACTATATAAAAATTTTAAGAGTTGACAACTAAGTAAGAAGTTGGACCACGTTAGACTAGGACTTTTTAAAGTTAAGTAAAGAATTTTATTGGTTATGTATAAGTTAAACCTACTAGCTAAAATGAAGATCTACCCTATACAACACATTATGATGCTAGAACCAGCATATAGGGATATTAAGCCACTAGCTTATAAGGCAGATATATATAGAGGACAAGAAGAAGACAAATGGCAAGTTTTAAAGATTATTAGTTATAAGGATGTAGATAACAAAACGTAGTATAAAGTAAAGTAGATAGGCTATAGTAAGACTACCTAGGAGCCACTAAGCAACCTAAAGAACGCTATAGAAAAGGTACAGGAGTATTAAAAGAAAAAGGGTTAGGTAATATTAACAAAAAAGGATTACTAAAGAACGAGTTACCTAAGGGGGACCTAAGAGGAGCACCTGCCGAGCTACTTAGAGTTGTTTCCCTCTTAATAAAAAGAGGGTCTGTTTTTTCGTCACTAAGTTCCTAAAGGCCCTATTCTATAAGTTTCCACTCCTTGGAATAAACCTTCTTATAAACCTTCTTAAGATGGGTTAACTAAGCGAACGCAATCTATTAAAACTTAAAGGAGTGATGCTAAGCCTTAAAGACCCAAGCGGTCTCTTTAGCAGAACAGTAGAGTTTAGTATGTGCGGCGGCCAACTTAGACTCTAGCTTCGCAGCAGCAGATTAAACACGAGACCCTATAATAAGTTACTTAGGAAACTTAAAGACTACTAAGAGTTATAGGACGCGCACACTTAGTATTAGATATAGAGCGAACATTACAAGACGATTGAATATTTACTTTAGTACACTTAGAGCAAGATAAGGGTTATTAGGATAAGGGACTTGTTATAATAATATATACTAACCCCGCCTTCGCGCAATAAGAACACGGAGACAACATTATCTTACTAAGTAATAGTATGGCAGCCACAGTGCGAGTACGGCGTTGCGCTTATAAAGAAGAAGAGGCTTTAGGTATAATAAGTAGAGACGTTAACCAGACTAATTAAACGGATATTACACCTCTAGTAGACGACTTGGAGATATTAGGAATCTTTAAGGACAAAGATAAAGAGGAGGGAGATAGTATTATAAACGCTTTAAGTACAATGTTATAACTACTTGGGGAAGAGTTAGAGGAAGCTAGTTAGTTAATATAGGTATAGTTTAGGATAGATCTAGTGGAACTATATAACGAGGAATAGTAAGCGAGTTATATAATATTATATATAGTATACGGAGTATACGCAGTGTATGTCCGCGTATAATACGTATAACACGTACCTTATGTACAAGAGAGGATTTCTTAGGAGTATAGTTGTATATTTAAAGGACCTCAGTTTCTACCGTAGATAGTTCTCTCCTTATAGTAAATCTTAAAATATAATTAGAGTTAATCTATTGGGCAACCACTCTACTAGTTGTTATTATGTTGTTGATTTATTCTTACCTATATACCTAGCCCAATAATAGGACCTACTGTAGTTCCTGCTACCAGGTTCCGTTATATATATAGTCGGTATTCTGCTAGCTTATCGGCTTCCTTTCATAAAAATACTTCTAGGTTGTTATGGTGGCATACTAGTACTTTTATAGCAGGGTTAGTGTGTTTCTTTAGTGCTAAGGCCTTTTTAATATCGGCCATTATAACAGCGAAGATCGTATATTTAGGTTTCTTGGCAAGTTATGCTAATAGGGTAGCTCCAATTATATAGATATCTAAGGTGTCAAGCGAGCTTAAATTGTCCTTAGTTTTTTATATAGTTTCTTATTTAGGTTTAAGCTTAGTATTAAATACAGAGTTAGTGTTAGATTTAGGTTTAGGTTCTTTAAGTATCCTTTTTATAGTAGAATACCAGTTCTTCTGGTACTTTTATATATTAAGCTTAAGCTTCTACTTGGTTCGGGGTATAGCAGTTAGAGTCAGTTTATATAGTCTAGTATAATTTCTGGGTTCTTAGTGGATGTCGGTAGAAATCTCATGTTAGTGGAATTCAGTGGAATTCTTAGGTAGGTAGAATCGGGTGGACTTTTTAGGTATAGGGTGAATATTAGTAGAAATTTTAGACTAGTGGATCTTAGTGGATTTTCCAAATTTTAGTTTAGGGTCTAAGCAGCAAGTTATAAGACACTTCTACTTATAACAGGAGGCGGTAAATAAAAGCTTAAGGTTATCCCAATTAATGGTTACCTTATATAGCTTTATCCAGGGTTATCTAAGGATTACTAAGTAACCTAGAGTGGTAACAAAAAGCTTAATCAGTTCTTTATAGTTCAGGTATTAGAGTTTCAGGAATACTACATAGGTAATATAGCCTAAGATAGTGCGTTTGCTATTAAATCCAAATACGTCAATATGCCAGTTAAGGGGGGTTAGAGTAAAACCATTATCTTATATAAAGATCTTGTTAATAAATCCTATACCACTAGCTCCTATATTAATTAGGACTTAAGTATTAACCTATTAATCATTCTACCGAAGACAACAGTTAACGGTTATACTACAATCCTAAGAGTTAGAGTTCGTAACATCTAAAGTATTTAACAAGATCCTAAGGCAGCGCCGTCCCAGAGAGCGACTTAGCTCCAAACCCTTCCTTTTAAAGGCAATCAGGGTGGAGTTCTCATAGCATATCAGTTATAGCTTCATCCTTATAAGTAGTGCTTATTGGATACAGGGCTAAAACTAGGTAGAGATTAGGGATAGTAACTAGAGGATTAATACGGTAAACGGCTACTAGTATTAGCCGTACATAATTCACATTAGGGCATAGGGATGGAGCAGTGGTTAAAAAAGTAGGAGCTACTTCTACACTTAAAATAGAGGCCTAGCTTAGTACGTCGTTCTTATTTAAAGGACCCTAGTAGGGCGTATCTTAGGGTTCCAGTGTCAATATCCATAGCGTTAGGGTGCTTAGGCTAAGACAATAACTTAGTAGATATTTATAGGTTTATTATATTATATTAAGAAGCAGACTTCAGTGTTAGGTGTAGTATATTATTATATCGTTTATTAATAACGTTTATATAGGCGTCAAGAGCTCCTAATAGGTCTATACCTATTAGGGAGGTTTTCAGTTCAGGGCTTAGGGATTCAATAAGGCTATTAATTAGTACAAAGTTATTCCAGCCTATTTCTTTTACGTAACAGTTAAATTTGGAGAAGTATACTAGGAAGCTTTTTATTCCTTAAGTTATATAGTTTATCTTTCTCTAAGCAGTAGCTTGGCGGTTTAGGTCACTATATATAGCTTTAAGAAGTACAATTAGGCTTAATACTAAGTTTAGTTAAAGAGGTTTAATAAGGTTAGATACATCTCCTCCTAATCAACTTAGGGCGTAGCAGAGTTGGTTAGCTTTAGTTAGGTAGCAGTTAGCATTACCAGTTAGCTTATTTTTAAGCCAGCTTAAGAATAATTAGAGTTCTTATTATTTACTAGTAAATATCAAAGGGTCTAGTAGTCGTTCAAATTATTATAGTGCAGTAGTCGGTTTAGAGTAAGTAACTACTATAGGTTCAGGGCTCTCGTTCCACATATTCATCTCTAGAAATAGTGTTCAGTCTTAGGGCCCTAATATAGGCATCTTAAGGGTGCGGATTTCTTCTTAAAGGTCTTTAATTAATTACTAGTGTCGTACTTCTTGTTCGGCTTATCATTAAGTTAAAGTGGCTTAGTTCTATGCAAGGGCGTCTATAAAGGACTTCTATATTTCTGCCAATTATTCTCAGAGTGCGGATATAATACCAACGGCTGTTATAGGGGCTTTAGGGTCATTCTGCATTTCGGAGGGTGGTATATAGGGTTAACGCAATATAGTATTATAGAGTAAGCACAAGCGATAATAATATATAGCGAAGTAGATATTATTAAGCTATGTATATAAACTGTATAATAAAGTCAAGACGTTGCGTAAGAAAAGAAGGTAAGGAAACGGGAGGAAAGGGGTATATATTATTAACTTAGTTGCTTAGTTAATATATACATAGGGCGGAATAGACTTTAGGTTATAGTCCTAGCGGATCTTAGCGGAATATAGCGGAATATAGTAGAGGACAGCAAATTGCCGTAGATTGCCGTTATATAATGGCAAATTACCTCAGATTGCCGTTATATGTCTTGATTGACTAAGTTATTAACATAGAGGTCGAGACGGTGGAAACAGGTGGACGTGTATAAGGTGTCACGGAGGTGTCCCATGACAATGCTATACGCCCTATAGGCTAGGATAAAGTCTTATATCTTATTTTAAATGCCGGTATTTCTAGAGACTATATTTATTAAAATAAGATATAAATAGAAGAGTTACTTTTACACCTATTATTATTATTCTTCCCTTCTAACCCTTTAGTTGCATAGTTTTATTTTTAACTTACTTACTTCCCTCCCCACTTTTAAACCTCTTAACTACCTTTTTATACTTAAATTGCTTAAATAGTAATTTAGGAATATTTATAAAGCCTCTCTTAATTTCAATAGATGACTTCTTTTAATAATCTCTGGGCTATTCTTCTTTATTAAGTTAAAATAAAGAATTTTAAGAACCTAGTTAATTAGACTACTATATAGCCTAACTAGAGTAAGTCTACTTATAAAAGTACTATCTAACTTAATTAGTTTATTTATTCTTTATACTACCCAGTCTTTATGGCCTAAAATAAAAATTATAGCTTATAATCTTTAATAAAGTTTAGTATATACTTACTTAGATTATAGTATTGCCATATTAAGACTATTTTTCTTATAAGGATTATGCGATCTTGGCAGCCTATAAGAACCTCCCTAATATGCGGTAGCTATGCTACAATTCCAATACCTTTAGCTATTAGAATTACCGTTCTAAAGTTACCTAGCCTAGGAGGTAATCTATAAGGTCTATTATCCTAGCTTAGGAACTTATTTTCTTTTTTATAAACTAATTTATAGATAAATCCTTATCGGCTATATTCTTTTAGGAGAAGATTAATCTCTATCCTATCCTCGTTTCACTATATAATTATAAATAGGTATATCTGCGTAAATAACTAGAAGCTTATACTAGGAGTCTAAAGTTAAATATACTGGCCAGCACAGAAGTCCAATGGCTAGGCAAGTGTAATTAAAAGGTAGGAGGCATCCGAGAGGTATTATAACACTATATTTACTCCTAATTTTCCAAACTGGATATTACGGTAAAGTATCCATAAGGTATAAAGCACTGTTATTATTCTAAGGAGGCTAAGTACTATAATAGGATAGATTTAATTGAGGCTAGTGCTAGGATTTATATATTACAATATTATAACCCCTGCAAAGACTGTAAGAGCATAGTAAGATTTTAGAATTTTTTTATAGCAGAACCTTTAAACGCAAGGGAAAAGTACAAGCTAGGCTAACGAGATAAAAGCCTAAATATATTTTAGTTACTTTCTAAAATATTTATATTATAATAAACCAAAAATCCAGTAAAATGGCTAGAATTTTTAAAAGAAAAATTCCGCTGTGCTAAAATAACTAAAAAGTGAAAAATACTTTGCACTATAGTTATAATAGTAACTAAGCCATAAAGCTGCGTATAGCTCCATAATATTATACCAATAATATTAGCTGCTAGGCTTAAGGGACTTGCCAAAAAAAGAGGCATAAAATTAATAATTGTAAGTGTCCTAGCTCTTAAACCAGTATTAAAAAGAGACTATACGCTAAAAATATTGTATATAATATTTCCTAATAAGTATATTGCTTAGATTAAGGCCCGGTATCTAGAGAGTGGTATAGTAATATATAACCCTTAATAGATCCGCGGGTAAATAAGATAGTTAAGGACAAATATATAGACTAATCGATATTTTAAATAAGAGAGAAAAGATAGAAGCCTAAGGGTATAGAATATTATAAAAATACCGCTCGTGGCAAGAGCACATATCTTAATAGTCCCTATAGTATTCTGTTTTAGTAAAAGAATAAAGAATAAAGAAAGTATATATACTTCTTCTTTAATCTAAAAATAGGAAATCAAAAACTTCTTTTATAGTTTTTTTTAAATAAATTTTTTTTTTTATAATTATTTTAGTATTTGGGATATGTTTGTGTTGGAGGTATTTATAGTATTTATAGATAAAAGAGATATAGGCTCTAATTAATATAAGGTTATAGTAATAACTACTATAATATTTATAAACCTATTACTGCTAGGCAAGTTAACTATAAAGTTAATTAAGATATTGCGCCATCTTTATATTGGAATTAGTAGCGGTTAAAGTACTTCTTGCTTCTTTATATAAGAGGTCTTTCCATATATATATATCCTATATACTTAAACGTATTTTTATATATAGTTGTGTATTATAGGCTAGTAGTATGCTTATTAAATAATTTTATAAGTCTTTATATAGCTAGGATGCCTTATTATAGGGGAGTTATATATAAATTTAAGTATCTTAAATTATAAAGGTTTAGAATTTGGAACTACTATTTTCTATTAATAGTATAATTAGTTATTTTAAATCTCGCATTTAGCAAGTAACGTCTTAGCCACCCATACGAAACAGCCACCCACTCGAGACAATTTACCGATCGCGCAACCCACACCCTCCCCTTCTTAATTAAATACCCTTTTAAAGACAGTTATAAAGGAACTATTAATAAATTATAGTATATTTATATAAAATAGAGTAGATTTAGAGTCGGCCTTAAGGTCGGTTTTAATGTTAATTTAATTTTGATTTTTATAAGAGCCTATACGCGCGCTTAAGCGGGCGTAGGGGGCAGTAATTGTCTTAAGTGGGTGGCTGTTTCGTATAGGTGGCTAAGACGTTATAATATCCTTATACTATTATTTTCCTATTTAAATTGCTTTTATTATATCTATTATCTATATATTATTCTTATATTTGTATTCTATTAGCTTATTAATTTCTATTTCCTATTTATTAACTTCTAATTTATTTTTATTAAGTTCCATATTTAGGAATATAGGATATAGTTTTTTAAAACATTTAAGAGGTAATAAGATCTATAATTAATTTGTAATCTATTTATCTATAGCGTTTATAGGTAGGTCCTATAATTATTATATTAATATTTTAGGCTTCTAATTAAGTTTGCCTAGTTAGTATATAATCTTAAAGTTAAATTATAAGAGGTATTCAGCCTAATAAATTTAGCGCTATATTAATTGCTTTATTGTTATAAAGTACTATAGGTTCTTATAGTCCGTTAATATATATATTAAAAAGAAGGAACACCAAAAGCGAGATCCGACCTATACTGTCCTATAGGGGTTCCTTTCCGTCTTATCTTGTCCGTACGGTCAAGCTAAGAGAGAGGATCTTGTCTGTTACTAATACAGCGGCGTTATATTGTGGCTAGAGGGCGCTTTTAAATGCGTCGTCCTTAACGCCATTAGAATAGCAGAGTTTTCGCGGGTCTTGGCGCTTGTTAATAACACAAGGCAACTTATCAAGAATAGAGGAATGGTCTTAAAAACTACCCAACGCCTCTCTACCTAGGCACCGACCTAGGGCCACAAGCCAGCGCTTACATTTACTAGTGGAAGCGATAGGAATCTAAGGAGACAATAGGGCACCTCTGTACTTATTCTGCTCTAAGACTGTACCTATAGCGAGGGCATAGGAAGAATCTCAACACCGTTAACCATATTTAGCGACGTTAATCCTCCCTTTCTATATAGCGGCGTTAACCTTTCTTTAGGCGGTAACGTTAATCTAGAACGGATTAAGAAAGAGCTAGGGGTACCCTTTTTTAGGCGGCAATGTTAATTTAGAACGGACTAAGAAAGAGCTAGGACGAACCTATATAGGTAGGCTAGAATAGACTTAGATGTATGTATTAGTGATAGGAGGATAATAAGTTTGGTTAGTAGGCGGCTGAGGGACGGTAGCTGCGCGGCGTTAAGTTATTATAGGCCCACGCCTGCAAGACACGGTCGGCCTATTATCGCGAGAGCGTTATAGGTAACGCGAAGCAGCAATAGCTATAGGGCGTGGTATATAATAGCAGTGACGGACAACTCTAGGAACCTTACCCCTTTACTAGGCTCTAACTCCTGGTGGACCTGTCTTAGAGGAAGGATTAATACCTTGTTAATAACACTATCTGTATAGCCCAAAAGGACGGATGCGTGTGTCGGTCTATTTAGGCAGGGGCAGGCTGTAAGGATAGGCTTATAGAGTAAATTAGGTGCATATAGGTAGGAGCTGGCTTTATCCACCAGTTACTGCGTAACTGTGGCAAGGAACTAGGCAAGCAGTTTAGGTAAACTTGCTGTGTATAGTAGTCTTATAATGTATATATATTCTAGAGCCACGACCCTAAAGATAAGAGACGATACAAAGATATAAGAAACTAGCTAAAGAATATCCTATAAAAAGAAGTAAGAAATAACTGGAGACGGTTTATAAACGAATATACTACTAACCTGAGCATCCCCTATAATAAGGGCCTTTAGACCATGGTAAGATGGGTAAAGAAAAAGGCGGGACGTCTAGTAGAAGACCTACACCTACTACCCCTATAAAGAGCAGGCGAATTATAGGCTATAAGTAATAATAACAAAAAGGCGAAGATCCTTATAGAAAGATTTTTCCCTTAACTGGCTCTAGTAGACCTTAGTAATATTACTGGCAAAACACCGGTAACTCGCCTAAGGGTTAACAGCGATATAATAACTAAAGAAATAGCTAGAACTATTAGTCGCCTCTTAAATAATATAGTACTAGGACTAGATAGGATTCTAAATAAAGCCTTAAAGACCTATGGTCTATTTATAGCACCTTAGCTTGTAGATATAGCTAGAGTATGCTTTATAATAGGCTACTACCTATAA
>Ga0307507_10003695_pt1 | contig 28912 bp, 24 predicted proteins | sample 7_EM_MG_FD_207223 | JGI IMG/M metagenome (GOLD analysis project Ga0307507, IMG submission 207223) | Populus trichocarpa ectomycorrhiza microbial communities from riparian zone in the Pacific Northwest, United States - 7_EM | ecosystem: Host-associated > Plants > Roots > Unclassified | place... | reverse complement strand
GGTCAAGCATAGAGCTTGTCTATCAGTCGGTCGGTTAATCGTAGGCGTATAGGCACGATCATTTGGTCGGTAGATCGCAGGTATATTGGCGCGATCAGTATCGTAATAGCAGGCATAGCGGCGCTATCAGTTTATCGATGGTATGTGGCAGTACAGTGCCAGCGTTAGATGGATTGCAGGCGTAACGGCACAATCGTTTAGTTGGTAGACCTCTATCCTAACAAAGCTTAATACCCGAATTCCCGTTTATATCTTTTGGACGACGACATCCCCGAACATGCTTATGGAGAGTAGTATTCAAGGGGAATATAGATCCGCACTTAGTATACTTAAAGGGTTAACAATCTGGCAAATATCTAAAGAGCGCTTAACCTAAAGGGAATATAGTAGAGCACTTTTTGCAGGTTCAAGATTGCGGAGGTTTATACGAGCTTGGCTGCTGTGGCTCCTTAGCTTTAGTTAACGAAGAGGGTAAAGCTGGCGGAGCTTGCGCTAACGGAGCTTGCTTAGTTTGTAGCTCTTAGATCTCTTTTTGCTGTTTTTTAAGAAGAGCTTGTAGCTTACAGATCTCTTTTTGTTGCCTAGTTCGCATCTCTAAGTCTCTACTCTATACTTGACGAATCTCATCTTGTTGTCGCTTAACCATGTTTTATATATCCTAAATTTATGTCTAATAAGCGGTTGTAGTTGGAAACTCCCATTGGGCTTTATTGTTATAGATGTTAATATAACAAGGCCGCCCGGTGGTTGTACAGCTCCCGCTTTTATATCCTTTAGGAAGTTGAGGTAGTGCCATTAAGGGTTTATAGCTGCCATAGGCGCCGGCAGATTTAAGAGGGAAGAGGATAGGGAGCGCGCTGGCGTTGTAGGCGCGTATTAGCGTTATAGACGCGTGCTGGTGTTGTAGACGCATACTAGTGGGTCTTAATTCCGTGGCTTGTAAAGGGCCGTAGAAGAGAAAGGGGCACGCTAGCGTTTAGGGCGTGCTATTAACGTAATTTTCAACGTGGCAGAGCCGCTAGGATTGTGGCAGAGTGTCAAGCTTATAGGAATAGCGTGCTGGCAGAACTTTAAGAGTCTGGTAGAGCTGAAATTGTTATAAGATAAGGGCGCGCTGGCAACTACTGTAAATGCTAATGGAGGAGCAGGGGGGCTGGAGAGCGCGTTATTAACGTGATTTCGACGTAGTAGGGTGTCGAGCTTATATAGGGTGCTCTTCTAGAGCTAATTGCTTACCCAGTAGGAAGCTGGGTATTTGGATACTGCTAATACTGCTAGGTTACTGGGTTGCTGCTAGAGCTGCTAGGTATTTGGGTACTAGGTACTGCTAACGCTGCTAGGTTACTGTGACGCTGGATTACTACACAAGGCTGTTAGGTATTGGTTTGTATACTAAGACGCGTACTAGGTATTAGTTTGCTGCTAAGTTGCGTCGCTACGTGCCAAGGCGCGTTGCTACGCTGGGGTACTGCATAAAGCTACTGGGTAATTGGATGTTGGGTACTGTCAAAGCTGGTGTGCTGTGTACGGCTAGAGCGCTGCCGTAGTACTGCTGAGGTAGCTGCTAAGGTAGCTACTGGGGTACTGCCCGAGGGCTGTTGGATATTTGTTGCTGTTAAGCTAATGTCTTATGCGTTGCGTATTTGTCGTATATTCTAAGCTGGCTGGAATTGGATGCTGCTGGAGCTGCTAGGTGCTGGTTTTGCTGCTAGGTACTGGATTGCTGCTTGCGATTGAACGAAGCTGCTGGGGCGGCAGTGAACCTTGTTGCTCTATAGCCAACCGGTAAGGTTGACCATTAATCAATGTCGGTAACACCTAAGTGCACTTAATTGGCCTATTAACTGATGGATTTGTCTGGTGTTCAATAGGTAGAGAAAGCAGAGGATTATAAGGATCGCGGTGCCTAAGTAGGGGGCTGATAAGTCATTATAAGGATGACTAATCAGAGACACGAATGACCACATAACCTCTGTCCATATATTCCAACAGTTAATAAATCGATGGTAGAAATTTGCGAATTCTAGAAATCCTTAAATATCTTATATGTTACTAGGGCTTCCCTAGTTCATAATAGCAGCGACCTTCTTAGGGTCTATTTTAATTCCATTACGGGATATAATCAGGCCTAGGTACGTGACTTTAGATATATAAAACTTGTATTTCTTAATATCGCATTATAAACCCGCATCTTGTAAACGTTTAAGGACTATTTGGATGTGTTTTTAATACTTAGAAAGCGAAGACGAGTAAATTAAGATATTATTAATATATACGGTAACAAATACATTAAGGAATTTATAAAGCGTATTATTAACATATTACTAAAACATACTAGGACTGTTCTTTACACCAAATAGTATTACTAGGTATTTGAAGAGTCCCTATTATATACAAAAGGCTATGTACTTCTCGTCTCCTTCTTGGACGCGAATTTGATTAAAGGCAGTGACTATATTAAGCTTTATAAAATATTATGCCTTTGCTAGGCGGTCAAGCGTCTCTTAGATTAAGGGGATTGGATATTAGTTTTAAATTATAATTATGTTTAGAGCTTAATAATTAATATAGAATCTTAAGCCTCCTCCTAGCTTTTTAATGAATAGTATGGGTAAGGTAAATAGAGATTAACTAGGGCGAATAAATCCTTTTTCTAGATGCTTATTAAGGTATTATTATATTACAAGCAGTTCTTTCCGTGATATACTGTATAGCGGTCTAAACTTTAGTGTTATATTAGGTTTAAGTTCTATCTTAAAATCATATATATCCTAATGCGGGGGTAGTTGGTCTATAAATCTTTTCTTAAACTCATTAATTAGATTGTGGTACTCTTTAGGCATAAGAGGTTAAGGGTTAATATATTGCTTTAATTCTAGTGCTTTCTTAATATCTTCCATAGTTATAGTAAAGATTTTATAGTCTCGTTTTCGTGCTAATAAAATAAAAGGTGCGGCTTATATCATACAAATTTCAAGAGGTTTCGGCATAACGTCTTCGCATTCTTTACTACTATTAGTAGTTATAGCCGTATCGTTTTGGTTCGGGGTCTGTAGTAGGGGCAGTTTATATTATGTCAAATTTAAATAATCTTGTACATATTTATAGGGTTAGTGGTGTTTTAAGCAATAACTTCAGCAGTAGGTTGTGCGGAATTTTAGTATTTCTTTAACCCAGCTAATTAAAGGGTTGTGTTATTTTAGCTATCTATGTCCAAGTATCATCTTATATTGCTTTAGGGGTGTTACAAATAAGGAAATATATTTAAGGTGTTTACCCATCCGCATTTTTACAAGAGCGTAGTATATTAATTTGCTATATATTAAGGGTTTGCCGTTAAAGCCTTATAGGCCTTAGGGCTTATTAAGTTTCTTTAAATTCAGGCGTTAGGTTTTCGTGTAGTTTATATTAATAAAGCCTATACTGGTGGCTCCACTATCTATAAGAATTTGTACCTCCTTCTATTTTCTAAGTGTTTGAATTTCGCCAAGTACATTAAGGGAGTTATGTTGTGTATTAGCGCTAGAAGAGCCTAGACACTTATACTCTTCCACTTCTTGTTCTAAGGCGCGACTTAGCCCTAGAACGATTCGTTTTCCAAGTTAGCCAAGGGTGAGATGCTTTATAACGACTAGGTATAATTTATGGAATGAGTACGGGTTGAGGAGTGAGTACGGCTTAAAGAACGAGTGCGATTTAAGGAGCGGGTGCGATTCGAAGACTGGGAGGAACTATAGCAGACTTTTTTAAAAGGGTGAGTTCGGCAATTCCTTTAAATATGTCCTTTTTTACCACATCCAAAGCATTCTCTGTTTATAGCTTAAGTTCTTCGTTCGTTGGTTCCTAAGGGTGTATAAGATCAAGTGGTATTAAGGTCTATAGGGTTATATATAGGACTTTTTAGGTTTGGAGAGGGATCGCGTTTTAGGGTATATATTAGTTTCATGGAGTTTTAAATGTAAAGCATAGTCAGCTTTAGAGAACGAGTTTGTTTGTTATATTAAAGGTCCTTATTAATTTGTTAATATATTATAGCAAATTTAGGTAGGTCTTTTAGCAGTTCCCTACCTACTAACTGGGCTCTAATCTTATCCGAAATAGCTTATTAAAGAGCAGCAACTTTAGCAGCTTTATTCCAATCTAGTTCACTAATAAGGCCTAAAAATTCCAAAAAGAAGCTGGTAAATTCTTGGTTCCGTTATTATAGGTTTTTAAGTTTAGTAACAGCTATATATTTACGGCTGGCGTTATTATACGTTCATTCTAGTAGGGAGATAAAGATTTTAAAACTAATAAAGGTGCCATTATAGAAGAATAGATCTATAGTTCGTGCAGCATCCTTACTTAAATAAGACATTCTATAGCTAATTTTACTAGCTTCGGTGGGGTATCAGTTATAGTTTGTTAAGAGTTTAAGACGGAGCTTGGTTACAAAGGGATATAGGTTATTTTAATTTCTATTAAACATTAGAAGATTAGGGAGCTTTTTAGATTTTATAATAGGTATCAAATTCATTATAGATATGGGTTGAGTTACCATTACTAGTTTAAAGTTCGCGTTTAAGGGGCCAGGTTTAGATACAGTTATGTTAATTTCGTTTATAGGCGGTGTTGGGGTCTCTAACGTAAATACTTAGACATTACAGAGTTCTTTGCGGAGTGCTTTTATTAATTACTAATACTGGGCTTCTAGTGCAGCCCGCTACTAAGCTAAGGCATCTATAAAGGACTATTATATTATAGTTAACTGTTCCCTAACTAGGGATATAATACTTATAGTTATTAAAGAGGATTTGGGTTTATTTACCATTTCAATAGTAGTTATTTTTTTTAACATAATATAATATAAGGGCGCAAAGAGGCTTTAGGGAAGATTTAAAGGAACAATATAAATTCTATCTAAATCTAAGGGTATATAGCTCTTAAAGAGAACAAGACATTACGTAAAGAAGAGAAAGGAATAACCAGAGAATCTTATAATTAAATAGTTAGGGGTCTTGGTCGATGCGTACACACATACGCACGCGGATAGACTTTAGTAGAATTCAATTGATCTGGCAGAACTTGGCAGAAGTCGATTAAGGCGTCAAGTTTATCTATTAAGTGTTTTACCGAGACATTCCTACTATAACTAGGCTAGTCCTATTACACCTCTTAATACTCTAGGTATAGGGCTATAGTATATATTTATAAAAATATAATTACCTAAAGAGCCTATTACATTGAACAAAGTATTAATAACTATTAGTGGGGGCTTAGTAGAGCCAGTTAAAGTTAAAATATATAATCCAAAACATTTATTTCTCACCAAAGCAAGGCCTATAAGCTCTTAGACGCTCCGCAGAAGATTTTCTAGTAGCAGGGGGGTGCGCAGGGGGCTAATATTAGTGCGCTATTCTGATTGGTCTAGGAGTTAGTCTCTACGCCATATTACTGGAATAAATCTTTTGCGGAGCGTCTAATTCATAAGATAACCTGTTTCCACCGATTTAGCAATTAGAGACCGATCGCGAAACGGCAATCTAATGGCAATCTACGGCAATCTAATGGCAATCTACGGCAATCTAATAGCAATCTACGGCAATCTACGGCAATCTAATGGCAATCTAATAGCAATCTACGGCAATCTACGGCAATCTACGGCAATCTAATGGCAATCTAATGGCAATCTACGGCATTCTGCCTTATTCTACCAAGTCCACTAAATTCTGCCAAAGTTCTACCAGGACCACTACCCAAATCCTATCCTGCTCCGTGTACGTCTGCGGTGAATTGGTATTGTAGTATTGCGGTATTATGGTATTGTAGTATCAGTATTGTAGTGGTTGTTGTCTGCGTCTACAGTGCCTGCGGTGCACCTACGGTACCTCTACCGTGCGCCTAAGCGTAATAATCGTCTGCAGCGCGATGGCTATAGACTGGTTGTAGTAGAGGTTGTCTGCAGCGTGATAGCTGTAAACTGGTTACTAAACATACCTATTTAGATATGGCAATAATCATATAATTATAATCAGCCGTTCAATTACGGTTATTATATAATCGAAAAAGGCAATTTCGATTTAATTATATAGTTATAATCATTACCTATATTTGACGTTAATATCTAATTTCTAGTGCAGTAGAAGGCTCTGTAAGGCTTATAGTATACCCTTTTCTATTAATAATAACTATATACTTTAGTTAATTAGAAATAAATAAATATATCTTCTAGAGAAAGCTAAGGCCTCTATAGCGATAACCTACGCTAAAGGATTTCTATTATGTTAGAAACATAGGGCTCGTACTATAATAGAGATTATATATTTAATTATAAGGGTATTTATTATAGTTAAGATATTTTCTAGGCTAAGACGGCTCTCTTAGAGCATATTTATATACATTAAGTAGTTGAATTCCATCCCTTATATATTATTATTTATTGCTTAATATCCAATTCGGATCCCTGTTGGGCCTACGCAGACTACTCCTTATATACATATAGGGAGAAAACTCTATTTGAGAAAACCCTATAATCCGTCTCCCTGCCTTTTGGGGCTCGCTTATAAGTCGCCTATAAGTCACTAGTGGTGCTCTACTACCTTACTTTTTGACCTCCTTGGGAACTACTGCTGCCATAACAAACCTACGGACGCGCTAGTATTATACACTATACTCTACTCCTATAGAGTTATTAGGGGGCGCCTATTACTCACCCCTTTGCTTTTTATTGCTATTTCCTTTACAACCCAGAACTAGTCTAGCATATTTTGGCCAATAAGCCACTAGGTAGCCGCCTTAAGGCCTTTCTATATTAAGAGCAGTGTATTATAGTTTTCTATGCCAGCTGCTAAGAGCATTGCTTCTCGGCTAGTGCGTAAAGGGCATAACAGTATTACATGTTTTGGTGTCTATCTTGGCTAGCTATATTCGCACCTTAGGCTACCTACTAGGACACCCACCTAGTAAAGCCAATCTTTTAGTCCTATTATTCCTGTCCTTAAAAGTGTTGCCATTATATTTTCTGCCTTTGTTAGGCCCTCTTAGAGCCCTTAGGTATTTACCCCCTATAGCATTACCTATACTACAGCTTAGGTTCCCCTTGCCTAAGTCTGCCTCTATACCTTCGACTCCCATTTATCTCTTTAGCGTCAGTCCAACCAGTATTATATTATAGTAGATGGTTTTTTAGTACTCTTTTATACTCTACTTTAGCTCCTTTCTCTTTCTTACTATTGTCTTTACTGGCCTTTTATATGTCTCCCTTCCTCCTCTATATAGGCCTAGGCCCTAGCGTCGCACTATTCTTCTTCTACTTTCTCCACCTATTTTCCTAATATATCTTCCCTACTTTAGGGTTATTAGTTCCTTCTCCTATAGGGCACACTAGGGTCCCTCTATAATTTATTTAGGCGTATTTTAATATACTTTATAACGTTAGAGTTATGTTCCTTTTACACCCTTTACATTGTATTGGCTTTAATATATAGTTATAAAGGGGGAATATTGGCTTCCTTCTTAAGCAGTGCTATAGCCATTCGCTTATACCCGCCTGTTATACTCCTAAGGCAGGCTATTTAGACCTTTTGGAGTGGTTTAAGGAGTGATTTAGGGGGGCCTTTTTTAGTTTCTCTAGTGGCCTAAATACTAGATCTATATGTTATGGTTAGCTGGACAACTGCTATATATAGTAGGCGTAACCTCTAAAAGCATGGACCCTATATAGAATTAACGATCCTAGACATAGCGATATACTATACTTAGCCCTTACGGGCCGCTTATGCCGCATATGCACTCTACTGGAGCTTACTATCTACCCACACTCCTAATACCCTTAGGCCTTAAACCAGTTAACCCCCAAAGCCTTAAATATAGATTATATGCTAAAGATCTATAGATTAGTTACGTTTTCTTATAAAATAGATTAGCTGGTATTTCTCTAGTAAGAATTGGACTCTATATCGTCTTGCCCATTCTATATAGGTATTATAGGCTTTCTCTAGTGTCCTGCAGTTCTCTATAGCTATTGGCCTATATATAATTAGGTTTGTGTTATTAACAAAGCCTATCCCCTAGGTCGCCCCTTTCTTAAAGGTATTAAGCAGGTTACTTATAAAGAAGAGGAAGAGTATAGGCGATAGAGGTAATCCTTATAGTATTCCTATTATAACTGCAATAGGGGGGCTCTGGTATCCGCTAAAGACTAGTAATATTTCTTTCTGGCCTATAAATCCTTAAACAAACTAAATAATCTATTCTGGAAAGCCCTTTGCCCTAAGGATGTATAGAAGACGCTTATAGGGTATATTATTGTAGGCGCCACTGATATCTAGGCTAAGCATTAATACTATAAAGTCCTTTCGCATAGCCTATGCAGTTTTAATGGTAGCAGTGAGTAGTATAAGTGCTAATAGCGTTAAGCGATTCTTTCTTGCCCCTATTTAGCTTTATAGTAGTAGGGCATATTCCTCTACTATGTCTGCTATATGGTCTACTATAACCTTTTCTAAGATTTTGCTTAGGGTGTTTTCTAAAGCAATAGGGCGGTAGCTTCCTGGGATTAAGTAGTCTACTTTGCCTTCTTTTTATAAGACGACCGTTATTATGGATCTTCTAAGTCATAGGTAGTAGCCTATTATAAAGCATGCTCTGGCTATATCTGCAAGCTAAGGTGCTATAAGTGGTCTATAGGTCTTTAGGGCTTTGTTTAGGATCCCATCTAGTCCTAGTATTATATTATTTAAGAGGCGGCTAATAGTTCTAGCCATTTCTTTAGTTGTTATATCGCTGTTAACCCTTAGGCGAGTCACCGGTATTTTACTAGTAATATCGCTAAGGTCTACTAGAGCCAGTTAAGGGAAAAATCTTTCTATAAGGATCTTTACCTTCTTGTTATTATTACTTATAGCCTATAGTTTGCCTACTCTTTATAGAGGTAGTAGGCGTAGATCTTCTACTAGGCGTCCTGCCTTTTTCTTTACCTATTTTGCTATAGTCTAAAGGCCCTTATTATAGGGGAGACTTAGGTTAATAGTGTGTTTATTTATAAACCATCTCTAGTTATTCCTTACTTCTTTTCTTAGGGTATTCTTTAGCTGGTTTCTTATATCTTTATATTGTCTCTTATCCTTAGAATTATAGCTGCTTATATATTTCCTCCTTGCTCGTTGTTGGCTAGCTATAAGGGCCGCGCACTATGCGGACTATACGTGTCGCGTATAGGGGCCCAGTTTTAAAACTGGGTAGTGCTCTTCTAGCCTACTTTTAATTGCTGCCTGGATCCTTTCTAGTCTTTAATCAATTTCCTTAGGGGTAGCCAATAAGCCTTACTTATTTAGTATTGGGTGGATTTCTTCTAGGTCTTAGAGTTGTTATTTAATTGTATTAAGGAAGCTATCTATATTAAGCTTTCTTATTGCGTATCTTTTGCTATTTAGTTGCGCCTTAATATTTAGATCTAGTTGTATTTGGATAGGGATATAGTTTAAGGTAAGTGCCTATTCTTCTTTAGGGGAGTACCTTTTAAGTCTCTAGTATAGGTTTTCGTCTATAATTGTAAGGTTAATTGTACTTTTGGCGGTGCCCTATTGCCATATAATTGCACCTAAGGGGGTAGTTAGCTTAAGGCCCCTATTGTCTATAGCTCTTAGTAGGCACTCTACCTGTTAATTAGCAGTAATATAGATACCCCCCTACTATAAGTGGTGGAGGTTTATATCTCCTAGTAGGATAGACTCTGCGTATTCAGTTTCTAGCAAGCTTATTATAGATATAATGTTTTCTATCTATGCTACCCCTTTAACCCTAGGGTTATAGATATTAATAATTTATACTAGTCCCCTATATATCTGGATGGTTATAACTGCAATATCTAGGTTAACTGCCTACCATAACCATAAGGCAAGGCTGATATTTTTGCTGATTATAAAGCATACGCATATAGCTGCTTTTGGTTTATATAGGAGCTGGAATCCTTGGGGGCAGTATATTAATTATGTGTAGGTATTGTAATATGGCTCTTATATAGCAAGAATATAGTGTTTCTCTAGGTCTAGACTGTCTAGTAGGGGCCTTGCTAGACGGTGGTTTATATTACCGCAGTTATACTATATAATGGTTAAGTGGCGGACCCTTAGTGGGGGTCCTTTGCCTCTCCTTTACTCCTTACTTTTTCCATTTCTACTTTCTTTAAAATGTTTAGAACTTCTATCTCCTATATTTACTCCCTAGCCACTACTTATTTTATATAAAGCTTTCTATTTCTATATCTTGTATTCCTACTAGCCTTTCTAAATCTAAGTCTATTATTGCCTCTGGTTCTTCCTTTATTCTTACTAGTTAGCTATATACCCCTTATAAGCTAGCTATATATGTTATGTTTACCGCGTTAAATCTAATTCTTAATTGTCTTGGCTTTAAACTTGCTATAGCTATCTATAGGGGTCTTTCTACTAGGCGTCCTCTCCCTTATATCCTATGTGTCCCTTATGTCCCTATTTGGTCTAGTAATATTATATAGCGTTGCTTTTGGCCTGTTAAGGCTTAGGATGGCTAGCTTAGCCCCCTAGTATTAAAGGTAGGAAACGCTAGGAAGACACTTATATCCCCCTAGCTTATTACCTATTGTTTCCATTTATATAACCTAGTATATAGTTATTCCCGCAGCTGTTAAGCCCTTTCCTTCTATCTCCTATATTTAATGTAGTCTTCTCTCTCCTATACCTTATGTGTGCTTTGGTAACAGTTTGCGCATTTTATTTAGTCTTGATTTATATATTGTCTTATATTATAGGGGCCTGTATAGTAGCCGCAGCATACCTATACTGCGCATATGGATTGGGTGTGTCCCCATTATACACAGTAATAACATTATTCTAGGCGTAGTCTGTGGTTATAGAGCCTTATATTATATATAAGGCTATTTATAATTATTCCTTTTTAGATAAGGAGTTTTTGTATTCCTAGTATATATACACTGATAATAAGGGAGCTATATATTTGTCTATTATCTCCCTAGCAAGTCTCTAACACCCCTTATGTCCTCTTATTGTTCTTATTATATACTTAGTTTATATTTTCCTATTAAAGCTATTGGATCTGGGTAATTATGAGTCCTGGTATAAGGCGTTCCATTTATTTTACTATCTCCTATATAGTTACTATATTGTCCGCCTAGCATCCCCTTTCTACCCTAAGGCTTATAGGAACCAATAGGACTTCAACTAGGTAATCTTTACAAAGCACTTTTATGCCAATACGCTCTCCTAGCCTATCCCCTGCCCTTATAGCCTATTCCTTTACCTATTGGTCCTTTAGGGTAACTCTAATGTCTCCACTTCTAAGGTATTGGATTGCAATGGCGTTATAGACCTCCTTATAAATCTCTATAAGAACTTCTGTTTCTGATTATCCCCTAAGTTCCTCTACCTTTTCTATATTTAGTTATATTATAATTATATGCCCAGTTATTGTTTTTAGGGGGGTAGGTTCCCTATACTATAGGAGCGTAGCTACGGCGGCCTAGGTGCGGTTCGCCTATAGGGGGGGGTTTTATTTATCTTTAATTTTGTTTAGCCATTAAAGGATTTAATTAAGGGTTTGCTAGAGGGGCGCCTAAGGTTTACTAGACTGGAGCTATTCTGCTAGCTATATTAGTTTATAATAGCTAATAGATGCTCCCCTATAGTTCTAGATACTAAACGCGTCTAATAGGCTTTATATTTTGTTAGATGCCTTCTTAATTGGGGTATTTCCGCTTTCTGGTATGGTATTTGCCCGTCCTTGTTGTTATTATGGGGGGCTATTGTTGGGTATGGGTCTGGCGGTCGCGCGCGACTGCGTACCACCGTCGTTCCACCTGTGCCTCCCCTGTGATGCATGCATCTCAGGGGATTATCAGGGTGTTTTTCAGGGTTCTTTTGGTTGGTTTGGTCTTTTTGGGCCGGGTGCAGCAAGAGCTCCAAAAGTCTCGTTTCCATCCCTTATATATAAGGCGTCGTCGGCACAGGCTTACATAGTCTATTCTAGAATAGTTTAGACTCATAGTGTGGTGGTGTAGACTGGACGTCGCCTACTGTCTTGGCATTTTCCTATATTTATAGAGCTTCAGCTTTCCTCCCTCTTACATATTATCACGAACCTACCAGTTACCGGAAATACATTCTTTTCTTTCCTTTCTTACTGACTGATTACGACTGACTGACTGACTGACCGACCGACCGACCGACCGACTGACTGACTGACAGACAGACAGACCGACAGCACCGTGACTTTCTGTCAGAGAGACACCGTACCCTCCCACAATAGTAGCCCTACCAACATAAATCAATGCTATTTAATTGTATTAAGCATTATTTGTAAGTTCTAGTACGTTTAGACGCTGATTATTAGTCTTCCAAGAATTCAGCGGCGGAATCTTTTGATAAAATCACGAAACTGCATAAGTATTTTACTGCGTAATTGGTCGCACAGATGGCTACGCCTTCGGAATTTATCGCAACAGTTCAGTTGATACTGTAGGTGCTACGGTAGTAAAAACACTATTGTGGCAGTGTTGGAAGGCACGCGAGCTGTCCCGCAGATGTGTCCAAGTTTCGGATTTGGAATTGAGAATGGCAAGTATTATGCATGGAAGGCTGGTTAGTCCCGCAGAAAATAGAAGAGGCCACAAGTCTTCTGGTTTGTGCCACCGTGTACTGAATAGATGTTAGGTTTAAAGGGTTGATGGGCGCCCAACTCTACCATTAAATTGTTTTCATGCATATTCTTGCTTTTAACCTCCCCAAGATTCGTTAATAAATTGGTTTACACATTTTTACATTACTTTTGTTCGCCTACGTGATAGGTTATATTTGCAGTAAAACCTTCTTATTAGGTTATTTAAATACTCTCTACCGGACGTGTTCTCCCTGGCCTAGTTACACAAACTTATTTCGACTATCTCCTACTTCAGTGCATATAATTCGTAGCATTTGAAATGGTATTCATTGTAGGCTCTATAGTCTTCCAGAAGCATTAAGGTACTAATTCCAATAGGGCATCTGGCTGTTGCATCTTCTAGGTGTCACCAGCGTATATGCCGCTAGCGGTGGGGCCAACTACGACGGCTCAGAGACCTTGGATAATTCTTTACATCCGTCACGCTGGTTACAGCGATCGAAGTCTTCCCCTGCCTCCCCGTCCTTTATTACCCTTGCGCTCTCGGAAACACAACATGGCATAGACAGGACACAGGAAGCATCATCTATAGACCAACCAGAAAGACCAGTGACCCTGGGGAATCGAGCTGCTTCCACCCCTAGTGCGATTCTCATATACGCTACAGAATCTATCACACCCTTAGGAACACCTACGCCAATTGGTTCAGTTCTTTGCAATACGCCACCTGCGTGCGGAATTGTCGATCGCGCGTATCTAGAATTTAGAGCTCGTCGGATGTGCGGTTGGCTCAAAAATAATGGTATAACCGTTTTCGATGCCACCAGTAAAGAACTTACACACGGTTTCCAAACACAAAACATAAACTACCTCTTCGGCTTAAAATGGGCGGACGGCTGCACTATCGAGTCACAACATCCTCTGTTTCCAGGCCCTACTGATTATTGTGACACCAAGTTCACTACTCCATACTATAGCTGTGAGTATTCGAATTGGCGCTTTTATGAGTTTCGCTAATATGATAGATAGGCAACAATGGCGGTAACGGTAATATCCCCTAGTATTACTCATTCATTGATTAGCCTAATCCTCTCTAGGTGGCAATTTCACAGTTGGGTGTTTGATATACAGTTTTGACCCTCAGTGCGTCCCTACCACAACATAATTTGCTATACCTACGACAACCGGCGTATCTTAGTGTTTGACGATGGCTCTGAAAGAGTCCTCCACATGCGTCTACACGCGTTTCCTGCTTACATAAGCAGACTTCCTTTGTTCCGTTTTTGGTTGGTCTCCGTAGCAGTCACTTCGGTTTCCGTACGATATAGGCCTATATTCGTCGTAGTTAGATTCCATATTCACATTCATTTCTTTCCAATATCATTCAGTTCATCACATGCTTACGTCGTCGTTTTGGGGCGATTTTGTGGTGAGGATCTATCTCAAACTCGCACACCTAACGCTAAGCCAGCTTATCACCCCACCAAAGACCATCAATCCTCCGCAAAGCGATAGAGGCGGGGTTGAGAAAAATCGGGGGAGAGAAGCTAGGTAAAGACCAGGGAGGAAGGAGTGGAATAAAGTTATAAATTCAATATCAAGAGTTGTAGGCCTCAAGAACAAACAATATACTGTAATCCCTCGCTCCTCACTCAGCTGCATCATGCATGCCCTTTGTTTTAGCAAGGAATGTGCCCTCCTACTAATTAGCCCCTCGTGGCACGTGGCAACCGGGATCGCTCTGGGAGCACAAAGTAAGCATGGCCATATTACGGTCTTACAATCTTGCAATTCTGGCATTCGCCAAATATGGCTCTAGAGTACTCTTTCAATTCTTCCATTTCAATCCAATTCTCATCTAAGAAAAAAAGCTATAGGTAAAAGCTATAGGGTAGTAGAGCGTTATGTCCCACCGTCTTGTACAGAATATATGCAGAATAGATGCCAGAAATAAAAATAATTAGCCGTAAAAGGGGGAAAAGAAAATAAGAAAGAAGATGGAAGCCTCCACTGCAGAGACGCAGCCAGCAGCCACAGCCGACCTGTTTCACCCATCTCCCCTCTCCTTCCCCCCTGAACCAAACCCCAAAGTTTCCAAGCGAAACAGATTCAGAAGACGCCCATACCGACGCTAAAAGGCAATGTAAAGATTATACAGAGAAATTTTTCCATTCTCTCCACCTCCCCCCAACCTCCCCTTTTCGTCCACCCGAAAACGCTGCCCGCCTGAGCACTCTACCACCCATCTCCGAAAATCTCCTTGGGGCTCTGCACCGCATCGTCGGCCGTCGCGGCCTTCTTCCCGCTAGCCTTCTTCATAGCCTTGCGCTCGTGCTTGTTCACCAGATGCGGGGTGACGGGCGTGAGGGGGGTGAAGGGCATGTAGGGGCTGTAGGGGGGGGGGGCCACGCCGGTGCGCGGGGTCTGCAGCGACAGCTTGTCGCGGCGGCGGTCGAGATAGGTGGTCTTGGTGGACGACAGCGAGGGGGCCGAGTCGTTCATCGCGCGCAGCGGCAGCGTGTTCGTGCTGGATGCCGCGCTCTTGGTCACGCTGCCTACCGCGGGTGGGTTGCTGTACGAGGACCCGCTGCGCTGCGGCGCCGGCCGCGGCAGCGGCTGCACTTTGTCCATCACTTCGTAGTTGTAGTCGCCTTCGGGCGAGGTCGGCGTGAGGTCTTGGGGTGGGGAGGGCGGGGCGGGAGGGTTGTAGAAGCGGGGAGAGAGCGGCGTCCGCGCTTCGTCGTGGAGCGGCTCTCCGGGGTATTTCTGCAGCGGCGCGGAGATGCGCAGGCTTCGTAGACCCAGGCGTGTCTTGCTGCTTGCGGAGCCGATGGAGGAGGTGCGGCTCTTCTTGGTGAGAATGCTACGCGGGCTCGCGGGTGGGTTGTTGCTGCGGGGCAGAGGCGCCGTCGGCGGTGGGTTGTGGTAGTCTGGTGGGTAGATGGCGTGGACGGGGCTTTTCGGACTGGCGGGACTGGCTGGGTTGGTGTGAGATCCCCGTCTGGGCATTTCGGCACTCTTCATGTCGAGCATTGGAGGCTTCTTAGGGCCGGGAAGGAGGGCTGCTTGCTGTGCGTGCTGCTGTAGTGGGCTTACGGGGCTTACGTCCTCCTCGCTGCTAGAGGCGATACTAGCCTTCTTAGCATCGTGGTCCATGACAGCGGCGTATAATCGCTCCATCTCTTTCTGACGCTTGTCCTTGTCCTTATCTACAATTGACTGGTCGAAGGAAGCAATACTATGGACGGCGGGACTGGTGGGACTCTGAGGTGATGGGCTGTTCGGAGCAGAGGGTTTCTTGAAGGGTCGCTTGAACCAAGAGGCAGCGGAACGGGATGAGGCTGGTGATACAGGAGTGATTCCAATCTTCGGGTCACCCTTGACCGTCTGGAGCTCCAGGGTACTGGGGGTTTCTATAGTCTTTCGTCTCATCTTCCTGCCGACGGTGAGGAGCAGAACTCCCCAGAACAGTACGGCGAGAATGTAGGCCCCGAGAATGGCACAGATCTGAGCGGGGAGGAGAGCTTTGTTTCTTGAAGCGTGGGCGGAGAGGGGTGGACCGTCCTCGGGTGACGGGGCAGGGGCGTTGTAGATGAGACCTGCGCTTGCCGAAGTGGCAAGCAAGGGGGGAAGTAAGAGCAATATAGGAGACCTGCTCACCCTGCCGACCATGGTTTTCGCTGACCGGTCGCTGCAACGACAAGTGCGACGTGCAGTGAAGCAGGAGGTGAGCATGCGGAGGGCAGCAATCGGCAAATATGGGACAGGAGGAGAGGCTCGTCTATGTATATCCACACAGCGGTCTACAAACTGGCCAGCTAAGCGGGCCGTTTTAGGTGATTTTGGACCAGTGACGGGCGACGACAGCGACTGGGGCTGCTGATTGGGGTGTGCCCTCTGTTGCTTGGGCCAGGAACCTGCAGCCTTTAGCGCTCGCTGGGACCAGCTGAACTACGCGATAGGGCGGGCAGGTGGAGCATGCGGAGCTTGACGGGCAAGGGCCGGGCGAACCGGCAGCAGGACGGCGCGGGGGACGGACCGGATGTTTGGTGGATTCTTTGTGATTCCCTGCAGCTGCGGATCAGCCTGGCGCAGTCGATGCGGTAGATGCAGAGGATTGCAGCAGATGCTCGACAGAAAGGAAGTGCGGAGGCTAACTGTGCATCTTTATTCGCAGGCGAGGGAGCCATCGGGGCGTGAGAGGCTTCACTTATGCCACCGGGCCAGCCCACATCATGCCTGACAGGCCGGCCAGTGGTCGCCTGGCCTGCTCTACAATATTAAGCGCCCACCCAAGCCAATCGCCATGCGCGTCACCTTTTGAACCGTCATCGTCACCTTTGCCATCACAAGTCACAGCGAAAAAGAAGCGGTTTTCTTCTTCACGCACACTTCACGCACGACTCAGCTGCTGTGTGAGGCCCACCATACGGATCTGTAGGATAAGACGTCTCTGCATCATCTCTGCATGATCCGTCTGTTGATCCTTTGAGCGCCCCGTGCGGCACACGCAGCACATGCGGCACATGGCAGTGCAGTTTGGCAGCTCAGCCCGAGCAGTCGATCGTCTCCGCGTTTAGAACAGCGTGTTTATTCGCAATAGTCTCGCTGAAGAAAAAGGAAACACGTTGCCTCAACAACCCCCAAAAAACCTAGGGGAAACCGGTGACGCCGCGAGCCATGGCAATGCCAAACCGCACGCTAGAAGATATCGAATCCGCAAGCGCCTGGCTGCCCTTATCACCATACCTTCGCATTGCGTCCGCCAGAGCCTTACCAGTTTCCTAATACTCCTTGATAATCACAATATCACGCTCGCTAGATAGGCAATCGACAGAGCTCCCAATCCGCCAGACGAATTGGTGAGACTGGGCTTATAAGCCGAAAACACTATAGAGACGCCGGCGTTGGGTGGCCTCAGAGGCGCCTATCACGCATTGTCTCCTTTTCACGTTCTCTCCACCTGAGTTTCCTTCATGCCTTTCTCCTGAATCTCGACCCGGCTTAGGACGTGTTGTCCGCGCCTTTCCCTTCCCCTCTTCTCTCAGCCACCACTCAACCTTATTTCTTCATCTTGGCACACGCCATCTTTTCATGTCTGACTGACAGTGCGTGATGGTGCTGCTGGCCAAAGGGAGTAGGTTTCTACCGCTTCAAAGAAAACCGCTTCCGAAGCAGCCAGCGATTTGCTGACATGGGCGTTCTCAACACCCTTTTCCAAGGGAATTACTGATGGGTCCTGTACGCCGATGGTCTCTCACCTCTTCATACACAGGTAGTTCTCCACCCTTCATTGCGGCCCTCCAAATAGGCTCTGGCCTCGCAACGTTTCCCAACCATCCATTATTTCCAGCTCTCGACGCCGGGACATATCTCAATTCCACACCTTCCTCTTGATTCCGCGCCTTTCTCACCACCCTCAGCCACTCGTCAATTGCAAGCATCACCGCGAATCCCGGGAAAATGGCTCCAGCCGTCAAGATGGACCACGGCTCCGCAATCGAGCAATACCACAAGAACAGCAGCTCCAGGACCAGCAGCCCCATCAACGTGAAATCCGACACCAGCAACAGCGATGTGATCCACACTTCCTCCGTGGGCGCCGAGCCTGCTTTACGAAGCACCAGATGAGCATAGAGGTCGCAAGGATGGCGGGGTAGGTGGTGGCGTAGAGAAACCTTGCTACCGGCGAGGAGAGATTGCGCGCGATGCGCTCGAGCCGGCTGTGATTGGGTGCGTGAGTAAAGCCCGAATCTGATTTAAAGGCATCGTTGGCTGGGATGGAGGGAGCCATGTTCAGCAATCCGATTGAGGTAAGAAGAGCCGCAGAGGGCTAGTTCTGGCAACATAATATTGCAAAGTGCTTGTGAGGTGTTCGTGAGAAAGCCATGAGAGGGAGGTTACGCTTCAGCTGTTGGGAGGTATATTTTTGTGTCGCTTTGACATTTTATGGTACTTTTGTCTACTGGCGACGTTTATCCCCTTTCTGGCACTGCTACTCAACTAGAATTTAGCGACCCTGGTCCAATTAGATATCAGCGACAAGTATTATTAGAAAATATACCGCTGACAAGCTGGAATTAATGTATCCTTCGGTGCTCCCATTCTCAACTTATCATGTTTTGTTCTCCAAGCTTTATCCTATTAACTAATATAACTCCTACCCATCCACCCATATTCTCTCATTCCATCACCCTTTAGCCTTCTCTTATACTCCTTCATCTCCTCCCATAGGCCTCTCATCGCCCTTCCATCCTGTCCTGATCATTCCCCTCAGTTCCCCTATTTTCCCCTCCACAGTCAAAGCCACAGCGAAGTGGAGATAAGAAAGATTCGAGTGAAGGCTTCTGACGGGCTCTGAGGCGGTCCGTCCGTGTTTGAGGCGGGATCGGTCAAGGTGATCGTGTGGGCAATGCATGAGTATTCGGCGCGATGCGGGAAGAAACACAGGAAGATAAAGGCAGGCTGTCGAGGTATGGTCAAGGGAGAAATTGAGAGAGGATCGACAGCAGCCGTGATAAGATGGCCGACAGCCAGGCAGTTATCGCTTGTCGTAAATGCTTCAAAGTACGGAGGTGACTTTTTGAGAGCTTTCAATGAGGAAAAATAAAATGGATATGTAGAGCCTGGAGATTTCAGGTTCAAGACTCTATGTGTTGACTATAGAAGCGGCCCGTGAACGGAAAGACACCCCACGCCCTTAATGCTACCTGATCACTCCTAAGCCATTGCGCATTCTGTTGTACAGAATCCCTAGCACCCAAAACTCTCCTACCGCCGGTTCGTACCATCGTTGAATCGTCAAATCGTTGATTTAGATAAAAAATGAGAACCCACGAAGGATAACGCCGCTAAACGCTGGGAATGCATCGCTAGAAATGATCAAGAAAAGTACATATGCCGAGAGAAAGTGAAGTGATGATGCAGGACGAGTCAGAAAGTGATGAGCGAATGCTGTATGTCCACCTGGTTCCAGAATTGCGCCTTCCAATGCTTGTGTAAACGCTCTCCACCCAATGCTGACCTCCTCTTCCAATTTCGTTCCCCTCTCCCACCCGTCTCCAGCGGTTCCAATGGTCCTGCCATCTTCTCCGCTACACTTCCGCCACATCTGACTCCATTTCCCTTGCCCATTCAAGCTCTCGTATCGCAAGCTGCTTGCGGCTCAGGAAAATATGACGATGCCGGCTTGAGCTACCACTGGCTCTTCTAATCAAATGAGTCTCCGGTGGATCAAGAATTGTGAGAATACTTCGAATGGACGAAGCCCGCTTCCTGAAGCTATCGAACGAATTTCCTATGGGCAATCCCTTCCACTGGGAGGGGTTCCACCACTTTTTGCGTTCCTGCGGCTGCTCCATCTCTTCCGGTTCTTCCGTGAACATCGGCTCCTCCGTGAAGGCCGGCTCTTCCGTGAAAGCCGGCCGATCCGTGGAAATCGGCTTGTCTGTGAGGATCGATTTCTCCGTAATGGTAGGCACCGCGGAAGACTTGCTCTTGGTGCTCATGCGTCGCGAAGTGCTCGGCCTGCTTCGTTTGCCGTGGGAGCTCCTAACTCTTGGAGATTGCACCGGACTGTTCGTTACCTCCTGTAACACCTGCACGACAGCGACGTGGCCGGAGCGCGCAGCTACTTCAAAAGCTGTCCCGTACGTCACCCATCCATGGCTTCTCGCATTTGGGTCTGCGCCCTTCTCCAACAGCGCTTGTACGACGTCGAGGTCGCCTTTCGATGCTGCGACTATCAGAGGCGTGATGCCGTGCGGACCGGCTGTGTTGACTTCGGCGCCTGCTTGGAGCAGCGCAAATACCGTAGAACCGAATCCTGACTGTACAGCCCTCATCAGCGCAGTGGCACCCAGAGAATCCTTTCCTTCTACGTCGCAAGTGCTGGTAAGGAGTTCAACGGTGTAAGTAAGACCCAAGCTTGCGGCATAAGAGAGGGGCGAAACGTTTCTTGGGTACATGTCAAATGTGGCCAAATCCGATGCGGAATTGCGACACTGGATCGCACTCGCAACTTTTCTTTTAGAAAGCAAGAAATCGCGGATCGGTACCTCGAAGCTCTTTTCTCGATGACCCCACATATGAGCTGCCCAATGGGACGCAGCGTAAGAGTAGAATGGGTAATTGTGTAGCCGAGTTTGCAGCTCTAGTCTTGATGAACATGGGCCTTTATCGAATACGTCAAAGGACAGATAGGTGATGCATGTTCGCGCAACGCCTCTGCTGCTCTTCGGGAAAAAACGCCTCCTCGTCCGGCGAAAGTATTCCTGCGCGGTGGCATGAACGAGGCGTATGATAAAGGTTTCTTCCTCTATCATCACTAGGCCTGCACAAACAGAGGTCAGCAGTTCTTCGATGGGAAGTCTAGACCTGCTGATGTCCTCTTGCCCAGACCTTGTGGATATGGCATGTATCAATTCCCATTTTGTTAACGGCCTGACAACAGTTGACAGCCATGAGAGAACAACATTCGCGAGAGAGAAATCCTCAGGGGCCTGGTCTTGAATCCGCTTCATAGTGTCTGCGTAGGCTCTGTCCAGAGTGTCTGGCAAAGTTGGCAGTCTATGCCGGACAGAGCCAGGGCAGGAACTGAGAGCCAAGGAATCCATATGGAGACGCGCAAGTAAAAAACTGCCGAGTAGTTAGCTTGCACAAACTTATTTTGTTGGATCAAATAAATAGTTACATTCCGCTGGCCTTCTCTAGTACGGCCGCTATAATGTCAGTCATGAGAGAGGGGTAAGCGTTAATGTTGCGCACCAATCGCCGTTCTTGCAGGATGCGACTTTTTACATAGAGTTCAATGTCATCAGAATTGGCGTTAATAATCAAAGAGTGCTTTTCTGTAGTTTGTTCGTCAAAAGGTTTGCTGAATTCTCCCTTCTCGAGAAATTGGTCCTCTATACTTTCGTTAAATCTAGAAGTTGCTAGGATATTGACCTGAGTAGGAAGCCCACATAGGACCTTTAGGAATTGGATCCGGGTGTCCTCAGGGCACTCATCTAAGGCGTCCACTAAAAGGAAAATTTTGGGATGGAACAGGAGTTCTGAATCAAGGATCCGCGTTATTTCTGCTTGGTCAGGTCGAGTACCGTTCTTGACGTGAGTTTGGTACCATTCTCGGGCGTCGTTAAGGGCATCCCCTCGTTGCGTTACTAGTTGACGCCAGATGCCGGCGATGAGTTCAGTGGCTGATTGGTTATCACACTCTTCGTAGCTGCAATAGACGCATACCACAGCAGCTTCTTGGGTCGGGAATCGATTGAGGAGCGTCTCGAAAGCGGCGGATCTTGAGAATTGATCAATAGCGGACCTGATTTGAGCGAAAGAGGGTACTTACACCATAACGGACTTACCAGTGCCAGCTAACTCATAGAATGTAAGAGAGTGTATGGTTGATAGGAGGGGTACCACTTACGCATTCCTGGACACCACAATCTCCCTCCGGAGCTGTTGATCCATGCCTGAAATTCTTCAGCTTCTAAGAACCACTGACATGTTCTTTGTGCAGTCAGTTAAGGTGTCCCTAGAGCTCTTCAAGTTGAAGTAAAGATTGTCCGTCTTACCCTGCTTGCCGTAATTTCGACATATATCTTTGCTTTTGCAGGAAATCCAACGGAGACAAGAACTCCTTCGTTGCGATTAGATCGGAGTCTACCGCTCTAATTAGTAACGTTCTGGAGTCAGGGTACAATTGCGCACCAGGCTCATTCTCCCGTCTCTCCTGCCTTGCTTGTTCAACCTGTGATAGCGTTTCTTGTATTTCTTGCACCATCTTCGTATGCTCGGTGATAGCGTCGCTAAGCTTTCTGGAGAAAATATGTTAGCAAGCACCGGAAAACATCAACGGTCAGGAGACACGAACGAGTTGAAGCGTTTAACCTACCCTGAATCACTAGAAAGTGCTACCTCAACAAGATTTTGCAATCGCTGAATACTTTGTAAAACTTCCGCAGCCTCATATTTAATGATTTGCCACCGTAGTCCCATTAAATTTAGTGACGGATCCAACCTCTGCGCCAAGTCATCAAGGGAGGCTTTCAAAAGATTAAAAGCACTATTTGGTTTCTCAACCAAAGAGCGCATATTAGTATACCAAACATCTTCCAGCGACTCCGCTTCTTCAACCATAAACCGCAGCCGGGAGAGGAGAGTAAGGAGGTTAGTAGCCTCCAACGTTAGTTTTGCTCGTTCTTTCGGGGCATCCTTAACGCCATGTAGGTAGGATATGACCTTGACGGTAGCATTGATCAACTCAACGATGCCGGAGGCTAAGCCTATTGTTGAGATGGGACCCATTGTCGACAAAACAATTAAAAATCTGCGAAGGCTGAGGCCTTGCGCTTGGCCCGTAAAGCGGGACCCCGACGGGAATATACATTACATATGCCTTTTGCCGGCATCCGCGAGATGTAGCATGGCATGGCCTAGCTTGTTCTTACGTTTAGCATACAGGTGCGTTGTCTCCAACGAAAAGGACAAGACTTCAGCCTTTCAAGTTTACCAGGTTGGAGGTACCGTTCATGATAGGTGGGCAGAAGCAGTTCATCATAGCTCGAAATGCTGAGATAAGGGATGCACGGTCGTTGATTGTTACAACGTGGCCCGTTTGAGGAGGCGATGCAAATCACCTCCGGGTAATACAGTTCGTGATGAGGACGAGGTGTTGTGGTGGAGTTTGATTCGGTGTGGAATGAGCACAGACCAACTCGGGGTCGACAATGCCCGCATTTCTGCGATTCTCATGCAATACTGTTATTTCTGCCAAACCCGAATATAAATCGGGTTGAGATACTCGCCATAGAGAGTTAAATAGTAAATATGAAGATGGAGGGAGTAGTACTATAGAGAGGTGAGAGGAAATCTGGAAGTAGTGTTGGCTACATCGTAGAAGCTGTCTCCAGAGTGATTCGCCAATCCTCCAAACCCAACTTGCTCTAGAAGCCACAAAACGCCACAAAACACCACCGAACCATGCACCCTTGGGCCGTTGAGGTGTACAAAATTCAATGGCCTGTGCGGTCAGTTTCCTGGTCCATATCTGCTTTTTCGATGCCTTACAGGCGGGCACAAGATACATCAAGGATCTGTATTGAGTCGGACAGCAACATGTAGACATGACGAGAAGTTAGTAAAGATAATAAACATTCAAAACAAGGGAAATGGACCATAAATTTGTGGCATTCATAAATGCTCAACTAGCATGTTTCTTAGATTGCTGTGTTAAAGACTAAAAAGTACGATTCTAGTCATGAGTACGTGAAAGTTTGCTGCATCTACGGCAATTTCGCATTCTAGTTTAAAAGGAAACCGCAGAAATTAGCAGAGGCATAAGAGAGCAATAGTATACCGCTGGTGCATAGTATTTATAGCATGGTGACTTGAGATTTACCAGCTAGTTACAGATCTCGACAATCTGATCTTAGCAAACCAGGATGTGGGGGTTATTGCATCTGCATTCCAGGTGTGGAAACACTTCAGGATGCACAAAGCCGCTCCACGTTTTCTGAGCGCGCCTTAGAACTGCGACCAAAACTTCTAACCACACTGGAGCCACGTACTACATGAAAGCTCTGTTCGTCGATGAGCTCTCATGCTCACGTACCCTGTACCGAAAACGCCGACGCAGCGATATCGAAACTCCGCCGTCTATCCCCAGTTTATGGTTTTGACCAGCAGTTTCCAAAATTCGATGGCAGCGAGAATATGAGGTCGGCGTTGTACGTCACACCCATACAAGAGCCATTCCATTCTGTGCGTTGTAGCTTCCATACGCGTCGGTACACGCATTCAACGAGTATGCCATGATCACCAGGGTGTTCGCGCCTGATATGCTATATTCGTCGCTGCAAAATTTACGGAAGGAGAAACTGGTGAATGTCATATGGGTTGTATTGTTAGAGCTGTGGTAGTCTTGCGCCGATATGCCGGTTTATAGGAATGGAGAGGATATTGATGGTGACAATAGCAAGTGATTGTGCAGCAACACTCACAGAAGCATGGGTCTGTGTCGCAGGGTTTCCTGTTTGTGTTTCTGGGAGGCTGCTAGTGCTCAAGGAGAGCGTCGAGCTATTTTGATTATTTGTACGTACTGCGATGGCGACAATAATAGCCATAGCAATAGTCAGCACAGGGTCAATGACAGTCATTCGGAATCAAATGGCTGCAAGCCAGTATATCTATACTTTGCTGCCCTATCGCTTTGTATTCATATTAACCGGGTATAACGAAGGTGATTGTGGAACGACTTCGAGACCTTCCTGTCGGCCTTGGTACAGGCTGAACGTTACGTTACGTCCAACCAATGCCTCTGCAAACTGGTAAGGTCCAGGAGCATGCTGCTCTGTTTGTTTAGGAAATGGGCTTTGAACTACTCCTCCGGAATTTAAAAAGTATGTTGACATGCTGGCTCTGTCGTTGAAGCAAAGATAGATAAGTGAGAAACCCAGCGTGACGCCGTGTAAATATAATGCTGACCAAATGGAGGCACATCGCCATGGAGGGGAGACCCTTTTACCATTGTACTTATTGTGCACGAGCTGGGTTATGATTCGGGTTCGAAAGCGCCGTGCTGAGCATGGTTCTTGATCCCCCAAACACGAAATTAAGCTGGACAAATGTTTCAACTAAGCAATCTGAAGTTTTGTGTTGTTGAAATTGAGTTAGCTTAGATATAATCAATGTATTGCCGATGAATAGTCCGTGCTGAACAGAACTATGTTTATTTGTTGTTTGTAACGTTGGGCAGATGTTCCCTTGACGTCCTGGCCCTTGAATAGAACGAATTCAGGCACGTCCCGAACGGACTCTCCTAGCTTCCGCAGTTTAAATGAACACGAATAGTTAAAATCGTAGGACAATGGTCGATTGCCGTACGATACATGTAAATTAGGAAAAGAGCTGTCTATTTGACCCACATTCCTGTATATATCACATACGAATTTGTTAGCGGTGGGATGATTGTCTTATTCGATCTGATAGCAAAATACCTTTGAAAGCAACGTTAATTTTCCATCAATAAATTTCAGCCAGATAGCCAGAACGTGAGAACAGACTCGAGGTGGACACCGTGCAGGAATGCACATAATTAATATAATCGCGATTACGATTATATAAAGACACCAATTCCGAGCCGCCCGGCCTCTGCGTACGCGATTATATACCCGGGTGTATGAGTTTTCTTTAAACTAACACTATTAGCAAAGGTGATATACTATAAATGGTAACTTTTTATGGTCATAAATGGTGTTAATATTTTTAACTTGGTCCAAGCGTAATAGTTATGTGCGTCCCTGCTGGACGCGGAATCCGAGCACTAAGTGACGATAATACTAATTTGAGTAAGGTTTTAGATGAGATTTGCAACAACATGAATATATCGTGGCTCCAGACCACTCAGGCTCAATGTACTAGAACTAGAGAAGGGATTCTTAAACCTCAGGTTTTACGATTCGTCAATTCGACTTCATAGGGAGTACGTGATACCATTAGTATTGCCTGAGTACAGTAAAAGCTGCTTCATGGCTTTGAACAAAGCCTTGGGTTTTCTGAGCGTGATTCATTGAGGAAATCGTCAGGATAATAAGGAAGGCTCGCTCTTGAGATAATGATCTTTTATTTCCTTTCTGGAGTACAACACTAGCTAGAATTTTTTTTACAAGTCTTGAATTAGCAATTCGCTAGTAGACAATCTGTTCTAAGGTAGGGGCAGGTGCGCTAGTGGGTACCTTACCATTTGAAGAACCTATCAAGAGGTAATAGAAATATCTAAAGGCCCTAAACTCCTGCTTTCTCGTGCGTTCAACGGATATCCATCACTTCCCTTCCGCCTTCAGCACGAGCCCCTCTTCCAGCCCAACCGGCTCCCAAACACTCCTGTCCTTCTTGTTTTGCGCCCAGACTATGTCTCCCTTTAAGTAAACTATAACTCCACCCCTTCCTGTCGCGCTCGCCGTGATCCTGAATAGTGGGAGTCCAGTGATTTCGTGCGCCTCCCTCAAAGGAATGAGCAGCAGGTTCTCCTCTCCACACCACGCTTCCACTACATCCTTGAACGTCGTCTCTTCAACAACTTCCTTTCGCGCCGAACGGGGCTCCGCCATAGCACTGCCCGCCTTCTTTGGTGTTCCAGGCGGCGCCAAAACTGGTCGCACTGGCCCAGCTGTTGGCAATGGTAGTTCAGTCTTTGCACGATCCCCTAGATCAAGCGCCAAATTCATCATCTCTAGGCCTTTATCCCACATTTCAGATACTGCTCGGACAGTGTTGATTTCGTTAGGGAAGCGACCCTTCCACCAGGTGAACCACTGCCCAACTTCTTCATAGTTTGGCTCCGACGTGAGCCAGAGATGCAACACATTGAGCCATTTAGGGAAGAATTCGGCGAGGAGTAGCTGCGCCATAACGCTGGGTTTGAAGAATGAATTCCATGCCAATACCTGCTGGAGCGGTTTAAGATCCTGATCCGAGGGGTCAACTTCAAAATCAGATGAGAGGAGGAGGGCAAGACGTGGGAGAAGGTGTCGAATTAGAGCGCTATCAAGCTCGCCACGGAGAACCTCACGCCAATTCTCTAGGCCAGGCATGACACCACGAGAAAGATCCCAGGTATCAAGAGCAAGGCGGAATTTTCGTTTTATATCAGCGAGAAGGCCGGAGGAGCTCTTAGGGTCAATGTGGTGGTCCGAGAGGTATTGGAGCCAGGGGAAAAGCCAGATATGGGGGAGAGGAATGGAGTGTTTCTTTTTGAGTGCTGTACGGGGGTTCCAACTTTGAACAGCTGCAGACAGTTTTTGGACGATGAGTTGATTGATGACATTGTGGTAGATAAAGGATGGAAGAATGTCCTTCCAAGCTTCAACGAGAGCTATGAGCGCAGTGGGGAAATGAGCATCCCATTCATTGGTTATCGCTGTACGGACTTTTGGGAGCCAGAGCGTGTATATCATAGTCTCGTAAGGGGTCGTGGATTTGTGTCGCCGGATACCGTCGAAAGTATCACCACCATTAAGTAATGCAATAGTATCTTTGCTGATCCCTAACACGGTTCCCAAACGATGGATGTAAGGCACCAAGTGCATTGGCTTCTCCAGAGGCTCCCAGTCTAACATCTCTTGTTTGAACAGGGGGTGAATTGCGGCGACAGCTGCTTCTGACAGGCCAAATTGCTGAATCTCGTTCCGATATTCGACTTGTAGTGTTTCGAGCTCTGTGACGACCTCTTCCCATCGAGTAGCGGCCTCGTCAGCAGTGCTTGGTTTGTTGAGATCGAAGCGATTTAGAGCCGTGATAGCATCGGTCACCCCTTGGATTTTTCGAACCTCCTCTTCCTGTTCATCAATCTCTTGCTGTAGCTGATCATCTTCCAGGTCCAAAAACTTCTTCTTCTCAGTGAGGTCGTTCCAGGCCTCAGCAAACGCTTCCAGCTCCAACCTTGCCCTCTTAGCTATCTTCTCTGCCTCCGTTTCTGTAGACGACGCACCACCTAAAGGGGTCAATAGCCCAGCAGTGGACGTGAGCAGCTTTGTTTCCTTCCCGGTAGCATCGATTATAGATTTGAGGACGTTAGGAACGTGTAACCCATCTGCAGCTGCTTCGATGTCCGCAGCAGTCCTGTATTTCACCTTTTGGCGAGTAAACCCCCCAGGTGTGCTTGCGCCGCTTCCTGTTCCTGACCGTGTGATCTCTTTTCTTCTCCGCCTTGCCTTGCGCTCTTCCTCAGACGAGTCTTCATACTCTTCTCCTCGCCTTTCGGCAGCCCTTTTAGCCTCTGCCTTGGCCTGCTCGGTCTTCTCCTTGACCGCACCCACACCCGCTCCTTTGGGCCGCAGTTTTACATCTATTGGGTTCAAGATACCCTCGCCCGATTTGCCTAGCCCTTGTCCGTCCTGGTATCCCATCTTAGCCATCATCTTTGCCGCAAACGACATTTTCGGTTTGGGGGCACTGGGGGATTCATCGCCGCCATTTTTTGCGCTTTTGCGACTAGGGCCATCGTTGAATTCGCCTTTGCGCTTGAAGGAAGGGCGCTCCATTCGTGGACGCGATAAGAAGAGGGAACGGTTCGCGGGAAGTGATGTTGCGGAGATTCTTATCAATATTGATGTCTCGGTGATGCAGCCTAGTTTGTGTCAGTTGGGGTGTGGCTACAGTCGCTTCAGAAAAGGACGGGTTTATGTCAGAAACCATGATCTAGTACAGAAATTTACCGAATCCTCACCTGTTTGAACCACTTTTCTATACCCGCGCATGACACCACCCATCCTCCATACCA
>Ga0307507_10003694_pt1 | contig 28914 bp, 11 predicted proteins | sample 7_EM_MG_FD_207223 | JGI IMG/M metagenome (GOLD analysis project Ga0307507, IMG submission 207223) | Populus trichocarpa ectomycorrhiza microbial communities from riparian zone in the Pacific Northwest, United States - 7_EM | ecosystem: Host-associated > Plants > Roots > Unclassified | place... | reverse complement strand
GCACACGAAGACTCTTCTTCTTCATCCAATGTCTTTGTATCAACCACGTATAGTTACGTGTACGTAGCCTTCTCAATTACTACCTCGTTTAGTGCATTGTATCCCGGCTCGTGCCTACTCCGTGACATATAGTGGCTATATAGAGTACTAAACCTATTTTTCTCTAATATAGTATTATAGAGGCTGGTAGGGATATTAGATAGACTAATAGGTCTATATTAGGGGATAGATGTATTAGATAGATTAATTAGTAATTAGTAGGGAGGAGTTCTAATTCTGCTATAGGAGTATTTGGAAGACGCCCTTTAAGATCTATCTTATACTAATTAGCTATTTTCTTGATATAGGCTTCCTAGGATAGCTATAGGAGCCTTTGGCTATAATTATATAGTATATAGATTCCTAGGAACCATTTTAGCTTGCTAAGGGTACTTATCTAGTATTCCTTGCTTAGCTCCTTAATTGCTTTTTAAGCTTTCTTTTTATCTATCTTTTAGTAGCAGAAGACAATATTATTAATATAGAAGAAGATAACTATTCTATCTTTTAGCATAATATACAGCTCTTAGGGTACCTTTTTAAACCTCAATTCTATTACAAAGCTTGTAAGATTCTTCTGCTATAATAGTAGTGATTATTATAGTCTATAAAGGGCTTTTCTTAAGCGCAGTACCTTATCTATTTTTCCTTTATTAAACCCTGGTAGTAGCTTTATATAGACAACCTTATTAAAATCGCAATGGATAAATGTATTAACTATATCTATCTGTGTCGTCTTTAGGTTAAATTTTATAGTAATCGCTGTAAGAGTTTAGAAGGTCATACTAGCTAATATAGTAGCTCTTATAGGTAGGTCTCTTAGGGCCTGTTAATTTCTATATACTACTAAACGTGCCTTACATTTCTAGAGGAATCTATACTTATCCGTCTTATAGACGAACACCCACATTAAGCTAAGAATCTGCTGTCCCTTTATGTACTTTTTTATTATTTCTTAAAATAACCTTATTTAATAATAGGATTAGAGGTGGGCTTATTAAGCTTCTTAGAACTAATCTTAAAGAGAATGCGTATTAAGGTTATAGATTAACTAAGGTAGTGAAGGTAAGTTCTTCTTATATAATCTAATATTATATATTCTGCCTAATTTTAGCTTACTATTGTTAAGTTAATTGTTAAGGTTAAACTTCCTTCCTGTTAAGAAGGCGCTATAATAGGCTAAAGTGATCCTTTTGGTAATAAAGTCTTTAAACCTATTATTGCAGGCTTCCTTAAATAAGTCTTTAACTAAGTTATTAAATACCCCCTAAGTATAAAACCTATCTCCTACTTGGCTAATAATGTCCTAATTAGTACCTTGTATATCTAATTTCTTAGGATACTTAACGTAAAAGGTATATAGAGATTCTTCGTCTTCTTCTGTTAGAGGTGGTGTATAATATATATCTTTAAAAGCTCTTATAAGCTTAAGATCTGTTAACTTATTAAAGGTTTAAACTGGCTTATTATCAATATTGTTGTCTTTCTCTTAAATTAACAGTTTAAATACTTTTTTATTATCTTCTAGAAGGACCTTATTTTTAGTTAGGGTATTAGGGAGTTAAATCTTCTTAATTAGCGTATCTAATTTAGCGTATAGGTCCTTTAAGATATCCATTTACTTGCCATTAAAGAACGTCTTTTTATTAAAGATAATGTCCTTAGTAAAGATGACGATACCTTTATATAGGATCTAGATCCTGTAGATATTGGTAGAGTTATAGCCAATAAGGTAGCTAATATAGGCTTGTAGATCTAGCTTACTTAGCCTTTTCTTCTTTAGCTAGGCGTCTAACATTATTGCATACGCCCTATAGCTATAGGCTTTTAGGTGCGCCAGTTACGGCTTTCTTGCTCTCTTATTGGCTAGGAAGGTATAGAACTTCTTATATAGCGATTTCTAACTATTGCTTTCCTATAGCGTTTAATCTTGAAGGTAGACTGTATAGTTAACTATCTCGTTCTATAGATTGTGTGGTAAATTAGCAGCAATTCTCATTGTATATACTCTCTTAATAATTATACCCCCTAAGCGTTTGGCGGTACTATTTTAAGCTTAGGTATATGGCGCTAAAGGCTTAAATATAATCCCTTATATCTGTAGCCATTTAAAGGTTCTCCTTTTCCTTAGATTGTTATCTAATCTAATAGTATTAGCTTTAAGGTTATACCTTAGACAAATCTATTAGATAAAGTCTTTAAGTACTTATAGTATCTCCTTCTCCTTGCTATGCGTTGTTATAAAATATGGGAAAGATCTTCCTAAGAAGGTATTATGGATAAGCATAACTTATATAAATCTAGTATGTGCTTCCTTAAGGTTAGTCTAGTTAATATAGCGGTTAAAATAAGGTTTATTAATATTCTGTTTTAAGAACCTTCTTAAGACCTAATGCTTAATCTTGGCGAGACTGTAGTGTTAATATTCCGTTATCTTAGGGCCTTAAAGCTTAACTCCTAGGGCATTAATACCTAGATAATGAAGACTTATAGGTCCTAGATGCCCTAGACGTAGATGCTGTAGTTATATATTACCTTTTAAATCTGGACAAACGTCTCTTAACAATACTTTGCGCTTTTGTTATTGGCGTAGTAATTAGCTTATATTAAACGCTAATAGACTTCCTAGTTGGACGTATTTAATAGTCTATTGTCTATAATGTTCTTCTATTTAATATAGGATTATATTATCCTTTTAAACTAGAAGATTGTTGTCTCCTTTATTATTTTAGTAGTACCCTTATTTTTAAAGTAGATAGAATAATACTAGGTTTATATTAAAGTCTATATAAAAGGTAACGTCCTTAAGACGTAGGATTCCCTTACTCTTGTCTGGTTTTATAACTTAGATAGTAATATCGCTATAGCCTAGTATAGGTACTTTTAAGCTGCCAGCGATAATATATTTATATCTTAGAGCTTTCCTAAAATTGTAAAAATAAGAAAGGTTATTAAAGATATAGAGAGTGGTTCCTAAGTTAAGAATAGTTAATAGCTTTAGTGGATAGAGTTAACTGGTGTAATACAATTCTAGGAATATTGTATTAGCTTCTCCCTTAATCTTAACTGTTTCTTAGCTCTTGTCCTATTATTATTAAGCTTTATCTTCTAATTGCTTAAGCTTAAGTTGTTCTACTTAGGCAGCTAGATTCTTATTATACTCTACCTTTTTATATACCTTTTTTATATGTATGCCCTTAGTATTAAATCCTTTAGGCTTTTTGCACTTAAATAAATACTAGCAGTTAGGAAGGGTATATTCCCTTATATTGTATACTAGGTATTTTAGGTTCTTTAACTTCTTGGAAGATATCTCTTTAGTTAAATTTATCCCTACCCTTTTTTAACTGCAAGATAAGCTGTTTCCTCTTCCCTTTTAGACTTTAGTAGTAATAGAGATATCCTCTTTAGGCTTTCTTATAAAGTCTATATTAAATACACTCCCTCTAGTAGTTGAGGATGGTATAACTTTTAAAAGGTTTGCGAATACTTCTTGTAGCTCTATTGCTATTTTATGGTATTTTAATAAGTAAGCCTTTTTAGTGTTATTTGCCTATTTGGTGTATATAACAAAATAGGTATTACTTATAGGTTATATTGTATTTATAAGGTCTATTAGCCAGATCCCATTAGTTATCTATAGAAGATTATACTTCTCTGCTATCTTTATTGTATACTCCTATTAGTTAAGCCACTAGGTAACCTTTATCTGCTTAAGTCCCTTAAGTGATTCTATATACTATAGCTATACCTTCCTTATTATAAAGTTCTTTAAGGGCTTAGTGTCTTCTTTTAACTAAATTAGCTATTCTTTAACTATAAGGGAAAGGTTAAGTAGTAGCTTCTTCTAAATTAATACTGTGGATATAATCTAGGTGCGGATCTGTTAAAGATAATCCTCCTATCTTAGGAAATACTTTATATCTTAGTTGCAGTATTATCTGCTGTTCTTATATACTTTCTGTTAATTTGTTAAGAGCTATATATATAAGGTTGCATTCTTATTAAAATCTATAACCTTTAAATAAGGTGGTTTTTTAAGTAGACCTTCTTAAGGTGCTTCTGTAGCCAGGGTGGTTTTGGATAAACCTTATCGCAATAAGTCTTGGCATACCCCAAATAAATTTTCAGTCGCCTTCTTCTTCCTTATTATCATACAAATATAGCTTCAGAAGTGGAATTAGAAGCTCTTAACTCTATTAATACCTCTAAATCAAAAAATACAAGAGGTTGCTCAGCTCTTTTAACATAGGAGCATACCCATCCACCAGGTAGTAATAAGCCCATACAAAATAAAAACGCCTATCTTTTATTCTATTATAAACACTACATAGAGTAATACGCTGCACAGTCAACCTCTAACTTCTAAAACCACTTAGCATTAAAGCATGGCATTACGGTTAAGCCTAAAACTAGTCATACAAAAGAAGCAATACGGGATTAATTAAAAGATCTTTACCTTAAAGCGTCATCTCAAAATAAGACAGAAGAGCTAGATTTAGAAGTACTTTAAGCGGTCCTAAATAAGGAAGTTATTAATAAGGCCCTCATTATATTAATCGTTGTACAAAACCTACCATTTCAAATGGTCAAGTGGCCAGAGTTCTATATTCTTCTATAGTCAATCAATCCTAAAGTAAACGGCCATATAACTACAGCCCATTCAGCAGTTAGTAAAAAGATCTATAACGTATGGCTATTATAAAAGGACATCATACAAAAGAGGCTGCAGTCTGCACTAACAAGTATTCATCTCTTCATCAATATCTGGACCTCTCTAAATAATCACCTTCTCCTCACAATTTGTGGCCATTTTATTAATAGCCAGGAAAAGCTTACAAACGCTCTCCTCGGCCTTTATACGGTAGCCTCTCATAGCAGGGACGAGCAATAGAATACTCTTCTTCCAGTGCTTAAAGACTACGGGATTACACAAAAGCTGGGTGCCATTATATCCAATAACTATACTGCAAATAATAAGCTCTGTTATATAATAAGCGACTAGCTTCTCCAGGAAGAAGGAATTAAATAGAATCCCGCCCACTAACAGATCCGCTATTAGGGTTATATTCTAAACCTTACTATACAGGCTTTCCTCTTTAAAAACTTAATTAGTCTTAATAATATTAAGTTATACAAAGAAAAAGAAAAAGAAAAAGATCTAAAAGAGGAGAAAGAAAAGGGCGATACGTTTCAGAAACTTAGCGCACTTGGAAAGCTTTATAACATTACCGTATATACCCATAGCTCAGCTGGTCGTACAAGGGAGTTTAAAAGTCTTACAGGGAGAAGAATTCCGCTTAATAATCGTACAAGATAGAATAGCTAGTATTTTATGCTCAGCGTAGCAATTCAGAAAGAGTCTGCTGTTAATACGTATACTAAGCGTAACCTTAATATACTTAAAAAGGACTATCTTAGTCCAAAGGACTAGGAGGCGCTTCGTATAATAAAAAGTTTTCTTTAGATATTTTACTAGGCAACCCTAAAATGCTAGGGACACGAAGCAACGCTTAAGAATATACTCTTTACAATAGACGTTATAATTAAGCACTTTAATAAATCCCAGGTTAGTTTATCTCCTCTCTATTTTTTAATCTAGCTAATATTATATAATTAGAAAGAGTATATATCTAATAAGGAGTTCTCTAAACGCATTAGAAATGCTTAGAATACCTTTAATAGGTATTACCATAAAACAGATAACTTGCCCCTTTACGCCACTACGCTTATTCTTTATCTAGCCCGTTATATTATTATTCATTGCTTAACGTCCGATTCGGATCCCTGTTGGGCCCACGCGGACTACTTCTTATATATATATGGGGAGAAAACTCTATTTAAGAAAACCCCGTGATCCGTCTCCCTGCCTTTTAGGGCTCGCTTACAAGTTGCCTGCGAGTCACTAGTGGTGCTCTACTACCTTACTTTTTGACCTCCTTGGGAACCACTACTGCCGTAACAAACCTACGGATGCGCTAGTATTACACACTATACTTTACTCCTGTAGAGTTATTAGGGGGCGCCTATTACTCGCCCCTTTGCTTTCTATTACTATTTCCTTTGCAACCCAGAACTGGTCTAGCATATTTTAGCTAATAAGCCACTGGGTAGCCGCCTTAAGGCCTTTCTGTGTTAAGAGTAGTATATTATAGTTTTCTGTGCTAGCTGCTAAGAGCATTGCTTCTCGGCTGGTGTGTAAGGGGCATAACAGTATTACGTGTTTTGGTGTCTGTCTTAGCTAGCTATATTCGCACCTTAGGCTACCTACTAGGATACCTACCTAGTAAAGCCAATCTTTTAGTCCTATTATTCCTGTCTTTAAGAGTGTTGCTATTGTATTTTCTGCCTTTATTAGGCCCTCTTGGAGCCCTTAGGTATTTACCCCCCATAGTATTGCCTATGCTACGGCTTAGGTTCCCCTTGCCTAAGTCTACCTCTGTACCTTTAACTCCTATTTATCTTTCCAGCGTCGGTCCAACCAGTATTATGTTACGGTAGATGGTTTTTTAGTACTCTTTTATACTCTACTTTAGCTCCTTTCTCTCCCTTACTATTGTCTTTGCTGGCCTCTTACGCGTCTCCCTTCCTCCTCTATATAGGCCTAGGCCCTAGCGCCGCACTATTCTTCTTCTGCTTTCTCCACCTATTTTCCTAATATATCTTCCCTATTTTAGGGTTGTTAGTTCCTTCTCCTATAGGGCACCCTAGGGTCCCTCCATAGTTTATTTAGGCGTGTCTTAATATACTTTATAACGTTAGAGTTGCATTTCTTTTACACCCTTTACATTATATTGGCTTTAATATATAGTTATAGGGGGGGAATATTAGCTTCCTTCTTAAGCAGTGCTGTGGCTGTTCACTTATACCTACCTGTTATACTCCTAAGGCAGGCTGTTTGGACCTTTTAGAGTGGTTTAAGGAGTAATTTAAGGGGGCCTTTCTTAGTTTCTCTAGTGGCCCAAATGCTAGATCTATATGTTATGGTTAGCCGGACAACTGCTATATATAGTAGGCGTAACCTCTAGAAGCATGGACCCCATATAGAATTAATAATCCTAAATATGGCGATATACTATACTTAGCCCTTATAGGCCGCTTGCGCCATATATGCGCTCTATTAGAGCTTGCTATCTACCCATACTTCTAATACCCTTAGGCCTTGAACCGGTTAACCCCTAAAGCCTTAGATATGGATTATATGCTAAAAATCTGTAGATTGGTTACGTTTTCTTATAAAATAGATTAGCTGGTATTTCTCTGGTAAGAATTGGACTCTATATCATCTTGCCCATTCTATATAGGTGTTATAGGCTTTCTCTAGTATCCTGCAGTTCTCTACGGCTATTGGCCTATATATAATTAGGTTTGTGTTATTAATAAAGCCTATCCCCTAGGTTGCCCCTTCCTTAAAGGTGTTAAGCAGGTTACTTATAAAGAAGAGGAAGAGTATAGGCGACAGAGGTAATCCTTATAGTATTCCTATTATAACTATAATAGGGGGGCTCTGGTATCCACTAAAGACCAGTAATATTTCTTTCTGGCCTATAAATCCTTAAACAAATTAAATAATCTATTCTAGGAAGCCCTTTGCCCTAAGGATATATAGGAGACGCTTATAGGGTACATTGTTATAGGCGCCGCTAATATCTAGGCTAAGTATTAATACTATAAAGTCCTTTCGCATAGCCTATGCAGTTTTAATGGTAGTAGCAAGTAGTGTAAGTGCTAATAGCGTTAAGCGATTCTTTCTTACCCCCATTTAGCTTTATAGTAGTAGGGCATATTCCTCTACCGTATCTGCTATATGGTCCGCTATAACCTTTTCTAAGATCTTGCTTAGGGTGTTTTCTAAGGCAATAGAGCAGTAGCTTCCTGGGATTAAGTAGTCTGCTTTACCTTCTTTTTTTAAGATAACTATCGTCATAGATCTTCTAAGTTGTAGGTAGTAGCCTATTATAAAGCATACTCTGGCTATATCTGCAAGCCAAGGTGCTATAAGTGGTCTACAGGTCTTTAGGGCTTTGTTTAAGATCCCATCTAGTCCTAGTACTATATTATTTAAGAGGCAGCTAATGGTTCTGGCCATTTCTTTAGTTATTATATCGCTGTTGACCCTTAGGCGAGTCACCAGTGTTTTACCAGTAATGTTGCTAAGGTCTACTAGAGCTAGTTAAGGGAAAAATCTTTCTATAAGGATCTTTGCCTTCTTGTTATTATTGCTTGTAGCCTATAGTTTGCCTACTCTTTATAGGGGTGGTAGGTATAGATCTTCTACTAAGCGTCCCGCCTTTTTCTTTACCCATTTTGCTATAGTCTAAAGGCCCTTGTTATAGGGCAGACTTAGGTTAATAGTGTGTTTGTTTATAAACCGTCTCCAGTTATTCCTTACTTCTTTTCTTAGGGTATTCTTTAGCTAGTTTCTTATGTCTTTATATTGTCTCTTGTCCTCAGAATTGTGGCTACTTATATATTTCCTCCTTGCTTATTGTTGGCTAGCTATAAGGGCTGCGTACTATACGGACCATGCATATTACGCGTAGGGGCCCGGTTTTAAAACCAGGCAGTGCTCTTTTAGCCCACTTTTAATTGCTGCCTGGATCCTTTCTAGTCTTTAATTAATTTCCTTGGGGGTAGCCAATAAGCCTCACTTATTTAGTATTAGGTGGATTTCTTTTAGGTCTTAGAGTTATTATTTAATTGTATTAAGGAAACTATCTATATTAAGCTTCCTTATTGCGTATCTTTTGCTATTTAGTTGCGCCTTAATGTCCAAATCTAGTTGTATCTGGATAGGGATATAGTCTGAGGTAAGTGCCTATTCTTCTTTAGGGGAGCACCTTTTAAGTCTCTGGTATAGGTTTTTGTCCATAATCGTGAGGTTAATTATACTTTTAGCGGTGCCCCATTGCCATATAATTGCACCTAGGGGGGTAGCTAGCTTAAGGCCCCCGTTGTCTATAGCTCTTAGTAGGCACTCTGCCTATTAATCAGCAGCAACGTAAATGCCCCCCTACCATAGGTGGTGGAGGTTTATATCTCCTAGTAGAATAGACTCTGCGTGTTTAGTTTCTAGCAAGCTTATTATAGATATAATGTTCTCTGTCTATGCTACCCCTTCAACCCTAGGGTTATAGATATTAATGATTTGTACTAGTCCCCTATATATCTAGATGATTATAACTGCAATATCTGGGTTAACTGCCTACTATAACCATAAGGCAAGGCTGATATTTTTACTAATTATAAAGCATACGCGTGTGGCTGCTTTTGGTTTATACAGGAGCTAGAATCCTTGGGGGCGGTATATCGATTGTATGTAGGTATTGTAATACGGCTCTTATATGGCAAGAATATGGTGTTTCTCTGGGTTTAGACTGTCTAGTAGGGGCCTTGCTAGACGGTGGTTTGTATTGCTGCAGTTATACTGTATAATGGTTAAGTGGCGGACCCCCAGCGGGGGTCCTTTGCCTCTCCTTCGCTCCTCGCTTCTTCCGTTTCCACTTTCTCTAAAATATTCAGAACTTCCATCTCCTGTGTTTGCTCCCTGGCCACTACTTATTTTGTGTGGAGCTTTCTATTCCTATATCTTGTGTTCCTACTAGCCTTTCTAAATCTGAGTCTGTTATTGCCTCCGGTTCTTCCCCCATTCTCGCCGGTTGGCTGTGTGCCCCTTGTGAGCCAGCTGCGTGTGTTGTGTTTGCCGCGTTAAATCTAATTCTTGATTGTCCCGGCCTTGAACTTGCCGTAGCCGTCCATGGGGGTTCTAGCCCGTTATATAAGATATATTAAACAGGTTTAGAAGAAGGAGTGGCGTAAGCCTACACTTGACAGCGTTAAAGAGCTTTAGAAAAGATATCGGAATAGGAGTTCTACGCCTAGAAGTATATCGTTATATAAAAAGCTAGCTCTAACTCTAGCTTAAGACCTTAATAAGTTTAATAAGATCACCAAGGATCTTAATAGTATAATGTTTCAACCAAAAAGTCAGGACAAGTATAAGGACTTTATCTCTGAGACGCCGTATAAAATTTCAACAACTGCACTTTAATAGTGGTCTCAAGAACAGCAACAAAAGCACTGGCTACGGCTCTCGCTTATAGCAATTGAAATTCTCTTAATTCTAGCAATAAGTAATAAGCCAGAAAGAGTCTTTTTAGAAGGATGTTATACGGTATCATGGGAGAGAATGCAGATAGATCCTAAAACTCTTAAGAAAACAGAGTATTTAAAGAATTGGCATTAGAGAAAAACTATAAGAGGGATAGGGGATTTTTCTTTAAGTATTTAGCTATTATATAGTTAGGGGGAGAGGTATATAGGGACCTGTTCCTACTGTAATATCCACAATATCCGCAATATCTGCAATATCCGCAATATCTGCAATATCTGCAATATCTGCCAAATTCTACCAAATTCTACTAAGTCCATTGAATTCTGCTAAATTCCACTTGGTTGGGGTAGAAAAGCCCCGCACAGGGCACTTTATCCTTATCGATTGTGATATTATATGCATTTTCTATTGGATAAAGGATATTTTATGCTCGCTTATTCGCATTATCCAAAACCACCCTGTCTGTAGCTAGGTTAATATAGGCCTAAATTTGCTAATCTATAAGGGTTTAGAGTTGCTATAGCTATTATTCCCAGTCTTCTGGCTTATTAAGGATAATTATTATTAATAAACTTGTTAGTGGAGTTATTTAACTAATAGGCAAGTAAGGAATTAAGATGGTATTTTGTTGTTAGGATTATCCTTATTATTAGGGTTGTCCTTATTATTAGGGTCGTTCTATAACAATTAAAGTGGAATCTTATAGAATCTTATGGAATATTATATTAGAATTATGTTAGAATCGTCCTGTAACAATTAAGGTAGGATTTCTATTAGAGTCTGCGTCTTGACAATAAGGTGTTAGAGTTTAACAATAAGGTAGAATTTCTTTAAATGATTAAGTAATGGCTGAATAGCTTCTTAAGTCGGCGGACTAGGCTTATAACTGTTATAAAGTGTATATAGAGCAGTTTATGGATGAAATGGGTTAATTAATTAATAATCTTAACTTAATCGTTTTTCTAATGAGCCCCTAGGGCTTTAAGCTACGAAGAGACTTTATAGTGCACGGGCTCTATATACATAACTTGTATATATAACCTACGCCTTTACAGAATATAGATTATCTAATATGTGTAGAGCTTTGTGCAGAGCTTTGTGCAGAGCTTTATAGTTATAGTATTAGGGAGGTGTCACTTAGGGCGGGTGGTAGGGGATATATTCCTGCTAGGAGCCTGTATATCTACAGTAAATCGCTACAAGCTGCCGTAAATTGCTAAAAAATTTCTTAATGTGCTGCATAATACGCGAATTGCTTATATAGGTTAGCAAGTCACTATAAATTACTGTAAATTGCTTGCGTAGGTCAGCAAGTCGCTACAAATTACTGTGAATTGCTTGCGTAGGTCAGCAAGTTGCTGCAAATTGCCGCGAATCGCCAAAATCGCGACTTACGCAGGTTTTGCAGACCCCGAATTTTCAGCGCCTAAAAAAAAATTCCTGATGGTAGCAATAGTACGTGATCTGGATTATATAGAACTAAGCTAGTAGCTATAAATCCTGCCTATATATTATTCTAATGTAGTGCTGCCTACCTAGCCTACCTATATAGTAGTAGGAATTTGTATTTATTAATATAGTTAACACTATAGGCTATAATCTATTTAATAAGGCTTCTGTATAATTACTTAAGGATTAAGAAATAGCCTATATCTAGTAGCTGCAGTAAATATAATAAATGCGCTAGTATATAAGGGACGACTATCTAATAATTTAGGCAGAACTAATTAAATTTAGGTAATATGTGGCTATTATAGCTATCTAGTACTAGCAGCTAATACGTGCTAATAGTATAACCCTTTATATACTTATAGAATAGATTAGGCTAGGCTAGGCTAATCTCGTTTATTGTCTAGCTATTATTACTAATACTAATTAACTAGTTATATGGTATAATATTATTCTTATACTAGGCCGCCTAGTATATTATTACCTTAAAGATAATAAGTAGTGGAATTGCGACCCCTAGGGCATTAATAGCTTTAATAATTATAACCCATTCTTGATTGCCTAGCTGTACTAATTTAGGCTAGCCAGCCCTATTAGTTTTAGTAATAACTTTTATAGTTATAATAATATCTATTTAGAAGCCAGTTTTATTAAAATTCTAGGTATCTTTATTAAGAATCCTATATTATATTTTTATATCTTAAATGTGTTTAAACTAGCCCTAAATAAGTATAGGATCCTTATATTTAGCACGCTAGTAGTTATACTTATAATTTTATTTAGATTAAAGGTTATTATAGCGCTTAATAAATTTATATACCTATTACTTACGAACTAGTTATAATCTAGCGTACTAGGTAGCTAAAATGCTAGCTATTTACCGCATAGTAGTAGCCCTAGGTAGTATACCGTATTAATCTATTAATAGAATCCACTGCTTAAGGCTCTCTTTTTATACTAGTATAAGGCGGAGATTTAAGGCAATAGAAAGGTGTTTTGCTTTAATGCCTTTATTATATCGCTAGGCTATAGTTTAGGGTACATTATACGTATTAGTAGTAGCTTAGAAGCTTTAAAATTGGCCTTGCTTATAGGCATTAATAGCTAAAATAAGTCTACCCTCTTAAAAAAGAGGATTTTGTTATTATGGTATAGCTATTAAGGTAATAGTTAAGTAACGCGTCGCGTTTTTCACGATATTTTAATGGGGTGGCCTATATACCTATATGGCCTACTTGCCTGTAGACTATGTTAGGACAAATATAAAGGCCTTAATTAGGACTATATAGAGAGATATTAACGGCCTTATTAAGACCTCCTTAGAACTCCGAGCTTGGTAATATGCTTAAGCCTTATCGCTTACAAATGCGGCCTAATATTATCGCAGTCTTATAGTGTATGCGAAGCTAGAACCGTAACAGCTTTGTTAAACGTAGAAAATGGCATTTCCTAATAAGGAAATTGAGTACTGTTTATGTGACGGCTTGAACAAATGCCGCACGGCTCGAACAAATGCCTCTGAACCAAAGCTTAAACGAATGCAACGTGTGCTTAAACAAATGCTGTATTACGAAGATATCAAGGTGAGGAGCAAGAGAAGTGGTGAGGCCACGTCTAAATACACAAGCCAAGCCCTAAGCGAACCCCTGACTAGGTGACGCGCCCCAGCGCCGTCACAGTTTAAGACTTAACCGGAAATCACACTATTTAATTTAGTTTACTAACTTTTAAATAGAGCGACAAGTTCTACCTAAATATTTAATTTTAGCTTCTAACTTTGGTGATATTAAAAGGGGCGATCTCCTACTTTAAGAGCCATTTTATATATATATAATAATATATAGGGAGGATTAGCTATATAGCCGGGTTGATATTGCTACCGCTATAACGGGCGATCAATTTTTTAGGCATATTTTACATAGGAAAACTCTACATTAAAGTTGGAGCTACGTAACCTTCTTTAGGAACTACCAGAGCGACGAGGTTTAATCCATACTATAGTAAGCTATCCTTATATAACGTTTAGATACTATTATAGTAACTAATATTAACATATTTGCCACTTTAGATTACTAGAATTAAACCTTACTGTTGTTAATACTGGGGTAGTTAATTATATTCCCTTTTAACTTTTAAGTTTAGCGCTAGTATTATAATACTAAACGCCTATCACCAAATTATAGCGTAGAGCTCTTAAATCCTCCTACCGTTGTGTAAAAATGTATATAAATCTATCCAAACAGTTAAACCTATCTAAACCGTTTGCTAGTTTGATTAACCAAACGAAATAAACAAGCTTAAAGCTTTAAAATATCTAATCAACCAAACCGAAGATTGGTGGTTTGAATTGCTTGTTTATTAGCAAGTCTGATAATTGCTATCGGTATTCTTAACGATGCCTTTAAACTGGGATTTAAACGTATAGAGGATATATTTAAGCTTCGAGTAGATAGGTATCGTTAAACTATATACTTAAGATAGAAAGCGAGCTAGGAGAATAAGCTAGTATTTCGATAAGTAGTCCCTACTTCCGATAGTATCTAAACGTTAAAGGATAAGCCTCTCCGCTACTATATATTCCTTTATTACCTCTAGCGACTTGGTATAATAGCGGGGATAATAAAGCTATAAGAATCCTGAGCCGGGTTCTTCAACCGAATTAAGACTAAGGCTGCGCGGAGGCAACTTAGCTTATCCGCTCTTGACTTAAAAGAGGAAGAGTGGAAGCCATCGTAGGTTAAGCATATATTAATAGAACGGAGGTACGTTACTGAACTGCTGTATAAGCCTCGCTCTAAACTTACTCCGCGTAAAAGGGTCGACTACTATATAAAAACTATTAATACTTTGGTCTCGCTCTGTTAAAACAAGGAGGTCCCTTAGAAGCTAAGGACTGGATGCAGCCGCGATTGGGGCATTCTACCGTCTCCCGACCCTACTCCGAAGGCTAGTCCGGAACCTGTGTAGGCTCCTATTGTAATAGCGAATAACGAGCATATATGTTCTGTGTTTGTAAGACGGGCCTATCGCGGCTATTCTGTCGCGCTCGAAAAGCAAGAAAGCATGTTAAACGCCAGCATCTTATTTTCTTTGGACAAGAGGACCTAATTTTACCCTAATCCATATTGCAGACTGTCCGGCATAGTTCTCTCCGGTCAGCTTTACTTCAAAAATCATTTATCAAAGGTACATGGATGCTCTCTGTTGCCGTACACCTTAGACTAGATTCTATAGCTTAGCTTCTCGTAGAGCCTATTTCGGCTCCGTATTTGCATAATTAAACGAAGCTCTCCGTAATCGCGTGCGCCTAAACAAGCTCCCTAGTAATTGAGCTCATCCTGGCAGCCCTCCACCTGTCAGGAAATTGATCAAACGGCCAACTCTATGACTTGTTCACTTTCTCCATGCTAATAGGTGCTGCTTCTTACAGCACTCTGGCAACATCTTGGTGAATACTTGAGTGGGCGACCAATGCTGTCCAGTAGAATCTACAGGAAATCGTTATTCTGAAACCTCCTAAAACAATCGCATAGGCGTATTCGAGAATACCCTGGCTATATGACGATGGTTCTGGAAGAGTCCTCCACATGCGTCTACACGCGTTTCTTGCTTACATAAGCAGACTCCCTTTGTTCGTGTCTTGATTTGTCTCTGTAGCAATCACTTATTGATTGCTACCACATAGGCCTATATAGGGCCTATGTTCTTCGTAGTTAGATTTCATTCATTCCAATATCATTCAGTTCATCACTGTATACATCGCTTGACCGGCTATATAAAGTTCACTTTGAACGCTAAAGCCAGCTCTTCAGTACTTTACGAATTTCGAAAGAAGCAAGGTTAGCTATTGCTGATGGGTTTCTCCAGGCTTCTTTTTCCGAGCAGGGTGGTCAAAGAGTTGACCACTTACATGGGTGGACCTACCATCATCAGAGCTAGAGTTCGGCCACGAGAGCCTTCCGTGAAATACTTTCTAGAGAAGACTGGTCGCGAAGGGTTTTCCATGAGAGATCATTCTGCAGGTTCGAATTCCTCCTTTAGACTCTATCGCGATTTCGAAACCACTGAAAAATGGAACCGACAAGAAACGTGCACGTCCAGTTGTTTTCGCCGAGAGGTTTATCAACGACAGCCACTTTATCTCTAACTGGGTTGATTACAGCTATAATGTGGCTCGTCCCGAACCACACGAGTCATTCCGTGAATTATTGCTCAGCGACGATTTCAAAAGACTTTTTTTGAAGGCGTATACAACACAGTGTTGCAGCGAATCAGAAACGAAAGGAGAGCCTATTACGTGTATGACGAAGGAAGAGGCAGAGCTGTTCATAAAATATATGGATATGGTCACTGGCGATGAAGGGACGCTGTTGAAGAGAAGGTATTTTAGGCCTGATAGTAGCTTCATCGTAGAGGCGAAATGGGCTACTGCGACTGCAGCCGAGGAAGGAAAGACCGCGATACTTGTGATGCCAGAAGCAGAAGCGGTTGAGATTGAACAAGAGAAGAATCTCCAAAGGGCCAAACCGGGATGACTGGGACAGACAGCTAGTTATCCCTTTTGGTCCCAACACCTCGTCGCCTTGGAACCTAAGGTAAATGGGCCCTGAAATTGGGCCCCGCCCTCACTAAAGTTTGTGGGCCTTGAAACGATGAGCCGGCCTGCAAACTTTAGTTGGGGTCCCCCAATTTCAGGGCCGATCTGCCTTAAAAATGAGGCGTCGGCCGTGAAAGGTCTGTCAGCAAAGCTCACATTCCGACAGTTCCGCCAAACTCTAGGCAACAGCAATTCACTCATCAAAATTCAATCTATGTTATACCGATCTTCATCCAGTGCATGTGTCTCAAGCCACAAGGTTAACGGTAATCCGCAGTCCCAGCGGATTTCCAAAGGCACCACTGTTTCCCCCCGCCATTAGACCAGCCGTCCTTATTATATACCCAAACGTGGCGTGGACAATCCCTTTGCGATCCCACTTTGGTCTGACCTCGGGAAGAGTGGAATCGCCCCTTAGCGAATGTCCAGGATTCCACAGTAGTACTTCCTTGGGCTTTCGTCGACCGGACGGGGGCGACGTAGCGTAACGTTTGCGCGGTAGATCAGTGTCTCGAGCGAGCTCGTCCGTCGATGACCCCGAATCTTGATGCGTAGTATTACTTGTGACAGAGAGTTCGTTCTGGCTTGAAGCCGTAAAAGAGGTTAAGTAAGGCTCGGCTAGCGAAGATGCTTCCTGAGTTTTCCTTCGCGCCTTCGATTTTCGTCAACTTTAGCCGATTGACGCTTGGGAGCCAAAACGGGCTCCCAAGAATTCCCGAACGGGAACCTTCCCCCCAAAAAGGGCACCCGTAGCTAACCCCTCGGTCTTCGCCATTACAGTATCCCACGCCGTTACAGTATGGCTACTGCTACTGCCTGTCCGTTTTTCTTGCCTGGGTAGCGCATCCGCTGTGCGCCCTCGCGGGGTATAATCCCTGGTATTCCATCTTTGCATTTCCATTTTCGCATCCCAATTACCTGACTGCCGCCAATATTGCTCTGCTCGTCTTTTTCAATTTTGCAGGATTTCCCCTCCACACCCGTCTTGTTTCTGTTCCTGTCAACTCTCCACCTATTAAACTGCTCTCGTTCATTTGTTGCTTGTCCAAATTTACCATGCCGAAGAGAAAGACGACGGCCGCAGACTATCTCGCGCGGGGCCGTGCGAAGAGTTCCAAAATGGACAAAGACATTGTCAACGGCGAAGAAGTGAAAAAGGATCTTGAACCCAGTACCAAGCGAGCCTACACTCGGTCTCTGGCGCTGTGGAACCAGTATCGTTAATCGGCAGATGTGCGTGAACTGGTGTTCCAACTGACAGTCGCTCCGTAGATATCAAGCCGAACACCCATTGGCCAGGTCTTATGACATAAAGTCCTCAAAGGACTTTATGTGGAATGTTGCTTTCGCGATAGAGGGAACTTATGACGATAAAAAAGCGTGCATGAGCAGTGTAGTCCAGTACTACAAAAGCTTCACCGCCGGTTGGCAGTGGAAAGGCAACAATAAGATACCCGAACGGGTGACGTTCACAACCTCAAATGTAAGTTCTGTGTGACGGGCTTCCATCGGGACGCAGCTGAAAAATCCAAAATCTAGTAGATCAAGGGGTATCCCTAGCGTGCGAAGGTAGTCAAAAGTGTACTTCGACAAAAGTCTTTGGCTAGATCAAATGTTTCGCTAATTAGTAACAGGTGACGCAAACCGGTCGCAGTTTGCCCAAAAGAGCCTTGAGGAACGAAGCTGGGTTTAGAAATTTAAAGTGGCCGAACCATAGTACATCTCAAGTTCGTTGGATTGCTTCGATCGAATTTTTGCTTTTAAGGACACCCAGCAGTGAGTTGAAGTGAACGCTGAAATCCGATAGTCGCACCATTTCACTATCTGCTAGAACTCACGTCCTAGAACAACAAAATTGACTACCCATCGTCCTTGTCAAATAAGGCTTGCTGAAACTTTAGAGCCGTTCTTTCACAAGGCCTCCTCACTGCTCGTTCGAACAAGTCGACTAAACACATCAAGATGGGCATAAAAACAGCCAAAACAATCGCCGAAAACCAGAAGAATCTTTCGTATTTCATGTCGACAATCATTTCCTTCCAAGCCATGGGTACCAGCGCATACACTGTAGCGTGGAGCACTGGGCCATGCAAAAGATACATCGAAAAACTGATACTTCCCAAATATTGAAATGAAGGAAAGAGTAAGAAGTTTGTTGTTGTGGAGTGCAAAACGACGTAGACCAAGATAAGGGCGCCCCAGCAGTTCCAGTATCAGTAGTCTTCCCAACCCCGAGGTACCAGACTGGAGATGAAACGGTATCCGGGCGTCTCGGCTCCACCAGTCTTTAGATAGGAACAGAAGTACAGACTTAGAAGGACAAGTATGATTGATAGAACACGAGGCATTTCCAACTCGGAGCTGAAGTTCTTTCCATCCAGTGTGTCCAACAGCCAGCGTCGCTGGCAGCGACGCTGCCAAGAAGCTGATAACATAAGCAGCCAGCGAGCGGTCTTTATTTTTAGAGTCAGCGAGCGATGAGGTCACAGCGCGCTATCAGCTCGCTGCCTTGGTGGTAAGGTAAGGAGGGATTTTTAGTATCTTAAAGCTTTTTGTAGATTATAAGGATATTCAGTTAATATTCAGAGGATTAGCTAGACGCCAAGCAGTGAGAAACCCCTAGGAAACTCTCGCTTATCTATAGTAAATATTTATCTCATGAATCAGACGCCCCGCAAAAGATTTGTTCCGTGACATGGGATAACGCATAGACACTCCTGCTAACTCTTGGGCCAATTAGAACAGCGCACTAACTGCAGCCCCCTGCGCACCCCTGTCACCTGACAAAATCTTCTGCGGAGCGTCTGAGAGCTTATGGGCGTCGCTTTGGTACGAAATGAATGTTTTAAAAATTAAATTTTATCCTCTTCTACGAACCACATCCTAACCACAATAGTTATAATATATTTTATTAATGTAATAGGTTCTTTAGGTAATTATATCTTTATAAATATGTACTATAACCCTATATCTAGAATACTAAGAGACGAGATACATCGTTGTAAAACGTAAGTTAGATTCTTAACGGAATCTTCACTAAAACTTAACTAACTACCTATATCCAACTTTTTATATAATAGAGCTACAATATCGCCATAATGTGGAGGCGATAGAGAAGACAAAGAGCTTTTACCTCATAGCATTTTAGAGATAATTAGATCTAGAGAAATATATAAGTTTTAGTAGTAAGGCAAAATTATAATAAAACCAGCAAACTAACTAACTACCTATATATAACTTCCCATAAAATAATGCTATAATACTGCTATAACGTAGAGGCGATAGAGAAGGTAAAGAGCTTTTAGCTTTTAGTATTTTAGAGATAATTAGATGTAGAGAAGTATATAAGGTATGGAGCTTCGAGCGGAGCTTCGAGCAGAGCCTCGTACAGAGCTTTGAGAAAAGCCTCATGCAGAGCTTCGAGAAAAGCCTTGTGTAGAGCTTTAAGAAAAGCCTTGTGTAGAGCTTTAAGAAAAGCCTTGTGTAGAGCTTTGAGCAGAGCCTCGTGCAGAGCTTCGAGTAGAGTAGTGAGGTAAGATTGTGACCAACAAGTTTTACGACTGACGATTTTTGCGACCGATAAAAATATAACTAATAAAAATATAACTAATAAAAATACAACTGACTAATATAGCCACGACGTTATTATTTATTGCAATAAATAGAGAAATTAAAGAGCTCCTACCTTATAGTATTTTTATAATAACTAGATATTATAAAAGGGTTAAGATACAGCGTTGTAATGGAAGAGTTATCGCCTAATAAGAAACATTAATTTCGCATATAAAGGGCGCCCATAAGCTCTTAGACCCTCGGGGAGAAATTCCTCTTGGTGCGATCTGATTGGTCCAGGAGTCCACAGGACTAGGGTAAGGTCCACAAGCGTAGCGCTAGCCCTTAGCTACGTCGTGGCGCAATTTCTCCCCGGGGGTCTGATTCATGAGATAAGTAAATATAGCATTTTCCCCGATTTCTCTATGCACGCGTAAAGGTCCTCTACTTAATATTTCACTAAAAGTTAACTATCACTATGCAAAGAACCTTACTTTCTACGCGTTAACCAGGTAATAGAGCTTCTTCTTCTACTTCTTCTTCATCATCTTTGCAATCTACGCGTTAATTAAGCTCTTTAATATCTAGGCTTTGTTAATTAACTACTTCCTCTCCCCTTCTAATTAACAACGACACCAAATGTCACGGAACCCCACCGTAGGGGCCTCCATAGGAGAGCCCCGTACTCTCGCGTACACCTCGCGTACAGCTTACGTCAGCTACGCGTAGGTATATCACCTCCTTACGCCCTCGACCCTTACGATCGATCGCGCAACGTCTTGTAGACTCCCCGAATACATACGTTCTGTAGCCATTGCCCCCGTCTCGTGACACCAAATTAGGCAATTAAAACAATCCTTTCTCCGCTAGTATATTATAAAAGCCTCCTCCAGCTAATTAGAACTACGGCTGTATCTTTCCTATTAACTAGGATAATCTCTATCTATAAAAGTATAGCAAGCTTACTGGCAAATATAGATACTGGGTTCTTTATAAGCGATTAATATCTGGCAAAGCTTTAATATTAGCTATTTGGCAATATAAAGCAGACCTTTTTTAGGACGGTTCTATAGGCATAAAGAGACTAGCTGTGTAGAATCTGCCACCTAGCTTAAAAGCAAAGTTCTTTACTTATAATCAACGGCAATGATTATATTATTGGCCATTTAAAATTAAAGTATAACATTAATATAGGCCCTAGAAGCTATAAGAGTAATACACAATTACCAGTTCCGTTAAGCCCGTTTAAAGCAGCCGCTTAAGCTTTATCTACTTTAGGAGGTGGCCATAAACGCCAGCCGTTTTGGGCAGCTGGCTATATTTAAGCATATATTAATTAGACAGTCCTGTAGAATATTACCTTCCATTAAGCCACTAGTACTTATACGCGCGCTGTCACGGGACTCACTCGTTCTCACGTCTCTGCGCGTTTTAACGTTCTTAACCCGTGCTCACGTTCGTCCCGAGACACCTACGCACGTTCCCCTACAACCCCTATTTATACCCGTACCTGGCACACGAAGACTCTTCTTCTTCATCCAATGTCTTTGTATCAACCACGCATAGTTACGTGTACGTAGCCTTCTCAATTACTACCTCGTTTAGTACATTGTATCCCGGTTCGTGCCTACTCCGTGACACGCGCTCTGCTTATATTTAATTGTCCTTAGATATAGGAGTATCTTATAAAGGCGCCCTATTTAAACAGCAATAAATTAGTATTAAAGACCTCCTTACCGCGCTTAGCAAAATCCACCTTAGCTATAATATCTAGACGTCTATAAATGGAATGTTACTACTTAGTGTAGTAGCTTATTTTATTAATAAAGACGGCAAGCTTTAATCAGTACTTTTAGGGCTTCTATAACTATAAGGATTATATACTACTAAGAATATCACGACGGCTTTAGCAGAGGTAATTAAAAAGTATTAATTTAATTATAAGCTTGGTTGCCTAATAACTAATAACGCCAATAATAATAATAACCTCTATAATTACCTTTTATAAAGCCTCTTAGTGCCCAAAAAGGAACGGCTTCGGTGTGCTGGTTATATTATTAACCTTATTATTAAGGCCCTAATATATAGTAAAGGTATAAGCAAGCTTAAGCGCCTTCTAGTTAGTGTAAGCAACTAAGTTAAATTCAACCTTATACGGCAGAAAGGCTTTATGGGCAAGGTTTATAATATCGTTAAATACATTATGCGAGTATTAGGACGCCGCAAGGACTTTACTAAGAATTAGCTTAATGCCTATATAGAGGATAAGCTATTTAATCATATAGAGCTTCTGCTTATTAAGGACGGAGGCGTTTAGTAGAATTTGACCTACTTTATACTCTGCTGTATATTACTTCTTCGCAAAGCGATTAACAAATATCTACCGGCTTAGAGGAAGCCCGCCAATAATAGCTATAATCTATCTTAAAACGCGCTTACTAATGATAATTAGAAGCAGGTAGAGCAGCTTATTAAGATCCTAAAGCCTTTTATATTAGCCACTAAGCGTATAAAAGGCGACGCTAATAGCCCTAGTATTAAAGGCTTATATAGCGCTCTATGGGAGTTAATCACTAATACAGTAGTCGGTAACCAAAGTTTTTGCACCTTCCTAATGAGGCAGTTATATTACTATCCACCAGAAAACCCCCCATAGAGCCTTAAAAATACTAGAATATTTTATAAAACCTATCTAGGTATTAAGTAGATACTAAAAATATTAAAAATGAAGGTTATAGAAGCTTCTGCTGAAGTATAAAGGAACGTACCTTACGGTCGCATAGTTTTTGGGCGCCTCGGCCGCCTGACCGTCCGACAGTAAAGAAACCCCGTTAACTTCTAAAGCAGTAGCTTCTAGGCCTTAATTTGCTTATTTTTTATACCTAAATAACAGTTAGATAGATTTTATAGAATATTATAGTATTTTTAAGGCTCTGTGGGAAGTTTTCTGGTGGATAGTAATATAACTACCTAATTAGGAAAGTGCAAAAACTTTGGTTACCGACTACTGTATAGAGCTCCTTTATTAAATTCTCTAGTAAACTTAGCAGAGCCTTAGGAATAAAAGCAACTCCTTCCTTAAATTAGGCGTTAATATAGCTATCTAAAAGATAAATAAATATTTTAATAAAATAAAGGATAAGAGCCCTTACTACTTTGCCGTAGTAATCCTTTATCCATTACTTAAACAAGCCTACTTTTGTAACAAATAGAAACAGTGGCCTTAATAGTGGAAGCACGCTAAGTGGTATATAGAAACTATATTTACTAACCATATTAGTAATTAAGAAGATAAGGAAGATAAGGAACCAGTTAAGCTGCAACGCAGGAAGTTTCCTTACAAATCTAATAATGATTTAGCTAACGAATATACGCAGTTGTTAGTTATTAACGAGAGCCTTACTTCCTTTAGGCGCAATTTGTTAGCGACTTAGTCAATCGAGGCACGAGCACGGTATAAGGGACGCGCAAGCCTGTATAATTGGTAGTCTATAAACAAGGATCCAAAGCTAGAGAAAGGAAGGAGAATAATAGCAGCGCCGCTTGATATTTTATGCGGTCCTTAAGTCACGTGACTCGCGTCTACCATAATCCACATCTGCCAAGATCCACCGTTTTCCACCAGCGCCGTAATATTACCCCCCCCTCCGAAAAAGCCTGCCCTCAGGCTTTGTATGTCCATATTATGTCCATGGGGTATTCTTGTCTTTATGCTTAATAGGCAGCCTATTATCTTCGCTATACTAGCACTCTATCCACTCGTTAAGGTACTTTGGGGGTCCAGGTTTGTTAGGGTATTAGTTATAGAATTCTTTAAGTCTCTAGGGGCAGCCTATAAAGTTCCAGGCAGGGTACTAGGTTAGGTCTAGATTATAGCCTTTCTATTAAATACGGTATTGTAGCGTTCCTCGTACTAGTTTATAGGCTAGTATTTCATTAACTTCCCATTTATCGTTGCTATTAACTTAAATTAGCAGGGGAGGCTCATTCTTTTATCTAGGTAGTAGGTTATTTACAGCCTTCTATAGCTTATCCGGCAAAAAGATAGGATAGACTTTAATTAAGTCTGGGAGCTTAACCTTATATAAGTTGCCTTCTTTATTAAGGATCTTATATAGTCCTACTATCTTATAGTCTAACTTATAGCTAGGCCGTTCTGTCTTCTAGTTCTTTATTATAACCCAGACCCTATTATTTATAGTAAAGTTAGGCTTGCGCCTGTGCTTGTTTACCTACTATTCTATTAATCTCTAGGCCTTTTCTAGATTTATATAGGCTACTATCTAAGCTTCTTCTAAGCGTTTAGCATATTGCTAGGCTTCCTTATAAGACAGTTTTTTGCGTATAGTTTATAGTCCCTCTAGTCTTTCCCAGTTAAAGCTTATATAGGGTAAGTATCCCATTTCTAGCTAAATAGGTGCAAATCCCATAAAGTTATAGGGTAGGGTTGCCTGGGCGTAGTCTATTAGGGGTAGCAGTTTGCCCTAGTTATCCTAGAAGTAGTTAATAAAGGGCCGGAGCCTCTAGTTTAAGTATTAATTTATAATTTCCGTCTAACCGTCTGTCTAGGGATAGTATACTATGGAAAGCTTTAGCTTAATACTAAGGATCTAAGTAAACTTATTCTAGAAGGCTGATATAAACTATAGCCTATAATCAAATACAATAGTATCTAATAGTCCGTAAATTCGGTAGACATAATAGATGTATAGTTAGGCTACCTCCTTGGCATTAATATCCTTATAACAGGGGATTAAGAACGGGCGCTTGCTAAAGCGGTTAACTAGGATTATTACTATATTATATCCGTTACGGTCTATAGGCAGCTCGTAAAAGTCCATAGAGATATACTACTAGGGGCGTTCTAGTATCGGGAGTGGCTTTAATAGTTCTAGGGTTTTATCCCGTGGAATTATAGACCTATAGCAGTTGTTATAGTTCTGTATATAGCGGTTAATATCTATAACCATTCTGGGCCAGTAGTAATAGTTACCAATAATCTTATAGGTCTTATTCTTTCTAGAGTAGGCCATAGAGACCTGGGTATATGCTTTAGTAATAAGCCAGGTCCATAAATTCTGTTCCTCTACTACTACTAGCCGTTCCTAGTGCTTAAGTAGTCCGTTTTTAAGGGACCATAGGCTAGTAGCATCCTTTACCTTTTTACAGTACTCCTATAGAGAAGGGGCCGTACAGTTTGCCTACAGCAGTTTATTAATAAGGTTAAGTTCCGTAGAGTTAACGGAACATATCTTAGCATCTAAAGGGTCTATATTTAGCTCTGCCTATATCTAGGGGTTAAGGTGCTCTAGTTATAGTAGTGTCTAGGTCTATAATAAGATCTTTATAGCCGCCTAGTTACCTAGGTCCTATTTATACCTTATAAGAGCATCCGTATAGTTTATAGCGCCTAGTCTATATATAATTAAGAAGTTAAACTAAGATAGGATATCCGCCTAGCGTACCTACCGGGCTATAAGGGCCTTAGTTATTATAAAGTATTTTAGGGCCTTATAATCTAAAACTACCTTAATAGGCTTAGGGGTCCCCTCTAGCTGTATACGCTATTGCTAAAAGCTAGAGATAATAGCCAGCATTTCTTTATTATAGATGTGGTAGTTTAGCTTGGCATCTATTATAGTCTTTAAATAGTATGCAATAGGGTGCTATTCTCCGTTCGGTTGCTTTTAGGAGAAAACGCCGGCTATTATACTGTCTAAGGCATTAGTTTCTAGCATTAAGGGCTATTCTAAGTTAAAGTGGGCAAGTAGGGGAGCTAATACTAGCCGTTTTTTAAGCTTATTAAAGGCCTGCATATATATAGCGTTAAAGTGGAATGGCTAGTCTTTCCTAGTAAGGTAGTTAAGAGGCCGGGCAATTCTACTGTAGTTTTTAATAAAGCGTTAGTAAAAGTTACAGAAACCTAAAAATAATTACACCCCTTTTATGGTCCGTGGGGGTGTCCACTAGTTAATTACGGCTGTTTTCTCTAAGTCGGCCTTAATTCCGTCTATACTAATAATAAAACCTAGGTACTTTATACGCTTAACACTAAATTCTAATTTCCTAATATTGGCCTAGAGACCAGCCTCGCGGAGCTATTATAGGACTTTATAGATATACTCCTTATATTCTAACTTATTCTTAGAGTAGATCATAATATTATCTAGGTAGGCTGTATAGAAGTTGTTAAGGTAGTTAAAGAGTATATTATTTATATATTGCTGGTACGTAGCCAGTCTATTAGTCAGTTTAAAAGGAAGTAATTTATATTTATATATTCCGTAATAGGTCTGAAATATAGTAAAATCTTCCAATTTAGGGTTTATCCTAATCTAGTAAAAGGCCTAACAGATATTAAGCTTAGTAAAGATCTTAGCTCTATTTATTTAGGTTAAAGTCTTATTAAATAAAGGCAGTAGGTAGCGGTCCTTGCGGGTTATATTATTTAGTTTATAGTAGTTAATATAGAAACAAAGTCCTCTATTTAGCTTTTTGGTAAAGAGAATAGGCAAGTTAAAAGGGGCTTAACTAGGTTTAATAAAGCCCTTATTTAGGTTATTAATAAGATACTACTTTATAGCCTATAATTCGGCAGTAGACTGCTAATAAAGGGGGCTATAGCTAAGTATGTCTTCCTTATCTAGCTTAATCTTAATCTTGTAGTTATATAGTTAGTAAGGCAGGAGTATATCTAATACTGCCTTAAAAAACACGTCCTTAAATTTCTAGTATTAATAGGGTAGTTTCTATTCTACTAGCTCCTTATCTATAAGCTTACCTTTCTATTTATTAAGCTTATTTTCCTTTTCCTTAATTATTTAATTAATTTTATATAAGCTAGTAGTAAAGGTAACAGTATTAGGTTAAACTAAGTTCTGGTAGAATCCTACGGCGCTAATATAGCAGATATTAACTAGTGGGAGGCCCATAGGTTTCTTTACGGACTATTATTGGGCCATATTTTGCGGCCTAGGGTTTATAATCTTTCTTAGCTCCTATTCTATCTTCCGTAAGTTATCCCTCTGGTCTATACATTTAGTATAGCATCTAATACTCCTTGCTATTCTTTGTGGCTATATAGGGCCTAAGTTCCTTATAAGGAGCTTCACTAGCTTTTTACTAACTTTTTTAATCTCTAGTGCAGGTGGTATTACATAGGTAGTCTAGGGGCAGCGTAGTATACAGATCCGTTACAGGTTAAGCTATACGTTCTTTTTAAAAGCCTGGTCCCTATATATAGCATTAGCCTAGTAAATGGTGTCTATCTATAGCCGCATAAGGTTTTCTATTATAATACTAATTTCCTTTATAAAAGAGGGTATTAGGGGTAGAGTTTTAGGCTAAACAAGCCATCTACTCCGTATATTAAGCTATAAGCCTAGATAGGCTAGCTATTTTCTTTCTAAGATTATATTATAGCTTCCTAGGTCCGTAATAAGAAAGGGAATATTATACTACCTTTGTCCGTCTACACGGAGGTAAATCCATAAGATAGTTATAATAGGTGGTCCTATCCGTCCATTATACCCGCAAATAGGAATTAGTTTAGGCAGTTCTTTAAGGGGTGCATTTAAAAAGTTAGCCAGCTTTATAGTATACTAAGTGTCTATTAAGGCAAAGGCATTTGCTCTAAAGTTAGCTAAAGCAGAGGTTAAAACTTAATATCTATTACAGAATAAAGTATAAGGGATAGTATAGCTTCTTCTACTAACTAGCTAACCTAGATTAATATATAATATATTAATCCCTTTTAACCCTAGAGAGGAGTCTTCCTCTAAGGTTTCTTTTTTTCTAACTCTATACTATCCTTCTAAATTAATAGAACCTTACCTATTTTTGCCTTTATCTAACAATCCTTTACAAAATAGTCTTTCTAGCTATATAAGAAGTAAGCTCCTTAATTACTAAGGGCCTATTTATAGGGGTCATTATACGTAGGCCAAGTATACGCCGGACCCGCAGTAGGACTAGCTACACGGCTAGCTACTAAATTAACGGCAGGCTATACGGCTAGTGCTGTAGAAGTTGCAAATCGTGCTAGGGTGTTATAGGCCGTTTATAAAGTGCTTATAGTCTAGTTTAAAGAGTTTCTAGCTTTATACCGCTTAAATTATGCCTTAATTTAATAAAGGCCTTAGTTAATAGCTAGGCAGTAGTCCGTAAGTACCTTTAGCATCTATATAGTAGTAAAAACTAGCAGTACGGCGCGCTATAGGTCTAGGGTAAGCTTATTAAAGAGGTCTAGCATTAGGTCTTTATAGGGAATTTAGGCTTAGCTAGCTAGGTGCAGAAAGCGGGTCTAGAAGGCTAAAAAGGTCTCTATTATCTTTATATTAAGAGCTTTATAATTAAGGCAGGCGTTCTATGTCTTAAAGGGGTCCTTATAAATAGAAGATAGGTAGTTAACCATTTCTTCTTTAGAGAGGAAGGGGTCTACTAAGTCCTAGGCGTATTACAGACGTAGATACGTCTATGCGTCTCTACTAGTACGGCCAAAGACGTAGGCCATTTTAGCTTAGGTAGTAGGGAAGTAGTCCACATTAACTTTAAGCTTGTTTTACAGTTAAAGCTTCTAATTATTAAATATAGGGTTAGTTCTGTCTATAAGCAATAGGGGGTCTATAACCTTTGCGGACCGCGACAATACTAATGCTATATATTGGGCTAGGGTCTTAAGGACTATAGTAAGTCTTTAGGTGTTTAATAACTCCTCGCTAGGTATAGGGGTGTTTTTGGTTTTAAGCAGCTCTTAAAGCCGTTTAATTTTGGTATTAGCTGCTGCAAGCTCTTCCTGGGGGGTTAAGACGGCAACTGTTTCACCATTAGAGGTATGGTCTATCCTATCCTTATGGTCCTGGTGATGTCCTTAGGGTCCTGTTCTATGTCCTTTGTAGATATATTTAAGTTCCTTCTTAGGAAGAAAGAGTAGTTAAGCTTTAGATAATGTTAGCAACTCAGTTAATTAAGGTATAAGCACGGCATGAGGGACGCGCAAGCCTGTATAATTGGTAGTCTATAAACGAGGATCCAAAACTAGAGAAAGGAAGGAGAAGAATAGCAGCGCCGCTCGATATTTTATGCGGTCCTCGAGTCACGTGACTCGCGTCTACCATAATCCACGTCTGCCAAGATCCACCGTTTTCCACCAGCGCCGTAACAC
>Ga0307507_10003693_pt1 | contig 28918 bp, 25 predicted proteins | sample 7_EM_MG_FD_207223 | JGI IMG/M metagenome (GOLD analysis project Ga0307507, IMG submission 207223) | Populus trichocarpa ectomycorrhiza microbial communities from riparian zone in the Pacific Northwest, United States - 7_EM | ecosystem: Host-associated > Plants > Roots > Unclassified | place... | reverse complement strand
GCCCATGCGGCACATGCTGAGGGTGAGGTCGGAGCCGAAGGTGGCGCGGCGCATCTCCAGGTAGTCGACCGGGTCGGGGATCCGGTGCTGGATCTGGTTGGCCAGCTCCCAGACCCAGCTCTCGGTCATCTTGTTGATCGCGTCCTTCAGGGTGCGCCGGTCGTCCAGGGGCATCTCGGCGGTGGTGAGGGCCCAGAGGTCGATGAGTCCGCGTTCCATGCCGTTGACCGGCACGAGGGCCGTGGCTCCCTCGATGGGCATGCAGTCCGACAGGCGTGCCGTGGTGACGCGGGCGGCGGCCAGGTCGCCGCGGATGCCGTAGACGAGGGGGTAGTAGTCGTCGCCGTACGTGCCCCAGGCGAGCCAGCGCGAGCTGAGGTCGAGGGCCGCCTCGGTGGCGTCCGGGTCGATGCCCGCCGAGCAGAGCGGGAGGTCGGCGGCGGCGAGTTTCTCCTCGTCCCAGACGCCCTCCTCCAGCATGCCCACCGCGTGCATCCAGTCGACGAGCCGATGGCGGGCGCCGTCCAGGTGCGGGCTGAGTTCGACCTGGAAGGGCATGTAGAAGTCGGGGATCCGAGAGGGTCCGACCTTCTGGAAGGGCACGTGCGTGTAGGCGCGCAGCCGTTCGGCGCCGGCCGCGGCGAGCAGGGCGCCGATGTCGGCGGCGGAGGTGCCGATGCCGGTCGGCCCGTTCAACGGCGAGTTGTCGAGGGCGCCTTCGTTCATGTAGCGGCTGGAGCGCAGGTGCCATTCGTGGCCGCCGGACTGCCAGTCCTGGAGGCCCTGGGTGTAGGCGGCGACGGCCCTGACCTCGTCCGGGGTGAGACCTTTCTCCAGGGCGACGGCGGGCACTTCGGTGAACGCGGTGTGCTCGAACTGGTGGAGCCGGGAGGTCAGGACGTCGTTGACGGTGTCGGCGGCCTCCTGAGTGGTGCAGCCGAAGAAGGTCTCCAGGACGAGCACGCCGTTGCTCAACTCGCCCTCGTCCTCGACCTCCCGCTGGTAGGAGAACAGGTCGTTGCGCAGGTGGACGCCGTCGGAGAAGGTCTCCATCAGCACCCGCAGCGGCCTCGACAGGGCGACGGCCGCGGGCACTTCGGCGGTCGCGTACTCCACCAGACCCGCCGACCAGGGCGCACCGCCCACCTTGCGGCGCATCTCGATGTACTCGACGGGGTTGGCGACCCGCCCCTCGTTGATGTTGGACAGCTCCCACAGGGACTCGTTGAGCAGGTGTTCGGTGGCTACCGCGAAGCGGCGGCGCCAGTCCACGGACATCGACGGCACGGTGCGCACCCACAGGTCGGCGAGCCCCGCCTCGACCGGATTCTCCGGCTCCGGTACGGGAGTTGCCAGGTCGAGCGGCATGAACAGCGGCAGCCGGTCCAGGTAGGCCTTGCCGCCGGCGCGGTCCTGGCTGCGCTTGAAGGTCTCCAGGAAGTGGTCGTCGAAGAAGAAGACCCACACGTACCAGTCGGTGATCAGCGACAGGGCGGGCCCGTCGCAGTCGGGGTGGGTGTAGGCGCAGAGCAGGCCGTAGTCGTGCGCGTCGAGGTCGGCCTGCTCCCAGATCCCGGAGCCCTCCAGCATGCCCATCTCGCGGGCCCACGTGGACGAGTGGGCGCGGGCCTCGTCCAGATGCGGGTTGAGGCGCGCGGGATACGGCATGTAGAAGTGCGGGAGTTCGAACGGCTGGGTCATGGCCGGGCCCTACCCGTCGCCCTCAACACCCATCCCGGGCAGGGGACATGATCACACCATCGCGTGAATCGACGGCGAACCCCTGAGTTTCCCCCGCATCTTGTGACGTTCGCGCTCCTGGGCTACGGCTGGGCGCGGCCCGGCGTGCGCACCGCGCGGCCCACCCGGGTGCGCAGGGCCACGAACTCCGGGAGTCCCCGCGTGCCGATCTGGTCGCGGGGGCAAGGGAGTTCGACGGGCAGATCCAGAGCCACCTTCGCTCCGGGCCCCGGTGTCAGGACGACGACGCGGTCGCCGACGTAAACGCTTTCGTCGATGTCGTGGGTGACGAAGACGATGGTCGTGCGGTCCGTGCGGTGCATCTCCAGGAGGAGGTCCTCCAGGTCCTCGCGGGTCTGGGCGTCGAGGGAGCCGAAGGGTTCGTCCATCAGCAGCAGGGAGGGGCGGCAGACCAGGGCGCGGGCGATGGCCACGCGTTGCTGCATTCCGCCGGAGAGCTGCCAGGGGTGGCGGCGGGCGGCGCCGGTCAGGCCGACGCGGTCCAGGATGCGTTCCGCCTCGGCGCGTCGCTCGGCTCGGCGCAGGCCCTGGCGGCGCAGGGGCAGGGCGACGTTGTCGCGGACGGTGAGCCAGGGCAGCAGTGAGCGGCCGTAGTCCTGGAAGACGACGGCCAGGCGGTCGGGTACGCCGGTGACCGGTGTGTCGTGGATCGTGATCGTACCCTCGCGCGCGGGCAGCAGACCGGCGACGGTGCGCAGCAGCGTGGACTTGCCGCAGCCCGACGGGCCCACCACGCACAGGAGTTGACCGTCGGGCACGGTGAGGGTGATGTCGCGCAGGACCGGTTGGTCGCCGTAGTGCTGGCTCAGGGAGTCGAGGCGGAGCATCGGGGTCGGTCACCTGGCCCAGGGTTCGGTGTAGAGGGCGTCCTCGCCCGCGGCGACCCGGACGTGCAGCAGGTGCGGGCCGTCCTCGTCGGGCAGGTGGAGGGTGCGGTCCAGGACTTCGGGGAGTACGGCGGGGTCGTCGACGTAGGTCGCCGGGCAGCCGAAGGACTCGGCGAGGGTGACGAAGTCGACGCCCTCGATGTCCGTCCCGGGTACCGGGGCGATGCCGATGCGGCGGCCCAGGGCGCGGACGGCGGCGTAGCCGCCGTTGTCGAGGACGACGTAGGTGACCGGCGCCCGGTGCCGGGCCGCCGTCCACAGGGCCTGCACCGAGTAGAGCGCGGAGCCGTCGCCGATCACGCAGACCACTCGGCGGCGGTCGGCGAGCGCGCGGCCGACGGCGAGCGGCAGGCCCCAGCCGAGCGCGCCGCTGCCCGTGGTGAGGAAGCCGCCGGGGCTGTCGACGGGCACGCGCGCGTGGAGCGCGTCCCGGTGGCTGGGTGCCTCCTCGACGAGGACGCGGTCCCTGGGCAGCCGGGCCCGGAGCTCGGCGAGGACCAGCTCCGCGGTAAGACCCGCGCCGGGTTCCGGCGGTGCGGGTGCAGGTCGGGGCGGGGGCGGTTCGCGGTCCGACCGGCCGAGCAGCGCGGCGAGTTGGGCGAGGGCGGGCTTGAGGGTGGTGACGATGCTGGTGCCGGTGGGCAGCCAGGCCGCCTGCGCCGGGTCGCAGTCCAGGTGGTGGAGTTCGGTACCCGGGTGGAGGAGTGGTCCGCCGTCGTCCACGTGGTAGGTGAAGACGGGCGCGCCGAGGGCCACGACCACGTCGTACGGCCGTAGCCGCGCCGCCAGTTGGCCCGCGACCGGTGGCAGGAAGCCCTGGAAGAGGGGGTGGGACTCGGGGAAGCCGGAGCGGCCGGAGAGGGGGCTGATCCAGACGGCCGCGCGGGTCCGTTCGGCGAGGGCGCGGACCTCGGGGAGGGCCTCCTCGTCGTCCACGCCGGGGCCGACGACCAGGGCGGGGCGGGCGCAGTCGTCCAGGCGGGCCGCGAGGGCGGACAGGGTGTGCGGGTCCGCGGTGAAGCCGGTGTGCACGGTGCGCGAGGCGACGGGCTGGGCCGACTGGTCCCAGTCGTCCTCGGGGACGGAGACGAACACCGGTCCGCGTGGGGGCGTCATCGCGATGCGGTGGGCCTCGGCGAGTACGGCGGGCACGTCGGCGGCGCGTTCCGGCTGGTGGGCGAACTTGACGTAGGGGCGCGGGAATTCGGCCGGCCGGTCGGCGCCGAGGAACGGGCGGAGCTGGAGCAGGGAGCGCGCCTGCTGGCCGGCCAGGATCACCAGCGGGACGCGGTCGCGGTAGGCGTTGAAGACGGCGCCCAGCGCGTGGCCCACACCGCCGGCCGAGTGCAGGCTGACGAAGGCGGCGTGGCGGGTGCCGAGCGCGTGGCCCGCGGCCATGGCGACGACCGTGGACTCCTGGAGGCCGAGCACATAGGTGAAGTCGTCGGGCCAGTCGCGGAACATGCGCAGTTCGGTGGAGCCCGGGTTGCCGAAGACCGTGGTCATCCCGGTGTCGCGGAGGAACTGGACGGCGGCGTCCAGGACCGTTCCCTTCATGTGGTCGACCTTCCGTTGCGGCTTCCCTTGCTGCTTCCCCTGCCGGTGAGCCGTTTCTCGACCGCCAGCAGACCGGTGTTGAGCAGATACCCCAGGGCGCCGAGCAGGACCAGTACCGCCCACACGGTCAGCAGGTCGGAGCGCGACTGGGCGTCGGTGAGCGCGAAGCCGATGCCGTTCGCGGTGCCCGGCAGCAGTTCCGAGAAGACCATGAGGATGAGGCAGAGCGAGAGGCTGAGCCGCAGGCCCGCGAAGATGCGGGGCAGGGCCGAGGGCAGCAGCAGGAACCACAGGCGTTCGGGCGCGGTCAGGCGCAGTACGGCGGCGACGTCGAGCCGGAGCGGGTCGGTGTCGCGGGCGCCCTCCGCGGTGTTGATCAGTACCGGCCAGACGGCGCTGAACACGATCGACGCGAGCTGCATCGGCGTACCGAAGTCGAAGACGACCACGAAGACCGGGACCAGGGCGGGCGGCGGGACGGCCCGCGCGAACTGCAGGACCGGGTTGCACAGGACGTAGGCCCGGCGCGAACGGCCGACCGCGACGCCGAGGGCGATCCCGGCGACGGCGGCGAGCGCGAAGCCGGCGGACATCCGGCCGAGGCTGGGCAGGATGGTGTCGACGGCGGCCGGGGTGAGGAACAGGTGCCCGACGGGGCCCGAGAACCACAGGTCGTAGGCGTGGTGGGCGATACGGGCGGGCGGCGGGAAGTAGACGCTGCCGTGCACACGGGCGGCCAACTGCCAGGCGGCGAGGGCGAGTACGAGGACCAGCCAACGGAGCAGGGCACCGCGGGCGAGGACCACTGCGCTTCGGGTCAGGTGTGCGGCTCGGCCCGCCGTGCCGCGGATCAGGGGCCTGCTACGGCCCGCGGGGCGTGTCACGGAGTTCGGCGCCTTGCTCATGTCGGCAACCCGCCCTCGGCCCGATCGCCACCGCTGCCTGCCGGGCGCCCGGTACCAGGACCGTCCCCCGACCCGGTGGCCTCCCCCGCCCTCTCCCGGCGTTCCGGTGTCCACGGAAACACCCGCCGTTCCCCCCACACCAGCACCCCGTTGATGACCAGCCCCAGCACTCCCGCCCACACCACCCCCGCCAGCACGTCCCGGGTGCCGTCCGTGGCCAGTTGGGCCTGGGCGATGAAGATGCCGAGGCCCTGGCCGAAGCCGGAGAGGAGTTCGGTGGCCACGGCGAGGACGAGGGCGATGGACGCCGAGATGCGGACGCCGGCGGCGATGAAAGGGGCCGTGCCCGGGAGTTCGACGCGCAGGAGTACCGAGAGGCGGCCGAAGCCGAAGGCGCGCAGGGTGTCCTTGGCGAGGGGGTCGGTCTCGCCCAGGCCGTAGACGGTGTTGAAGAGGATGGGCCAGACCGACGCATACGTGATGAGCGCGACCTCGGTCTCGGTGCCGGAGCCGAGGAGGAGGGAGACGAGGGGGATCAACGCGACGGACGGGAGCGGGCGCAGGAACTCGATCACGGCGCGTACGGCGTCGTCGACCACCGGCACGCTGCCGAGCAGCAGGCCCAGTGGAATCGCGATCGCGCAAGCCAGTCCGAGACCGAGCGCCCACGCGCGCAGGGTGACGCCGACGCCGTCCAGGAAGGCGCGGTCGCCCGCCAACTCGACTGCGCGAGAGAGGACTTCTGAGGCGGGCGGCAGGTAGCTGCGCCGCACGAGGCCGGCCCGGCCGACCGCCTCACAGATGCCGAAGGCCAGCAGTACGCCGAGGCCGCCGAGGCCGAGTTCCTGGCGCCGGTTCACTTCACGAGCAGCGTGGCCGGGTCGATCGCCTTCTTCAACAGCCCCTGTTTCTGCATGAGTTCGATGAGTCGGCGCAGTTGGGCGGGATCGGTGGCGACCGGATAGGCGGGCAGGTCGATGGTCTTGGCCTGGGCCGCGGTCACCTTGGTGTACTTGGGGAGTTCGGCGCGTACGGCGGAGGGGTCCTGGGCCGCGATCTTCGAGGCGGCCTCGATCGCACGCCGGAACGCCGCGGCGGCCTTGGCGTGCTTGTCGGCGAAGGCGCGGGTGGTGACGTAGCCGCTGATCGGCAGGGACTGGACGGGTGCGGACGCTCCGTCGATCAGCACGCGTGCCTTCAACTCGCCCTGGATCGCGCTGTCGAAGGGCTCGACCGCGTGTACGGCGTCGACCTGGCCCTTCTGTAGGGCGGGGCCCATCTGCGGGAAGGCGATCTGCCGGTAGACGGGGTGTCCGGCGCCCTGTCGGTCGAGGATCGCGTTCAGGGTGAGCGACTGGATGTTGTTGAGGATGTTGACGGCGACCGTCCTGCCCTTGAGGTCGGCGGCGCTCTTGATCGGCGAGTCCTTCGGGACCAGTACGTCCATCATGTGCGGTGCCGTGCGGACACCCTCGGCGAGGATGCGGAGGTCGAGGGTGCCTTTCTCGTCGGCCTGGAGGAAGGTGACGTAGTTCGCACTCGCGATCACGTCGACCTGCCCCTTGGACAGCGCGGGCAGGGCCTGGATGCTCTGCTGGACGGGCTGGATGGTGACGTCCAGCCCCTCCTTCCTGAACAGTCCGCGGTCCCGGGCGATATAGAGCGCGGCCGCGTCCGTCAACGGGAGCGCGGCCACGGTGACCTTCTGACTCCCGCCGCCGGAGGACCCGGAGCCCCCGCCTCCGCCGCAGGCGGCGAGCACCAGCGCCAGCACGGTCGCGCCCGCCGCCAACCTCCCTGTTCCCACTTGTAATTGACGTGAAGTCGTCATGCGAGCAAGGAATACCAGCGTTTTGGCATGATCACCACAGGGAAGCCGGACAAAACTTCACTGCTTGGAAAATTGCGAAACGAGTTGCCCGGCGGCCCACGCGAGCGCGTCGGGCAGCGCCTCCGTGGCCACCGGCAGCCACAGGGAGGCGGACGTGAGCCCGGCGTCGGCCAGCCGGCCCAGCTCGTCCCGCACGCTCTCGGCCGTCGCGTCGGCTCCGCCCAGCGGCCGGCCCGGCACCTTCACCGCGGGGGTGAACCCGGGCGGCACGAGGAACAGGCCCGCCGTCAGCTCCAGAGTCGCCGGGTCGCGGCCCGCCTCGTCGCCGAGCACGTCGAGCCGCGTCCGCACGCCGGTGAGCGCCTCGGCGTCGACCCCGGAGCCGTGCCACGCGTCGCCGAACCGCAGGGCCCGGCGCAGTGCCGCGTCGCTCCCCCCGCCGATCCACACCGGCGGACCGCCCTCCGTGCGTGGCAGCACTCCGAGGCGCGGCGAGCCCTCACCCCGCCACAACTGCCGTACGACAGCGAGCTGTTCGTCGGTCCGGCGGCCCCGGCCCGCGAAGGGGACGCCGACGGCCGCGTACTCCTCGGTGTCCCAGCCGGTGCCGACGCCCAGGGTGAAACGGCCTCCGGAGAGCCGGTCGAGGGTGGCGGTCTGGTGGGCCACGACGACCGGGTTGTACAACGGCAGCACCAGCACGCTGGTGACCAGCCCGATCCGCCGCGTGGCCCCGGCGATCGCGGCCAGCAGGACCAGCGGGTCCGGGGTCACACCTGTCACACCGGCCACCGCGTGACCGCTCGCGAAGACATGGTCGAACCCCAACTCCTCGGCCCTGACGGCGGTTTGGAGGACCGCGTCCAATTCCTTCTCCTGGTCCGGCCACAGCCGGTGCGGTGCTACCCCGATACGCATCTCGGTCGTACTCCCCTCGTGCGACAAGAACGTCAGTGGCCGAGCCAACTACACGACGGGCGCCGAAGACACCCCCCGCACCTGGATCAGCGCATGCGTGCCGCCCGTGCGCCAGCGTTGCCCCTCCGCCGCGACCAGCGTGGACTCGGTGGCGGCGTCGAGGCCGGTGATCACGTCGGATTTGAGGGTGCGCAGGGCCGCGACCGGGCCGGGGAAGTAGGCCGTGACCTCCGTGAACGGCGTGGTGGGCGCCCAGAGCCGATCGCCCACCAGGCGCCGGTAGTTGAGGTCGCCCTTCACGATGGTCAGGGTGGCCGCGGCGAACTCCGCACGAAGGTCGGCGGGCATGTCGGCGTAGGGCAGCGGGCCGCAGGAGAAGGGGTGGGCGCGCACGGTGAGGCGGCCGTCCGCCATGGCCGACCAGAGGCGGCGGCCGTACGTCGCCGCCGCACCCGGCGCCCGAGTCAGCTGGTGCAGGGCGTCGACGACGTCGGCGGTGGTGGCGTCGGAGACGTAGTACGGATGCGGCTTGATGTGCAGGACCGCGCGCTCGACGCGCCCCTGGTCGAGGAGGTGGGCGATCAGCAGCAGGTCGGGGATGAGTTCGCGGCCCGCGTTGTCGGCGACGAGGCAGAGCGTGCCGGTGCCGGAGAGGAGTGACCACAGTCGCTCGCTGTCGTCGGCGACCAGGGCCGGGACGGGTGCCTGTGCGGCCGACTCGGCTCCGGCTGCGGAGAGGCGGAAGCCGAGGTCCGCGCGGTTGCCCCACAGGGAGCCGTGCAGCAGGGCCTGGGCGCGTTCCTCGGGGGATTTGCCGTCCAGCGCGTCGAGTGCGGCCAGTTCCTGGTCGGTCTCGGGAGCGTCGAGTTCGGCGCGTTTGAAGGGGCGGAACGGGTCGATGCCCTGCCAGACGCCGGGGCCGAAGTAGCCGACGGCGTCCAGGAGTTGGCGGTAGAAGTAGCTCTCGGACCAGAGCCAGGGCACGTCGTACCAGGAGTGTCCGGCGTACTCGTCGGTGCCCCAGGCCGCCCACTGTGCGTGGTCGGGCGCGTCGGTGGGGAGGGGTTCGATCGTGCCCTCGGTGCAGTTCTTCAGCAGCGCGTCGAGGGCACGGTGCCGGTCAGGGCCGTACGGGAAGGCGTCGCGTACCTGGTCGATGATCGCGGGGTGCCGTTCGGCCAGCACGCTGCGGGGGAACGAGCCGGGCTCGTTGCCGAGGATCACGGGCGCGGCGGGGGTGTCGGGCATGCGCCTCACCGTACCGGGCGGGTCAGTCGGCCCCGATCTCCCGCTCCAGTCGCGCGGCGAGGCTGAGATAGCGGGCGCGGCGGGGGACGGGAACCACACCCCGGATCACCAGGTGCCACATCTCGGCCGTTCTGCGGGGCTGCAGCGCCACTGGTTCGAGGGTGCGGCCCAGGACGCGGATGCCGACGAAGAGGCCGATGAGGGTGCGGGCGACGGCGTCCACGTCGATGTCGGGGTGCGCGTCGGCTTCCGCGACCGCGCCGGTGAGTTTGCGGGCGGCGATGTCCAGCCACTCCGTGAAGGGGTGCGGCATCGAGGGGCGTAGCTCGATCTCCCCGGCGGCGAGGCGGAGTCCGGCCCGCGGGATGGGGCCCTCGACGGCCAGGCGGGTCATGCCGAAGGTGACACGTATCAGTGTCTCCAATGAGGAGTAGCCCCGGCTGTCCATGTCCTTCGAGATCTGGCGCGAGGCCCTGGCCTGCATCTCCAGGATGGTGTGGGCCAGGTCTTCCTTGGCCGCGAAGTGGAAGTACAGGGCGCCCTTGGTGACTTGGGCGTGGTCGACGATGTCGCTGAGGCTGGTGGACTCATAGCCCTGCCGGTCGAACAGCTCGGCGGCGGCTGTGATGATCGTTGTGCGGGTCTGTTCGGCCCGTAGCTGCCTCACCATCGACTGAAACACTCCCGTGAAGGAAAAAACAACGGCCCGTGCCGTTTTTTCTTACCCCCTGTACACAGTAGCTCACCGTCCGACGGCGTCGACCTTGCACCCGAAGACCCCCAACTCCCCTCACGTTCCCATCACTTGCGTCTCTGTGTCACCCCTGACCCGACTCTTGACCACTTTCGGTAGCTACAGCACGTGTCAGCGACCGTTCTCGGCCAAACGAACGACCGGCCGCCCCGACGAGACGCCCATGGGGGCGCATCTCTACGTACGGGTCGGCCGGTCTGTTTCTGTGCGTTCCTTGTGCTGTCAGAAGGTGAGCTTCCAGTTGTTGAGGGTTCCGGTGTCCTGCGCGGCCGTGTCCTGGACGCGCAGTTTCCAGGTGCCGTTCGCGGTCTCGGCGGAGGCGTCCACCGTGTAGGTGGTCCGCACGTCGTCGGTGGAGTCCGAGGTGCTCGCGGACTTCAGGCGGTACGTCGAGCCGTCCGGCGCGACCAGGTCGAGGACGAGGTCGCCGCGGAAGGTGTGGGTGATGTCGACGCCGACCTGGAGGGCGGCGGGCGCGTTGCCGCTGCGGCCGGTGACGGCGATCGAGGACTCGACGGCCGAGCCCGCGTCGGGGACGGCCACGGCGGTGGCGCTGGAGAAGGTCGCGCCCGTCGTCGTACCACCGCTGCCGGTGCTCACGGCCTGGACGGTCTTGGCCGCGTCGGCGAGACCGGCTCCGCAGCCGCCGGAGCAACTGCCGGGCAGGGCACGGGCGTTGGCCTTCACGGCCGACTCGATCTGGGCCGGGGTGAGCGAGGAGTTCGCGGACTTCATGAGGGCGACCAGGCCCGCGATGTGCGGGGTGGCCATGCTGGTGCCCTGGTAGTAGGCGTACGACTCGGTGGACGGCGTCTTGGTGCCGGAGTTCAGCGTGGAGTAGATGCCGTTGGCGGTGCCGGTGCTGGTCTGGCCGCCGGGGGCCGAAATGTCCACCAGGGAGCCGTAGTTGGAGTAGGACGCCTTGGCGCCGGCGCGGTTGGTGGCGGCAACCGAGATGACGTTGTTGCAGTTGCCCGGGGAGTGGTTCGCGACGTTGTCGTTGTCGTTGCCCGCGGCGACGACGACCGTGGTGCCGCGGTTCACGGCGGCGGTGATCGCGCTCTGGGTGGCCGAGGTGCAGGCGCCGTCGCCGCCCAGGCTCATGTTGATGACCTTGGCGATGTTGCCGTTGGCGGGGACGCCGGAGACGGTGCCGCCGGACGCCCAGGTGATGGCGTCGATGATGTCGGAGTCGTAGCCGCCGCACTTGCCGAGGACACGGAGCGGGGAGATCTTCGCGCCGTAGGCGATGCCCGCGATGCCCTTGCTGTTGTTGGTGGCGGCGGCGATCGTGCCGGCCACATGGGTGCCGTGCCAGGAGGAGTTGCTCGCCCCGATGCCCGTGCCGCACTCGTTCGCCGCGTAGTAGTCGCCGGGGTCGGCCGGGTTGCTGTCGCGGCCGTCGCCGTCGACCGAGACGGCGGTGTCGGTGATGAAGTCGTAGCCGGCGACGATGTTCGCGGCGAGATCGGAGTGGGTGACGTAGCCGGTGTCGATGACGGCGACGGTGACCCCGCTGCCGGTCGAAGTCGGCCACGCGGCGGGCACGTTCATGCCGGCCGTGGACTCGAAGAGGTCCCACTGCTTGGCGTACTCGGTGTCGTTCGGGTCGGCCTGCGGGGTGTTCAGCCGGTCCGGTACGACATAGGAGACCTGCGGGTCGGCCCTGAACTCGGCGATGACGTCGGCGACTTCGGTGGTGCTACGCGCGTCACCCAGACCGACGAGGGCGGCGCCGGTGCCGAGGCGGCGCTGGAAGTCGACGTTCTCGCCGGTCTCCTTGCCCTTGGCGGTGGCGTCGGCCTCGGCGGCGCGGTTCGAACTCGCCTCCGCCGCACCGGACTTGTAGCCGACGATGAGGCGTTCGGCGAGGGCGCCGGGGGCGGCCTCGGTCTGGCCGGACAGGGCCGGCGCGCTGACCTGGGTGGGGGGTTCCTGGGCGACGGCGGCCGAGGTGGCGACCGTGGCGAGGAGGGCCGCGGAGACCGCGGCGACGGATATCAGGGTCCGTCCGGTGGGGAATGCCGTGGGAGTGCGCAAGGGCTTGCCTTTCGTGGCCGTACTCCAAGCAGCGCGGAGCGGCGGTCGATTCGCTTCGTCGTCGAAGCGGCGGGGGGTCGAGCCAGAGAGCGCCGGGCGCGGGCAGCCGCCTCGTCAGGGGTTGCCTGTGGGTCAGCTGTGGCCAAACGATAGGCAAAGAGAAGGTCATATGGATATGGGGGAAACCCTCGATCGGGCCGGAAACCGCCCTCGACATCGACCGGTTGACCGATGTGCCCCGGTTCACGGCAGTGGGAGCGCGCTGAACGCGTGGGACCCGATGGCCGTATGACACGGACAGACCGTTCCCGCCCCGGCCGAGGAGACGTTCCGGATGTCCCGGATGACCGCACATCGCACTGCCATGGCGGCCGCCGCCATGGCGCCGCTGCTGCTCACCGTCTGGGCGGCGGGTCCGGCGCAGGCACACGGGGCGCCGACGTATCCGGTCAGCCGGGTGTACGCCTGCTCGCCGCAGGGCGGCAGTCAGGCCCAGTCGGCCGCGTGCAAGGCCGCCGTCGCCGCGAACGGGGGGCCCTTCACCTTCTGGGACAACATCCGGGTCCCCGACGTGAACGGGCGGGACCGGCAACTGATCCCCGACGGGAAGCTGTGCAGCGGTGGCCTGTCCGACTACAAGGGGCTGAACCTCGCGCGCACCGACTGGCCGTCGACGCGGCTGACTCCGGGGGCGAAGCTGACGATGACGTACGCGTCGACGATCGCGCACACCGGCACGTTCAAGTTGTATCTGACGAAGGCCGGTTACGACGCGTCGAAGCCGCTCACCTGGTCCCAGCTGCCGACGACGCCGTTCGCCGAGGTGAAGGACCCGCCGCTGACCGGCGGCGCGTACCGCATCAAGGCGACGCTGCCGACGGGCCGGACCGGGCGCCAACTGATCTACACCATCTGGCAGAACAGCAGCACCGAGGACACGTACTACTCGTGCTCGGACGTGGTGTTCCCCGGGGGCGGCGCCGCTTCGCCGACGCCCACGACAGGGACGGCCGGCTCGAAGGGAAAGACGGCGAGCCCGTCGTCGTCCGCGACCAAGTCACCTGCTGCCGCGCGCAGTTCGGCAAAGGCCCCGGCATCGGCTACGGCGCAGAAGGCGTCCCCGGCCGAGGAGAGCACCGCCCCGGGCAGCAGCCCGGTCGCGTCCGACACCGACGCCGCGTCCAGTGGCCCTTCGGCGCCCATGGTGGCGGGCGGCGCCGCCGCGGTGCTCGTGCTCACCGGGGGCGCCGCCCTGGCCCTGCGACTGCGTCGACGCTGAACTCCAACTCGACGCGTACAGGGCCTACTTACTCCTTTTGCTCCTTGGCCGGTACTCCTTAGTTGGTGTAGACCGCCGCGCCGTTGTCCGTCACCGGGGCGTACTTCGCGGTGAAGTAGCCCGCGCTGAAGCACAGGGACGAGCCGGAGGTCTTGGTGAAGGCCTGGCTGGTGAAGTTGATGCTGGTGTCGGTGTTGCTGGACGTGCCGGTCAGGCTGGGCGCCTGGTAGACGCAGGTGATGCTGCCCAGCAGGGTGGTCAGCTTGACCGTGGTCTGGATGGTGGAGCCCGCGGCCGGGGTGACGGTCAGGGTGCCGTCCGAGACGGCCGCGGTGGTGTACGGCAGGTTGTCGACCGTGATGCTGGTGACACCGGTGACGCCGAGGACGTTGCTCGTGCAGCTGCTGCTGTCGAAGCTCTGCCCGGAGACGGACTCGGTGGCGGTGCCCGGCGCGGTCGGGTTGTCGGTGACGGTCGCCGTGAACTGCGACGTCGTGCACTTGATGCCGCTGGTGCCGGTCGCGCTGGAGTACAGGGTGGCGCTGGTACCGGAGGCCAGGGGCGCGGTCAGCACATCGCCGACGGCGACGGCCGTGCCGCCGAGGCTGCCGGTGGTGAGCACGGTGTCGGCCGCCGACGCCGGGGCGATGAAGGGGAGGGTGAGAGCAGCGACGGAGCCGACGAGGGTAAGAGCGGTGCGAGTGCGCATGCGGGTGTACCTCTTCTTTCGAAGTGGAGGGTCGAACCGGGGGGTTCTTGGGGGTTGGGGGGCGCGAGTTCGCCGTTGCCGGCCCGTGACGCCTTCTCCGTACGTGACGGGCCGGCAACGGCAGCCGGCCGGTGACCGGCCGGAGACCCACGGGGGTTGGGGGTCTCCGGCCGGGCCGGGCGGTGGGGCGGACGGCACGACCAGGGGGAAGCGGCCGTGCCGGGCCGCGAGGTTTCGGACTCTGGGGGGCGTCAAGTGCCCCTGCGGAAAGGGAAGTCCGGGAACGCGGCTCGTGCCGCGTGCCGGATCCGGCGCCACGGATCCGGCAAACAAGGGAGAGTTGTAGACCTGAGTGTCAGTCAACGTCAAGGCATGCAGGGCAAGTTGATGTACAACTCGGGGCTTTGCGGGAAGTGCGGGAAGGCCTTGCCTCACAGGTGGCGCATGACCAACACTCTTTTTTCACAACTCCCTTGACCCTCCAATGTAACCCCCGGTAACTTCCTCGACGGCTACTGCTGCGTAACCTGAAAGCCCTTGCACCCGCCGGGAGTTGTCGGGAGGGATGCGCCGCACTCGCTGTCCGCGCCAGGACAACGCGCCACTTCGAATACCGACTCGCGTTGAACCAGAGCAGCACATGGGAGCAGACATGGCTTCACCCTCGGACGCCAACTCGTCCAACGGAAACACCCCTGAGCAGCCGGAAAGCGGTTCCGTACCTGAGACCGCCGAGGTTCCCGAAAGACGCGGTCAGGTCCGGCTGCGCCGTGCCGCGATCATGGCGGTGCCGGCCACGCTGGCCGCCGCGGCCCTCGCGGTGCTCACCGCCCAGGGCGCCCTGGGGGTGCAGTTCTCCATCTCGGGCATGCCGTTCACGGTCACCGCCAAGTCGCTCGACGGCACCGGCTTCGAGCAGTTCGGCGACCTCGACAACATGATCAAGGACAGCCCGAACGAGGGTGACACGGGCGGGCAGGTGCTGATCATGACCTCCGCCATCAAGACCGCCACGCTGGACAGCCTCTGCCAGAGCGTCGACCTCGGCGGCATCAACCTGCTCATCAAGGCGGGCAGCGGCTCGACGAAGGTGACGGCGACCGACCTGACCACGGACTCGACCGAGCTGTCGGGTGACGCGGCCTTCACCAACATGGAGATCGGCAACGACGCCAGCACGCTCAACAAGGCGGGTGTGCAGGGCAAGAGGGGCGTCTTCAGCCAGCAGTCCGACACCGTGCACATCGTCAACCTCCGCCAGACCAACTACGCCACCACGGCGGGTGTGTTCAAGCTGCCGGGCCTCAAGCTCAGCTTCAGCGACTCGGGTTGCTGATGTCGGAGAACCTGCCACAGCAGGGGAAAGGGCCCGCCTTCCGGCGCTGGCGGGCCCGCCGTCCGTTCTGGGGCGGGCTGTTGCTCGCCCTGGGCGGGGCGGAGATCCTGCTCACGGAGAAGGTGTCGCTGAAGGTCGCGATGCACATCGGGATGCAGGGCATGACCGGCTACCTGCTCCCCGTGATGATGCTCCTGTGCGGACTGCTGATCCTCTTCAGCCCGGGCCAGCGGCTCTTCTACTCGATCGTCGGGATCCTCTGCTCCCTGGGCAGCTGGCTCACCTCGAACCTCGGCGGCTTCTTCATCGGGCTGCTGCTGGGCATCGTGGGCAGCTGCATGACGTTCGGCTGGCTGCCGGACCAGGAGCCGAGGTCGGAACGCAAGCGTCGTAAGCGCGAGGCGAAGACGGCCACGAAGACAGAACTCCAGCAGCAGGCCTGACCCGTCACCTCGGCCCCGGCAACAGCCGGGGCTCGACGCGTTCCTCGACCGCCGAGTCTCCGTCGCGCGTGACGACGTAGGCCCCCTTGCCGGGCAACTCACTGACGACCTCGACCAGTTGAGTACCGCGATAGACGAGACCGACCCCGTCGTCCGTGCAGTGGGTGACGGGGAGGGTCCCGTCCGCGACCATCCGGTGGACCAGCGGACGCCGGCCCGGATCACTGTCGTAGTGCACCCCGTTGCCGTACGGCAGACAGCCCAACGCGCCGGTGACCGGGCGGAGTTCGGGTCCGAAGGAGTCGGTGGGGCCACCCTGGAACCAGCACAGGGACCCCGCGCTGACGCCGCTGAGTACGACGCCGGACTCCCAGGCCCGGCGCATGATGCGGTCGAGGCCGTGGACGCGCCACACGGCGAGCAGGTTGGCCACCGAGCCGCCCATCACCCAGACGACGTCCTGGTCGAGGACGGCGCCCTCGACGTCCTCCAGGTTGGGCATGGGGAAGAGGTGCAGCGGCGTCAGGTCGAAGCCCGCGACCCGCGCCGCCTCCGTCATACGGAACGTGAAGTGTTCGGCGTCCCCGACCGCCGTGCCGACGTACATGACGCGCGGGCGGCGGCCGTGGGCGCCCGAGAGGTCGACCGCGTGATGCACCAGGGCGTCGAAGAGCACCCTGGTCCGGCCGCCCACGCGGTGGCCGCCGGACGTGGCGACGATGGTGGGTTCACGGGCGATCATGACCGTGACCCCAACCAGTTCCGGCGACCGCCGCCGACACGGATCAGTGGGCGGTCGTCGGCGACTCCGTCGCGGTGGTCGTCGGGGAGTCGGCGACGGTGTGCACGGTCGTCGGCTCCGCAGGGAGCGGCTCCGTCGCGTTGCTCTCCTCCTTCATCGCCTTCGCCTCGCTCTTGAGGATGCGCATGGACTTGCCCAGCCCGCGCGCGGCGTCCGGAAGCTTCTTCGAGCCGAACAGCAGGATGACCATGATCGCCACGACCAGCAGGTGCCATGGTTCCAGTCCGTTGCGGAGCATGATCTCGCCCTTTCGTCCCTGACAACAGTTGCTATGTTGCGCAACTGTACAACCTACGGGTGGCCCGCAGACCCCTCAGGGCCAGGGCATACAGACCGAGCACGGCGGCCAGCAACAGGTAGTAGGGAAGCGCCAACCCCGTCATGCCGAGCGCCGCGCCCAGCGGGCTCGGCGGCAGCAGCACTCCCACGGCGGCGAGCACGGCCGCGGCCCGGCCGACCGGGCCCGGTGTACCGCCGCCGGTCCGCAGGAGCAGCATCACCAGGGCCTGGGTGAGAAGGTTCTCGGTGAACCAGGCCGAGTGGAACAGCACCTCGTCGTCCACGGCGTCGGGACCGCGCAGCGCGAGCGCGAGCACGGCGAAGGTGGCGAGGTCGGCGACCGCGTTGAGCACACCGAACCCGGTGATGAACCTGAGGAAGGCCCGCGGTCGCAGCACGGTCGGGCGGCGCAGCGCGTCGGCACCGGGCCGGTCGTGGGCGAAGGCCAGTTGAGCCGCATCGAAGCAGAGGTTCTGGGCGAGCACCTGGGCCGGGAGCATCGGCAGGAAGGGCAGCAGCAGACCGGCGGCGAGCATCGCGATGACGTTGCCGAGGTTCGAGGAGAACGTGATCCGCAGATACGAGGCGATGTTCGCGCTGCTGTGCCGCCCGGCCGTGACGGCGTACCGGATCGCGGCGAGATCCTTCCCGGCGAGCACGACGTCGGCGGCCTCCCGGGCCACGTCGACGGCGGCCCGCGGCGCGATCCCGACGTCGGCGGCGTGCAGTGCGGGTACGTCGTTGAGGCCGTCCCCGAGGAAGCCGACGGTGTGTCCGGCCGCGCGCAGGGCGGCGACAGCGTCGGCCTTGTCCTGGGGCGTGCAGCGCGCGGCGACCCGCACCTCCCCCGGCTCCAGCCCCAGCTCCCGGCACACCCGCGCCGCCGTCGCCGGATGGTCGCCCGTGAGGATCCGCACGCCGACACCCAGGTCGGCAAGGGCCCGCAGGGCTTCCCGGGCATCCGGGTTCAGGGCGTCGTGGAAGGTCACCAACCCCCGGAAGGTCAGGCCGCGTTCGTCGGCGGGGGTGTACTCACGCGCGCGTGCGGGGCGTTCGGCGGTGGCGACCGCCAGGAGGCGCAGGCCGGTCTCCGCCTCCCGCTCGGCCAGGGCCGGCAGGCGGTCGCGGTCGCCCTGGTCTAGCGCACACCGCTCCAGTACGTCCTCCACCGCGCCCTTGACGATCAGGATGTGCGTGCCGAGGGTCTCGCCGCGCACGACCGCCGTCGCGAGCCGCCGTACCGGATCGAAGGGCACGGCCCCGACCCCGTCGTACTCCTCCCCCACCGGCCCCGCTGCGTCCAGCAGTGCCTCGTCGAGGGCGTCGGGCACGGGTGCCTCGGCGAGTTGGAGGGTCCACCAGGCGGCTGTGGCGGCCAGGTTCAGGACGTCCGGATCGTCAACGCCGTCGGGGCCGAGGGCGCGTTCCACGACCGGCCGGTCCTGGGTGAGCGTGCCGGTCTTGTCGAGGCAGAGGACGTCCACGGCGCCCAGGTCGTGCAGCGCGGGGAGCCGTCTGACGACGACGCCGTGCGTACGGGCGAGCCGTGCGGCCCCGCGCGCGAGGCAGGTCGTCACGATCACCGGGAGCATCTCGGGCGTCAGCCCGACGGCCACCGCCACGGCGAACGGCAGCGTCTCCAGGCCCCGGCCGCGCAGCGCCGCGTTGGCCATGAGGACCAGCGGGGGCGTCAGCAGCATGAACCGGATCAGCACCCAGGAGATGCCGTGCACGGAGCGGTCGAACGCGCTCGCCTCCCGCCGCACCGGCCCGCCGTGCGCGGCGGCGAACCGGGTCCGTGCGCCTGTCTCCAGCACGACCGCCGTGGCGCTGCCGGAGACGACGCCGCTGCCCTGGAAACACAGGTGCGGCTGCGCGAAGGGGCCCTCGTCCCCGACACCGGGCGGTTCTACGGCGGCCTTGGCGACCGGCGCGGACTCGCCGGTGAGCGCGGCCTGGTGCACGGTCAGCCCGCTCGCGCGCAGGAGTCGTACGTCCGCGGGGACGAGGTCGCCGGGCCCGAGCCGCACCACATCGCCCGGCACCAGCTCGGCGACCGGTATCTCCCGGGCCCGCACCGGCGCCTCCGCGTCCGCGCGCCGCAGCACGCACGCTGTCGAGCCGACGAGCTCGCGCAGGTCGTGCAGGGAGCGATCGGCCCGGTGCTCCCCGCTCGTGCGCAGCACGCAGCTCACCGCGACCAGGGCGAGGATCACCGCGGCGGTGCCCCAGGAGGCGACGAGCGCCGAGACCAGGCCGAGGCAGAGCAGTACGGCGGTGAAGGGGTCGCGCAGACTGCGCAGGAACAGGCGGTGCCAGGAGGTCGTACGGCGCTCGGGAACCGTGTTCTCGCCGGTCTCCGCGAGCCGGGCAACGGCCTCCGGGTCGGTCAGTCCGCGCGGGCCCGTGTCGAGGCGCCGTAGCACCTGCAACGCGGTGTGCCGGTGCGCGGCGGCTTCAGAGGCCACGGAGGCGGGGAGCGGGCACGGCGTCGGCGTGGGTCGCGCGGTCGGTGCGGCGGGCGACCGCGAGCCGGACCACGTCGACCACGTCGGGGTCGTCGACGAAGTACACCTGCCGGCGGCCCTCGCGGCGGGACCGGACGAGGCCCGCGAGCTTGAGTTTGGTGAGGTGCTGGCTGACCGCGGGCAGCGCGCCGCCGACCCGCTCCGCGAGCCCGGTGACATCGCTCTCGCCCTGGGCCAGCGCCCACACGATGTGCAGCCGCGCGGGCGAGGCCAGCAGTCCGAAGGCCGCGGCGGCGTCCGCGAGCACGTCGGCGGACGGATCGTCGAAGCCGCTGCCGGCTGTCTGCACCGTCGTCGCCTCCCGTCCCGGGCCGTTCCTTTCGTACGAACCGCACCAGTCTAGGCGGCCGGAACTTCTCCCCGGTCCGGGGAGTTTCCACGGTGCTGCAGCCACGGATTCGTATACGCACGACTACTACGCATGGAGTTCGCATGGCCCTGTGGGACCGCTTCAAGGAGTCCGCGTCCACGATGCAGACCCAGCTCGTGGCGAAGAAGAACGACCTGAAGAGCGGGGCGTTCCGCGACGCGAGCATGGCGATGTGCGCCCTCGTGGCCGCCGCCGACGGCACCGTCGACCCGTCGGAGCGGCAGCGCGTCGCCCAGCTCATCGCGAGCAACGAGGTGCTGCAGAACTTCGACGCGATGGACCTCCAGCGCCGTTTCGACGAGAACCTGAACAAGCTGACCGCCGACTTCGCCTTCGGCAAGGTCAGCGTGTTGCAGGAGATCGCCAAGGCGAAGAAGAAGCCCGCCGAGGCGCGTGCGGTGATCCAGATCGGCATCGTGATCGGCGGCGCGGACGGCGACTTCGACAAGACCGAGCAGGCCGTGGTCCGCGAGGCCTGCTTCACGCTCGACCTGCCGCCGCACGAGTTCGACCTCTGAAATCTCGTATCACTCCTCAACTCCCTTCTGATTCTGGGAGGTTGGTGTCGACGTGGGTCGACACCAACACAGGAGCCGCACCGTGCCCGAGCACAGCCGCATCGACACCGAGACCGCGCACTCCGCGCGGATCTACGACTACATCCTGGGCGGCACGGACTACTACCCGGCGGACCAGGAGGCCGGCGACGCGATGATCCGGGAGTGGCCGGCCATGCCCGTGCACATGCGGGCCAACCGTGACTTCATGAACCGCGCGGTGCGGTATCTGGCCGGAGAGGCGGGGATACGACAGTTCCTCGACGTCGGTACGGGCATCCCGACCTCGCCCAACATCCACGAGATCGCGCAGGCGGCGGCACCGGACTCGCGGGTCGTGTACGTCGACAACGACCCGCTCGTCCTCGCCCTCTCCCAGGGCCTGTTGGACAGCACGCCCCAGGGCCGGACGGCGTACGTCGAGGCGGACATGCTGGATCCGGCGGCGATCCTGCGCACCCCGGAGTTCCGCGGGACGCTCGACCTCGGTGCGCCGGTCGCACTGACCGTGATCGCGATCGTGCACTTCGTGCTGGACGCGGACGACGCCGTCGGCATCGTGCGCCGGCTCCTCGAACCCCTGCCCTCCGGCAGCTACTTGGCGATGTCGATCGGTACGGCGGAGTTCGCGCCGGACGAGGTGGGCCGGGTCGCCCGTGAGTACGCGGCGCGTGGGATGCCGATGCGACTGCGTACGTATCCGGAGGCCGAGGAGTTCTTCGAGGGGCTCGAACTCGTCGGGCCGGGTATCGTCCAGGTCCACAAGTGGCGTCCGGACGGGACGGACACCGAACCGATCAGGGACGAGGACATCGCGATGTACGGGGCGGTGGCCCGCAAGCCGTAACCACCCGTCCGTCCACCCGTAACCTCCTCGTCCACTTCCTCAACTTCCGTACGACGTCGAGATGATCACAATGCGGCAGCAACAACTCACTCCATGTCGCTGCTCACTTGACTACCAGCGGTCACACACGATTGGCTCCGAGCCAGCGGGAGTCTCCCGGTCGGCGCACCGCATACGGCACCGGGCGCACTCTCCCCGTCCTCCAGCTCGGCCGCACAGCGAGGTGCCGCACTCCCCATGAACACTCCCCCCTCACCTCACGCCCCCTTCCGTCTCATACGCGGCACCGCGCCGACCGTCGCCGTCGCGGTCTGTCTGCTGCTCTCCGGCTGCTCCGGAACCGGTGGCGGCAAGTCCGGCACGGACGCGGCCGGTGCCGCGGGCGGCGCGCGGCTCAAGATCGCGCTGGTCACCCACGCGAGCAAGGGCGACGCCTTCTGGCTGTTGGTGCAGAAGGGTGCCGAGGCCGCCGCGGACAAGGACAACGTCGACCTGACGTACGCGAGCGACCCCGACGCCACCGGTCAGGCCGAGCTCGTGCGGGACTCGATCCGGGACGGGGTCGACGGCATCGCGGTGACGCTCGCCAAACCGGACGCGATGAAGGCGCCGATCGCCCAGGCCAAGGCCTCGGACATCCCCGTGGTCGGCCTCAACTCCGGTATCGACTCCTGGCAGTCGGAGGGCGTCCTGGAGTTCTTCGGGCAGGACGAGAGCGTCGCGGGCCGCGCCGTCGGCCAGAAACTGGACGACCTCAAGGCAAAGCACGCCCTGTGCGTGATCCACGAGCGGGGCAATGTCGCCCTGGAGGCGCGCTGCGCGGGCGTGAAGAAGACGTTCACCGGCGCGACCGACATGCTCTATGTGGACGGCACCGACATGGACGCCGTGTCCGCGGGGGTCACGGACCGGCTGAAGCAGGACCCCAGCATCGACGAAGTGGTCATGCTGGGCGCCCAGTTCGCGCTGGCCGCGGTCAAGTCCGTGAAGGCGGCGGGCAGCAAGGCCAAGGTCGCGACCTTCGACCTCAACCAGGACCTGGTCAAGGCCGTGCAGAGCGGCGACATACAGTTCGCTGTCGATCAACAGCCGTATCTGCAGGGCTATCTGGCCGTGGACTCGTTGTGGCTGTACAAGACCAACGGCAACATCAGTGGCGGCGGGGCGGCTCCCGTGCTCACCGGCCCGGCGTTCGTGACGAAGACGAACGTCGGCGCGGTCGCGAAGTTCGCGGCCAACGGAACGCGCTGACCGGACACTTCGTACGAGGATGTAGCGAGGACGACCACGATGTCTCCACGGACAGGTGCCCGGCGCCGCGTCGGTTCCATACGTCTTTCCCTGATCCTGCTCGCCCTGGTCCCCAGCGTCACGCTGGCCGCCATGTGGGGTGTGACGACGACCCAGATGTTCACGGAGGGCCTGCGGCTGCGCTCGCAGACGGAGTTGAGCAGGTCGACCGGCGCCATGGGCACCGAGGCCGCGCTCGCGCTCCAGAAGGAGCGCAGTCTCTCGGCGGCGTGGATGGCGAATCCGCACGGCTCCCAGGCCGCGTTGGAGAACCAGCGCGCGGCGACGGACAAGGCGGTGGCCCAACTCGTGCGCCAGTCCGGCGCGATCAAGAAGGCGCCGTCCCGTATCAGGGACCGGATGTACTCGGTCGTCGCGTCGGTGGACAGCCTGGAGTACTACCGCAGCCAGGTGGACAAGCCCACCGACATCACGGCCCAGCAGGTGCTGGACCAGTACACCTCGATCATCGACGACCAGATCCAGGCCTTCCAGGAGCTGTCCCAGGTCGACGACGGCGACCTCACCTCGCAGGCGGAGCCGCTCGTCGCGCTGGAGCACGGCGCGGAGTTGGTCTCCCAGGAGGACGCGCAGCTGACGCTGGCCTGGCACTCCGGGCGGCTCGACAACGCGTCGTGGGAGCAGTTCGCCGAGCTGGTGCACGCGCGGCGCTGGCTGGTCCAGGACCAGATCACCACCGGGTTCCAGGGTGCCGCCAAGACACGGATCGAGCACATTCTGCAGAGCGTCGAGTGGAGCACCCTGGAGTCCACGGAGGACGCGGTGCTCACGGCCGGTACGGCGGGCAAGGCGGACGTGGACAACGGCTCGGCCGGCCGGATCGCCCTGCCCGACGGGCAGAAGCAGTGGAACGCGGCACTGACCGAAGTCGGCGACGAGTACACGGCGTTGATCAGGCAGCAGACGGCCGGACTTCTCGACCGCAGCTCCGACAAGGCACACAGCCTGCTCGTCACGGCCGCCTCGCTGAGCGCGGGCGGACTCGCCGCCCTGCTGCTGTGCGTCGGCATGTCCTGGCGGATCACCCGCTCCTTGTCCCGGCGCCTGCGCGGCCTGAAGATGGCCACCCTGGGCCTGGCCGAGGACCGACTGCCCGACGTGGTCGCCCGGTTGAACCGCGGCGAGAAGATCGACGTCGAGTCGGCGACCCCGCCACTGGACTACGGCGACGACGAACTCGGCCAGGTGGCACAGGCGTTCAACACCGCGCAGCGCACGGCCGTACACACCGCGGTCGAACTCGCCGACACCCGGCGCGGGTTCCAGAAGGTCATCCTCGGCATCGCCCGGCAGAGCCAGAACCTGGTCAACCTCCAGCTCACCAAGCTCGACCAGCTGGAGCGCCGGCACGACGACCCCGAGGTCCTGCGCGGTCTGTACGAACTGGACTCCACGGCAAGCCAGTTGCGCCGCTACGAGGAGAACCTCGTCGTCATCAGCGGTGAGCAGCCGCGCCGCAGCTGGACCGAGCCGGTCGCGCTGATCGACATCCTGCGCAGTGCCGTGGGCGAGGTCGCCGAGTATCAGCGGGTGGAGGTGCACACCGAGGAGGAGGTGTGCCTGGCGCCGCCCGCGGTCGCGGACGTGATCCACCTGCTGGCCGAGCTGATCGACAACGCGACCGTGTACTCCCCCTCGCCGAGCCCGGTCGGGGTACGGGCCGGGATGGTCGCCAAGGGGCTCGCCGTCGAGGTCGAGGACCGCGGGCTCGGCATGTCGGACGAGGACTACGCCTCGCTCAACGAACAGCTGGCGGTGGCCCCGCAGTTCGACGTGGTCGCCCTCGCCGACGACCTCCGGCTCGGCATGTTCGTGATCGCCCGGCTCGCCACCCGGCACGGCATCGCGGTGACGCTGCGCTCCTCGCCGTACGGCGGCACGACCGCGATCGTGCTGATCCCGCACGAGATCGTCGTACCCGAGCCGACCGACGAGTCCGCGCCGGGTGCCTCACCGGCCGTAGACGCCTCGGATGCCGACGATGTCGCGGGCGGCACCGGGGCCCTCGCGCCGAAGAAGGCCGCGGCCCCGGCCGAGCGGGCGGGCAGGGTGCCGAGTCCCGTGGCCGAGAGCCTGCCCGGCATTCCCCCGGCCCGGTCGCCCGAGCCCGAACCGGTCACCGCCGATCTCGGCGGGCTCACCCCATTGCCGCGGCGGGTGCCGCAGACCAGTCTGGCCAGCGAGTTGCGGGAGGAGGCCGGGCAGGTCGAGGAGGACACGGAGCTGGAAGACTTCACCGCGGAGCGTGCGGCCTCCTCGCTGGCCGGGTTCCAGCGTGGCACGTTCCAGGCGCGTGACGAGGACGCGCAACCGCAGTACGACCGGGAGGAAGCAGCCGCCTCCTCGACTCCGCCCGCCGATCGCTCATGAAGGACTCCGCCATGACACGTCCTGTCCCCGCCACGCACACCCAACTCGACCAGCTGCTCACCGGACTCGTGGACCGGGTGGCCGAGGTGAACCAGGCCGTCGTGCTGTCCGAGGACGGCCTGGTCGTCAGCAAGTCCACCGGGTTCCTGCGCGACGACGCCGAGCGGCTCGCGGCCACCGCGTCCGGGCTGATGAGCCTCAGCAAGGGAGTCAGCATGGACTTCCGGGGCGGTCCGGTACGCCAGGCGCTGATCGAGATGGCGAACAGCTATCTGATCCTCACCTCGGCGGGCCCCGGCGCCCATCTGGTCGTCCTGACCGGTCCGGGCGCGGACGTCGGGGTCGTGGCGTACCAGATGAACATGCTGGTGAAGAAGATAGGCGAGCATCTCAGCGCCGCGCCGCGGGCCAACGTCGGCCCCGCGGCCGGCTCCGGCGAGTGAGGTGAGCGGTGGCGACGCGGCGGGGCGGCTCGTACGGCCGTTCACGCTGACCGGTGGCAGAACCCGGCCCAGCCGCGCCGATTTCACCCTCATCACCACGGTGACCGCGGTCGACCCGGTGCCCGCGCGGGCGCCCCGGCCGCAGCCGGAGCAGTCGCGCATCCTGCGGCTGTGCGCCGAGCCGCTGGCGGTGGCGGAGGTCGCCGCTCTTGTCGATCTTCCGGTGAGCGTGGTAGTGATCATGCTCTGTGACCTGCTGGAGGCGGGTCTGATCACGGCCCGGCCGCCGCACCCGGTCTCCCGTACCAGCCCGGACCTGGACCTGCTGCAGAAAGTGAGGGAGGGCCTTGGCCGGCTCTGACACCATCGCCCCGGCACCCGCGCCGCCCGAGACGGTCAAGATCCTGATCGCGGGGGGCTTCGGCGTCGGCAAGACCACCATGGTCGGTTCGGTGAGCGAGATCGCGCCGCTGCGCACCGAGGAACCGCTGACCGTGGCGGGCCTCGCCGTCGACGACCTCGACGGCATCGAGGAGAAACGGGCCACCACCGTGGCCCTGGACTTCGGCCGGATCACGATCGGCCAGGACCTGGTGCTGTACCTGTTCGGCACCCCGGGCCAGCAGCGCTTCTGGTTCATGTGGAACGACCTCGCACTCGGCGCGCTCGGCGCGGTCGTCCTGATCGACGTCCGCCGCCCGAAGTCCAGCTTCGCGGCCGTCGACTTCTTCGAACGCCGGGGCATCCCCTTCGTGGTGGGCGTGAACGGCTTCTACGGCGAACACCCGTACCCCGCGGAGGCCGTGCGCGAGGCGCTGGCCCTCCCGGAGGACGTCCGGGTACTGCTGTGCGACGCGCGGGAGCGCGACTCGTGCCGGAACGTACTGATCGCGCTGCTCGACCAGTTGATCGCCGCCGCCATCGAGGACGGCGGGGGCGGCAAGCTCACTCGTCCGCCCCGCTGAGCGGCTCGTCCGACGAGGCGATGACCCGGGCCGTGAGGTCCGGGTCGGGCATGTCCCGGTCGAAGGGGAACATGGGCCGCCGGATGCGGTGATGCCCGAGCCGTACGAGGTCCTGGTCGACTCCGCCCGGGGTGAGGGCCATCTTCCAGTCGGCGGCCATGGCGAAGAGTTCGGGTTCGAGATAGCCGATCTTGACGAGCACGAGAGCGGCGGAGCGCGGGTCCAACTCCAGGTCGGTGAAGTCGTGTTCGTGGTGGTACGGCTTCCGCAGCCGGGTCAGGATCACGTACACGCTGCCGACTCTGAGGACGACCTCGGTCTCCGCGTCCCGGTCGCCGTACCGGACCGAGTGCACGACTCCGGTGAGGGTGAGCGGGCCCGCGTGCCGGTCGTCGACCTCGGCGCCCGCCGTGACAGTGACGGTGGCACCGACGCCGGCTCGCTCCGCTGTGGCTACGGCGGACGGTCCGGGCAGCGACGCGTAGATGACCGTAGGGCCATCCTGGTCCTTGAACTCCGGGCGTTCCAGCACCTGTTGGAGTCCCCAGGTGACGTCGCCCGCGCCACCCGCTGTCGGGTTGTCGCCGGTGTCGCTGATGAAGTACGGGCGGGCGGGGGAGGCCAGAGCTTCGTCGAGGCAGTCGGCCAGGGTGCCGGTGGGTGCGACGAACTCGAAGTCGTGCCGGGCTTCCCAGAAGCCGCGCGCCAACTGTTCGGCGCCCGAGGTGACTTGGGCGGTGGACGGGCCCGTGACGACAACCGCGGCGCGGTTGCGGGGCTCGTCGGCCCAGGCGTAGCCGACCCAGATCGCCGCGTCGATGACTCCTGCTTTTGCCTCGACCTCTTCTACGGTCGCGTAGACGCTCTTCGCCGGTTCGATACGGGTGGAGGTCTGTTCGCCTGCCAGCAGTACCGGGACCGGGATCCAGGCCTTGACCGGGCGGGGGGCGCGGCTCTGTAGGAGGTCTACGAGGTTGCGGGCGGCGCGCTCTTTTGTGTCCATGGCGTCCTCGTGCGGGGCCATGCGGTAGCAGGTGATCAGGTCGCTCTGGTGGACGAGTTCGCGGGAGACGTTGCCGTGCAGGTCCATGGAGGTCGACACGAGGGTGTTCGGGCCGACGGTTTCCCGGATGCGGGTCAGCAGGAGGGCCTCGGCGTCGTCCATGCCCTCTACTGTCATCGCGCCGTGGATGTCGTACCAGAGGCCGTCTATGGGGCCCAACTGGCTTAGGCGTGCGATGAGTTCGTCGGTTAGGTCGGCGTATGCGGCTGCCGTTACCGTGCCGCCGGGGAGTGCCTTGCCGACAAGGGCTCCGCGCCAGTCTGCGGCTTCCCTCAGCGGGGTGCCGGGGGCGAGGAAGGGGTAGCGGGTCAACACATCGGCGGCGCGCTGGGGGTGGAAGGCGGGGGCTTCTGTGCGGGCCGGGGAGAAGGTTGAGGACTCGATGCCCAGGCCTGCGATGGCGATGACAGGACGAGAAGAAGGCAATGGGGGCTCCAGGTTGTGGGTCGAGTGCGGGTTCGTTGTGGCTGGTCGCGCAGTTCCCCGCGCCCCTAAAAGACCTACCGCGTCCCGGGTTTGTCAGTGACCGTTTGGAGTGCCTGGGACAAAGCCCGTTGGAGAGCGAACTGACCCGCGCCCACCAAGCCCGCGTCCGCGCCCAGGCTTGCGCGCTCGATCGCCAGGTGTTCGGTGACCAGGGGGTGGCAGCCCTCGTAGAGCTGGCTGCGGACTGCCGCTACGAAGGGTTCCAGGGTGGAGAGGATGCCGCCGAGGTAGACGGCGTCGGGGTTGAAGAAGTTGACGTTGGCGGCGAGGACCTGGCCCAGGTAGCGGCCGGCCTGGCGGACCGCTCGGGTTGCCTCGGGGTGGGCGTCGGTGGCCAGGCGTACGACGTCCTCGGTGGACGTCACGTCGAGGCCGCGCTCGCGCAGGATGCGTACCAGGGCGGCACCGGAGGCGACGGTCTCCAGGCAGCCGGTGTTGCCGCAGGAGCAGGGGATGTCGTGGGCGGCCTCGACCCGGACGTGGGTGATCTCGCCCGCCGCACCGGTGCCGCCGCGGTAGAGACGGCCGTCGGCGATGACGCCGGCGCCGATCGCCGTGCCCGTCTTGACCATGATCGACTGACGTCGGCCGGCGGGCTGCACGGTGTGTTCGCCTACGGCCATGCAGTTGGCGTCGTTCTCGATGGCCGCCGGGACACCGAACCGGTCCTCCAGCCAGGCCCGGACGGGGAAGCGGTTCCAGCCGGGCATGCGGGACGGGAGGGTGACGACGCCGTTCGCGACGTCGACCGGGCCCGGCAGTGAGAGGCCGACCCCGCGCAGCAGTTCAAGCCCGCGTCGCTCGGCGAGACCCTGGAGCGTGTCGGCCAGTCCGGGCAGCGCGGCCTCCGGGCCCTCGGCCGTCGGGAAGGGCACGGTCGACACGTCGGTGAGGCCGCCGCCGGGCAGCACGACGCCCACGTGCGCGTGCTTGCCGCCGAGCTCGGCCGCCACCGCGAACCCGTCGCTGCCGCCCAGCCGCAGCACCTTGCGCGGCCGGCCGCCGGTGGAGGAGCGGGTGCCGTGCTCGGCGACCAGTCCCAGGGACACCAGCTGGCCCACGGCGAGGGAGATCGTCGAGGGCGCGGCGCCGAGCAGTTCGGCGAGTTCGGTGCGGGTGGCGGCCTGCCCGGAGGCGAGGAGTTCGAGGACGTGCTCGGCCAGTGAGGAGACGCCCGAGGTGCCCTTGCGGCGGTGCGCACTTTTTTCAGGCATAGAGGAAGTTATTTC
>Ga0307507_10003692_pt1 | contig 28919 bp, 32 predicted proteins | sample 7_EM_MG_FD_207223 | JGI IMG/M metagenome (GOLD analysis project Ga0307507, IMG submission 207223) | Populus trichocarpa ectomycorrhiza microbial communities from riparian zone in the Pacific Northwest, United States - 7_EM | ecosystem: Host-associated > Plants > Roots > Unclassified | place... | reverse complement strand
ACCACACCCCACAACACCAGGCAGAGTCCTAACCCTCGTCCCCAAAAGCGCCCCCGCAACAACCCCACCAATAGTGGGATTCAAGGAATCTTCCACGTTCCGGAGATTTGCGGCTGCGGTGCGAAAAAACATGTATGAGCCGCCCATTGCGGCGGTGAGGAAGATTGTGCCCCCTGTGCGAGTTATGAAGGTGGTGGCGGTGGTGTTGGGCGATTTTGTTAGGGTGTTTTGCATTGCTGAGATGAAGGCTCCGGCTCCTGCGCCGTAGAGTGTGCCCTGGATGGAGAGGGTTATGGCGTCGCGGCGGTGGAAGGGGGGTGCGGTGGTTGAAGGGGTGGGGGAGGAGGTTTCCATTGTTGGTTTTGGTTTTGGTTTTGGTTTGTAAGGGTTGGATTTTGGTGTGGAAGTGGAGATGTGGTTTGGATTTGTTTGGTGGAGAGAGTTGTTGAATGGAGGGAGGAGGAGTGGGTGGTTTGGATGGTTGGTGTGTGGTGGTGGGGGTTATTAGTCAGCTATCAAAGGGTAATAGCTTACCGGTATCTCTGGATGGCATGTTGGATCGGTGGGGCGGCAGTCTATATGGTAGAAGTTAAGGTAAAGTTATTGGGGTCTCACTCTCTAAGGAATACTGGCAGAAAAAGGACAGCGAGGCAAAGGAAAGGAGAAAGGAATATCTACTGACAATGCTTACTGCTTGTCTAGAATTTTGTTTCTACCGTTTATTCTCAGGCCCGCAGAGCCTTCTAAATACCACAATTCTAACCAGAACAAAGAGCCAACAGCACCCTATCTGCTATGCATGTTTCGTAGGTGGGAGAACGATTTCCCGCATCGCACGGCATGACTTGAAGATAGTGCTCGGCTTGAAAAGAGCATCATATTTTTCTTTCCCTTCCGCCAAATAAGCTCGTAAAAACCCCCCCCCCCCCCCCTTTGTGTACCGGTCTATCACACCAATACCGGTATTCGCCTTCCCAAATAAAAAGCGAAAAATAAATAAATCTACAATTAAGGCACACCACACCTACATTGACGCCTGACGCGAATTAGAGAAACACCCAAGAGGAGTGTATGTAAAGGAAACAACAAAGGCAGAAAAACTAAACGCATGCCCACTTTTTCCCTACCTCCCTTCACAGAATATACATGAATGGGAAATGCACCAGACTCAATTCAATCCTACCCATCAACCCGAAAAACTCACTCAACACCATGCTCATATATTCCTTACTCAACTTTGATACTGCCGTATATCCTCCTCACAAACAGCCAACAGGAGAAAAACCCAATGGTGCCCGTCAAAACAAAGAACAGGAAACTTATGAGAGCGCTGTAACCCAAATAGAGCACATTGCTGGTAAGGCCTCCAAGACTGAGTTTAGAGACCCAGTAAAAGATAGCGTGGAGGAAGATGTAAATAGCACTCGCCCCGGCAGTGAAGAAGGATCGCCATTGCCAATGATAATTTTCTGAGCAGAGGAGGAAATAGATCATTAAAACCGTGACAGTAGAGCAGGTCATAATCTAAATCCCATTAGCATGCTGCCGATATTGCGATTAGGGAAGCAACCTACCATGATACCATAGCAGATAAATAAGAACCCAAACATGTAATAGACCTTGTGGAACCAGATCGAGTTCATGATAAAGTAGAGCTCGACAAAGATCGCACCGAACGGCAGGATACCAACAAGGAGCATGCTTGGCACCGGCTTTAGATACATTACCTGATCGGGAATCTGGCGAGGAATTTGATTTGTGCGCACAGGCGAGGAGAATGGCTTTCCACACCATGTAAGCCAGGCTCGATCCATATCATAGGAACAAAAAAACTTACCGGAGATTTAAACCCTAGCCAACTGCCCCCAAAGCTCAAAGGCACACTAATAACAAACCAGATCCCAACAAGGGCCAACATTGTTGTGAGCGGAACCGCTCCTGACGAGTGCTCGTATATGAGAAAAAAGTTGAGGAGGAAAAATCCTCCAAAAACGATTCCGGGAACAAACAGCGGGGTCAATATGATATTTCGTTTCCATGCCTCTCCTCCGAAGGACTTGTAGCTTCTTGCGGAAACGTATCCACCAATGAACCCGAACAGAGTATACGACAGTATCATAACTGTCCCCAAGGACCCACGATTGGAAGGTGATAGAAAGCCGAGGAGGGCGAACATGATGGTGGCACCTGTCATGAAAAACAGTTGTGCCCCTGAGCCCAAGAAGACTGAGAGTAGCATGGGATTGGTAGGGGAGCGGAAAACGTCGCCGTGTACCAGCTTCCAGCCAGAGTCGTCCTGGACGTCCTCATTGAGATCCAATTGATTATAACGGGCAATATCCTTGCGGAGCGCTCGCAAAAGCACCATTGCGACCATGCCAGTAAGGAATACAACGATAATCGCCGAATTGACAAGAGAAAACCAATGGATCCGTGACCCAAATACATGTAGATATTTATCCCATCTGGTCGCCCAGGCAGTAGCTGAGGGTCTCCAGGAGACTGAATAGGTGAAAACGACCTTTGTTTTGCCATTCTCATCAAGAGTGACACGTGTCTTGTCGTCGCAGTTGACATTTCCCTTGTCATCCACCTTGGATGAAAGGGATTGCGGTTGAACAGCCACTCCAACTACACGGTATTGGTTGGTTTTGCGACCTGGGATCTCGTGGTAGTCGATGAATATGTTGTAGTGGTTGTTGAGATAAGGAACTGATTCATGCCCATCTCCCTCTTGCATAACTCCGAGAGGAAATCCCTGGGAATAGTACTCTTCATCACTACCCTTATTGTCCATAGCTGCGGGAAGCCCATCCACTAACCAATTGATATTGTAATTCTGCCTGATCCGCAGGTTGACAAACTTTGATTTCACTTCTTCGTACTCGCTTTCACAGAGGCGCTTGCAAGTCTCATCTTTGGTCATATAGAGCTCAAAGGGCGAATCGAGGATACGATCCCCAAACAGAATAGAGCCCAGGGACTCGGACACCTTCTTAGGTCCACCATCGGGACGGCAAAAATTGAAATCCGTGTGGTAATAGTCGAATGAAACAATGGAACTCAGCGGTCGTCCTTTTACAAAGGCTGGCGTAAGGCTATTTACATTCAGGTCGACTTTATTACCAGGATCGTAGTCTGTTGGAGCGACTCCTGGAAGATAAAAGGCGGATGCGACTTGAAGTAGTGAAAGTGACCCAACTATTGAGCCTAACGGAGTGGAAAAGTGCATGATTGCGGGGTGCGCCCTAAACTCCGGCCAGCTCTGGGAAGGCAAGGGCCTCACTAGTTAGATGGATTTCAGGGAGGAAGAATGTGAGGTGTTTGGCGATATACCCGCGGGTTTTGGATAAATGGACAGGAAGAAGCCGTGAGCAGTAGGCGGATTTGGAGGTCAAGGCAGCGATGAGTGGAGGATGGTGGAGCTGAACAGGATAGGGGGCTCGTGGATATAGTTTCGTTGGAGCTCAGCGCAAAGGAGTCCTATGGATGCTGATGACGCGGTAGCCAAATATACTATGGAACTGTGCTGAAGATAGCTTTTGTGGGAGAAGTATGGTGGCTTATTGAAGTCTCAAGCTGTGATCAAGGACGAGAGGAATCGGGGGCGGGTCTGTCTCCTTCCATCGGACAAGAATAATTTCAGAGCTGGCATCTCACAGGAGATTTCTTGCTTGGTCTGATCTGAAATGAAGCTTTGTGCCAAGATTATGTTGGAGCCCTGATTACTCATCAACCCTCAGCCTCAAGATGGTGAAACTGTAGCCTTTCCCCAAGGTCTGAAAGTTGTGAAATTTAATACGGGAATAACAGCAATCCTTTTGTTTTATAGTACAGTATGATACGGCCCCCCAAACTCTCTTACTGCCGGTGGTCTGCTGTGGTTTATCTAACTCCTGATGGTATCACGTTGCCCGATACGCCAGAGCCTCAAGATACTGGTTGTGGTATTGTGTTCTAGGACAGGCATTTTCACGACATTCGAGTACAAGTACAGCTTACCGGTATTCCTCGCGAGTAGAGGACACCAGCTAATTCCTGCTATGACAAGTCGAATAGCAAAAATCGTGCAGTCTGGGCCCCAAGTGTATGGTATTCTCGTGGATTATTTACCATCGTCAAAATTATTGGTATTGTCTCAACCAAGTTTCATTGCCACCATCCCTGTATCGTACCGGCACTCGAGCACGAGCGCCAGAGATCTGAGGGCTGCGATCTTCGCGTGGTAACCGCTTTGACGTCTTGGCATGCCCAAGTCTTGGTCACAGGCATCAGCATTCATCTTCCTCCACCCTCGGTGCCTCCTCTCTTCTGTCTGGTTTTCTGCAATCTTGCCTGACGAACACCAGCTCTTTGCGATTTCGCCCGGGATGCCTCGTCCCTCTACTTCTCCGCTTTTGACACAATTCCTGCAGACCGTTTCCAACGCCCGAAATCATCAGAATCATGAGCAGCTTAGTCGCTGTCTATTGCTCTCGCCAGCCTCGCTCTTGAATCACCCGCCGATGAACGCTTTGGTGGCAGAACTTCGGGGCTACAATCACAAGAATTCGGTCGAAAGAACGCTTAGTCAAGATTGGCCTGGGTTTGTCGACGTTATCGTGGCTTACTTGGAGTATGTTAAGTCCGTACATCCTGGGGTAAACTCAAGCATTGAGGACATGCTTGCCTGGTTCTACAATCTCAAAGAATTCATGGGGTATAATAACTCTCCTCTCAGCAACTAGACGGGCCTAATTCTCACACGTTTGGAAGGGTGCTCAATCCAGTCTTCAACTCTGTCCAGGGAACCATCTTTGTCTCCGTGATTAAGACTGCGTCCGCGTTGTTCGCCTCCTCCGCACTTCGAATCGATGCTCTGTCTAGGGAGCCTCGCTGCCCATGCTCTGAAGCTGTGATGAACGTACTCCTACGTTCCTTCAATTCCACACTTGGCGAACGTACGATTGCGACGGCGGCGCCAGCGCCGACATTGCAAGCTCTAGGAAAGAAAGCCGCAACAATACGACTCGCCAATGACCTTTTCAAGCTTTACTTCAAGGTATCTCTTCTCCCTAACAGCTCTCTATGCGGGCGTATCACTAACCAATCTTTGAGATGAACCAAATTCGTCTCTGCGCTACCATCCATTCAAACATCAAAACCGCCTCGATCCCATCCTATTTATACCTATATCCGAAGTCTGAGCAATGCGCATACAACTACTACCATGGCCGCCATTATTTCTACGCAGATCAGTTCGTGAACGCTCTCAGCACTCTCGAGCGCGCATATGCGCTTGCTCGACCACGAGATCACCAACAACGAAAGATGATTGTACGCTACATGATTGCAGCCGCGATAATACTCGGCAAATTTCCATCAGACGCCCTACTGGCAAGATCTGAGTGTGCTGGTTTAGGGGACATGTTTCTCCCCATTTGTCACGCGATACGTCTAGGGGATTTTCGAGGATTCAGGCGTGCGTTGGGCGACGAGGGCCCCGATTCTAGCAGAAAGCAGTTTTGGATTCGGACAGAATTGTACCTAACACTCAAACTCAGATGTCAAATCCTGTTATGGAGAGGCCTTGTGCGACGAGCCTTTTTGCTCACTCGCTCCGAGCAAACTGGGATGAGAAAGAAAGGGCCGCCCACACTCGACATGAGACACATTTTGGTATTGGCGGGATTTCTGCATGGCCCAAAGCGGGTTGACAACCCTCTTTTCCTAGGAGAGGGTTTCCATCATGACGAGGATTCTGATACGGACTCGGATCTCGGCGACGACGAAACAAGTTATTATGGACTACGGATAGAAATGGTGGATGTGGAATGTGCCATTATAAGTTTGTTGGATCAAGGGTTTATCAAAGGATACATTGCACGTCAATCGTCTGGGCCTGTACTTGTTCTGGGCAAATCTGATGCGTTCCCGCCTGTTGCAGAGCTTTACCGAGAGGAAAGGTACACCGAGGAGGATGTGATGGAATCGGACTATGAAGGAGGCCCTTTTGGTGCCCACATGGCCCCAGCCGGTGGCAGCGGCGGCGGTAACGTGGTGCGCCTTAGTGGAGTCAAGCCCATCGGATTCAAAGGTTGAAGGGGCTGTCCTGTGCTTTTTCGTTCTGAGCGATATTTGGCGATTTGGCGTTTTTTGTTCACTGCATTTGAACCGGATACCCGAAAAATATATCGCTACCCACTCCCACTTTCTCTCTTTCTTCTTTGAGACACTATGTATTCTATTATACTCGTATCATAGTAAATTTCTTGAGGCTTAATGCCCTGAATATACAATAGGGGTTTCCATAATACCGAGGGCGCATAACGGCCCGGTAAGCTACCATTTTAGGCTGTTATTTCAACCCGGCGGAGATGGCAAGGCCAGTGCTATCTATTTTTCTATTGCCTAGGACAAGTACCCAGAGATGCTTTCGCGCGAGGCAATATTGTTAGCCAGCAAAACGATCCCTTCCTTGTGCGGGGACATTGCTCCTAGCGCTGGTACCTGAACTACTCCCCCCGGAATCATCTGGCCCAACCAACACCCCATGCAGGGGCTACTGGCACTCGGAAACCCACGCTTCATTGGCCAGCGATCCTGAGATATACAAGTACTAGGCCTGTACCAACCCTTCCATACCGTACTTTCCTGATCCATCAAACAGGGAAAACAGGGATCCAAACAAAAAGTACCGGTAACTTATATTAAACTAATGGTAAGCCCAGGAGGGGGCCAGTGCACAGACTTTGAGCTATCCCTCTCCCGAGACCCGTGACCCCCGGGCTTCACATCTGGGAGAATCCCAAAGGCACAATACAAGTTCCCCGTCACAATTCCTATTACAGGGGATAACATAGTAATTCTCCGGTTATCCATTGCCTCATGCTAGGGGCGGGCATCGGATAGCTACCGGGGATTTGGCATTCCATGCAGTGGAGCTTCTGTGGTTAGATTGAGTGGCATACCCCTGCAACCCCGATTCGAGTAATGATAACACCGACACTTTCGCCGCATTCGAACTTGGGTGGTCGGATGTATTATGACCACCAGGGTCATAGGGATTTGTTGCAAGCTTTTATTAGTTTTTAACCTCACGGCCTAGAGGTGGTTGCCCCTCTCAACACTTGCGCTGCAACACTAATAAGCGAGTTTTACAAGTATGATAACCTAGTGATCGCTTACTCTCTGTTTACCCCGAGACTCCCCTACAACGCATATAAGTTAATGCCAGCACAATACCTGTGCCGCTCCATAAACTTTACTGCACAGGCTGTGTGGGTTCCCGGATACTGATACCCCACAGCAAGGAAATCCAGACCGGCACTATCCGAGAAGTAGGGCTTGCCTGCTTACCCATGTTTAAATAATCCTCCCCCCCTCATGCATGGGGATTCTAGAATTATTCGGGGTTAAAGTGTTTGATAAGCCGTGCTAAGATCTCGGACCTATGATAGGACCCTACGAGCGGGGGGATGGGGGGGAAGAAGGAAATAACTCGGCAACTCGTCGATCTAACTGGGAAGTGCAGATGCTAAGTGCAATAGAGTCCTTATCAGGTATAAACCTAGTCTTCCCACCCCGCCTTCCTTAGGCCTGCATGTAAATTAGACGTCCACAGGACCCTCCCTCCATCCTAACCCGTTTTCAATACAATTTACTTTTTTATTTTTGGTTTAAACTTATCTGTTTTTCCCTTTTTTTGACTTTTCTTAGGTTATGAGAATGGCTGCTGAAAAAGAACTCGAAAATGGACAGTTTGCAAGCCTGGATAGCTCACAGTCTCAACTCCAGGGGCAGGAGGAATTGGAAAAGGTTTCGCAGAGTAATTTTAGGAATGGACTTCACGAGATTATGTTCGTTTGGGTGGTCACTTCGGCGCATTGGATAACGGTATTTTTCTCTCCCTTGCTTTCGTTGATTTCACTATCATTGATGCGCGAAGTAAATACCACAGCAAGCCAACTTAGGTAACACAATCGTGCCTATACGGTACATTGCCGAAGGGTTAGGAGTTCCTCCGGATGCGAGTGCCAGACAGAGTTGGTTTGCCGCTAGTTACTCGTGGGTTTCAGCAATCCATATAAAGACAAGACAGACAGACTTTACAGTTTGCTAATTTCTCAGGTGCACCGTCGGCGGCTTCGTCCTAATCACTGGTCGACTGGGGGACATCTACGGTCACAAGAACATGTTCCTGATTGGCTGGCTATGGACAACAATCTGGTCAATAGCCTCCGGGTTTGCAAAGGACGAGGTACAATTCGACATTTTCCGCGCAATGGTCGGCATCGGGCCGTCCATAATGATGCCCAACGCGGCCGCCCTCCTAGCCCTAGCCTGGACCCAACAATGGAAGAAGAATCTCGCATTCGTAGTCTTCGGAGCATTAGCGCCAGCGGGTTTCGTCCTTGGAGCGGGGTGGGGCGCAGGCGTTACAGAAACGGGCGCGCGGTGGGAATGGATTTACTGGAGTATGGCCATCGTCACGGCGTTTTATGCTGTCGCTAGTTGGTGGGTGATTCCCGAGACGGGTGGGATGAATGACTTCCATAGTACGGGGTTTGACGTTCCCGGAAGCATTACTGGGGTTGCCGGGTTGGCTTTGATATTTATTGCTTTGAAGTGAGTTTCATTCGCCAAGGATTTGGAAGTGCTGGGAAAGAAAGCTAGTGACTAACTGTGATTAAGTGGTGGGTCAACTTTTGGCTGGGATCAGCCAAAGTGTGGGATCATGCTTGGTGTCGGTGTACTCTCTCTTGTGCTCTTCTGCTGGATCGAGACAAAAGTTAAAGAGCCGATCCTTCCCATGTGCTTATTCAAGAGCCCGACTTTTGTGGCTGTGGCCGTCAGTCTCTGCCTGGGCTGGATGAGTTTTGGCATGTTTCAATTCTACTTCCCGCATTTGTCAGTCTCTCCGATCTCCCCCTCCGTACTTTCACCTCTCCCCTTATACTGTACTAATCTATTCTAGCCTAATGGAGTTCCGCGGAGAGTCTGGTCTTCAGGCAACACTACATGTCTTCCCAACAGTCCCAACCGGTGTCATTGCTACGCTCTCCGCCGTCTACTTTCTCTCCAGAGTCCCCGGCTACATAATCTTCGGTCTTTCCATGCTATGCTTCTTCCTCGGCCAACTCCTGTGTGCACTCACCCCCGTTGACCAAACCTACTGGCAAATGTCATTTCCAGCAGTAGTGGTCATTACGTTCGGACCGGATCTATCGTTTGCCTGTGGATCGCTTATAGCCTCTGACACACTCAAGCCGGAGCAGCAGGGTGTTGCCGGCTCGTTTGTTAGCACTATCATTAATTATAGTATCGCCTTGGGGTTATCTCTTGCTGTAAATATCGAGAGAGGGGTCAACCCAGATGGGACGAAGATGTTGGAAGGCTTTAGAGCTGCATGGTTCTTTGGAGCTGGATGTGCAGCGTTGGGAATGGTCATGACGGCGATATTTAGCAAGGGGATGTCGAAAAAGCATGCGCATTAGACGGTTTCCTTTGTTTATGGGCTGGTTCCGCTGTAGAGGGCACTTCTTGGAGGATTTTCTTTTCAACCATGCTTACCTCCTTAGCGAGTTTCTCGAGTTTCCAGTGGGACAAATCCATTTTACGACAATCAAACATATAGACACTCAATATTATCATTCTGTTTATCGAATTCCTTGGAGGCCTCTGTATGAGCCCTTCTCCTTTGCCTATCCCGGGACTCCTTACTTAAAGCAAAGCCTCCGCTCTTACGTACGCTAAACAAACCTCCGTAGAACCGACCTAATAGTGATTTGCGCGCGAACCGTTATCAGACCCACCATACAACTACCCACCCACCCATCCACTACACACACAAACAAGTAAACCACCTCACCCCTCCTCCTCCTGATAATAAACATCCCACCCTACCGCGCAATCCACTAAACCCAACCCTCGTAATCTAAGCAGCTATAAAGGAAACATCACTCCCCCCCCAAAACCATCTCCAATATCATTTCCGCCCATCCATAAAACCATTTCCCCCAAAACGATTCCGAGCTCTCCGCCATCCCCTCCTTCACTCAGAACCTTATAATACCCAGATTCGAATATTTTATTTTTATTTTATTTGCTATGATACCTCTAAAATGTGCGTCACGTTAACCTCCTTGCTACAATATTTATGCTGCGCCAATTCAATCTAAAGATGCATTTGTATTCCTTTTCTCCTCATATATTTGTATTCTCTTAGAGGAGGGAGGGCACTGTACAAAAGGATGTTTGGAGGAGAGGTGTGAATTTGTTGGTTGGTAGGTACTGTAGGTCTTCTCGGGGTGAGTTGACTGACTGTAAGCTCCCCCCCCCCCCCTCCCGGTTTATATATAGCCCTTGCTATAATTCACCTGCTTATTGCAATGCCCTTTTAGCGGTTCCTTAATGTATCATAACTCCCACAATTAGCGCAACCTTGTCTGCTTCTAGTCTATATCCGTGGAGGAAACTTTCTCAAATTACCCTTTTAGTTAGGAAAACGTAAAGCAATCATTTCTCCTCCCATTTAGGTTACTGTTTTATGGCAGGTCGTTAAAGTGCTGTGTAGAGTACGATAGCTATCAAGGGTGGGTAACTCCCCTTGATACTATTGACTGCTGTTTCTCGATAGTACCTTTCGGATCACGACGCGGTGCTTGATTGTCAAGAACTTGTGTTTCCTTAAAGATGCGTGCGAAGCTTGTGCTAGCCTTTAGATCACATAGATTCGTGCTACTTTCGACGTCAGAGTTACTAGAATCTTTGATTCTTGATTCACTTTTTTTTTCTTCTTTTTTCACCAAAATTAGGGTTCACTAATTGTAGACTTCACCACCCGGCGCATTACTGGTCATGGGTTTGTGGATATCCATATGTTGCCGGTAATAAAACCTGGCTTAGCAACTAGTTCATTTATTTTCTACACAAAAACAGACAACAAAACAACCCACATGGCTCATTCATCATCAGGGTTGAACAAATCCAATTCCACCTTCTGAGCCGGCCGGTGATTCTGCGCAGCAGCAATCTGCACCGGCGCCACCACGATAGCCTCCATCGAGCTCTCCGCCGGCCCCCGATTATCCACTAGCCCTTGGCCATTCGCAACAGGGGCCATAACCGGCAACGGCAACCCCTGAGCCTTCAACTCTTCCTCGTACCCCATCTGCGAGAGCGCCCCACGCTTCATTACCTCCTCGCTCGGCCATGGCGTGAACTGCAGCTGCGACGACGGATCAAGCGCCGAAACGTCCTCTTCCGAAAGTCCCAGCGGGAGTGATCTATGCGATTGCTGGGAGGCCTCGCCGTTATTCTGCTCTGTCTTATCACTGCCGCCGCCGCCGGCGTCGGCTTGCGCGAACTCTGACGACTGTGGGGGCCGGGTATATTTAGATATTTTGCGAGCGTAGGTTAGAAGCTCGTCGTATGGGACCTCTAATAACATCAGATGTGGGGAACTTAGTTAGTATAGTAACAAAGCGAGGGGGGGAGGGGGAGGGGAGCACCATGCGATTCCTCAAACACTGTCCCAGGAACATTCGATAGCTCCTTCCTCGCCTCGGATAGCCCCTCAAGCAATTCTGTCAATTGCCTATCCAGCGCTTCCGATACTTCGCGTAGAGCCAGGATCTTTTGGTAGCCATGCTGGTGCTCGTCGACTACCGCCCTATCCTGTCAGTTTTGCCTTCTTCTTCTTCTTCTTCTTCTTCTTCTTCTTCTTAGTGGGATGATGTTGGGCACGGACGTTGGCCGAGGCTTTCTACCAGGCTGTCATCTGCTGCAATTACAGAGCGGGCGGCGGCCGGAGAGGGATTATAGGATGCGACTGATTCTATGAGAGTTGCTAGCGAAGTTTCGAGATTATCGAAAGATTTTTGGACAACGGCGTTCATGGTTGGTGTGGTGGTAAACCAAACCTATGATAGGTTGCTTTGCGAGGTTGCTTGTCGTGGTGGTCGAGGCTGGCTAGGGTTAGGGTTCAGAATGGTCAAGTTAGTATCACATGCCCAGCATCAACGCAACAGTGGGAACCTACCCCCCTTCCAATGAGCGAAATCATTGCATCTCGCTCGCCGAAATTCTCGGCCAAGTTGTTGAAATAGTGCTTTTCAGATATGTACTTTCTACGACAAAGCCGGTCAGTATGCCTTGGTGTCGGCTCACTGCTGTCTTAGTTCGACTTATTCTATTTACCATTTCCCTCATGCCACTGCTCGATCAATTAACCTGATATACTACAATCAACTCTATTCTCATTTGTTTTCTCTTGCCTTCCATTTTGTTTCCTTTGATTTCGTTCCGCTGCCGATATATGTTGCTTTCTCACCGCATAAATAGTGGGTCTCTCCGGCCCTCTTAGATGGAATAAAGTTCGTAATCATCTCGCCCTCGCATGTCTCCGGTAATAGCTTGGCCATTGCACCTTTTTTTTCAACAACACCAACGACCACTGATAAGGTACTGGTACTCGAGTAACGATCCAGGGCCCTTGCGATGCCAATAAAATACTGGCAGTGTGTTGATGATTTGAAGTAAAGTCAGTCTGACCTCGGGGCGAACGAACCCGTTGAGACTATGCCTCGCCAGTGCTTCTATGCTCTTGTGTTACCTCTGTAGAACCAGAACCTGGCGTACAACGGAGCTACTAAAGCCCGATTTTGTGACGTAGGCTGGGGTCTTAATACACCACAAAACAAAACCAATCCCGACATCCCTCTCGTCAAGGAAGCCGAATTTTCTACCGATATTCCAGATAGAAGCACTACTATGTTCACTTCAGCATGTAGGATTATTTTTATTTTTATTTTTGTTAAATCCGCGGTTTATTCGTACCCAAGTACAGGAAAATCTATGGCAGGCACCCTGAGGTATATCGCCTAGCTTTAGAATGTGGGACTAAGCCCTACTAAATAGTTATACACTAGGGGTTTTCAAAGTTCAGAAGAGTGATCATGGTAAAATGATCGGCACTCAGCCATGCATTAGTGTGCCTTAGGGCACATATCAACAGTAGCCAATTGTATCAAAACATTTCAAGTGACATATTTGAGGCCCCCAAAGATGGGTCTGGGTAATACTCAAGTAAGAGTATAGTACCAGTAAAGTAGGAAATTTTTCATAACATAGAAGGAGGTCAATGAATCATGAGACTCAGCAAATGCCCCTATAAGAATCACTACATGAAACCTTTTTTAATTTCCTTTGTAGAATTCCTGTACTTAGAGATTATCTTTCTGACTAGATATTTTTATTTTTTAGCAAAAGGCTGCGATGACTGTCATTTGTTGATGGTTGATGATAGGGCTCAGGTACTTGATTTGCATCCAAGTATTTTCACTTTACCGAAGCTGAGACTATATTCACGGCTTGTTACCGACCTCAAGACCTCAGTCTCTACACAAGAAAAATGTATTGTGTGGTAAGGTAAAGTTAAAGTAAATTAACTCTTTTTGTGTACGCCAAGCTTACTTGAAACGCCACAGTAAGCTACTTTTTGTCAACTTTTTTAACTTTGAAAACCCCTACTTCAATATCACCAGTGGCGTAACTTTGGTGGTGGCGGGGGGATTCCCGGACCTATGCGAAACCCACCCGAGCACTGTATCTTATTATGACGGAAAGCTTGATACGAGCCGCGCAGCAGATGAAGGGGGCAGCATAGTAAACAGGATAGGCTAGAGTGTTCGGTGCCTACTCGAGTACATGGTATCATACCGGTAATGTTATCGATGCATCGTCAGAGGGGTGCCTGATTCCACAGGGCTGAGGCTGTCTCATAGAAAACTAGGCTCAGCGCCCCTCTTATCCATGCGATAGAGGCCGAGAGTGTCGTGTGTGGGGGAGACGAGAGGGTAAGGCTTCATGACAGACACTGTCGCGAATACGGTAGGCCGGCATCACTCGCATTCTAGTCTTCATGGTAGTTACGGTCAAAAGGTGGCTTAGACCAAGTACGAGTAGTTAATTTAATCGAGGCCGAGGGTATGACAATGAGAAAGGGAAGGGAAGGGGCAAACAACAACTTGATTTTTTTTCTTCTTTCGTATATAGTGTGGGGTTGCAACGCGGACGGCAGGCGGATTAGGCCATTTACCCCTCCCCCTCTTCTCCTTCTCTAGCCTCTCCCTGTATCTACTGGACTGTAAACTCCTACCGTGCCCATTACTACAGTCTGTCCCCCTTAGCTCGAACCCACTTGGACCACTGCTACCTCTAATACCACCACCGCCAACCTCCCGATTCAAGCTTTCTGCCTAACCTTCTACTGTTACCAGACTTCTATCTTCCCCAGACTTCATATAAACCGCTTTGTGCCTTAGAACCCTTCTCTCCTGTACGCACCTCCACTCCCACCGCCCCTCCTCCCTCTCTTCCTTTCGCTGTCTGGCCATCGGCTCTCCGCATTTATTTACACAGACCCCCCCGCTTAACCCCATCGCCGGTGCCCTCCTACGGAGTGACTATCCGGAGAGCAAACATCGAATACTCCCTACCTCACCCATCCACTCCTCATCCCGCCACTGATACCCCCCCTCCTGAAACACAAAACAGTGGTATCCTGCTTCCGGCGCTAACACCTCCCCGGTTAGATTACCAGTCGGCAACAGCTTCAGTCAGCTGTTAGAATCCTCCCCCCTTACAATCAACATCCTCATTGTTTCTCCAGCAACGGCACTTCGCGATGGGTAAAACGTGAGTCCCTGTTGCCTGCCTTGTCTACTTTTGCGTGTGCTACCTGGGCTCTTGCTGTGGTTGTTACGGATCTGCTCGCCCCGCAATATTGATCATGTGATGGGCTTATTTTGTATATATTGCATGTTTGTTCATTTACTGATGTTTGGTGTTTTAGTCAGTCTAAGCTCACTCAGGATCAATTGCAGGAGTTGCAGAAGGCTACGCTTTTCGAACGTAAGGAACTTCAGCAATGGTACAAAGGTTTGTCGAAATATCTTTCCTATTCAACCCCATGCTATCGCTGTAGTAGCTAGTGGCAAATATTAATCTCCTTCACCATGAACTGCCATCCCGCTGGAGCCCGGACTAATGGATTTCCCTTTAGGTTTCCTTAAAGATTGTCCTTCTGGGTCCCTTGGAAAGGTCGAATTTCAGAAAATCTATAAGCAGTTTTTCCCGTTCGGTGACCCCACTACTTTCGCAGACTATGTCTTCAAGGTGTTTGACGCGGACAATTCTGGTCAAATTGATTTCAAGGAGTTTATCGTCGCTTTGAGTGTCACCTCACGTGGATCCTTGGATGACAAGCTCAATTGGGCCTTTCAGCTCTACGATATTGACGGTGATGGAGAGATTAGTTACGATGAGATGTTGAGGATTGTGGAGGCTATCTACAAAATGGTAGGTTACTAGCGGGGAGCGCTAACCGATTGCCCACTACTGTGCCAAGATCTACTTTGGCTATCCTAGCCACAACCGATTTCCCTCCCTAAACTTTATTTCCCTCTGAATTTGCAACTAACGCTGTCAATGCTCCCCATAGGTCGGATCTATGGTAAAACTTCCTGAGGATGAGGACACACCTCAGAAGAGAGTTACCAAGATATTTAAGATGATGGATAAGGACGAGGTATACCTCCTCCATGAATTCTAGGGCTAAGTAATATACTGACTTGGAACAAAGAACGGGAGCCTGACTTTGGCTGAATTCCGTGAAGGAAGCCAAAAGGACGCAACCATCGTCTCTGCTCTATCCCTCTATGATGGACTCGTCTAATGCTTAGCGTCATTTTCTACTCTTTCTTTTTCCTACTTGGCCTCTCTTCACTGTTCCTATTCAGTCTCCTTTTTATATTTCTTTGCTCGCCCACAGGTGCTTCCCGCGACATCAAAATCATGGTATCTCATTCGCATTCCTCTTGCCTCCACTAGCCTAGAGTTCGAATAACTAGTATCTGGCCATAGCCCGGAGCCTTTATATGGTTGCACAATGAGTTTCAACCTACCAGTATTTCAGAGAGGGGTCGCCGAATTTACGTCGTTGCTTGCTTCAAGTTGGCGCAAAGTTTATTGGGCATGGGTTTCTTTAGGTCTTTTCTTCTCTTTTTAATTTCTCTGCCCTTCCAACACTATGGAAGTTCAAAGAACGGAGTCCGTGTAGGAATTGTTTTTTCATCGCTTTCACCCCGTTTTATTTGCGAGGGAAAATGAGCTCAGTGTAGTCACCTGGTCTTGTCAATTGCCCAACTAGCGATTTCCGGGGCTAAGTTCTCCTTTATACCCTGCTGCTCCGCTTCAATCTATGAGTGAGAAAGTTGCGATCGGGCCCTCGCGTGTCGTTGATGTCTTAACCAGTGATTTGTATGTTTGTATATCTGAAGGTAATGTTGGCTCGCCCAATTCTTCACGTAAAAGTATCTATAACCTTCCAAGTCACAAACCAAAAGGGCCATGACCATGGAAGTCCCATGTAATCCCAGCGCTTAGGCTAAAGAAGCCTTTCCGGTGAAATGAGTACCGTACCGGTATTCCCTACGCCCATGGAAACGGGCGGATGACGGCAGTTCGCACATGCACGCATCCTCTCATTCACTCAGTCCCCGAACATGCTTCACAGCAAGCACAAACACCCATTCCGGTATTCACCACCGCCCGTGACACCCCACTTTATTCCCGTCAAAGTATCATATTATCCAGTATTGCCAAGACTAACTCTCTCGTAAACAAAAAAAAAAAGAGAGCTAGATTCAAATAATCCATTCAACCGACCAATGACATCGCATGGGTAAGACATCACCAAAATGGCATACCTTAGAGCTGAGGGGACCCATGGCAGAATTCGTTTGCCACCATCACAGAAATCAATCGAGTTTTGATTTCTCACCGTTGTATCAGGGTGTAACGGGGAGCGAGCGGGAGAGATAGGCGTTGATAAGGCGGTGGGGGAAGGAAGCGGACGCACCCCAGGTTTGGCGATCTTATCTTTTTAGTCTTCCTTTTTTGATTTTTTTGATCTGTTTTTTTTTTTGGTGTGTTGGTTAGGTTGGGTTGAGTTTGGGAAAATGGTGGATAGGGATGGGATAGAATGAGATAGATGAGATGTACTTAAATCGCTAGATTACCAGTATATAAGTCACTTGTAGAGTTACCGTACCGTATTACGTTTCTTTTAGTAGTGGTGTACTATATCTATCATACCGGTATTATTGTACCAAGAAAAGAGCGGCCTGGATCTGGTGACTTGAGTACCATGCGGTAAGTTTGGTGGATGGATGGATGGGAGAGATTTTCACACAACGTGAAGGGAGGGAAGGGATGCACCGATAGGTAGTCTTTACAATTGTATTATGGTGTACTGTGCAGTACTGGTCGGTAGATTGTATTATTTCAATACTCGGCGCCATCTGATGCGATGTAGCCTCGTGGGCGGAAGAGGACGGCGAAGACTATTCCACTTCATGCTAGCACATCCTAGGAAGGAAGGAAGGAAGGAAGAAATGATCAAACGGTGGGGAGTGGGGGGACGTGAGAAAGCGCTCGTAAGGAAGTAACTCTCCCTTAGTAATTAGCTAAATCGGGGTTAAGCCCCGATGGGTGGTGCTTGCATTGTAGTAGTAGTCTTTGAAAACGCTCTGTTCTTCGCGATCATAGAATGTTCTGTTGTCTCGAGTCTGTAGTGAAGTTCCAAGGCACCCTACTAGCTATACTCGTCAATATATATCTGCTCAACTTATAGTAGATGAGTGTATGTATTTTGGTTAGTACAATTTTTTAATATTTTGGTAGGGCAAACAGCAAACATAGATGGATGGATAAACCTGATTTTCATTCTACTAGCTACTCACGAACTGAATCGTATATATGGATGGATGTGTTGTTCGAGCTTGTACTGTAGCTGTAAGTTAGGGTAGCCTGAAGTGAGGTGAGTTAAGAAGGCTCTGAAGAGAATGAAATAGGAAGGTTGAAGGGGGAAAAAAAGAGGGGGGGGACAGGATTGATGACGATGATGATGGTGGTGGTGGTGTTGTTCTATCCGTTGTCAGTGTTGTCGTCGACGTTGTCATTGTCGTTGTCCGTTTTTGTTTTTCGAGGGGCATACCACCTGCAGCAGGGGCAACAGCAGCAGCAGCAGAGATGGAGAGGATGGATGGAGGGGAAGAAAAGGAAGGAAAAGCTCCAGGGTCGGTTTGCTTCTTTAAACAGCGAGGTTTTCCCAGCCCAGCGGATGCAAATGCAAGGATTCAGCGGAGGGCCGTGGATAGATAGAGTACTGGTAGCAAGAGCTGGGTTTGATTCTATTATGATGTTGTATAAAGTTCTTTCTTTTCTTTTCCTTTCCCTTTCGCTTCCCTGCCGGGCGTTGATTAATTATCGATGCCCAGCAGCACCCCCGAACCGTTCGGATGTTGAGGGGAAGACCAGTTAGACGGTTTACCCATCTGCGCCCGCAGGGCTGACGGCAACTCACAGCTTACTGCAAACAGTGGATCGGAATGCAAGTATCATAGGTTAGGTGTGAATTGTGCCTAGACCCTCTCTCTATATACCCAAGTACCGTATCTCAATCTATTATATCTTCCGTCTTGGTGCTGGGTTGAAGCTTTTCGTGCCTCTAATATACGGTTCCTTATGTATAGTACTGTACATTGCAGATTAAGCGGCGAGCAAACAAATAAAACCACGAATTGGTCAATTGTATGCAATGTCGACCCATTGTCGCGCAGAGTGATGCCAATTCTGCGAGAAATAAAGATTTGAAACGATTTGTTGAAGGGGGGAAGGGAAAATTGGATAATATCTTCGAGATAGGGGTACCTGTTGTGGGTAAGTATCCTCCTTGTGAATGGAAGAGAGTGGAGAAGGAAAAGCAAGCAAGAACGACTCCCACCCAGCTAAGTTATCTGCCCAGCTCTTGTAGAACAAGTTCGTCACCAGTCAAACCTGGTGAGCAGAGAACCCAGAGAAGAACGCGCAAGCAGGGAATCAAGCAAACAATGATTGCCAACTCATAAAAGAAAATCTCGCGGACCATTGTAACGAACAGCAAAGACAGACAGACGGACAAGCAGAGCAAATCAAGTAAGCATGGCAAGCAAACCCCCACAATTATCACCACCACCACCACCACAATCACAATCATCTACCTCCACACCTTCTCCTGCCCTCTTTTCCCTTTTCCCTTCCCCCTCTCCATACAGTGCTGTGATGACCCTCCTGAGCACAGACTAGGACACAGACACTGGTCCAGATCAAAAAAATGATAAAGGAGTGAAGTGTGCTGTCCACCGACCAAACTTTCACGAACCAACAAACCCCGGAATATCAATTTCATCACAGGGCTCACTTTGCCCTCCCCCTTCCACACGTTCTTCATACCACCTTGTTAGTGGCGGCTCCGGTTTGTTTCGGTTTGCGGCCGAGTCAAGTTTCGAGAAAAAATAGGTGCGCACCGCTGCTGCCAAAGCATTGCTGTACCAGCAGAGGAAGGAGAGGAAGAAGTAGGAGAAACCACTCCGGGTCCGACCGTTCGCTCACTTACACCCGAGCCACCAAAAATTCTAGAGGGCAAGCTTTCCCCATTCACCTGCGGGAAACAGGTTTATACTCTGGAGCAGTATTTTTTACCTTTGACTTTACCTTCTCTTTACTTTTGCTTTTGCTCTACCATAATACATACACGCATAAGTTACGCTGCTCTGGACGAACTGCACCCTTTAGCACAGTAACTTTACCTAACCCAAATCTGCCATTACCTGCCGAACGTCAGGCAAAGTCCGCCCCCCCTCAGACAAAGCAAGTTGCCATGAACGACCGCTACACAAACTACCCACAAGACCGCGACCCTCATCACCACCACCACGCCCCTGCCTCCCGAACCCCCAGTTACTCGCTACCCTCCTACCCCAGCGTTCCACCGAAACAGATTCCGCATCACCACCACCACCACCACCACTCGTCCTCGTCAAGCACGTCGCCTGGCATCACCGACGCAACGCCAATTCGCTACTCCGGGTACGCGCAGGGCCCGCCGTCGCTGAGCACGTCGAGCATCAGCAGCAGCTCGTATGCCGGCAGCGCAGACGGGGAGAATGGAGACGGGGACGTGGACCTCGTTGCGCTGCTGACGGAGAGGCTGGCTGGTGCGTTTGATCCGCTGCAGTTGGATCGGAGTTTGGCGGTGCAGGCTCAGACGTATGTCACCTTCCATTCACTAACTCATCCACTCGGAGGAGGAGAGTGAAGTACTGACAAAGTCACCACAGCTCCGGCATGTTAAACTCGAAAACCCGAGAATTAATCGCCCTACAGGAGGAAGCTCAAGCACGGCTGGCAGAAACAAGACGATGCTTCCTGGAAGGTATGAAGGTCGCCAAAGAAGTAAAGTCGGATCTAGACTACGTGCACCGGAAAGTCAAGTAGGCTCACCCCACCCCCCAATTCTTAGTCAATGGACCCGGCAGGAACAGAAGAAGCTAATATTTCACTTCTATTGCAGGGTGCTTAAACAGAAAACCCAGAGAAAGTACGTGGCCTATCTCCCCCAACCCAATCCAATCCAATCTCATTGAAGCCCGTACCCGTCTTCCATGTCTCACTCGATCGATCCGACACAAAATCTGATGGATACTCCCCCTCACGTGGTCTCCTTGGTGCGCTATGAGCTAATGTAACTTACTGTAACTTAGATATCCCGTAGAATACGATATAGCACGTGACCGGATTCCTCCTACCACCCAGTAGCAGACACCCTCTTTATGCTTTGCCATTCGAACGGTTGACAATACCTTACCTTAACCTACCTTACCCTTTTGATTGTAATTTGTATAACTGGACTTTGTCGCTACCGTATTATCACTCGTATTATTACTACCTTTTTTTCCTTCCTTTTTCTTCTTTTTTCTATCCATCTTATAATTTTCTTATTCGGATTTCAGATTCTTTTTCCCTTTTTATTCTACTTTAACTAACCATCAACCTCTCTCACGTCTCATCCTGGTATTGGAATGAACAAGACGAAGCGGGATTGGTGGCACGAGATGATATGCAATAGCATATGGGTTCGGGTGTAGGCGTAAGATCTGCTCTTTTGTTCTTTTCATTATATCATGGGCTCTATTTTTCCCTCCTGTTCCTTCTCCTGCTTTGCGCTATGAAGTTACGTGACATTTTGTATTCTGCACCCCCCCCCGTCCCTAGCGGTATCGATATCCTCTTTTAACCCTACCTAGTTATGAGTCTCTTTCTGTTTTTCCCTCACTATTCGCTCTTCATCTGGGCGTTGTTTTCCTTGCCTTTTCGTCTTGCCCGAGAAGAGATGGAAAAAAAAATTGGAAAAAAAAGGCTAGCCTTTCGTTTATAGATGGTTTGGTTTAGTTTGGTCGTTAGGGGGTGTTGTGTCTTTTTGAACTTTTGAATTCCGGAGTCTGAAGTTTTGATTCCGCTGGTGGGTAATATACACATTGTTGACATAATATCGCTGAGTACCGAACCATTGAGCATGGTATATGCGCAGGTGCAAAGAACAAAGCACAAGGAAGGACTTCTCCCTCTTCCTCTCTCACGGTTTAAGGCGACATAGGAAGCTTACAAACCCACCAACTCGCCCTAAGCTCAAGTGCGGTAAAGGGAGGTGCTTGGCGGACCCTAGTTGCGATTTCCGAATTACGTTTTGGCGCTCCTGGAGTTACAGTATTGTACAATACGGTAAACCACACTACGGTAGATTGAAGTAGTCCTGATTTCAAACTTCCTCTTTTCTTGCCAAAACACTCCTGGCATTAACTTTTAGGGAAAAATAAATAAATAATAATTTGGGCCTATTAGATTTTTTCAAGGGCAGTTGGGTTATTTTGTATTTAAATTTTTGGAAAATTATTAGGACTGAACACTACGTGAGAGGAGAAATTAACTAGGCATAGGAATTGAGAGTGAAAACGAGAGGCCGTGTTGCGATCGTCTCGTTAGAGCTCGACTTGACCGATTTGATTTAAATTATAATCGCAGCGCGCCAAACACCCCCCCCTAAGTAGCCCAAGTTAACCACACTCAGCTCAATCCTCGAACTCAACTAAACTAAACTAAAACTAAAACTAAAACTAAAACTAACCTAACCTAACCTAACCTACCAAATAAGCTACAATACATTGAATTTCAACACAAAGGTTCCAAACAAAAGTTCCATCTTTACAATACCATAGTGCCCAATCCAACCCAACCCAAATCCAAGTCCAAATAATAACCCAAGTAAAACTGTGAAAAGAAAAACAAAGGGAAAATCCCCCTCCCTCTAAAGCCATCCTATTCCTCCCTGTCTGAAGGAAAGGAGAGAGAGAATAAATGCATACTATACAAACTTTGCCAAAAAAAAAAACACTAACAACCAACTTACAAAAAGAAACAAGGAAAAGAAAAGGAAGGGGAAAAAAATGGTATAATCACAAAGGGTGCGAAATGTACTGTGTCAGTTCGAGGCACAAATGTTTGCACCAGGACCAATCAGACAGGACCTCAAAAGTGCTTTCCGGTAGGAGAAAAAGAAAAGGGAAGAGTGAAATAGAAAGTAACTAAATGGAGAAACAAAACAACCAACAAAAAAAAAAAAAAAAAAAAACGCCAGGTGCGGAACGAGACAAAGCCGGCGAATTACAATATCAGGATAGCGGTGAAAATAGAAGAGAAGGGTGGCCGAGACCCGAGAATAGGGATATGGTAAAAGTATCATAGGGTAGGAGAAAGCTGAGAATAGTGGTATAAAGAAAAAAAGGGAAAAAATAAAGAAAGCCTAAAGGATATCTTTCCTGCTTGCCCCAATTATTAAGCCCTCCTCTAGCCTTAGAGCTAATAATGAAATTCGTGTCAGGCGTCGTGAAGTCGTGATTGCGGTTTGGTGGGGATGGTAAAAGGAGGGAGAAAAATGGGGGGTAGTCCATCATTGCAAGCTCTTGCTTAGGTCTCTAATCTCTTCATCCGTGAGCGATGCAATCCATAGACATCTCTCGCAGACACCGTCTACGGCTTTAAAATCGTATTTATGTGATGCTTCGATAAGGCGAAGGAGGCGCTTCACGATAGATGCGGTGGTACGGTGGTGTTCAAAGTTGATAAGGGGCTCTGAGTCCGGGGATGTGCTGATTACCAGAGGCCTCTGGGCGTTCTGGATGAGGTCATGGGTGAAGATTCCTAGAGGGATGTCAGTGATTAATTGGGAGAGTGGCGAGTGAAAGAGGCTAAATACCAACGAATGGGATACAGCCAGACTCTCCAGTAACTTTATCCATTTCCGCTCGGAGATTATGGAAATTGCGTACTGGCTGCACGAGAGCTTCCATCTCCTTGAAGGTGCTCAGGTCTGCGGGCGAGACTAGGGACCATGTCTGTCGAAGTCGGGCCACATCGGCTGTGAGAAGGGCAATTGTGATCTGGTACATAGTTGCAAAGTTCTGAAGCCTTCTTGCATGAGCGGCGATGTGAATGAACTTGACAATGGTCTTAGCTCGCTCGTCAATATCTTTAGTCATGACGATTTCGGATCTGGCCCATTTACACATCTATATATTCGTCAATAAGAATTCCTCAAGTTATAGCTTGGGGTAACAAACCAAGTTGAACCTAGCAATCACCACTTCGACGCCCCTTGTATCTTTAGAGTTCAAGAATTCAACCCAATCTCTCACATTCGAGCTTGTCGGGCTCCATTTCAGCTCAACAAGTTCTTTCCAGTCCACTTCCATTAGCGCATCTTTTTCGATTAAAGTAAACTGCTTCGCAAGTAGCTCCGAGTCGTAAGCGAGGATAAATGGTAAGTGAATTGAAGTGGGCCGAAGGGTTGGCTCTGTATCATTAAAACGGGGACCATTACCACCAAGAATAGCATCCACCGACGCTCTCCCTGGGGCTCTTGATCCTGGAAACGTTTCCGCTCGAGAAGAGCTGACGGGAGAACGGGGCCGACGGATGGTCGAAGGACTTGCATTATTTGGTGATGTGGACAATGTTTTCTCGAGAGTGAGAGGTGGTGATGGGGGATGTCGTAAAGGATGTGAAGGAATTCCAAGTTCTGCAATAATGGTCCCAGGTTGCATTGGAGGAAACTTTGTTGTACTCTTATTGGTTGACTGAACCATTTCAAATGATATCTCGGATGAGAGCTCACTTATATCGTCCCTGAATTGCTCCGAACTAGAGCTCTTGTCTAGATACTTTGCCAACCCGGTGTCAATCTTGCGCAGATCACTTCCGTTTGGCGACGGGCGCGGTGACAAGCCTCGGTGTATCGGAGAGGAACTAGATGACATTCCACGTTCCAGTGGAGGGAGCGATAGGTTTGAAGAAGTCATCGTCTCACGGAAGTTCCAATGGTCGACCGAAAGACCCCTCTCCAGAATGGGCCCTGAGGCTTCTGATTCGTCCCTAAACACAGGGACATCTGTTGAAAGATTTGTAGAGGAATTTCCAGCTGAACCTCCTTCCAGGATAGGAGGCGTATCAAGCGGAACATGATCAAACACCTGTTTATGTCTGCGTTTCATCCGTCTCATATATTCATCGTCATCGACAGAGGTATCCATTCCAAAGGTTCTCTCCGAGTGCGCATCTCCAATTATCACTAATGAGTCTTGAGAGATGAAAGATCGACCAGATGCAAAACTCATAGGTTTCTTCTCCTTCCCAAGTGATAAATCGGATGCCCTCTTCTGATAGGTACCCTCAAGCTTCATCAATGCAACCTCAATACCACCATCATCGCTTTCAAAATCCGGAAGGTCTCTCAGCCTTTGAACCCCGGCTTCGAATGTAGCTTTCGCATCAGCTTCAGACCAGGCAGCTCTCCCATCAGCTGGTGTGTTATCCATGGGGACACTTGCCCCCTTGGCAACTGCTCCTAACGAAATTATTCCCGTTGGCACTCGCTGCTGCGGATGTATACTCTCAGTGACACCGATTGAGTTGGGTCTTTGTTGTAAAGGCGTCCCAGTAGCGCCCATGTCAGAAAAATTGCCAGTCCCTATAGACCCAGCAGTCCTCGGTCGCCCATCTAAATCACCTACAGTTGCTGCAAGTCTCAAGTCTCCACCAGGCCTACGTCTCAGCATACGGGCAGGTTGGAGGTTTCCTCGCCTGCTCTCCGGTGAGTTGATGTAACTGAACCTTTCTGAATTACCATCTATAGTGCTGCCAAACTGACTAATGCCGGACTGGGCACGCTTGATCGAGAATGAGCGAGCCGAATGCAGAGACTTCCCTCCCGCTTCAGGACGTGGAGGTATGCTTGGTTTCCTACGCATACTGCCGTAGTGCTGGCTGAACAAAGATGGTGTGCTTTCGAATGAAAAGGATTTACTCCTCCGAGCTTGCCGAGATTCTCCCGAAAATATAGATGACTGAAAACCTCTATCGGGCAAAAATTTCCGATCATAGGTACTCCCAGTTTCACTCGCTAGATTGGCGGTTTCCGAAATGACTGACTCAGCTGGTCCAAAATTCGGAAGCCGTTCAATAGGCTCTCGTAGGCCCGATTGCTTCGGAGTTGAGGGGGGGGGCGGGATCTCCGAAGGCTCCGGGCCATAGCTTCCATCCTCACTTAGGGCACTTCCGAGTCCGGCCTTCAGCAGCGACCCATCATCGCCGACTCCGTCCAATTGAATTTGCTTCTCATGTAAAGAGCTCCCATTCTCTCCTTCACCTTGCGTGACGTCGTAGGATATCCACTCGCCATCGTCATTGGACAATTCCTCTTGCATCGCGTGCTGGAATGCTTCAACCACCCCCGCTCCTAGTAGATCAATCCTCGCCCCCCTACTGCCCCCAAGCATAGCAACATTGTTCCCTGATGAACTTGCAGCCATAAATTTAGAAAGTGATGAGTTGTCGGGCGCTGGGCCGAGAGATTTGCCACGAGCCGGTCTGGCCGTTGGAAGTGGCAAACGCATACCACCACCACCACCATGAGGTCCGGCGCCATTCCCTACCTTTCCGCTTAATGCTCTACGCACGCTGCCCAAAAATCTTCTCATACCAGGGCCATGCAGAGTCTTGTTTCCTTGATTTGGGTCATAAGTTTTCTTCGCAAATTGCATAGCCACAGGGCCGCCGGCCGTATCCGAAGGGGCGAGGAATCCATAGCTAGAGAGCTCACTGACAGGTGTAGGAGGTGCTACAACTTGTACGTACGCCGGCGTTGGGGGAAATAGGTTTCCTCTGACTAACGAGCCAGCGTAGGGCAAAGCCATTAGAAGATGTGTCGAGCGTGCAATTGATTTTGGGAGTGGAAGAGGCTGCCGGGTATCCCTTAGTGCGTCTGAAAATGAACCCGACCTTTTGTGGGGAGTAGGGCGATATTCCTTATCGCCCTCCCCTGCCGATCCCGCCGCATCTGAGGATACGGTGGTTTGAGATGGCCTTAGCTTCGAAGGTGAGATTGAAGATGATGCAGGGGTCGACATGCTCCTGTTCTCGAGAGAAAAGTATGGGAGCGGTGGGGTCTTTGCTGAGTCATTACTGAAGTCGCTGATAGGTCTGGAGAAACTGCGAAGTGGAGTCCCATCAGCAGCCCTCGCAGCCGCAGATGCCCCAACTGCTTCCTGAATAAATGCCTCGGTACCAGTGCTGTGATCAGGTAGCAACGCTCCAAGTCTAGGCGCAGATTTCCTGGGGCGTAGCAATGTTGACTGGGGCCTACCAGAGTCGAATCTGCTCCCTGGCGGGCCACCTGGCAGAATGTCTTGATCAATACTCACATCAGACCCAGTAAGCGTATCCCAGTACAGAGCGCACGTTCTCCTCCAACATCTCTTCAACTCGCGAATTATCTTCATATCCGAAGGCTGACCGTTTTCGCGAACTGCATTTGACAGGTTATTTAGAGCTTTCGCAAAATCTTCTCTTAAGGGTAGTGAAGGAATGAAATCGTCGGCAAAATAATTGAGAAGCCAGTGCCTAATTGCAACAAACGTCCGAACCCGCACCACCCTCCCTATATCGTCTTCGCGGTCGATGGCCCAGCGTAGGCGAGCAACGAGATATGCAACAAGATCGGATGGCTGCATGAACTGACGGAAAGTAAGAAAAAAGTCGGAAAGAAGGTGGTAATCTACAAATTCTGCTGATGTGATCTGAGATATTATCCTCGCCGGTACAGCAGCAGCAATTTCTTGAGTGCGTTTATCATATCGAACGACCGAAGGATCCTCAGAACCTGGTGGAAATGACAAGATATCATACATTTCCGGAGATATTCTAAGACGGGACATGCCTGCTAAAGACAGTGATGATGCGACATGTTGAATTTGGCCACCTGATAATTGCTCAGACGGTAATGGAGAAGGCTCTCGACTTGGGACTGGAGAAGGTGTAAATGACCTTGTGTCCGCCCCAGGCCAGAGCCATCTCAGATCAGCCTGGAGAGAAAGGCTAGGGGAAGATCCCCGCTCCACCTGTATTGAGGGCACATTAAGGCTTGAGGCGCCATGAAGAAAGGGTGTTCCATTTGGGGAAAAATGAGGAGAGCCAAGACTGTAATCAGGAATCTGTACATCAAGTGCCTGACATGTCTCCTGGTGGCCAGCTGTTCGCGGCCGAGGGCGCTCCTCGCTCGGCTCGTCGACTTGTTCAACCTTCATTCGAAAGCCGCCAAGGTCTGGTGGTTTGTAAGGCACTACACTTTCACCAACAGTACTGTAGGAGTATGCGCGTTGATGCCTTGTTCGTGGTATGGGAGGTGACGATTTCATGTAAGAATCCGGCGTGTCCCCGTCTGACAGTATGGAGCGTTTGCGAGTTGGTGTCTTGGGAGGTGGTGTTAGAGGTAACCGTTTCCCGCTTTGTCGACCCCCACTTTCCCAGCGGTCTTGTTGCCAGCTTTTGCCCTCCGGCTCCTCCGCTGAACTTGGTGGAGTTGTAGGTGGCAACGTAAACTGTTGTATGTCGCGCGCTGGTCGGGCAACGGGTCTATTGAGAGAGAGAGGATTTCAGCAAACATTCAACACGTCCCTACTCCAACCCCAAGAGCGACCGCAACCCGCAACCCGAAACCCGAAACCTAAGGGTATTTCCATCCCTCGCTAAGGAAGGAATGCCATCGTGCGGTCTACGGCACTCGCCCGCAGATCTCGGTCCATTCCGCTTCTCGTGGCAAACTAAGCGAATGGAGATTTACCTTAGATATATCAAACCATTACTAATATTTCCCACTGTAAACTGATGCCCGCCACGGACCGTCTGGGTATTAGAAGATTTGCTTATGAAGTTCTTTTCTTTCAATGTGGGCCTGTCGATACCCGCTTTTACACCCTCCGGAAATTTGCCCTTTCTCCTACGTTCCGGACTCTCGGTGGGTGTGGCGGTCGGCGTCACGAACGGTTCGTCATACCACCGCCGCCGTGGACTATGGTGTTGATGTGCTGATGTGTCAGGGTGAGGACCATTCTCGGGTGAAGGGTCGTCCATCTCAAACGCTGTGATGAAGATAAAATCCGAGGAACGTGAACAACGTAGTCAAAAGTGGTGATGGCGAGACGGAGGACGAGGCCCCAGTGAGGCCGCCTCTCCGAACCCCAGAAACTCAAAGGAGGAGAAGCGAGAAGGAAACAGCTATGGTGAATCCCGACAAAGTTGCATAGAGGGTAAGATAACGAAAGTGGAGTCGGGCTTCTGCTTTTTGAGGGGGAACGGGCCAGTGAGTGGAGCCAAAGAGGCAGAATTGACGTTATGGGCTCGTTGAGCAAACCGTAATTATTCGATCTAATCGTGTGTCGTGTTGTTTGTTTCGTTTCGAGAATCTATTTTATTTGCTTTTAGCGGATTCTAGAAGCTGGTAGGGGATGAAGTTATAGGGTACCAGTATATTATTTGTGTTCCTGCGTTGCGTGGACCGTGCTGGTTCGATGGTCGATGGGGGTTGGGCAGAAGTGGAAAGGGTCGTAGCGAGTGAGTGAGATTGAGGATTCCCAGGTGACTGGGAATGGGGGGGGGGGGGTAAG
>Ga0307507_10003691_pt1 | contig 28921 bp, 32 predicted proteins | sample 7_EM_MG_FD_207223 | JGI IMG/M metagenome (GOLD analysis project Ga0307507, IMG submission 207223) | Populus trichocarpa ectomycorrhiza microbial communities from riparian zone in the Pacific Northwest, United States - 7_EM | ecosystem: Host-associated > Plants > Roots > Unclassified | place... | reverse complement strand
CTCACACTCTTAAAATGTATCGGCTTCCAATCCAAAGCCCAGCTACAAATCTCGGCCGACGGCCTCCGTGTCACGGTTGAAGACTCACATGTCATGCAAGGTTCCCTCACGTTGATTCACTCCTCCCTTCAAGTCCTTCTTATACTAATCGGTCTAGGCCACGCTTTCATTGACAAGAACTTGTTCACTACTTATACCTTCCACCCACCGCCACACTTGACGGAAATTTTGGAAGACGATGAGGACCCGGTTATACAGTTTGGCATAAGCCTGACGGCATTGCTGGAGTGTTTGCAGATATTTGGTGGAGGGGATGCTGGTGGTGGTGGTGCGAAATGGCGAGGCGGCGGAGGCAGAGCTGGGGGAGGCGGAGACGGTTGGTCGGGGGGGACCGCCGGAGTAAATGCCTTCGACCACAGCCTTCTGAGAATCCCCGGGACATGCAGGTTTCTATACGAGGAAGGAGGTCCTTTATGTCTGATGTACTTCCCTCTCTCCCTCCTTTCTAAAATCCCCAAACAGCTAACAACGAACATCCACTAGCCTAGAGGAACCCCCAACAACGACCACCTGCGAGCTAACAACCTACACCCCAGCCCCCCTCCCCGACATTCCACTCTCCCCAACGCTAACCCGGAAAATCATCCTAAAATCCTCCCTTCTCTACGATGCCATCACCGAACTCTCTTCCTCTTCCACCCTCCCTTCTTCCTCCTCCCTTCTAGTAGTCTCCACATCCCCAACACCGCCTCATTTCACCCTCTCCTCCACTTCCCCGCTCGGCACCACAACAGTCGAATTCAGCAACGACGGTGAGCTCCTGGAAACCTTCATGGTGAGCAGACGCGCAAAGGACGTGTACCGCTTCGACCTTGTCAGGCATGCACGTGGAGCCATGGCTGTCGCGACGAAGGTCAGTGTCCGGAGCGACCAGGGGGGCGTCCTCAGTTTGCAGTTCATGGTAGAGTGGGAGGGGCGTGCGAGTTTTGTGGACTTTAGGTTTTTGGGGGTGGATGATAGGGAGGGTGGTGGTGATGGTGGGTGGGGCGAGAATGTGGAGGAGGAGGGGGAGGAGGAGGAAGAGGAGGATGATAGTGAATAGGGACTGGATGTACTAGATTCCATATGTACGCATGTATATCAGAGCCAGATTCCGAGTGATACTTTCTGAACTTGCTTAGTTCTCGCACTTGTACACTTGGACATAACCCATGGTTGGTCGCCCATTGTACAGTACCGTATGTACCTCGCCGCAGCACAGCAGAACTACACCAAAGTGACGTATAAAAAAAAGGAGCGAACATGAGCAATTCTCATCCACTGTTCCAACCTCCTCACGAACTCCCACCAAATTACACATCCACGGCAGTCAAGAACCCAATGATCAATATCTCATAACACCACAACTATTACCCATAAACCCAGGAACCTCCCGCTACAGAACCCCCCAGAAATCCCGCAAATATTGTATTGTTTTTATTCTCCCCTTTCTCTCTCTCCCTCCCAAATCCTAACCTTTACCTTTACAATCGGACGACCTCACCGTAAACCCACAATATAATACCAAGAATGAAAGGAAGAATGAAAGGAAGAATGAAAGAATGAAAGATTTCCAGTACGCGAGAACCCAGGAATAATAAATAACAAATAACGCAGCCGATAACTATACGACCCGCACGATCAATTATAATAAATCACCTACTGCCGCTATTTGATTGATTGATTGATTGATTGATTCCCGGGTGCTGCGTAGACTAAGATACGGTACCACTACCATCATACAACCACCACACCCGCATGATACTGAAAGCTAGTGCCCTATGAGCAGTAGATAGTACGTAACTTTGTACATAATAATATCTTGGCTTCGCACTCCTCTCTGCTCACTTCACTTCATGCACGCGAACGCGGGGTCGCATTGGATGAGTCCGATGATGACTCGAAGTTGAGGGATAATTCTCTGATATTAGATACTGAGCTAAGAAGCGAAAGGGAAGAGAGGGAGTAAAGTAAGAAGGAAAGAAAGAAAGAAATTTGACACCGAGTGACACCTTATGATTCGCTATGCAAGTGAATAGACGAGAATGAGTAGGGAAGGAAAGGAAGGGAGGAAAGGAAGGGAATGGTAAGCTAAAGGAGGAGAAGTGGCGCAATAACAAAGACTACAAATTACACACACACTATCCTCTCTCCCCTTCACTTTGGAATGCGTCGTCTTTGCACAGTTCTACCAAGGGAGTATACGGGGTAACCGACAAACAACGGACCCTCTCCCCATGAAATCTACACTTTACACACCCTTTACAACTCCCCCACTTTCTTCCTAGCACTCAACAGCCCAAACCTAATCGCAACCTCAGCGGTAGTGACAAAGATCGAGAGCACGATAAGGATGATAATGATCCACGTAATCCTGGACATGTTACTATCGGCAATGGAGTCCGAGAGTATCTCCGTGAGATCCAGAAATACCCTGCAGCGCTCGTTGAGGACTAGGATGCGCTGCTTGATTTCCAGGTACTCGCGCACCGCAGCGTACAAGGGGTGCAGGGTTGGTTCGGCGTCCCAGAAGAATTCAGGGACGTCGAGGACGTTGCTTGCTATCCCTTGTTAGTCGGGCCGCCGGGAGGGAGAGAAGGGGGGGGGGTACAAAGGTTCACGTCTACACGCAGCTTAAATAGTTTTCCGCTCATTTTAACGACTTCCTCTCGCTTCATACCGAGCTTACCGGTTAGGGCGAGTTTCTTGGGGATCTGTTGTACGCCTAGCATGGTGGAGTTCATGCGCTCTTCGAAGCGGCAGAGCTTTGTGGATTGTGCGATTGCATGAGAGATGGCGAGTTTGATCATTATGTCGCCTGAGCGGAGGGTTATCATGTCATTATATATCTAAACAATTCATCCGTTATCAGCATTAGAGGTAGACATCAGGGCTGGAGCTATCGATTTACCCTGGGGGATCTGGTGCGGGAGGAGTATTGAAAGTGGAATTCTTCAGTCTCGAATTCGTCTTCTTTTAGGCGACCAGAAATGAGTTGGATGCCCAAGTCGTTTTGAGCAAAGGTGAGATCTGCGAGGATGTCCTGATGTGATTAGTTAGCATGGGGGATAGCAAGTAACAGGTCGTGCCTTCAGTACTTTCTCCTGTCTCTCGGAGAAACCCCAGAAAACTACAACTCCGTATCTAAAAACAAACATTTCAGCAAAGGCCTTCATGTCATTCATATGCGAGTCTCTCGGGCTCTCCGGCCTATATCCCTGATTGTAGGTATGGTGGTCGTCTGTCCTGTCCTGTGAAAATCCACGGTTTTTTCCTGAGGACTTTGAATCCCCATCATCCTCATAGCTTCCATCCCCACTTGTACGTCTCTCCCCGGTATATGAATCCTCAAAGTATCCTTCGTGATAATTCCTTTGTTCAGACCTCTCAATCTGTACATCCAAGACAGCCTTACCGCCGGGACTCTTCAAAGCCGGCGAAGAGCGAACCCTATACCCATCATCCCCAGACATTATCGGCAGGTGATACGCGCAATACAAGCATTCATCATACAGCTTCGTCCTAGCCGAATGTTTCTCTCTAAGAAATTTCGATGTATCATTGAGCCTATATGCATCCGCCGTGCAGTAAGCTGTAACCCGGCTCAATTTATCCGCTCTCCGAGACTTCGGTAACCGTTCGGCATAACTCTTCCTGGGAGGCTGCTCCGGCGACTCCTCATCCCCTTCAAGCCTATTCCTCCACTCTTCTTCGTCATCCTTGATCGGTGCATCCTCGATGTCGTCCTCGCCATACCCCCAGCGATTCGCCTCCTCATCAGTTTCCGGGAGCAGTACGAGTTTTTCCGAAAGCTTCGAAGACCGGACGGGTAAGTTCTGGCCGAGGAATCGCCTGGGATCCGAGGGCTTCGGCGTTGTTGAGCGGGAGGGGGAAGCTGGAGCTCCGCGGGCCCGAGCTAGTGGATTGCGGCTCTGGCCCGACGGTATTTGCGAAGATTCTTGCAAGACCGAGTCAACGCTTATGAACCTTACCATGGATGGGATCGACGGTGCTGACGGCCGGCGTTGGGGTGGGGAACGGCTTCGCGTGGCGGAGTCCCGAGTGTCTGTAACCTACACCGCACCACACTCAAGTAAGCATCACATAGGAGACATGGCACGGGGGAAGGGGGTAGGTGTACAAGGACAGTCGGTCTCCGCTTTAAAGGAGGTGATGTAGACATTACTGAATAGGGATTGAGTGGGTTGATTCTGTGTTATGATAGGAAAGAAACAGCCGGATACCTGACGAGTTTGTTGAGTTTAGGCTGCGTGGTTGAGGTAAGATAACGGGTACAGTACAAGACTTTCGTGATTGAGTCGGAAAATTCCAACAGAAATCGAGCAAACCGTTCAAAGGTGGCTTGGTGACATTTAACAAGGTACAGTCCCCGGGTATCATAGATCAAAAGGTCGGATCTGTATTATACGGGGGCGGCTGTGATTAGGGTTTACGAAGGTTGAGACGAATAAATTACCGGTTGAATGCCTAGATGAAGCCAGGTTTGAGGTGGTGGGTGCGTTACACACAGCTAAAGCGTCTGACAGCAGCCGCAACAGTGCAGAAACCAGCCCGTTTGCATGCTGCCTGTCTCTCAAGTCGGAATTTCCAAACCGTTGAGTCGCCGCCTTCCCACTAGCCACTTCGGGTGGTTTGGCTCACCAGCCACACGGACAATTCATCATCTACGATACCCGTATCGTATGATACAAGAGCTTCAAGAGAGCCACAGCGCCAGATGTGGTCTACCCCCTATACCGTATGAAATAACTTCATAATACCGGCACAATTACCATAGTTACCTTATTCATAAGATATATGATATGAGTACCCCAGATACTGGTGAGAAAAAAGAAAAAAAAGAAGAAAAAAAGAAAGCAGCACTATGAAAGCCCTATTCCTCCCGCTTCAGGCTCTCCCCGATCTCTACTAGGCATCTCTCATAAACCCTTGATAATTCCATCTCCAGAGCCTCATCCTCTTCTTCTTCCTCAGAATCCCCATCCATAGCGTCTACTAGTGAATTTTCAGATTCTCGATCTCCCACATCCGGAACGCTTTCTCCCGTAGGCGGATCTGGGGCCTCCGTCATCCCTTCTGCCAGACCAACAACATGCAGCCTTGTCCTCTCAATAACGCTCTTGAGCCTAACCCTTTCGGTCATGTTCATCCTGTAGCCAGACAAGGCCGGGGATAGCGGGTCATAGGAATCGGTAGACGATCCAGTGATCAGTGAGTGGAAGCACCGATCAAGCTTATCAAGCAATCTTAAAGTAGACTTAAATCTCGGAGGGAACGAAGATATGTAATCGTTAAATGAGTTGGCTATTTGTAAAAGATACTGTGTTTGCAATGATGCTATGAAGTTCGCAAAAAAAAATCAGTTTAGTTGGCTACTTTTCAAAAACAAAGATAAAACAACGAAGCCTTTTACTGCAATAATTGTCCCCGGAGGATCAGACGGTAGATACCGGCGCAGTACCAAATAGCCATTGGCTCAAACAAGCGAGCAGGGCAAGAAGAAGATGGACCTACGTGTAGAAGAAACCCATAACAAGTCGACCAGTTTCTCCAGGTCATCGGCTATTTCTACAGCATCAGTGTACCCTCCATCGTGAAATTTCTTCGCATATTTCCGAGAAACCTGCAAGAGCTCGTGGTCCAGAAAGGCTATCAGCGAGTTCTCCGGTCGAGAGCCGGGTTTTAGGGGGCTAGGGCGAGGGTGGGGTAACGGGCGGTAAGAGAAGACGCTCGATGCATCGGACGGGGCGGGCGAGGGTAAAGATGGAGGGAGCGATGCCCCCTCAGAAGCTTGTGCGGAGGCCATCTTATGATTGGGAAAAAGCATAGACGGAGTTGGAGCCTCGATGCGAGGACTAGCCGTGGTTAATAACTCTAATAATGTCACATGTGAACTTGTTTGACTTGTGCCGAGCTAAGGATTTAGGCTGATGACTAAGTTGGGTCACGCATAGTGTATCACTCGGGAATCCGCTCTCAGGAGATTAGTACAGCGTACTGACACGCCGTTAAATGCTCTGCTCCTGCATTTGCATGAAAGGCAGTGCATAGGATCGTAGGATATTCTGCATATAAGAGTAGGAGCCCCTTTTAACTTGGGTTGTTGCACTTAGCAGCTGGATCATGCACAGTACAAGCACTTATACCAGGGCGGACTCCATTAGGCGTCACGAGTTGCAGACCACGAGGCGGCGATCGGCCGGACATCCAAACCATCATTTTAACTTGCGCTAAAGCAAGGCGAGACATTGAGCCCCGCCAAAAACCGCACTGTTCACCATGTCGCACGCTATGGCACTTAGATTGGAATCTTTTTTCCCCTCCCTTTTCTTCTCGATCGTGAACTGCCTTGCGTTGCTTCCTCGGGCGTGTAGATCCCACTCCCAATCCGCATCCCAGTAATCACTACCGTATCCACTACTCACAGTGTATTGATACCTTGCATCAGTTGACCAAACAAAACGGGAGCAAGTGCGTACATAAGCATAACAGAACTAGTAAGCTAGATTCTCGGGCCCTCGCTAGGAAAATTGCTGGGAAAAAATGGTTGAAGAATCTTAGTATGCCGGTATCGTATTAGGAGTTGCCTTAGGGATTATGTCCAGACTCCCAGTATGCCATATGGAATCCTAACGTGGTCCATCTCACGTGTTCGGCACACAGGCCCAGGCTCTGCGGAAGCGGGCAACGAAAAAAGGTCTTTGAGCGCCGTTGCTAAGTCAAACAAAGAGAGCCTGTTATTAGGCTCCGTCTATTAGGCTCCGTCACTTATCCAGCTGGAGTGCCCTATGCTGAAACGGATGATACCTGAGTAAAGAGACCAATCGGACTAGCAACGGCCAAATGACACCGAAGATAACTGGGCCAAAAAGGGGGAAGCTCAGTCGGGGCCCGGTGAGGACGCATCGGTGCTTCCACTGCCTGGCTCAAAGTGAACCACCCGATCTGATACAGCCATTCGCAGGGGATGGCAACGTGGAACCTGATGATGTTGAGGTCAATGCCCTGGACAGGGTAACAATTGAACCGCACACAATCTACGGTAGTCTATATTATAATCCGTCCAGAGACAATACATGTCTATACCGTCAGTCTCTAATGACAGTAATCGAGTACTTGCTTGGGTAGATATCAGTAGCTAGACTAGCATCTCTGGCCCTAACAAGATAAATGACGAAAGTGGGAGAATAGAAGACAAGAATATGTCAAGTTCTCCTTGTGCAAGGCTGACGCTTGGCGTACCGATTGCTAACGTAAAAAAACGTGCTGGGCAATGCGGTTGCGTCTGAAACTGCATATTCTCGCCTCGGAGAGAAGGGAGTTGAGGGCATTGAGGCTACCGCTAAGTGCTGGTAAGCCTAAAATCGCACCGCTCTGGCAATCGGGGGGCTCGGGCGACGAACCTTCTGCGATTCTCGGGGAATTTATGATAACACGTGACGATGAACAGGTTCTAGGGCATGATAAACGGGCTTTGTTATGCATTCGCGGCGTGACATCGGGAGAAGCAGAGGTACCAGTACACGATAAACTGCAAGGAGGAAACATAAAGCGAAATTGAGTAGGTTATCAGTTCCTCGGAGTGTGGGCTGGATATCTTGGGCCATCGGTAGCTACGACACATTGGTGGCCCGCCTTCGGGGTTGACCCTTTTGTAGTTTTTTTCGTCTCCCTCTTTCTCTCTATTCACCCAACCATCTAAATTTGCTTACCACCATCGATAACCATAGTCAGAAATCATAACCTTTCTCGCTCGACAAGACTGCATGCCCCCATGCTCCATTGACAAGGAAGGAAGAGAGTGGGAAAAAGAGAAAATGTCGGTGCCGTTACTGTAGTACTAGGGGTTAGGGGTGAAGTATTGGGGCAAGCAGGGGCAGCAGAGGCCTGTGCATATACTCGGGTATGGACGTGGGTGACCGGACAGACAGGGATTAGGAAATCTATGCTGATACATACATTTTCAAATCCCTGTCTGTCCGGTCACCCGCGTCCATACCCGAGTACCTTAGAAGGAGTATCAAAGAATCAAAGAAGTAAGATAACTACTAATTCCAGTAATTCCACCACCACCCTGCTTGTCCCAATATTTCCCCCCTCACCCGAGTACTCGTACAAGTGCTGTATCATAACACATTCATATTGAGCGTTACTAAATTATTTGCCCCGTTCTTGGTACGATAGCGAGGAGTTACCGGTGCTCACAAACTCCGTTTTAAATTTCGTAAGGTGTCGGCTAGAATTTGTTTTTTTAGGGTGAGAAAAAAGAAAAAAAGAGTACGGTATTCTCACTGGCTGGCGGTGAGGAATTTGTGTGCAGATTTGCGGGTAGCTTGCAGATTGAGCTGAACTGGGGAGCCGAGGGAGGGGAAAGGGAGGAAAAACGGCAACATGTATTGTACTGTACCGCTGAGCGGGGGGAATAAAGTCATAATAATAATAATATTATTATTATTATTACTGTATTATTATTATTACCATTTAACTAGCCAACCACGGTCTGCCCAAACCCTCCGCCCCCGGCACTTTCGACAGTGTCCGAGGACGCCTAAAACCAACACCCCCGAAAGGCGAAAACCAAACACCGACGACAAAATAAAAAGCAACTTTACTTCTTTGGTTCCCTAAGAATAATTATCAGCAACATGCTATGAAGTAATTCCTTTGGGGATCCTACTATTGCGGGAATAGGGTTGAGGCCACCGGCAGTCTGTGGGTGTAACTATCTGTGGATTTCTTGATAGTATATCCAGCAAACTATGCCATTGCGTTAGAGATACCGGTGGTGAAAGTTTGAATGCACGGAAGACTTACCCCGAGGAACGCCACCAAAGTGGGCCCAACTACCGCTGTCTCCTATTGGAGAAGGGAGATCTTGCTCCCAAGCCGAGCAAAATCAGTCTGCACGCTCGCGAACCCCATCTCAACACGAGCGGTGAGTTCTCTAATTGTTTTACTCACTCCGAGTTCACGGTTCCTGAAATCCTATGGCTAGAGTACCATAAAAACAGGAATAATTGGACCACACACTAGGGCGTTGGAGTTGCCTCTCCCCTCCCTACAACCCCTGTGCTCCCTTAGTTCCTTGACACGCCCGACACCCACAATCTCTTCTTTAAGGCCATCTAGGCGGGCTGATGATTCCAATTTCAGATGAATCTAGCTGCTGCCCTACGGAGCGGTGAGAGGTCAAGGGGAATTTCGCTGGTTAGGTTCATCGAAGGCGGACGATTTCCGGCATAGAAGTAATCGAGTGAGATCAAGGGGTTTAACTCTGGCAGAGCTGGGATGGGAAAGATGCCCTACACTCACAATTCGCACATTAATAAAGAAATCAGAAGTCCAGGGATGCAAGGAAAACTTGCATAGTGTACCCATGGGGATTCGAATGAGCGTGGGATATCGTCAAAACGACTCGCACACGATTATGGCCGTCGGGCGGGTAAAACAAAACATAAAACATCCTATAACCCGTACCGGTTATACTAATAAAGAAGTATTTCAAATGGTTTCATAAGGAGACTGTTAGTAAGGTCGGTCGTTTTTCTCTTTTTATTTGTCTCAGCGGAGGGCTGAAAGATAGTTTTTTCGCTGTGTTTTTTTTTCCCCCTAATCCAAAGGAGGGGATTCTAGACGTCTTAGCGTGCGGTCCAATTAGTCTAGTTTTACGGTAAGCTGACAGCCAAGACCAAAGATATATGGGAGAGAAACCTTTCCTAGGTCCACTAGATATTAGTCGTCTAGCTCCGCAATTGAATCCTACTACCACCATCATTGTTAGTTGAATTGGGGGTAAAAATAAAAAAATAAAAAAAGGATTATATACCCAGCGAGCCGCAATTGGCGAGTGGCCATGCCTACCGGCATTCTCATGCTATTGCCTGCGGCCTGCGGGTAACCTGCGGGACTGTGAGGGGCGGCCGGCGAGACGAACACGAAGGAGTGTATGTGGGATTAGAGATCTTGTTATACTGATAGTCAGAGTGGGGAAGAGGATCGAGGATAATGGTGAAGGTGAAAACGGGATCTCTTTGAAGTGGATGAGTTTGTAAAGGAGGAGGAGACAAATGAGGGATCCCCCTCCACAAACAGTTACAACGGGGCCGTAGCCAAGCCTGCCATCTGTCTGTGTCCCATAGCTGCGTCATCGCTCTGCCACGCTTACGGAGCCGCAGAGCTTTTGTGCCCCTAAGCACAGTAAAAAAACTCTTTCAGTTCGTTATCTCCTGTCGATTGATGCCAGAAAGGGTATATGTATTGCTAGTATGTAATTCTTCCTACCGTACCTCAGTATTGTACAGGACCAGCCCCCAGGACGTGTTGGATCCGGTTTATGCAATTCTATCAACTTATCAAACTAAACCTATCCTGAGCCTACGGCTTTTGCGCATACCGTATTGTATGATAATTTCCAGTTGGTGGGAAATATGTTTGCTCGCTCGCTCGCTAGGAAGAGGACAGATGTTAGCCCACCACCGGTATTTTTACCATACCGTACTCGAGTACAGCACGTCCCTTCCTCCTACTTTACCTTCCCATGTACGGTAGGCTCATGTACCTCCGGTTGTCCTAGTGGATGTTTTCCCCAGCCACACCCTCCCCACATTACCGTACCCCATGATCCATCCCTCGCTCCTTGCGTACGGGGCACAGTGCAGGGCTGGTATTATTCACACTTCTCAGGAACTGTACCGCGCCGGCGATGCAATGTTTCACGAGGAGATAAGTGGGTGTGTACTCTACAGTGCACAAGTGATGGTTGGCGGTGGGCGTGTCACTGCATGGACCGTAGATGGTGTGTGTCCCCGTGATTTCTTTTCGGTTTTCGGGGTAATTGTGGCTGGAATGGGGTAAGAGGGGTTTGTTTGCGGCAGGCCGTTGCTGTTGTTGGGATCTTCTAGAAGGTTACCTCCCCGCGCAAGCTTCGCTCCGTTTACCTGGGATTGGAATGAGTGGATGGATTGGGAGGGGGGGAGGCTAAATTTATGAATTTAGGGTGGTGTTAGTTCTCGATTCGAAGGGGAATATTTGACGATTTGTTTGATTTCGGATTGATTTTTGAATTGGGGTCGGGGTTTCGTTCTCCTCCTTGCTTTTGGATCTTTATTGCTTATCGTTAACCATAAGCGCAATGCGGTATACAGGCAGGACTACTCTTCTACTGAGCAGATGGAAGTTGAATGCTATGGCCAGCAACTGATACTTAAAACATTTTCTTCTCTTATTATGCAGCATTTCATAAATCTTCCTGTAAGGTTAGAGATTTTTCCTTTCACAGGGGGGACCAATTTGGGATCTTGTTTCTGTGGTTTCTCCGATTTTGGTTATGATTGGTGATTTTGACAGTTTCTTTTGTTTTGGGGGGGTTTTCTAGGCCACACTTTGGACATTTGCCATGGATTTTCCTGGATTTTACGGGTAAGTCCCAGGATTTGGCAGAAGAAAAAAAGAAAGAAAAAAAAAAGGTACAGTACAATGGCCCCATGTTCTCGCCGGCATTGCCTTAGTTGAGCCCCAAGACCCATCTTGATACCCGATGTATCCGCAGCAAATAAGGAATAAAGAAATAATAATATTACTATCGACCCTCTGGGATCCACACTTATAATATCACATAGTCTATGAATATATGTCATAATGTAAGCTGGGAGAATGAGGAAAGCGTGAATGGGGAGGGGAGCAAGCAAGTTCTAATAATTAATAAAAAAAAACAAAGAAGGGTTAACGACGATTCCAAGAGAAGGAAGAAGAGAACAGAAAAAATTCCTTCAGCGCCCACCCGTTGCCGGCCATTAAGCCGGCATTGGAGAAAGCAGTTTTTTTTTTTTGCCAGGTGCCTTGGCGTAGGGGACAATTGTGGTGTGGAGGGACTTGTATTCGTACATGTTTTTGTTGTATCGCGGTGAACTGTGGAGGTATAGTATGGGCTGAGATATACGGATACGGTACCGCAGGGCATATACATATGGTAAGATAAGAAAATTCAAGAAATATGTTTATGGATTTTCAATGTTTTAGATTCAATATTTTTGATGTTGATGATTTTCTGAATTAGGAGGGGGGAAGGCGGAATGGATGAGTGGGTGGATACGGTAGAGGGAATGGATCGGATAAACGAATGATTTGCTCAACGGTCATCTCGTTGCGATGAGGCTTTGTGTGGGGCTATTTATACTCGGCGTAGTCATCTTGATCCGACTGACTGCCTGCCTCCGGTACTCGAGTATCCCTCTGTCCGCTCTATTATGTCTAATCCAAGCAGCCAGCCAGCCAGCCAACCAGAGGGCCCTTTTTTTCCTCCCATACCGTAACCCTTTATACGCAGCAGTGGATGGATGGGTAGAATCAGGCTGGCGCAGAGTGCGGATGTAGATTTTTTAGGCCAAGGAGTTGATTATAAGCGGACCCCATGCACACTTTGCACCTTTTTTCTTTCTTCCTTCCTTCCGTTTTGTTTTGTTTTATTTTTTTATTTTAGGTTAGGCGGGGAATTGGGAATGGGACTGGAAGAGAAGGGGAAGAAGCATGGAAGGATGAAGGGAAAATGTGAAGAAGGCTATGGAAGGAGCTATCATTAGTACAGCACCGGTAGGGTAGACTGTTGGAAAGTAGGGAACAGCGAGTAACAACGGGGAGTGGGCAGAGGAGGACAACCACCAATCTAACACCCGCCCTTCGAGCGGGAGAAAGGGAGAATAAGAGGAGAGAGAAGGGGATGAGCTCTGCGAGGAGGAGGAGGAGGAGGAGGAGGAGGACAGATATCAATTGTTTAGCTACATAATATTATCGCAGTTGAGGCCAGCTGGGCTAGTACGGTATTATAATCATCTCGGCCTCATCCCTCCGCTCGTTTGGGTTATGGAATCTTTTTTTGTGCAAGACGAGGATATCGTAACGACGGCTAGCCCAAAAGCAAAAGCGTGTGCGTGCATGGCTAGGAGGTACCGGTATGATAGGTAGTTTACGACCTCATCCTTTCTCTCTCCTACCATCCCCCGGTCCGGCCTTTCTCTCTTGTTTCTTCCGCACTTTTTTTTATTTTTTTATTTTTATTTTACTCGAAATTTATCCTTTCCCCCCTTCCTCTCCCTCCACTGACCACCCCCTTCATTCTCTTTCATCTTTCCTGCTCACAGCCTTCTGCGGATCTTGAACGTTTGTTTGTCGTTTTTGTTTCGCCGGTGTTATATTTTTCTGCTGTTAGGGTTCTTTTTCTTACGGCTGTCATAAGAAAGAAAGACAGGAAAAGGAAGAAAGGGGAGGAAAACAAAATAAAAGGAATAACTGCCCCGTGCTTCCTGGGTTCTTACAGTACGCTTTTTAAAACCTTTTTTTCGCTATCCCCGTATCGTACTTTTTTTCTTTTCTTTTCCCCCACTGGACCCACTGAAACCCCCCCCGTTCAAGTTACATACAATACTGGCCTGCTGCTGCCTGCGCATCTCAGCTCGTCTTTCATCGTCATCGCCTTACAAGTCGGTCCTCCTCAACCCACCAAAATAACCTCTCTTTTTTTTTCCCTCTCCTTCTTTCTCTAAAACCCCATCCCCTCCCTTGGTCGGCTCCCGCCACACTTTCGAAATCCACCCCTTCCGCGGCAAACTTAAGAAAAATTTGCCCCGTACCCTCTTCGCGACCTTTCCCATTACTGCTACAACGGTCACCACCACCACCACCACCACCACCCACCACCACCACTACCACCACTACCACCACCACCACTGTCAATCATCAAGCACCGTCCCACCATCCCACACCCCCTCCAACCATCAAATTATCCACTACTGTTCGTGTCTCTCTTCCTCCCTTCCTCCCTTCCCTCCTCCTTCCCTCCCTTCTTTTCGTCCTTCCTTCCTTGTCTACCTCACTGATAATCTCCCCTCGCTTCTTTCAATTTGTATTGACCTAAAAGCAATTCTTGCGCAGTTCACGTCTTTCATTGTTGACGGTTTGATTATCTGTCGACACCCTTACCTTGGAGCGATTTTTCTTGCCACATCCCTTGCGTCAATCACGACGGTGCAATTTTCCCGCAGTTGTACTTTTCTCGAGCCGGTTAACTCAAACGAAGGTATCTATTAATCCCCTCTCCTCTCAAATAGAAGAAGAAGGTTGGTTTTTTGATCCAATTCTTTCCCTGCCCCGCTGCTATAATTTTTTTCTGCGTTTAATCCTTTTCTTTCCTTCTTGTTCTATCATTAATCCTTTGCCCCCGCCTCCGTTTGCTGCCCTTGGTGTACGTTCGTTTGTCGCCCTTTCTGAACACTTCCCTTGAGTCGGTCAAGCCCTTCGATAATTCTTCAATGATATTTACTCTACGGCTCGATTAGCAGGTTTCGAAAATAATATCCTTTTTTGCTTCACTTTTTTCTTTTAAGAAGCGGTTTTTTTTGGCGCTAGAGCCAGAAGTTTTCTCTACCCGACCCCAACAGAAAGCAACCGGTCCATCGCATCGTTTTTACGCATCTTTTCACTCTTTTTCAAGGTTGAACAAACAACATGTCATTTCAATACGATTACTCGCAGCAACAGCAGCAGCAGCAGCAGCCAGGCTCTGCCTCGCCAACTGGAGCCTCCGCCGGCGGGCCACCTCCTACCGGTCAAGCCGTTCCACAACAACCCTCTGCATCTCCCGTCCCTTATCCTAACAATTCTGCAGCGGGCTCTTCTAATGGCGCTGCTGGTAGCGATGCTAAGACAACTTTGTGGTAAGTTTGATATTGAAACCATATTGCCTCGGACTCCGTCATGGGGGAATTTCTCGTGTAACGTGTGGATGCTTACGACTAACCAACTCCGGCCTTATAGGATGGGTGAACTCGAACCATGGATTGATGAAGCGTTTGTTAGAAATGTTTGGTATCAATTGGGCGAGGCTGTTAATGTGAAGATGATTCGCGACAAGTTTTCTGGGTACGCGTTTTCTCATTCCTGCGGTTGAATAGTTTTTTTCTTTCTTTTTTTTCTTTTTTCCCCTTGGTTATAAAGTTTACTTTCGTCGGGATGACTAACATTATCTTTTATTAGTAACGCTGGTTATTGTTTTGTTGATTTCAGCAGTCCCGCTGCGGCTGCTAAAGCGTTGACGCTCAATGCCACTCCTATTCCCGGGAGCAGCCGTCCTTTCAAATTGAACTGGGCCTCTGGAGGAGGCCTTGCCGATAGACGGTATGGATTATACTTTATTAGCTTGCGTTTTTCATATTGGCTAATTAAATCTCATGCAGCGATGATCGCGGACCTGAGTACTCCATTTTTGTCGGTGACCTTGGACCTGAGGTCAATGAATACGTTCTCGTTTCCCTTTTTCAATCACGATTCCCGTCTTGCAAATCAGCAAAGATTATGACGGATCCCGTTAGTGGGATGTCTCGTGGTTATGGGTTTGTTAGGTTCTCGGATGAGATGGATCAGCAACGTGCTTTGACTGAGATGCAGGGCGTGTACTGTGGTAATCGTCCCATGCGTATCTCCACCGCGACTCCTAAGAACAAGAGCGCCGCCGGTGGTCCTGTCATGCCCGGAGCACCTGGCCCCGTTGGTATGTACTCCATGGGAGCTCCTCCTATGGGTTACTATGGTGCCCCGCAGCCAATGAATCAATTTACCGATCCTAACAACACCACTGTTTTCGTCGGCGGACTTTCCGGATATGTTACCGAAGATGAACTCCGCTCGTTCTTCCAAGGTTTTGGAGAGATCACCTATGTTAAGATTCCTCCGGGGAAGGGTTGTGGATTTGTTCAGTTTGTCCAGAGACATGCGGCTGAGATGGCAATCAACCAGATGCAAGGATATCCTATTGGGAACTCGAGGGTTAGATTGAGTTGGGGACGAAGCCAAAACAACTCGGGGCCTGCGGGCACTCCTTACCGGCCTGCTCCTCCGCCCCCGGTTTATCCATCGATGGGAATTGCTCCTCAGCATCATTATGCGTCTTTTGCGCCTTTAAAGTAGTTACTCTGTTTCTTTAAGCTCTTTTATAGTTCGATGTACTTATTACACGCTACTATTTGTCCCCCCCTTTACATATCCCCCTCATAGATGTTTCGATTTCAATTTCTCCATTTTCCCAGCAAGGCCCATTCTTGTCCATTATCCCATTAGGTCATTTCCTGTACTAGGGCTCTTCTTTTTTCTCACATGTGACGATTTTGGAGTATGGCTGTTTGATTTTGTTTGCTGATTTATTTGCGCTTTGCCTTTTCTGTAGTCCTCATGCTGCTCACATGCACCCGCCTCCTCAGCCGGGCCAGATGCCACCTCCGGGACCACCAGGCGCGATTCCTGGGCCGACTGATCCAACGGAACCTCTCGATATGCAGCGCATGAATACGATGTACCTGGCCGCGAAGGATGGCAGAATGGACCGTCTCGAAGCCGACTCGCGTGGATACCATTCCGTCTATGCTGCTTAAAGTCCAAAAGCCTATTCTGACATTGCTTTTATTTTTTGTTTTTTATTTTTTGCTGTTTGAGGGAACGATGACCGAAAACAAGGGGAGCGGAGGAAAAATGAAGACAGAAAAAAACGAAAAAAACAGCCGATAATGGGAGTGAAATGTTGTCGTTGCCAGGGGAAGGTTAGGAAATGGAATTCATGCAAGGGAAAGGAAAAGAAATGTGATGGACGGTGTTGGGAGTGTTGATAGCTACATCTGGCGTTGCGCAAAAAAATGTTTGGCTTTTTTCTTTCTATTCCTCTTGTTTTTCTTTCCCTTGTTTCTTTTTTATCGAACTTTCTCTATTTACTTTCTAGCCCCAATTCTCGATTAAAAAGGGGGACTCTTTTCATCATCATCATCATCATCTTCATCATCACCGGCTTTGTTGGTTTGGTCTGATTTAGTTTGGCTGCGTTGGTTTTCCTTTCTTTTCCTCTTTGTTTTAAAAAAATGGTAGTCCTTTTCTTCTATTTCGTAGCTGGGTTGTTTTGCCTTCCTCTTTTACCTAACTAACTATCTTATCTTTTCTCCTTGGGGATTACTTCGCTTCACTTATTGTTGGGTTCTATCTGCCTGTCTAGTGCGCCCTTGATCTCATTTGGATTTGATTTTGATCGGCTTCTTGAATACGGTGTCTGAGGAGAATTAAAAATTCTGGCTTTTTTTATTTTTATGGGGCTTTTTGATCATGATTTTGTCCTCCTTACTCTCTGTCCAACTGCCCATTAGCGAAAAGGTACATATGACATGGGCTTCCCTTCACACCCGGGCTGTTGTGGTGGTAGGGAAGTGTCGATGCTACCTGGGCAGCAAAGCTCTACTAGGCGATACAAAACATAATTTTTAAGCGCAAGCTATATACTGTACTTGGAGCTCCAGGGAGATTCGAAGTACAGCCTGCACTGGAGGGCATCACGGAACTGGGCGGTGGACGGATGTGAAAGGAGGGGGAAGTGGTAGAACTATGAAATCAAATTCAAACATCAAGTACATTTTTTGCAGAATTGGTTCTTGGCATATAGTGCATATTTAAAGTTAGCGGTTCCGATGCGAGAGGAATGGGGTGGTATGATAGTAAAATAGGCGAAATATGCAAGGGGGGATTGTATTATTATAGTCCCGTGGTTGTTGGTATAATACCGGTATCATATTTGCTGTGTAAAGGAATATGGAGAGGAGGGAGAAGGTGTCATTACCACAGCGTTTAACTGTGCCAAGGTTTCCCACCACCACCACCACCACCACCACCACACACCTCGAATGAGGCTAAGCCCAAGCCCCTTCGAACCAGGTGGCAACAGTTCAACGATGGTATGATACGATATTAACTGTTCAGTGATAGAATTGCCAGTAAATTATCATCTCTTTTTCTAACCACTACTGCATCCAATCTCGACAATATCATATTGTTCAAGTCCTCCAAAACGTGTACCAGGCTGAAAAAGATGTGTTACAGGTGGCTATGCCAGTTAAAATGCCAAGAGATGATGCCTGGCATGAAATAGAGCAATGTCATTGGACCCTGTAGATAATCCTAAAGCCATTAGTCAGGAATTAAGGTTAATTTATCCTAGCAAACTGGTTCTATGCAACTAATTTAGTATTACTAAGCCCATAATATGTGGCTGATGTAACACTTTTTCTCCTTTTGCACCAAAAGTAGCAACCTTTAAATCCTTAAGGCTTTACCACTATCAGACTAATTGGCAAAAGAAAACCTGTTTATTATTGTCCTTCACTGTCTCTTTCAGAAACAGGTTTTTTTTGCTCATTTGGACTTGTTATTGTAAAGCCTTAGGGATTTGAAAATGATGAAAAATCTGGTACACGTTTTGGAGGACTTGAACCGTACGACCCTTAGAAACAAATATATTGATAAATAGAGAGAGAGAGAGACTACTGGTAAAATAGACCGAACAAATCAATGGAAAAATCAAAAGTTCTCGAAATAAAAATATTATAGGAATGCCGAAGACGTTGGGGACATGCATGCATGATATCATAATTATCATATCATACTCTAAATAAGGTAGAGTATGAGAGCAAACACTTCTTGTAGATTTCATTTCATTCATTCATTCATTCATTCATCAATAGAAACATTATGTATTATACCATCCGCCCACACCTAGCGTAGATAGATCCAGCAAAAAAAAAAAAAAAGTATATTCACAGACGATCACTCGCTTATTCTTGGCTGCATACTGGTATTTTTTTTGAAATCGCAGTTGTTATGTATGGCTACACTTGATGCAAGGCAGCACTAGCTAATTAAGGGACGCGCAAGCCTAAAAAAATGGTTTAACAAACCCTTGTCTTTTTTTCTTCTTTTAGTCCTTTTCTCTTTCTTTCTCTCCTTCTTTCTTTCTTTCTTTCTTTCTTTCACTCAATTGAGGCTTTCCTCTCCTTTTATTAACTTGTCATGGTCAATCAATTATGATCTTCATCTCTGTATAATATAAATATTGTGTCCACTCCGCTGCTTGTGTAAAACCCTCACCGTTTATCCTTTGCCTCTGCATTGGATATTTTCAATACGTATTGATCCGTTAAGTCATGGTAGGATCTAAATTATATTCTATTTGCTGTGCAGCGCAGCGGCTCTGATAGGTCTGTACGGCTTTCCTACTTCTGGGGGCATTCTTGGTAAATATGAGTGAGTGGGTATTTGTGCTTAGGGGCCGCTGGCGTGGGGTGATTGGTACTATTATGGTGCAGTAGATTTTTGGTTTGATGGGTACAGTAGAAAGGAGGAAAGAAAGAAAGAAAGCACCTGACATTAGTCTAGAGGGGAAAGCTCGAAATATCATACTTATTTTAACCCTCTCGAGGATGACTATATAAGTGATATGCTAAGTTGGCCCTTTTCTTTCTTTCTTCTTTCCTTTTATAAATTTCTTCACCAAGGCATTACATCGTATGATATCGAACTCGCGAGGTTGAAAGGTTCATTTCTTAGAAAGAATGTGGATTGCTTTTTGTTTTCTTTTTTCCGCTGTCGGCATACGGGGTGTACTTGTTGCTGCTTTTAGAGTATTTTTTTTTTAAATTTTTTTATTAGGGGAATTCTGAGACACCCAGGATAAGTATGATATCCTAATTCGTTGGTGAGGGGTGTGTGTGGATAGCTAGTCATGGGGCGTCACTCGTTGCTTTTTCTTTTTTTTTTGGACAATTTATTGAGGGAGGAAGGATTAGATGGGATCCGAGGGCCGACTGGTTTTGGCTTGTAATTAATGGGCTAGTATTGGGTTTGCTCGTTCTGATTACTTTATATAATGGCTTCAACGGATTTGGGGGTGAAGGTGCCAAGTTATGTGAGAACGGCGGGGGTAAGGTGGCTGGGTGGGTTTCTTGAGTATCATATGTGGAATGCTCTTGGGTATACGTAGATGTTGTGGTAGGATGTATGGACAGGCTTGGGTGGTTTGTGGTGTAACGGGTTCGGTGAGGGTGTCCGATATTGCGTAGGGTTCCTGTGGGATAGATTCTTCGTATGGGACTCTTAGTGATTAAAGGGTATATAGATGGGCGCGACTGTGATAGACGGATAACGGGTTCTGCTCTGTGGCAAGTCCGGTATGAGTACAAGTTGCGAGTCTTTAACAGTGGTAATGATGTTGCAGGGCATACATATCTCCAGTTCCCTCCCATCGTAATCCCCCCGAAACTCTGATTTTGACTGCCTGAGGGTTATAGGAATCGGTTTGCTTGCGTTTGCAGGGGAGAATGTGTCTATTCCATACACGGAGTGGCCCGCAGCTAGTATTTCAAGTATGACGGATTCCTATTCTTGAACTAGTCACCAAAAAGAATGGGGCGGGACGAGTTTTTGCTATTCGCGGTAAACCCCCCCTTTTCTCTGTCTGGTTTTGGTTTCTCTTAGGCTAGACTATAAAAAATATAGCCTCTATCTGACCCAATCAGCGTCTCGCAGGCCAAATCTCTAGTTCATCTGTTACGCGCTTAAGTCTCAACCTCCGAGAAACCAACCCAAGTGCCGCTGTCGAGTGATTAGTTACCGGTATAGCGGCGAGTTCATTAGTTCCTGGGGAGGGTCTATCAGCCGAACGCTCCCTTAATCGCCTCCCTACACTAGCTTCAATGCGGACGATCATGGGGGTCCTGTCTGCCACATCAAACGAACACAGATACCTACCAGCAGCGGGTGCCCACATAACTTACTAACTTTCTAATTCAACCTAACCTACGCCGAAATACAGGGATAATACCTCCATCCCAAATCCCGCCAGGCGTACTTCAGATCCCATATCAGCTAAGTAAAAGTTATGAATAAATAAATAATGAGCAGAATCAGGCGGCGCCCGAGGCCTCACGACCGCTCACTCGCAGCCGGAATAGGCATACCGGCGTGGGACTGCGGGGATGTATGTTTCCGCCCGGATTGACGGGCTGGGGGGGTGTTTGGCATGTGAGAGTTGCACAATCAGTGAGTTGGTTGGTTTGTCAACATGTGCTGCGTAGATAGGACCTTAATTGTTAGGTACTGCACACACACAGGGATTTAGGATACCGATGCGGCCGAGCATAGTGCTTTCGATTCTGCTGGGAGGTTTAGCATAGTACTGTGCAGCCGCGTCCCCAATGCTCCCACATACCCTTCCAAGTACCTCGGGCCTTTGGAAATGCTTCGCCAGCCCGCTCTTTTTTATTATTCAATAAGAAGCGAATTGTGATAAGTTGACAATGCCCCTAGAGGCATATCCGAAAACAGGTATCTAACGGGCTCTGGTTATTCCGTTGTTAATGGGTATTGTTCTTGGGTAAAAGAAGAGTATGAGAACTTTACGGACGCAACTGTAGAGTGCCGGTAATATACTCGCTAGGGGTTGATCCGATCCGATCTGAAACAATCTAATCTCACGCCTATCAGTCTTACTCGACAAGTAATATGATAGGTAAACTGCCGTAAGTGATCAGCACGGGCGCTCACTCCCTCCCGGAGAAACCTCCACACGGGAGACTCGTGCGATCGGAGCGGAAGGGAGGAAGGGAAGGTGTGGGACGGAGCATATAACCCTTGGGCATTCTTCCTTCAGCCAATGTGGCTGGAGGGAGGGAAGGGAGGAGGTTAAAGAGTTGCACTTCAGCTAGGTTAAGTTAGAGGAATTCTCGAACTGTGAGATCTATCATTAGTGCTCCGATGAGGCTAGCCAGCTAAACGACGGGGTTCCATGGCTCCACTGGTATGCTCCTGCAACCTAAGGTAATGTGACGTGATGATATGTAGCTCACTTCCAGGCCTCCGAACAAAGCCCCGCCCGCAACTATCAGGTATTATCTGGGATACCGTAATAGTGGGATAAACAACTAGAAGGCACGACCAAAGCCCTATGTACCGGTATCCATGCCTAACTTAGGACATAAACCCAACGAACTCTCACCCCAGGAAGTGGCGTACCCTCTTCCCCATACGGTAGCCAAAGGCATTAAGGCATATTGCTGCGGGGCTGGGGTGGCGGGTGACACAGTATCATAATTGTACTATCCTCGTGTTGTGGCGTCCTAGGGGTGATTATACCGGTATGGTGATGATGTAGGTTCCCGTCGGGAACCTGGGTCACTAGTTTCGGGTTTCGGATTCCCTGTGGGAGGGTTGTGGTGGTATTAATGACGTTTAAGAAATAGTCTATATTGAGGCCTGAGGAGTTATTTTGGCTTCTTTAAGAGGCGCGAATACTTGCTACGGGAGCTGGCCTTAATCGATTTTGCAGAAGGTTAGGTATTATAGTCCATGCTACTTTGAAGGCCTTGCGGAGGAGGGTTGATATAATACGGTGTGGTAGGTGATGCTGTATCTTGGACGAAGTAGAAAAGCGCCCGAGATCCCACGCCAGTAGAGGATATGGCGATTCAGCTTCAGCTCAAAGAGTCTACTGTACTGTACAAGCAGCTGAACTTGAAGCCTTAAGAGCACTCGCTCCTGACAGTCTACCTGGACGAACACAAGTCTTGGTAGTCACTTTTATTGGCTCCAGAGACAGTGCAGGATATCATACAAATATCCATATCCTACATGAACGATCGGGAGTTGTTCCAAAAGTTTTGAGATGTGCGGCCGCCTTTGTTGATAGACAATTAGCATGGTTATATGAGGTACTTTTTTCTCCAATCTACGAGCACTCAGTGCCGGTAGTTTAAGACGGGAAAGGAGGAATAATTAAGAAAGAAAGAAGGTTGCGAACCTTTTTTTTTTTGCTTTTCTTCTGCCCAACTGCAGGCGGGAAAGGGCTTTTTCAACAATTTCAGGCCTCCCACGCCAAGATTTTGGCCACTGACAAGCGCAGATCGTGCTCGCTAAAAGTAACTCCTGGATTCCAGGGCATGAGTCTTAAAACAACATCTATCCTAACGATGAAAGGGCTGGGCTGGAGTCCTGAAGAACTCACCCCACCCTTCCACCCCCCCTTACAAGCAAAAAATCTGAGCAAGAACATCTTGGGGTTTTGGCCTTCAGGCACGGTATCTCTTCAAAAATTAAGCCCTACCCTATCGTGCCTTCCTCTCTATCAGTTCTAGCTACCGTTATACAGCCAGAGAGAGGAAAAAAAGCGAAGCTCACATTCCCTTCTCCATCCATCCACCCCCCCTCCCAAATAGTGGAGTACTTTTATTTTATTTTATTTTATTTTTCTCCTCCTCGTCGCAGTACGGCCAACCATGGGCTCAGAAATCTTGGAAACCAGGTCACCACTACCGTCCCCCGAGCACAGCCCTCCCACCAGTTTCCATACGCCGTCTATGGAACTGGTCTCCGATCCCATAGATCTGCTGGATATTCCGTTGCAGCCGTTGGATCCGGAGGACGAGGCTCCGCCAACATCGCTAGATCCCTCATCCTCACCACCCCTTCCCCCTAATCCAAACTACACGAACCACACAGATGGAAACCCATGGGCGTACACGCCTGTCGTATTGGAGTCCGTTGATGCTTACCTCGCGTCGAACCGCACCGAATCTTTGGGTAGGAACTCCGACGAAAAGGTGAGGGCTACCTCGGAGACGCTAGGTGAAGAGGTGAGGGCTAGTTCGGAGACCCTAGATGAAGAGGGAGATGAGGAAGATGAAGAAGACCCATCGTTGGAAACTGGTCAGGATGGAAGTAATAACACTCGTGGCGAAGAGGATAAAAAGGGGAGAAGAGGAACGGACGAAGTCCCGCCGCCAAAGGGCAAACGTAAGAAGCGCACCAATGCGGAGAGCAGGGAGACCAGAGAACCTGGAGAGCCAATCCTTCTCACAACATCAATCACTACTACCTATGCGAAGGACCTCCATGAGCTTTGCCAGTCCCATGTCCGCTTAACCCCAATCTTCGCCTTCGAGCAGAATAAGCCGCAAGAATTCACAGTTGTTTTAAAGTTGATTGGACCGCTCGAGACTAAGGAGATTGCGGTTGACGGAATATTCCCATCTAAGCGGCACGCAAAGGAGGCGGCGGCAGCATTGGGCATCGAATATGTTCGCGATCTACCCAAGGATGGATCATCTCGGTTATTCACTATGGAGCAAGAACCGGAGAATTGGGTTGGCTTGTTGAGCGGTATTTTCACCTCACCCCTTTGGATGACTACATTCCCTTCGCCCTCGCCCTCACCCTCACCCTCACCCCCTCCTTTTCGCGCTGCATATATGCATGCGTGCAAAATAATACAAATGCAAATTACGGAAACTAAACGAAACCAGACATGTGCAACGGAAAGCAGATTCGGCCCCAATACACCGACTATGCTACTCCTGGCGCCGGCTATTCCTGCGAAATCAGACTGAGCGCGGAATTCGGATGCCCGGGCGTGGAGTGCATGGTTTTTGGGGACAAACATCGCGCCTTCAAAAACAAGAAGAGTGCAAAGATCGCCGCGGCCAAAGAGGCCATGTTGTGGATTCGTGAACAGGCGCCTCCAGGAACTCCGGTTAATGGCCGGACTCCAAAGGCAGCTGCGAACGGTCCCGAGGGTCTAATAGATATCCCAGAAGGGACACCTACGGCCCAGATAGTTAATCGTTTGTCCCCCACCACTTGACCCGTTTTCTCACGCCGTCACTAACTAGCCAAAAAAAAAAGTCATCTGCCCAAAACTGGGTTACACCTCCCCGGAGTATATTTTCCATGCCGATCCTCACGCACCCGGTCTATACGACGTGGACGCAGTGATCAAGCGTCCGAAAGGCCCACGCCCAGCCAAAATCGGCCCCATCCGCAGCGTCTTCGGGAAGAAGAAGGCTCGTGAGGAAATTGCTACTTGTGTGCTCCGCTGGCTTCGCAAGGAGGCAGAAAAGCAGGGACTCAAGATTATCGAACATAGGGAGGCTGATGGTGCCGAGGAGGATTATAATTCTTCCTAGTCACTTCTGGTCACTTCACTTATAATCCTCCTCGGCACCATTAGTCTCCCTATGTTCGATAATCTTTATGACTCGATGGAGCTCCGTGTGAGAATCAGCAATTGATGGTAAAAGTTTTTGGGAAATGGTCTGGCTCGGTTGATTGGATGAGTTGTTTAGTTTCTTTTTTGTTTTTTTGTTCTTTTCTGCCTACCATAACCAAATTTACTATCTCTTCCTCCTTCTCCCTTCTTTTACTTTAATAATTTCTCTTGGCATCCTAGTTATTCCTTTTTTTCTTTTCTTTCTCCATCTCCTCCCTCATTTACCGCATCTCGTTCACATTTCCATTGTCATTTTCATTCTCAATCTCTTCATTCATTCCCAACTCCTCCCCCCCTCCTCCCCGGCATAAAACCGGCGCAAGACGTAACATCAAGTTCTAGCACAGTCTACTAGCCGAAAAAGAAAAAGGTTTGGGTTGTTTATTCGTAAATAACCGACTCATGTGTAGAAACAACCCATACTTTTTTTTTTTTTTGGCAAGTAGTCTACAAGTACTCCGGGTTTCATTCATCCATCTCCTACATCTTCCTACCTACCTACCCCGCCCTCCCATCTGAACATTGATGTGCGCCGGTTTTCTCCTGCATATCTATCTGATCCACCCATCTATCCATTCACCCCAATACCCTTATATACCTCCCCGCTACTCTTGTTAAATTCCGCGATATCACAGTAATAGTTTGGGTATGATCCAAACCTTTCCTGCAAATTGTAAACTGTACTTGTATCGCAGAGGTTCACTTTTGATTGATTGATTGATTGATTGATGCGTGCATGCATGGGGTGGGCGTAAGACTTTTTTTTGGGGGTTTTCTTTCTTTCTTTTCTTTCTTCTTCCTTCTTTCTCTTCCTTCTTCTCTTCCTTCTTCCTTATTTTCTTTCTTTTGGAATTGGGGTCGGAAATAGGATCAGGTCAATTCATTCATTTACTTATTCGGTTTCATTCTTTTTATCCATACTTTGTCTTTTTATTTTTTATTTATTTTTTATATTCTGGTTTTTATTTTTTTATTTTTTTTGGAATGCGGGGTTTTTGGTTGGGTTGGGTTACGTTAAGGTTGTTGGGTGCGGGCGTTGAACGGAACGGACTGGAAACACCACAAAAGCTACGATTATTGGGTGTTTTCATGTTTTGATTTTGAAAAAAACTGTAGATGTCAATTCTTTTTTTTATTTTTATTTTTTGTTTTTTATCTTCCTTATACATATATCTGGGGGGAGGGTGAGGGGTTTTTTCGGTTGGGCTGGGTTAGGTCTGTGCAAGTGGGGGGGGAGGTCTGAGCGAACGAAAGAAAAAAAAATCAAAAAATCATAGTATAGTACTGTACAGAACAGAACAGAACAAAAAAAATAAAAAAATAGTACGGGTGGGATATGGAATGAAGTGGTAAAGCTATGGTTTGGAGTATCGTACACTGGTCCATCAAGCCTCGGTTTGATGGTGGTATGTAAGCTAACGCATCAGCGAAGCTGAAAGCATAGTATGGTGGCAATTTCAAAGTACTAGTACAGGACATGATATGGACGGACGGACTAAACCGGCAAAAGATGACAGCCAAGCAGTCCCCTCCCACCCCAACCAGCTCGAGGTGTGATTTCCAAATTGATGTTCTGCCAGACGCCGTCATTGTCACGACGGGAGACGAGGACTTTTAGAACTCTCTACACAGATATAGAAAAGATCCGAATTAGCAATCCGCCCATTTTCTCTAATACAGAGAAGTACTCACCCCTTCAAACCTCTTAACCTCCCCGGAAACCCTCCCCAAAGCATCTCCCCCGCCCCCTCCGGAAGCTCCATCCAAAGCCCCAACACTACCAAACCTCTTGACCAGATCACCAACCCTAACCCCGGCGATGCCCGCAGGACCGGCGGGCTCGACGGTGTTGACTCTGGCAAATGGCGCTTCAATAATTCCCTCCGCGACCCCTCCGCCTCCGCCTCCGCCACCACTACCGCTGCTAGCAGCGGGGGCAGGAGCAGTAGGAAGAGAGGCGGAAAGCGCATGCAACCCGTGCAACCCCCTCTCAATCTCAGCCATAAGGGCTTTATAATCGTTCCGTAAGGGAATGATGCGAGCACGGGTGATGCGGATCTGCGCGACATCGATATCATCCCTGGGGTAGCCGTCGAAAGTGGTTAGTGGGGTGGTCATTGTTACGCGATGCTGCGAAGCGAGAGTCAGCTAAGAAGGAGTGTGAAGCTGGGGGTGGGATGAGGTGGGGAAGGTACGGAGTCTAGGACGCTTCCGAGAGCTTTTAGCTCCGCTTCCAGCGCGTCGCGACGGGATATTAGTGCCATTAGAGAGGCTTTGGAACCTTCAAGAGTTTGAGGAGGGTCAGCCGGGGAGACGGGTACATTGGCGGTGGTGGTGGAGGAAGAAGAGGGGATGGTGGGGGTGTGAATGTCCATCGTTCGGAGACCCATGTATGATATTATATTATTGTCTTTTTAAATTTGTCGATGGTGGTAATTTGTTGCGGATGGTTTGAATGTTTATTTGCGCGATGTCGATGTCGATGTCGATGACGATGACGATATAAGCCGGAAGTTAGCGGGGGGTACCGGTATCGTAAGTTAAAGTGGAGCGAGACCCTCCCAACCTCTAGAGTGGGGTCTATCTTTTCGGCTACGATGGGATTGTGTATTTCTCGGCACGGATGTACTCGCACCAGTTTTTGTGATGTGTTGTGTGTGTGTGTGTGTGTGCGATTGGAAGAGAGTTGTTCACGCTTTCGGAATAGTCGACTCTTGGCATGCAACCCAGCTTCGGGAGATCGACCCAGCTGCAGATTTGGGAAGATTTGCGTTTTTAGGGAAGTTGCGTTGGATTCGTTCATTCATTCTTGTTTGCGACACACGGGGGGGGGCACGGCAACTCACGGGGATTTATCTTATTCCACCACCACCCTTATTTTATTGATTGATTGGATTTTAATTCTTACCACTAGATAGATCCATGCTTACGGTAATGGATGGAAGGTCTAGAAGATGTATAGTATGTATGATCAATATCTCGATATATACTCGGATTCCATGGTTACCGGTGTTCCGTGAGCATTTCCCAATGAATGATTGCTTCCGACGCGCAGCGAAGGAATTCCATGAACGCTTCATAATCCTCCATTTGCCACGAGGTGTACGAGTACTATATACCAACGGCAGTTTGGCCAATATGACGGCGTTCACGGATTAACTCGTCCACCCGAGTGTACTGTACCGGTAGGGGTGTAGATATTTTATTTTTCCTATCGGGGGATATTTTTCCTTTTTTTCCTTTTGAAGAGGTGCAGAATTATGACATCCCCTAATACTGTATGTTCGGATGGATGGCGCTGGTGGTTTTGTTGTTTTTGTTTCAGCATCTCGTTTCCATTCGCTGGTTTGTTGCAGAACAACGCAGCAGAGATCTAGAGGGGAAGAAATCCCGTTTGTTGGAACCAAGTGTTCCACCACAGCTCCAGCCTCCAGCTATGTACCGTAGTCTGTATGCTGTTCCTTGCACGTGTTGACGCTGAGTGGACGCGCGAGGAGAGCGACAACGAGTAGGACGCACTGCTCCCCGATCTGATATTTTTTTTGTTGCTCGGGCAAAGCGTGATACCGGTATTGGCTTGCAGTTGTACAAGTACAGTACGGTACCGATACTGCCGGTGGTATAGTATGATAGTGTCCACAGAATCTCCCTCTCTCTCCTCCATCCTTCCTTCTTCCTTCCTTTTCCTCCCTTCCCCATATTCTACAGTAATTATGACGAAAGAAACCTTGTGTACTTGTACATATCATAATTGTCTCTAATCAATTCCTTTGCAGGCAGGTCGTGTTTGGCCTTTACCAGGCACACACACTCTCTCTCTACCCTTTTATCCTGCAGTATCATAGGCAATCTTCCTCTATTTGTGCATTCTCTTCGTCCTTCCCCCCCCCCTCTCCTCATCCAGCCCTCTCTCTAACCACCCCCACCACCCCCACCACCACCACCACCACCACCACCTCTTACCTC
>Ga0307507_10003690_pt1 | contig 28922 bp, 9 predicted proteins | sample 7_EM_MG_FD_207223 | JGI IMG/M metagenome (GOLD analysis project Ga0307507, IMG submission 207223) | Populus trichocarpa ectomycorrhiza microbial communities from riparian zone in the Pacific Northwest, United States - 7_EM | ecosystem: Host-associated > Plants > Roots > Unclassified | place... | reverse complement strand
CAATGGCCTCAATGGTTGGTGGTTGACGCAATTGGCGCGCAGTTAAGGTCATTTAGCAACTCGACCGACTAGCCTATGTCGTGTTTTTTTAACACGCAGCCTGCGCGCAGCCTGCGCGCAACCTGTGCGCAACCTACCAGTAATCTGCGTATTTGGCAACCATAATTATATTTACCTCTTTTATACTAATAACATATTTTAAATAAATAAAAGCTACTTTAAAGCTATTTATAAGGCTAGTAAAATAAATAATATTATTTTAGATAATTTAATATAATATAGCGATAGTTCTCTTCTACCTATCTACCTATTGACTTACCTACCTGCCTATATCGCCTACCTATCTGTATTGCCTACCTGTTTGCATCTGCCTACCTGTTTATATCTACCTACCCATTAGCATCTACCTACCTATCTGCATCTGCTTGCCTATCTGTATCTACTTACCTGTCTGTATTACCTACCTGTCTACATTGCCTACCTGTCTGCATTGCCTACCTATCTATATCGCCTACCTGTTTATATTTGCCTACCTGTCTATATCTACCTACCTATTAGCATCTACCTACCTGTCTATATCTGCTTGCCTATCTATATCTACTTACCTATCTGCATTGCCTACCTGTCTGCATTGCCTACCTATCTATATCGCCTACCTGTTTGCATCTGCCTACCTATCTATATCTGCCTACCCGTTAGCATCTGCTTACCTATCTGCATCTGCTTGCCTGTCTATATCTGCTTACCTATCTGCATCTACTTGCCTATCTGTATCTGCTTACCTGTCTATATCTACCTACCCGTCAGCATCTCCCTATTTGTGCCTACCTGTCTGTGCTACTTTGATTCGATTAATCGATCAAATCATTTATAGTGCTTACTGGCTAGTCGTTGTCGTCTAGCTCTAGCGACAGTTGTCTAGTTCTGGCGACGGTTATCTGGTTCTGGTAACGGTCGTCTAGTTCTGGCGACGGTCGTCTGGTTCTAGCGACGGTCATCTAGTTCTGGCGACGGTCGTCTGGTTCTAGCGACGGTTGTCTGGCTCTGGCGACGGTCGTCTGGTTCTAGCGACAGTCGTCTAACTCTAGAGACGGTTGTCTGGTTCTGGCGACGGTCGTCTGGCTCTAGCGACGGTCGTCTGGTTCTAGCGACAGTTGTCTGGCTCTGGCGACAGTTGTCTGGCTCTGGTGACGGTCGTCTGGTTCTGGTAACGGTTGTCTGGTTCTAGCGATAGTTATCTAGTTCTAGCAACGGTCCTCTGCTGGCTGCCGTTCTAGTGCCTCCCTAGGTAGGGAGGATGTAAGGAAGGAAAGAAGGGTAAAAAATAAGGCGGCTATATAGGCAGAGACACGTGTAGATGCTATTGGGAATATAGCGGGGACCCAATGCAGAGCTTCGTGTAGAGCCTCCGTACGTAGAGCTTCGCGTAGAGCCTTATGCAGAGCCTCTGTACGTAGAGCTTCGTATAGAGCTTTGTGTAGAGCTTCGTGTAGAGCCTCTGTATGTAGAGCTTCGCGCAGAGCCTTATGTAGAGCTTCGTGCAGAGCTTCGTGTAGAGCTTCGTGCAGAGCCTCCGTACGTAGAGCCTCGCGCAGAGCCTCGTGCAGAGCCTCTGTACGTAGAGCTTCGTGCAGAGCTTCGTGCAGAGCTTCGTGCAGAGCTTCGTGCAGAGCCTCTATACGCAGAGCTTCGTGTAGAGCTTCGTGCAGAGCTTCGTGCAGAGCTTCGTGCAGAGCGTCGTGCAGAGCCTCTATGCGCAGAGCTTCGTGCAGAGCCTCTGTACGCAGAGCTTTGTGTAGAGCTTTGTGTAGAGCTTCGTGTAGAGCTTCGTGTAGAGCCTCGTATAGAGCCTTATACAGAGCCTCCAAGTAATAAAACTATATAAGATTGTATAAGATTATATTAGATAATATATAATAGTTAAATATATAGTATATAACTTTACCTTAATTGCATATCAAGAAATATATAGTTACCTTTTAAAGTTGCTAAGTAGGTTAATTGCGTGTTAAGAAATATATAGTTAGCTTTTAAAGTTGTTAAGTTAGTTAATTACATATTAAGTTAGTTAAATTGCGTGTTAAGTTAGTTAATTATATATTAAGTTAGTTAAATTGCGTGTTAAGTTAGTTAATTGCATGTTAAGTTAGTTAAATTATGTGTTAAGTTGGTTAATTACGTGTCAAGTTGGTTAAATTGCGTGTTAAGTTGGTTAATTGCGTGTTAAGTTAGTTAAATTGCGTGTTAAGTTGGTCAATTACATATTAAGTTGGTTGAATTACGTGTCAAGTTAGTTAATTGCGTGTTAAGTTAGTTAATTGCGTGTCAAGTTAGTTAAATTGCATGTTAATTACGCGAAACGCAAAAATCAAAGTCTACTTAAATCTTATCCTGCGAATATTTTCCCAATAAAGCTGTAGAAGAAGAAGAAGAAGCTTTAGGTATAATAAGTAAAGATATTAACCAAATTAATTAAACAGATATTATACCTCTAGTAAACAACTTAGAGATATTAGGAATCTTTAAGAACAAAGATAAAGAGAAGGGAGATAGTGTTATAGATAGCTTAAGTACAATATTATAACTACTTAGAGAGGAGTCGGCGGAAGCTAGTTAGTTAATATAGGTATAATCTAAAATGGATCTGGTGGAACTATATAATAAGGAATAGTAGCTAAGGTTATGTAATATAATCTATATAATCTATATAATCTATATAATCCGTAACAAAGTAGATAGAGTATACGTACCTTACAGAGCAAAGGGATTTCTTAGGCGTAAGGTTATATATTTAAAGGACCACAGTTCCTACCTAGATAGTTCTCTCTTTGTAGTAAATCTTAGAATATAATTGGAGTTAATCTATTAGGCAACCACTCTACTAGTTATTATTACGTTGTTAACCTGTTTATATCTATATACCCGGCCTAATAATAGGACCCACCGTAGTTCCTACTACAAGGTTCCGTTACACTATAGAGATTAATTTACGGTTTACTAAAGGATATAAACGGAATTATAAACAATAAAGTTCACTTAAAAGCTTTTTCTTTAATAACTGCTAACCTAGATATAGTAAGATATTTTATATTTACAAAGTTAACAACCTAATTTTTAATCTAATAATATGTATAATTATTCTAGGCATCCTTAATAATGCTTTTAAACTTAAATTTAAGTCTATTAAACAGGTATTCTAGCTTTATATTAACCTATATTAAATAACTACGCGACTAAGATAGAAAAAAAACTAGGAAAATAAGCTAGTATTCTAGTAAGGAGTTTTAATATTAAATAGAATTTAAACTTTAAATAAACCTCTACACTATAATACCTTTCTCTACTATATTTAGCGACTAGGCTTTATAGCCGGAATAATATAGATCTTTAATCCCTATAACATTTAGTAAGGAGTAGGTAAGGTGGTTAATATAATAGTAACCTAAGCTTAATTATAACAGGTTATAGATTATATAAATACTGGGATCTTTTAGGCTTATATTAATAAGTAAATTTAATATAACATATAGGCTACTTTCCTTGGACGCCCTTCTACTAACGCACTTTTTAAGTCCCTAACTTGGGATATTAATCTATAGGCTCCCTAAGCCGTTATAGATCTAATAAATAATTCTTTTAAAACTTACCTACTTATTATAAAGCTTTACCAGCAGTGTAATACCTTATTTAAAAAAACTAGGGAACTATATAGAACTCTTAAAATTGTATAAGCAGTTAGGAGTAAGGACATCGGGAAAATATTCGCAGGCTGGGTTTCAAGTCGACTTTGCTAAGCGCGTTTCGCGTAATTGATATACAATTTGACTAACTCGACACGCAATTGACCAACTTGACACGCAATTAACCAACTTAACACATTCAAAAGTTAAATAACACGCAGTTGACCAACTTGATATATTTAAAAGTTAAACGACACGCAATTAACCTGTAATTAACCAACTTGACATATTTATAAGTTAAATAATACGCCGTTGACCAATTTGACATATTTAAAAGTTAAATAATACGCAGTTGACCAACTTATACATTCCTTAATATGCAATTGAGGTAATGTAATATATTATTTAAGTTATATGCTAATTACAAGAGGCTCTGCACGAAGCTCTACACGAAGCTCTGCACGAAGCTCTGCACGAAGCTCTGCACGAAGCTCTGCACGAAGCTCTGCACGAAGCTCTGCACGAAGCTCTACACGAAGCTCTGCACGAAGCTCTGCAAAAGCTCTGCGACAGAGGTTCTGCACGAAGCTCTGCACGAAGCTCTGCACGAAGCTCTGCGACAGAGGCTCTGCACGAGGCTCTGCGCAAAGCTCTGCGTACGGAGGCTCTACACGAAGCTCTGCATCTGTCAGATAATCTGTATTCTCTCTAACGCACAGGTCACGTGCACAGGTCACGTGCACAGTAAAATCTCTTCGTAGCTCAAAGCCCTCAGGGGCCCAGACAATCAATCAACCCATTTCATCAATTTGCAGCCACCTTATTTTTTACCCTTCCTTACATCCTCCCTAACTTAGGAGGTACTGGAACGGCAGCTAGCAGAGGACCGTCGCCAGAACCAGACGACCGTCGCCAGAACCAGACGACCGTTGCCAGAACCAGACGACCGTTGCCAGAACCAGACGACCGTCGTCAGAACTAGACGACCGTCGCCAGAACCAGATAACCGTCGCCAGAACCAGAAGACCGTTGCCAGAGCCAGACGACAACGACTAGCCGGCGAACACTATAAACGATTCGATCGATTGATCGAATTAAGGTAGCACAGACAGGTAGGCACAAACAGGGAGATGCTGACGGGTAGGTAGATGCAGACAGGTAGGCAGATGCAGACGGGTAGGCAGATGCAGATAGGTAAGCAGATGCAGATAGGCAAGCAGATGCAGACAGGTAGGCAGATGCTAACGGGTAGGCAGATATAGACAGGTAGGCAGATGCAAACAGGTAGGCGATATAGACAGGTAGGCGATGTAGGCAGGTAGGTAAGTTAATAGGTAGATAAGTAGAAGAGAACCATCGCTATATTATATTAAATTATCTAAAATAATAATATTTATTTTGCTAGCCTTATAAATAGCTTTAAAGTAGCTTTTATTTATTTAAAATATGCTATTAGTATAAAAGAGGTAAATAGCTCTAAATATAATTGTGGTTGCCAAATGCGCAGATTACTGGCAGGTTGCGCGTAGGCTGCGCGCAGGCTGCGTGTTAAAAAAACACAACATAGGCTAGTCGGTTGAGTTGCCAAATGCCCTCAACTGCGCGCCAATTGCGTTAACCACCAACCATTGAGGCCATTGGTAGGGTACCATATTTTGCCGATGGAGTATAAATTATATACACAAGCTATATTAGATTTAGAAAAATATAAGAAGGCCTTAAAAAGAGAAAAATAGGAGGAAAAATAGCTTAAATTTTTTAATATAATTAAGACCAAATATTTAAGACAACAACTTACCCTATTAGCTATTAGTCTAAGTAAGGAAGAGTAGAAACTAGAACCAGTAAAGCATAGTTTAGAATAAAAACGTATTGCTAAACTCTTATGTTAATACTATTCTAAACTTACGCTGTAAGAGAAGCTCTAATATTAAATCAACGTAATTAAAGCCTTACTTAATCTATACTGGGTACTAAAACCTATAGTTAAGCGTAAGGTTATCTGTAATTATAATTAGGGCATCCTTTCTACTCTAGAGCCAAGTCTAAAGCTAATAGTTAAACCTAAACTAGGCCCTATAAAGATTATAAATCTATAGTATCTCTTCTATATCTATAAGATGGGAGTATATATTCCTTTCTATTGCCTATATAAAGTAAGGGAATATATTAAGAAGCAATATCTTTTTTTTTTAAATAGGATAAATTAATCCCATATTTAGACCTATATTATTACTTATTAGAAATAATGCTCTTTAAGTATCAGCATTTTAAAAACCATATATTTATGGTGCATGGCGCGTCTCTACTATCTTATACTTTATAGTCTATTACTTATATTTTTTTTCTTTCTCTTATAATATTATAGGAGGCTATATTTGCCCTATTTAAGAATTAGTAAAGGCTAAAGGATTTAAGATCCCCTTTCCGGCTTTTTTATTATTTATTACTAGTGTTTTTATATACCTTCTATCCCTCTTAAGACTCCTATATTTCGCCAGTAATATTAGCGGTTAGGTTAGGTTATAAATTTTAGCCCTTAACCAAATTAATATAAAAATTACTAAATACTAAGCTTAAAGTATATCTGGGGCAGATGCAGTTTACTAATAGTTAGTGGTCGTTAGCTATAAATAATCTACTAAAGTACCTCTTTGCAAGCAACCCTACTAAAGGAGGCGAGTTAAGCGGCCGTTTAATTAACTATATTATTAAAATAAAATACCTTATACAAATTATTTAAGACTAGAATTTCTTTACAGTATAGTGTACTGCCTTAAAATTTCTTTTAAAGTCAGCCTATATAGCGCTAAGAATGGCTTTAACCATTAAAACAAGTATAGTCTTTAGCTCCTCACCTTTTTATAAGGGATTTTCCTTTAAATATTTTCTCAGATTCCAATCCTTCGCTATTCTATACAGTTTTTTATTTATACTAATATCCCTTACTAGTTTATTACCACTTTCTATATTTTATTAGAAACTGTTAAACAGACAATTAGGTATAAGAACTCTGTTTATTAAAGAGAGCTCTAGAAGCTCTCTCTATATATAAAATAGATAGTAAATAGAATAACGACGTAGTTGTTATTTAGTAATGAAAACAGGTATTAAGACATTTAATAAAACATTTAATAAGACATACAAGGTAAGGAGTAGGGTATTAAGACATAGGGTTCTAGTCTTAAAGATAGTAGTAAGATGGTAGTAAGGAACTCTAATCTAGTTTGATAGAAACACATTACTTATCTTATTATGTTTATACCTATATCTATTCCACTTAGGCACCATTTATTAAGTATATAAAGGCATAGAACTGCGTTACCAAGAAGTGTAAGACGTTTATTTCCTTCTGTTGGCCCTTTAATATTAGATTGTAATTTAGAAGCACCTACTGTAAGGAAAACCTAGTCTAGTAAAGCCAAGTTTTTAAAGTGATAATTAATCCTGTCTTATAATAAGTCGTAGTTTAATATTGCTACTTTCTGCTAAAGAATATAGAGTAAGTAAAGTTATAAAAATCCGCAACCTGTATATATGTTAAACGGACAATTAGGAATAAAAACTCTATAGTATTGCACTAGATAGGTGGTAAATAGACTAACAACTACGTCGTTATTTAGTTAGTAATTGGTAATAGAAATAGGTAATAAGACATTTAATAAGACGTTTAGTTATAAGTTAAGAGACAACTAAGACAAAGTATATAAATACGATTTAGGTCGATAGACAGTAGTATAATAGTAGTAAGGAACTCTAATTTAGGTCAACAATATATATAACGGGAAACGTAACGTGCCAACTCTACTAACCTTAAATTTCGTTAACTAAGCGTAAATATTACGTTAGGTTTTATAGCGGTGGTAGGGGATAATAAGTAGGATAGTGTAAGCCGGAAGCTATAAATCGAAACGGTCGCTATAAAGGAAACCTGCTTTCTTGCCTTAATAGTTATAGCGTTAACAAGGATTCTCGGTTTTAGCGTAGGCAGTTTTCACAACAATAATAAGGGGGTGGCTATGTACTTAGATGCCCTAGACTAGCTCTATAGGAATTCTAGCTTAGCCTTATTTAGCAAGGTACATAATACTAAATTCGCCATATAGCTAGGGCTTAATCGCCGCCACATCACTTAGCGCTATCTAATATCTTAGTTACGCTCTCACCATCTCCATATATATATATATGTATATTCCGCCATCTTAACAAGGGTGTGGCCAGAGCGGGTCAGCCGCCCTCCCTACTAGCTTAGGTGTAATACTAGCCCTCCTAATAGGGGATATGGACCAATACATAGCTATATAGTATTACATTATTACTCTACTCCACTCCACTTTACTTTACTTTATATACCTACCTACTTTACCTTACTTTATCTACCTTACTTTACTTCACTTACTTTTCTTCTCCCTACTATTTAAGCCTTTCTATAGATGGCTCTATAGCTCCTATCCCTGCGCTTATAGACTACACTAGCCTTATTGCCGTGCTTAACAATAAGATTTAGAGGGTTTTAAGCGGATTCTCCCCCCTAAAAGATCTTAAGGAAAATAGGTTATTAAAGGCAGTAGCCGTTATTAGGGAGGACCCGAATATAATTATTGGCAATAATTACCGCAAAAAAGCTAGGACAATCCTTATTAAGCTCTTATCTATTTCCCTTAAAGTCTTTTTCCTATGCGCTATCAGCACCACCCTAGATATACTGAGAAAACTACGCTAAAACCTACACGGCAAATAGGTATGCGTTATAACTACTAATATCTACGCCAATGCTGTTTCTAATTAGTGGCGCACCATGGCCAAGCTAGAGGGCCTAACTTAGGCAATTAAGCACTACGCCGCTTAGCTCCCTATACCGCCAGACTGGCCAAAGAGCCTAGACTAGAAGACGAAACGCTATAATAATCTACCCTATAAGGTGATGCTACAGGGAGGGGTGTCTCTAATAATGCCCCTATATAACCTACTGGATTTTTTAAAGAATAAATATATAGATATATCAGTGCAGATCAACTGCCTATTTAATAAGTGCTCTCTACCCTCTATTAAGTTTAGACCGGTAGAATAGAGTATAAGGATGGAGTTTGGCCTAGGCATTACAAAGGCGGTTATAAAGCACAGCATATAGAGGGAGGCTATCTATATTTAGCCAGCGGAACAAAGCTAGTAGTATATTTTATTATATTAATATAAGATAATACGTCAGCCTACCTAGTATTATACACTAGTTGCCAGCGTCTATAATAAAGAGGAAATACTCGTCCTTAAAATGCCACCCCATCTCCACATTTTCCATTTTAACATTACTATATATCTTGCCGCCTACCCGCACTGCGCCGTTCTCACTATATACCCTAACCACTACGCCACAGAGCTTCTACCTCTACGGAAGGCCCTGTGACGGCTCGCATAAATGCCTCTAAACCAAAGCTTGTGGATTGCTATCTAATGAAGATACTAAGCTAAGGAGGAGGAAAGGTAGCCGCGAGGGCTAGTGTAAACAAATAGGTAGCGCGGGCCGCCAAGGCGCTAACAGTAGACGAGCTAATAGTAGGCGAGCAAACAGTAAGAAACAGTACGAGACAGTATCAAATAGTAGGCTAGGTGGCAGAATATGGCAGAATATGGCAGAATATGGCAGAATTTAGCAGGTGACGCGCTCTAGCACCATTACATTACCCCCCCCTCCTAAAAAAGCCTGCCCTTAGGCGTTGTCCAAGCTCCCTATTATCATCTAAATTGTTATAATTATCTAACCCTTCTTCCTAGCATTTAATCTAGCTGTCTAATTTACGTAGTAGTCCAGGGAGGTTAGGGTAGGCTAGGTGGAAGTCCCGTAACTTATAGGGGGAGTACTTAAAATTAGATGCGGGGTACCACTTTAGGTTATCGTTATAGCCTACCCAGCTTGCGTGGTATTTTAAGATATTGCGGACCTTTTTTACTACTAGGATTTCTTTAACTTCCCATTCTTTATCCTCTACAATCTGGATTAGTGGTGGGGGGTCATTATACTATCTAGGTAGTAGATTACCTGCATCCTTTTATAGCCGGTCTAGAGTAAAGATAGGGTAAATCTTTATTAACTCTAGTAGCTTAGCCTTAAAAGAATGTCCTACCTTTTAAAGAGTCTTATATAGGCCAGCCATTTAGTGGTCTAGCTTATGGCTTAGCCTCTAGGTTTTCCAGTTCTTTGTTAACACCTATACCTTATCTCCTACTTAGAAGTCTACCTCGCGATAATATCTATTTATATCTAACTCCTTCTTTTCTTGCGCCTTTCTTATAATTATTTAAGCAGTCTCCCAGGCTCTATGTATTCTCTTAGCGAATACCTAGGCCTCTTTATAACTAAGGCGTTCGCGGGCCGTAGAGGGTTTGGTAGGCCTATCCCAATTAAAGGACGTTTATGGTGTATACCTATAGAGTAGTTTAAATGGGGATATCCCTATACTATTGTGGGGAAGTGTAAGCTATGCGTAGTCTATTATAGGCAGTAATTCCAACCAGTTGTCCTAATAGTAGTCTATAAAGGGACATAGTCGTTAGTTAAGGTACTAGTTTATAATCTCAGTTTAACCGTTAGTCTGGGGGTGAAATATAATAGAGAGCTTAATCTTAATCCTAAGGATACAGCAGAATTTATTCTAGAAATCTAATATAAACTAGGGACCACGGTTAAAGATAATTAATTTAGGGGCACTGTAGAATTAATAGATATTATTAATGTAGAGACAGGCTATATCCTTCGCAGTTATAGTCTTAAAACATAGGAGGGAGACAGATTGCTTATATAATTGGTTAATTACTATATAGGCCGCATTATGGCCGTGGGCGTTCTTTAAAAACAACTTAAAGTCCATTATAATATATTACTAAGGGCGTTCTGGAACTGGCAGCGGTTATAGCCGCCTAGAAGTTTAATCCCTAGGGGCATCTGCGCGTCTATAGGCGTGGCAGTTCCTAATAAATTATGCTATATTAGGTAGAAGTCCTCGCCAGTAGTAATAGGGCGCTAGTAGTTAGTGGGTCTTATCTTAACTAAGGTATGCCATAGAGACTTAACAGTAGGCTTTACGGATTAGCTCCGTCTATAGGTTATTAATATCTAGAACTATAAGCCGTTCCTAGTATAAGAGCAGTCCTTCTTCTATTTCTAAATTAGGGTTACCTTTTATAGCTTAGTTACGGAGGGCCTTTAGGGAGTTAGCTATACGGTTTGCAGTTAGGATGCAATTAATTAGCCCTATTAGTTTGTCCAAGACTTCTCCTTCCATAGGTGCCAAATTATTCCATTTAGAGTCTAGCTCCTTAAGGATCTGCGGGTTAAGCTATTTAGGGTAAAGGAGAGCGCGCGTCTAGTATTAGGCCTTTAGCTTATCCTAAGGTCCTACATCTTATTCCCTTTGGGTTAATATATCAGCCTTAGAGTTTTACTTACTAAAGCAATATATAATTATAAAGAAGAATTGGGAGAGTATTTTAGCCTAGTGGGCTTATTATTTAGTAAGCTGCTTTATAGTTATAAAGTACTCTAGGGCTTTATAATCCGTATATATCTTAATCTAGGAGCTTATACCTTCCAGCTCTGCGCGCTATTAGGATAGCAATTGGATAATAGCTAGCATCTCTTTATTATATACTTTGTAGTTATACTTAGCTAGGTCCATTGTTTTTAAGAAGAAAGCAATAGGGTACTATTTACTATCTAGATATAACTGTAATAGGATTTCCGCTACAACTCTATTAGAAGCGTCCATCTCTAGCATTAATTTAAGGTCTAGGTTATAGTAATAAAGGATTAAAAAAGAGATAAGCCGATCTTTTAACTCTCTAAAGGCTTCTATATAGTTATTATTATTCATTCATTGCTTAATGTCTGATATGGATCCTATGCGGCCCACGCAGACTACTCCGTACACAGGGGAAACTTATAAATTTACAGGAAGAAAACCCCTAATATATTAGGGGAGGAAAAACCCTATAAGCCACCTTAGTAGGATAAAAAACCCCAAATTGCTATACCTGCACGTAGCAGCGGCCCTATGGGCCTACAGCTATGTCCTCCTCCTTAGATGTTTTGAACTCCTTAGGAACCACTACTTCCTTCTCTAGCTTATCCAAAGCCAGGGTTCACTACGTCCTAGCTAGGCCTTGCCAATTAATTGCCGTGTGCTTATAGTTGTGTCCCGTATCTTAACCACCCCCTATATGCTATCTCTTATTAACCATTGCCATATACGCCTTACCTCCCCCCCCCTAAGGCCTATCAAAGGCATAAGGGGGATTCATCCGTTCTACTATCCTAATACTAAAAGCCGAAAGTGGGATATATATGTGTGTGTATCTGGGTATCTTTTGTGCCTAGGCCCCAGTCACTAGGCCCTCTCTAAGGGCACCACTCCGTTAAGAGGAGACAAGGAAAACTATACAGGGTTATCCAGCTACCGGTTTCAGTAGTATTATAGTAGTATGGCGAGTGACCACATACTCTACGGGCGATCGCCCTAGGGGTTAGGAGGGGCCGTATATTTGCTTATTCGTTCGTTCATTCGCTCGTTCATCAATATAAGGTCGTTAATGCCTTCAACTAGGGGTTAGGGGATGTTATCGAATACTAAGCATCCATATTAGATCGTACAGGTGCCCTAAATAGGAGAACAGTGTAGTAGTCGTCGTACTGTAGAGGGCCAACAGTAGTGGTTTTCAAGATCTCACCATCCGAAAAATTTTCACCACCGCCCTTAACGCCCACAACCACCACCAGGTCCTGTCCGCACGCTATACAACGTCTCTGCGTTGGCTCTGGGTCTGAACTTCAAAGACCCAGGTTCGTAGCCGTCACCACGTACAGGTGCAGAGTCCGATTTCGACGGCCTCTATATAGTTATTATTAAAGACAAAAGGCATGTCTTTCTGGGTAAATTATATAAGAGGCTTTACCACAACTCCGTAGTTGCGGATAAATTAGTAATAATAATTATAAAACCTAAAAAAGGACTAGATCCCCTTCATAGTATAAGGGGGCTTCTAGTTATAGATTACGTTAACCTTCTTAGGGTCAACTTTAATCCTATCTATACTCACTATAAACCCAAGGTACTTTATGCGTTTTATCCCAAATATATATTTTTTAATATTAACTTGCAAGCCTATATTCTATAATCTCTCCAGGACCTTCTTAATATAAACTTAGTGCTTAAGTTTATCGTCTAAGTATATAAGAATGTCGTCTAGGTATACCATACAGAATTTATTAAGGTAATTAAAAAGAACATTATTTATATACCTTTGGTATATGGCTAGTCTATTAGTTAGTCTAAATAGAAGAACTTTGTATTTATAGGACCCGTAATGGGTATAGAATATTATTAAATCTTTAGATGCAGGGTCTATCCTAATTTGGTAGAAAGCTTAGCGGATATTAAGTTTAGTAAAGATTTTTACCTGGCTTAGACGTGTAAGGGTCTCGTTAATTAAAGGAATAGAATACCAATCCTTTTAAGTAATAGCATTTAGCTTCTAATAGTTAATACAAAAACAAAGGCCTTTATTAGACTTTTTTATAAACAGGATAGAGGAAGTAAAAGGGGCTTAACTTAGCTTAATAAACTCTTTATCAAGGTTGTTAATTAAGTACTACTTTATTACTTTTAGCTTATCTGTTAATTATTAGTAGAGGGGGCTATAGCCTAGCAAGTTATTAGCTTCTAACTAAATCTTATAAGTATAGATTTAGTAGGGAGGCAGTATATCCAAAGCTGCTTTTAAAAACGCGTCTCTATAGTCTAAGAGGTAAATAGGGAGGAGGCACTTAACTAGCTCCTTATTAGTTTCCTTTACTAGCCCCTCTTCCTTCTTATTAATAATCCAGTTAATTTTATATAAGCTAGTTATAAAGACCTTATTGTCCTTTTAATATATATTAAAGTAAAAACCTATAGCACTAATTGCCGTAATATCTACTATAGGGGGGTTACTAGACAATAGGGACGTATATGGCTTTAGGGGCTTCCGGGGTACTAGTGTTATCGTTTCTCCCTCTAGCTTCTATCGTATCTTTTAGAGGTTATCCCTTATATCCTATTGGTACGTTCTTTTCCATACCAGTTAGATCTATGTAATTTAGACGTTATCTATGCCGCTTTCTATCCCGCTTCTATATATAGAGTCCTCTTTAAACGCATTACTTTAGGAGAGTATCCTTATTAGTATGGAGTTCCTACTAGCCTCGCGGCGGGCATCTTCTTAGGTAAAGGCTAGGTCACGGTCTCTAATATCCTACTAATAGATAGGGTTAACCCTCGCGGCTAGTATCTTGCGGTTAGTCTGGATTTCTCTAATAAAGGAAGGTAGTTTTGGTTTATTCTCTAGCTAGATAAACTATCTTTATTAAACGTTTAACTAAATATTAAAGTAGGACATTTATTTCCGGCTAAGGATTATGTTATAGGACCCTAGGTCTAGGATACAGAAGGGGATACCAAATTAGCGCTGTCTATTAATAGCAATATATAGCTTTAAGATATAGGTAACTGGCTTACTAGCTTGGCCATTATAACCTTTTACTTAAATAGGCTTCTCTAGTTGGGTAGCATTTACATTTAAGAACCTAGCAACGTTATTTATATAAGCAGTATTTATAAAGGCAAAGCTATTTGCTCTAGTGTTAATAAGGGCAGTTATATTAACTCTATATCTATTTTAAGATACTGTATATAGAACCGTAAAGTATTTTCCACCTATTAGCTAACTTAGATTAATCTCCTTAAGATTAATAGGGTACTCTAGGGAGGAGTCTTTCCCTAGGGTACTTCTTTTCCTAACTTATTGGATGTTTCTTCTTCCTCTATCTCCTTAATATTACCTATATCCTTTAGCTCTGGGCAGGACAAGACAAAGTAACCATCCTTTCTATAATTAAAGTACGTAACCGTAGCAGGGTTAATTGGGGTATTGCAATAAGCATTAGCTAAAGGCGTAGTACGTGGCAATTTAGATAAGGCTTATAGGTAGGTAGTTGTGACCGCTTTTAGTATAAGGGTGGTCGTAATTTGTCTTCTAATGCTAGTTCCTGTTAGTATAGCGGATAGGTTCCGGTTATTATAGGACTTCTTTAGTTAATTAGAATGGGTATTAATTTATTTTAGTTCTAGATCTAGCGGCAAACATTGGGTTGCAAGTCTTTGGTAGGTTAATAGGTTATCTAAGGCTACCGCAATCTTCTCTTGTAGTTGGACCGTTAGCTTATTATATAGGTCCAAACGGTAGTTCTTAAGGGGAACCTGGCCTTCGCCTACTAGGTGTAAGAATTAGGTCTAGAACTTAGCAAAGAATTAGTTTGGTTTTATTATTAAGCGGTTATAGTTATAATGGGCATCCCGCACTTTATTTGGATTAACATAGATAGCAGCTAGATACTATATTATCTTATTAATAGATATAAACCAAACAGGTAACTTATCCTTAAACTTAGCCTAAAGGTATTGCTAGGCATCCCCAATAGTTTAACCAAAGAGGTAGAGCATTTTGGCTTCTTTAGAAGTAAAATAATTATAGTTAACACGGAGCTTTCCACATACTTAGATCCTCCAATTCTTAAAGGTAAGGTCTATCCTGTTAGATAGCGGTTAAGGGTTAGGGAGCTTAACGGGCTTTAATTATTTTGTTATTATGTCCGTACTCTCTAGTATATCGTATTTAGTTGAGCGAATAGGTTAACTAAGGCTTTATAAAGGGGAGGCTGGGCTATTTTATAAGGCAGCAAGGCTTTATAGGATCTCCTTTAGAGTCTCTTATATGCTTTAGGCTTAAAAACAATTAACCTTCTAATTAGCTGCAAGGGCACAAATCTGCTCGTGTACATTTATAACGTTGTTATTGTCTTTAATTTTTAATCCCAACTGGATCTCATGTTCCTCTTGGGTAGAGGTAGGTCTTTTAAATAAGCTCGCTTTAGGTGCCATCGTCGGCTTCCTAAGGATTGTTAAAATTATATAATTTAGTTTTAATTCTGGGGTTCTTTTAGGGGTGCAGGTTAAGTACAATCTAGCCTCTAAAAAAGGGATATTGTCAGGGCCTTCCTAGGCGTAGTAGTATAAGTTTCTTAGTGTCTAAGTATAACGCGTTAACGCGTCGTTGCAGATAAAGATCTTCTTTTAGGGTGGGATATTATTAAGGCCTTCCCAGGCAGTATAGGGAGAGCTTAGTATAATATAACGGCTTGCACAAATGCCTCTAAACCGAAGCTTGTGGATTGCTATCTAATAAAGATACTAAGCTAAGGAGGAGGAAAGGTGGCCACGAGAGCTAGTATAAACAAATAGGTAGCGTGGGCCGCCAAGGCGCTAACAGTAGACGAGCCAATAGTAGGCGAGCAAATAGTAAGAAATAGTACGAGACAGTATTAGACAGTAGGCCAGGTGGCAGAATATAGCAGAATATAGCAGAATTTGGCAGGTAATGCGCTCTAGCACTATCACAGGCCCTTTTAAAGAGAGGAAAACTAACCTATTTTAACCTTCTAATCTCTAAGTATTATAGGGTTAGTAGACGGAAACTAGCGTACTAATTATTAGTGCTCTTATAAGGGGGAGGGGTATATAGGGAATAGGGGTTTAAGATAAGACTTACCTTATCTTAGATCAGCTACTAAAGCGCCGTATTATCCCATACAACATTATTTACAATTAGCGTCTTTCTGTCCATACTAGGATATAAAAGCGAATCTTATTAACAAAGTCTTAATAGCCGCCGCTATAGGCCTATGGCCCCAAAATAACTTAGTTGGTTAATAGTATTTTATATATAGAGGTAAACCCCAAAGCGACTACAACTCTATAAAGATTAGAAGTTTTAGACACGGTTTTACTAGTAAAATAGGTACTTTTTAAAAAGTCCTAACGGAAAGGCAACCACTTATATAGCAGCCTATAGTAAACTTTTGCTCTACTAAGTAGGGTAATATATATACTAGACAGGCGCGATGCCAAAGGTATAACTAGGTCGGTTAGGCAAAGTAAACTAGAGTAAACTAGAGTAGAGTATAGGGGAAGGAAAGTAGTAGCGTAGGGGGAATAGGGGGGCATATACCGTACTATAGGGAACAGGAGAAGTGAAGTGAAGTATAAGTATATAAAGTGAAGTAAAGTAGAGCAAAAGTAAAGTAAAGTAAAGTAGAGTAAAAGTAAAGTAAAGTAAAGTGGAGTAAAAGTAAAGTGAAGTGAAGTGGAGTAAAAGTAAAGTAAGGTAGGGACCTATATTATTAACAAATCAGTAACATCCGGCTTTAGCCTTATATATTCTGGCTATAATAATAGGCCAAGAAGCCAGCTAGCAAAGGCCCTAAGGATTTAAAGATCCTTCTCTACTAGGTAGATCCTAAATTGTTAAGCTTAGACCCTACCTTTTATAGTACCTAAGGTAGGGCATATCCCTAACATTAGCTTACCTTACTTTAATAGGAGATAAAACAACTATAATACACCAAAGGTGCCATATATAGACGTTCTATATCTTATACCTACTAGAGGAAGTAAGACCAAGTAGTTATAGTCTAGCTATCTCTATATTATAGAACCGCTAGGAAGGGATTCTATAATTAGCAGTTATATTTAAAAAGGTATATATTTCCCACAATATTCTAAAGCTTATATCCCTTATTAGAGTCTACCATAAGCACCCTATCTATTATTAAATATTAGACCACGCCTTTGCGTCCCTTATATCCATAAATACCCTCACTAGGCTAGTATTTAGGAACGTCTATAACGCCCTTATATCTTAGCGCCAGAACAACTAGGCAGATAGCGCTTAAGCCGCCCTCTACTACATGCTTATTAAGCCTAAGCAGATATATAATAATAAGATAGTTCGCCTTTAACGCGAGATAGAACGCATTAAATATAATACTAATAGCGAAGCAAGCGAAACCCTTATAGAGCCAGATACCAACACCAAGGAGTAGCTTTAAAACCTTGGCATAGTCTAGGTTAGCTATTATCTACTAGGGCTATAGTCTCTACCAGCCATACTAGAGAGGAGATAGGCGGTAGGAAAGGGCCCCTTAAAAAACATATCTATTAACCTACTTCTCTATACTAGGTCTTTTATAAAGTTATATAATATCAACCTCTAGAACCCCTATATGCGGTTTAACTTCTTTCCAGGGCCTTTATATTATAGACTGCTCTAGGTCTCCGTTAGCGCAGCTAATAGTTAATAGCAACGCAGCTATATAGCGGCTGTATCACTTAAACCAGTACAGTATAAAGATACTGCTTAATAAGCTTAAATACCACTTCTAGTAGACGGAATTCGCTACTAAAGATAACTTTAAGGAAGCGCGCAGACACTATATAGCTTGTGCTCTTAGTGGGCTAGTGGCTGTTAATATTAATATTAAGATACTAACCCTACTCCCCAATAAGAGAATAATAGGCAGGTAAATACTAGGAGATACTCTAGGTACAGGCGGTTACAGAAGAGTATTCTTTACCTTAGATTAGTTAGCCAACGTAGCCGCTATTAAAGTAGCAGAGCGGACTTTCTAAAATTATTATAGTATAGATAAAGAGATTAAGACACTTTGGGAAGTAACTAATCTTATATAGAAGTTAGATAATAGTAAGCAAATTCTGCATATAGTAAAGGTAATCTACTCTAATAGTAAGGAGTTCTCCTCCAAGACAGCCTTTAATAATATTGCTATTATCCTAAAGCTAATAACACCCTAAATCTTTAGCAACTTAGTAAGAACTTAAAGTATAGGGTAAGCCTCTTATATTCTTAAAATTATAGTTTAAGAGAATGCAGCTAACATATAAGCTTAACAGAGGGTGTAAGGGCATAATAATAGAGGCGGCGACTGCATTCTGCGCCATACTGCTAGGTGTCAAAGTTATATATAATAGACGCTAGCTGTACCACAACCTAAAGCTAACTAATATCGGCCTTATTAGCAAGCCGCTCCGTTCTATTCTGCTAGATATTAGTATATCCAGGCATATCTAGGTAGGTGGGTTGTTACGGCCTAAGCCAGGCACAGTTAGTATAATTAGCTATCTTGCTCCTAAGCTTAAGCTAGAGGACTATAACCACTCTATTAACATCTAGTCTATAGGAATTATCTTATTTAAGTTAATATACAACTACCACCTATAGAAGTTCTCTATTAACCTATAGCGCGACAGTAAGGACAATAAGAAGCTACACTCTTTATTTCGGAAGAGTTATTAGAATGCTATTAATAAAATAGCTAGGGATTATAAGAGTATATACGCGTTGCTAACCAGAGACTATATAAATTGTAAGTGTTCTATATTGTAGAGCTTTAATAGCTTCTAATAGTAGACGGGCTAATCCAAACTTATAGTTAGCAGTCTCTTTATTAAGATAGTAAGATACTGGTAGGCAGCGAACAACTATACGCAGCGCCCTAATATTAATAAGGTTCTCTAGTACCTGGTTTAGGGCTTATTGCTACCCAAATCTTTATAGGTAAAGAGATAACAGTTAGAATATAGCCCTAAATATAGTAAGATATAAGCAAGTGTTATTTAAAAGGCCGCCTAGCTGGCATGTTATAGTTATATAAAAGAGAGACTAGTAGCACTAGTGTATATACCGTATCCAGTGCCTATAGCAATTAAATCCCCGTTTCTTTTAATAATAATACCACTACCCCGTGTTCTGTCGCTTCCAGCTATATTAAGGCCTAGGGTTTATACCCCCCCTTATTATACCCTATATATTAGATTATATAATAACACCTCCTTACTGCGCCTATGCTAACTTACGGATTTCTAACCTTATTTAAAGGCTTACCTCCCTACCTTTTTAACCTCTACCTAAAACAGCCTAACTTATAACATCCCTATACACAGCCATTACTAGCTATAACATCGCGGCTAGACAGCCTACCTACTACTATAGCTAGCCAAGATCTGCTTATTATAAGCCTACATCCTTTTAATTTAGTTTTATATTACAGCCTATTAAACTAATAGTAGCGCGAACTTACAGGACTGCCTTGATATTATTGCCACTTAAGGTACCTACCTTATCCCTTATATAGGTATACCAATATCCTAGAAAGCCTATAATAACCAATTTACTACCACACTTAAACAGCACCTTAATACGGTTATTACCAAATGGATATATAGAAGTGTTATATATTATAGCGCCGCTAATAAATAGCCTATAAGGCATATGCTACTAGAGGTTAAAGAGAAGTATAAGGCCAAATTAAAGGCGCAGGAAGAGCTTAAAGGGGCCACCTCTAATAATGGCAGCAATAATAACAACAACAATAAAGATAAAGGCGGTAATAATATTAACGCCAAAGTTGGTCTAAGGAAACTAGTAGTAGTACTAGACTGGCCCTAGAGGCTGCGGAGGCCATATTAAGTAGACTCGCTCCTAATATCACCGCTATCTACTAAAAGCCCTTTAGCCACACTATATAGGAGGAAGCGGTAGAGAATATCTAGGGAAGACAAGGAGGAAAAAGAGCGTCCTATTAAGAAGCATGTTAGCTTTACCTAAGAAGTCTGCACCACTATAGAAGATACTATGCCCAATATAGCGCGGCAGAAGGGCTGGAAGCGGCGACGGACTCTTAATATAGGCAATAAAGAGGAGGGGAACAAGAAGCGGCTAAGTAAGGTATAAGTTACCACCACTTGCCCTAGCAGTATATAGCTATAAAGACTATAACCACGGCCAAGATAACTAGCTAGTTAATAATGCCATAATTATTGTATTAGGGCGGCTAGGCTAGCCGCTTACGCTTTTATAACACTACACCACACCACTCTTAGGTATATGGCGTCTTTATTACCAATATTAAGGAAGAAGCTTATATAAATACCATATACTTTAGTAGCTAGAGAAGTTGTATAAATTTGTTAACCGGAATCGTGTAAGTTACTTTAAGATTAATATTTCTGCCTAAATCTATATAATATAGGTAAAAGCAATGCCATATTCTAAGCGCTGCGCTATGGTTTTTAAGACATGTAATATAAGTAAGGAGTTAGGAGATAAAGCTATGGCGTATTTAGCCGGCTTTAAGGTAACTAAGAAGAAGTTTAGGAATATAGTTCCTACTCTATCCGGAACTAAATAAGGGGCTCTATACTAGTGTCTAGAGGTAGCTAGAATCCAATATTAAAAATGTATATATCTTGCTAGTATAAGCGTACCTCCTTCCTTACTGCGCTTTTAAAAGTAGGAGTCCCATAAACTACAGTAATATTAATAGAGGAGAAATCCCACGTCAATTCTAACGTTGACGATTTCTATAAGGAAGAAGCTGCTGCTAAAGCTGCTATCTAAAAGGATTCTAATATATAGGGCAATATAGATTAGGAAGCTGGTAAAGAAGGGGGTAAGTAAGAAAGGTAGGGTAATAAGGGTAATAAGGGTAATAAGGGTGATAAGGGTGATAAGGATAATAAGGGCGATAAGAAAGACTGTTAAATATATTGTTGTTAATAATTGATTATAACTCAATACTATGCCCAGCTCTATAATATACTGAATATTATCTAGTTAAACCGGTTTGGAGCTTTAAATTGCTTATTAGTTAGTTTTGGAGGTCAAATTTGGCTTTAACCGGACCGTTATATCATTAATACCTCCATTATTAGTCTTGCACTAGGGTGTAAGAATGGCAGCTCCCTAGACCAACACTAGTTACCGCGCTTTTATGCCTGCTTAGAAACCCTTTATTTAATAAAGGCGATCTGTAGTTCTTAACTTCGCCACCGCGCTAATAGAATCTCCGTTTACCCTAATAGATCAAATTATTTTAGTATACTTTAGTGCTGGTCTTAAGAGGACGAATAGGATGTACTGCTAGATATGCTACTACCCTAGCCAGAATAGTAGATATAGTATTTAATACCTAACTCCGTTACGAACAAGAATCCTAGGGTTACTATAAGAACTAAGGGCAGACTAGAAAGACTAGGAAATCTTAAAGTTATCTTTCTAAAGCTATATTGCCTTCGCTGCTATATTAAGAGGATTAGAAAATTGTTACTTTTAGTAATAGACTCTTGAGTGCCAGCCGCACTGTGGCATTTTTTATGTTCTATAAAACTGAACGCACTATTACGGATTTGAGGCGTCGGTGTTAGCCTGAGTACCATTAGACTTCTTAGTCTTTACTATGCGTGGGTCCCTCTAGACTATAAAATCGCCTTTTTCTATTGTGCTCTTTTTAGGAATAATTAAAAACCGTGCTTATAATAGTATATTTAAATCTAGTAACATTTTTAAAAGCCTATTAAGCAGTCTGGACGAGGTTTAGCGATAAATAACCTAATAAAAAGGCTAGTATAGGCCCGTAAAGACCCTTATATCTTGAGCTAATAATTAAGGAGGAAAAGCCAAAAGTAGCTTTAAAGCGTAAGATACCTGCTAAGGATTAGGTTTATGCCGTCTTATTTAACTTATAGATAAATATACTTCTTTTTGCCGTTCCCATCGGCTTTATAGTTAATTACCTTCACGCTAACAGCATTGCCATATTTATTATTAACTTTATTGCCATTATTCCGCTTACTGCAATACTTAGTTACGCTACTAAAGAGATTGCGCTCCGCGCTAGTAATATATTAGGTGGCCTTTTAAACGCAACTTTTAGGTACGTTTCTCTATTTCTTGTTTGTCCTAATATAATCTAATAAATAGCATAGAAACGCTGTTAAATTGATTATCTCTATTTGAGCCCTAACTAAGGGCCAGATTACCATTATTAAAACTTCCTTAATTGGCAGTATGCTTTCAAACTTACTCTTTATCCTTGGTATGTGCTTCTTCTTTAAAGGTATTAACTAGATAGAATAATATTTTAATAGGATAATAGTAGGTATTGCAGCCAGTCTTTTAGCTCTATATATTAGCAGTCTAATTATTCTAATTGCCTTCTACTCTATGCTGTTAAGTAAGTTTAATAATAGCTTTAGACTAATAGTAAATACTAACCCACGTAGCTATAAGCCTTAATAGCTCTATACTTAATTGGGAGCTTTCCTACAGAACAGCTATCATCCTTCTAATTATATACGTTTGCTACCTTATATTTCAATTAAAGTCATATACTAAAATGTATAATACTCTAAGCCAAAAGGCTCCTAAGTGTAAATCCTCCCAAGTTAAGCAGGGTATATCTCTCCGTAGTATTGTATAGATTGGTGCTAGAGCGGCGGCTATGTCTAGAGGCGGAGTAAACCGTAAACGTCTTGTATAGGATTTAAATGTAAAAAAGGAAAATAATAAGATTAAGGAGCCTAAACTAATAATCTGGGGTATAGTTATAACCCTTAGATTCTCTACTATGTTAGTCACCTTATATTCTAAGTTTATGGTTAATAGTATTAGTAATGTTATAGCAAGCGGCAATATCTCTACTACTTTTGTCGGTTTTATCCTACTCCTAATTGTTAGAAACGCTGCTAAGCATATAATAGCGGTTACAATAGCTTGTAAGGATGAAATAAGTCTAGTAATTAATATAGCTATTAGATCTAGTATATAAATCGCTCTTCTAGTTCTCCCCTTTGTTATTATACTTAATTAAATCATAGGCTAGAATTATATAACGCTTTCTTTTAATACCTTTCTAATTGCTGTTTTGTTTATTACTGTGCTCCTAGTAAACTATCTTATCTAGGATAGTAAATCTAGTAAGTTTTCCTTTCTATATAGGTAATCTACTCTAACTAACACTAAAATTAACTGGTTTAAAGGCGTTCTTATTATAGCAATCTATGCTATTATTGCAGTTGCTAGCTAATTTTATCTAAAATAAGTTTTAGATCCTCTCTGTCCTGCCTAGTTTAAGCCTCTAATTGCTATCTTATTTATTATTAGGATTAGGCAACTAGGGAGCTAAATAGGATTTTTATAAACTTTATTTATAGCTTTCTAGCAAACCCTAGGCTGATCTTTTTATATCTATTAAGCCGTTTAGATTACCTAGAATATTACTTTCTTGAAATTTTTTCTTGAAATTTTTATTTTATATATATATACAGATTGTTAGACTGTATAGATAAAGCTATCTCTACCAATTTCTGCAATGAGCTCTTAACATCACTTATATACCGCGAAACTCTAAATATATATAGTCTCTGTTAATAGCAGACAGTTTCTTACTGTTTTAGATAGTCGCAGTCACGTAATTAGATAATCGTCTAAAACCTTAAGCGGTGCTACCCTTTTTCTCTTTTCCTTTCTCTAGCTTTAGATATTTGTTTATAGACAATCCCATTATACAGGCTTGCATACATCCTTCTTACTATACTTATACCTCGACTGACTAAGTCGCTAATAGTTATGATTTATGTGTAATAGTAATTAAAGTGATCTAAAACTGGATGTTGCTACTATAAGTAAGGAGGGCGGCTGACCTATACCAGCTATACCCTTATTAAGGGTCTACTTCCTAAGATTAAAGAATAGAGAATATAGAGTAAATGGGGAACTATGGTTGGTATTATCTAGAGTATAGTGTTATAGCGGTGATGCACTGCCTCTACTGCTTAGTGTTTGGCTTGGCGCGGTTTCTGAGTTAACTAAACTATGCCGAAACCCCTAAACCCCAACTAGTCCTTAAGATAACTACCGTTTAACTTTGAAATACAGCCTATCTTATACTATGGTATACGGCCATATCTACATCGCAGCCTCCTCTAAAAGAATCTTAGTATATTACACCGCCTTTAAGCTTCTTAGGCATGTCTTTGACGCCTCTGTTAACTGACAAGAAAGCCTTTACCTAAGCTCCCTAAGTTATTGCGCTTCTTAGAGATATCTAAGTAGGAAGACATAGTAATTAAAATCCGTGGATATCCTTTTAGCTTGCATAAGGGGAATATAATAAGATAAAGCGTTGGCTTAGGTAAGATAAGTCGCTATTTAGGTTTATTAAGGACAAGATATGGTATATAGCCTCCGGTGGGGAAGAGGTACTAGCTAATAATGCTAGTTAGATAGATATAACTATGGTGGTAGGAGGAATTAACTTATTATTTATATACCTACTTAGCTGCACTAAAGTAGAGTGCTTTTGAGCTTCTATATAAATAAAGGCTTTATAGTGATAGGTAAAAGAGCTGGATAAAGGGCGGTATCTAGAGCATATATATTTATTATCTCGCTGCTAAATTGGCAGTTTATGCTATGCGAGCTCGCTTAAAGGTATATTCTAAGCACTATCCTCTTAGTGGAGGCATCTGCAGCAAAAATATCCTCTTAGGATGCCCCTACTAAGCCTATAGTGGAATGGCTTACTTGGCACCCCTGCTTTATTTCAGACATTAACTTATAGGCAGTATTATTAGATGTTAATGTCTAAGATATAAAAGGATCTATGTTTACTAATTAGTGATACCTACAAGGCTACTACTTAATATTTTAAAGCCTTACCACAGGTATCTTGAAATGGAATAGTCTAAATATCCAAGTGCATTTTCTTACTGCATGTAGCTGTTTTTATATATCTTTGCTGCTAACATATTTGCGCTAATATGCATAAATATAGCCTTATTTAAGTAGAGGCAAGTATTAATAGTTTATATACCTACTAAAGTCCACTTTCCTTAGCTTTGTTCCATACCAACAGCTTAAAGAAATATTACTCTATAAAAGGTTATAAAACTACAAATTCCTATAAAAGAAAAGCCAGTAATCTGCCTTAAATTTATAAGATTATTCCTTACTATCTATAGAAAGCAGCTAACTTGTCTTTAAAGGTATACTATATATGTTTAGGAAACACTCTTGTATAGTTATGGTTACTTTTACTCTAATAAGTGCATATATAAGTGTAATACAGCTAGACAAAATGGCGTATAGTATACGGAAAATAATCTAAATAATGTCTGGAATATAAGGACATTGCAGGGTATATATAGCTGTAATTTAGAATATAGAACGCCAGAATTAATGGAATAAGCCTTTTAAAGTCAGAAGTGCCTAATATAGTATTCTTTATTTATAGTTATAAATGTAGCCAAGTTGAATAAAACCTTAGTCTCTTTCTAAATTCCTCTAGCCTTAGATAGAAAAACTTAAGAATATTATTTCTTAATACTATCTCTTAAATTATTACGTGTCTATAATTGACGCTTTATTGTGTTATTCCGGCTAATATCTCTTACCTTTAATAGATATTTCCCCTTCTTAGGCTTTAAACAGTTCTTCCTTAACTTAATATTATTAGCTAAATGTCCATTAGAGAAGCCTTTAATTAAGAGTACTTATAGCGGCTTTAAATTCTTGCTAGACATCCCGAGAGGTACTAGTGTTTACTATTTATATATAAATAGGGTGATCTCTAGGTCTATATCCGCGCTAGTCTTTAACACATCTAAAAGGAACCTCTAGCTTTGGTTAGTATTTATAGATTGCTTTTAGTTGGTTGTTAATACGCCCTAAGAGTTTTGTATCTTTAAGAGTGTATACTATAAGTGTGCCACTTTAGAGGCGTAATTATAGAAGTTGGAGATGTATATCCTTGCCGGGCTCGAAGCAATTAAGTAGTATTATAATATTTGCAAGACTATATATTGTAGTAAAATGGCAAGGCTTATTCCCTTTCTTATTAAGTGTAGCGGTTAGACTAAAAATGAGGCCGTTAAGCGCTGTATTAAGATTAGGGCCTATATAAATAAGAGTAACTAGAGCAAGCGTAAAGATAAGACGAGAATGCCCATCGAGAAGATATTCTAGATTTATTTGGACTTGAGATACTATAAAAGCAATTAGGCGGAGCGGAGAGTTATTAGTAGAATTTCCTATTACTTAAATAATTAGCATTGCTGCTTAACTTAGGGCCAAGCGCTAGAGAGGAGGTAATAATATTAAGGAGGTTTGGGGGATTGAGTAGACCCTAAAAATTAAGTACCTAATTTTAGGCGTTAAACAAAAGACTTTTTTTAGATTAGTTGGATGCTTCCTTAGTTATTACTTATTATAAGGAGTGAGGTACATATTTTGTTATCCTGGGCCTATACGCGGCGTATATAGCGCAAAGCCTTATATCTACTAAGAGGCAGCTATTAGATCTACGTAATGGCTGCCTAGAGCTAGATTTTCTAGCCGATTTCCGTTTAGAACGGAAGACACTGATTACGGTTTTAGAAGAGGGATTAGGAAAATAGTTTCTTAGTCCTACTCGCTCTTAAGAGCATTAAAAGGCCACCTGACTTTAAATTAATATAAGAGCTCTTTATAGGGTAGACTAGCTAGTGGCTAAGGCGTAGGTAGCAGCCTTTGGTAAAACGCATATAAAATAGGATAGGGCGAGTTGCTAGGGCTAAATAAACCTGGGAAAGTGGACAACCTAACCGCTTTATTATTATATATGTCTCTTTATTACTATTATTATTTAATTATATATAATCTTTCGCACTAGCGTGCCTTACGTATAGAGTCCATTGCACGCGACTTTCTATTAAGTGTCGTTAAACTATAGCAAGTAGAACTTGTTGAAAACTTACTAAATAAGATAGTTATTTTAGGAAATCGCGTAGTTGCATAAAGAAGGCTAATTAGCTATGCTTTAATTAAAAATGAATATTTAAAATAGTTTGGATTTAAACATATCGGAAACCAGCATCTACTATAGCGATATTGTTGGATATAAGCTATAGTGCGGTTTTAAACTAACCCTTTAATTCTAATTCTGGAACAAGATTATAATACCCTAATCTAGGACACGCATTACTATTGCTCTTACTATTGCTTATAGCCCTATTATCCTTACTATCGCTCTTGCTATCTATATCTTTCTACTCCTAATATAAAGCTACTAAACGTTCCTTTATTGTTCTAACATTTCCTTAGTATAATTTATTACGGCACTGGAATTGATTTAAGACTAGCTCTTAACAACGATCCTGTATAACTAAGGTAATCTTTAATAGGCTAACTCTTTCTCGCAAATTTGTATTTAGTAAGATTCGCTCTATAGGGGGGGGCGAAGCCATTCCATTTGTGGTTATAATCCTATAAGTAATTGCAGTAGTAGGTCTAGGTAATCTATAAGTCCAATAGGGCTTTAAAACTGGCGATCTACTAAGCGTAGATCTAGCTCTGGTTATCCGCCACAATAAGGGAGCATATATTAAACTTGAGAGAAAGTATACGGACGTTTCTAAATATAAAAGTTGAGTTAAATAGTTGGTTATATTATGCATCCCTCTGGTTCTAGTTTAGCCCAGCCTAACTAAGCTTAAATTTGCAGTATTAGCGCCTGCAGATATATTTACTGAGTTGTTTATTAATAAGTATGATTATAGGGCAGGCCTAAGGACGTAAAGAAGAGAGTTCTTAAGGGTGATAAAATTTGACTAGAAACACCCTATATAAGGTAATGCACTTATATATTAGAGGAAATGGGGGTAAATAAAAGTTAAAGAATTTTATTAAGTAATTCTGGGGCTAGATTTAGGAGGCGATATTGCTTAGGATTTTTGTCTCCACCCTTTATCTCTATTAGAGTTTAATGGGTTATGGGTAGCTAAGAAGGGTACGCTGCTGCTATCTATAGTTGGTTATAAGGAATATAGAGGAACATGAAAAATGGAGGGGGTATAGCGATTTATACCCGCCTTATAATAATCCAGCTATCCCAGTCTCTTAGAAATATAAGTAGGAGTACTGCGCCTTGCCCGCTAAACCTTACCTACTACGCCTCTCTAGAAGCGTACTACCGTTAATATAATCTAGAGTTTATGTATATAGCTTTAACTATATAACTAAAGTTACCTGTAAATAACTTAATGCATATAGCGCTAGTACGAAATATTACTTATAACTAAGTGGGAATAGCGCTGCTAAGAGATTAGTTAAGTTTCTAAGCCCTATATAATACCTTACCTACTACCTCCGCTTAGGCGATGCGATTATCTATTTAGGGAGGCTTATTAAGGGAAATTGAGATATAAAAACTACCTAACGTATAACTATTATATAGAGGCATATAAATAATCTGAGCGGGACTAAGATTGTATAATAACGTAATAAAAGGCGGGGGTTAATTAAAATGTTGCCATATTGCTCCTTAATTATTAGCAGTGAGCAGTTAGAATATAATGGCCTATATTGCCCTATAACGTATTCCACCACCGAGTGTCCGACACCACCGAGTGTCCGACGTCAAAATACACCAAAATTTAGGAAATTCATACTTTAATATCTTAACAACCACTTAATAATAAA
>Ga0307507_10003689_pt1 | contig 28926 bp, 8 predicted proteins | sample 7_EM_MG_FD_207223 | JGI IMG/M metagenome (GOLD analysis project Ga0307507, IMG submission 207223) | Populus trichocarpa ectomycorrhiza microbial communities from riparian zone in the Pacific Northwest, United States - 7_EM | ecosystem: Host-associated > Plants > Roots > Unclassified | place... | reverse complement strand
TCGACCAAGACCCCTAACTATTTAATTACAAGATTCTCTGGTTATTCCTTTCTCTTCTTTACGCAACGTCTTATTCTCTACAAGAGCTATACCCTTAGATTTAGATAGAATTTATATTGTTCCTTCGAATCTACCCTAAAGGCTCTTCGTGCCCTTACACTTTATGACTATTTAAAATATATAATTTTAATAGCTTCTTATTTCTAGCCAACCTAAGATTAAAGCAATCCTTCTATCCTTATATACTACAACTAGGGGCTAGGTAATAGATGTATTTTAGTTAAGGAAGATATAGATTAAGGACAAGATTTTATATATAAAAAGTAAAATCGACCTCTTACTTAATGGCTGGCGCTCTCTAAATTGTGGCGAGTATATAGCGATATACGCTTACTTTATTAGTGAGGAGTATAAGCTTAAGCACTATCTTTTAGGTTTCCAGAAAGTAAATAGAGTAAAATCTAGCCAATTAATTGCAGAAATTATAGCTAATGTTATTAATAACTATAAGATTGGCCAGAATCTTGGGGCGTTTATAATGGATAATGCTATAGATAATAATACTATGCTAAAGGAGCTAGCAACTCGGTTTAATATTAATATTAGCTATTCGCGCCTGCAATATCTTAGTTATATTATTAACTTAGTTATTAAGGCCTTACTATTTAGTAAATGTATTAGTAAGCTTAAGCGGAAGCTAGCTAGTGCTTTATATAATAAAGCATTTAAAATTTGGAATGGTATAGGCCCAATTAGAAAGCTCTATAATATTTATATCTATATTAACTATAATTTAATAAGGATAATAATATTTAGAGAGTGCTAGAAAGAAGACTTCTAATATTACCAGCTTCTTATAGATAGAGGAATTTGGTGGAATTTAACTAAGGCTATAATTTCTTGTGGTATGTCCTGTTTCTTTTATTTATATAATAATACTAGAGCATATTACTTGCCACATTGCCGCCATATCGCCGTAATATGCCGCATATTGCTATTATATTGCATATTGCCATTCTTGATTACTGTTAGCGACTTAGTTAATCAAGGCACAAGCACGGTAAGAGGGACGCGCAAGCCTGTATAATTAGTAGTCTATAAATGAGGATCTAAAGCTAGAGAAAGGAAAGGGGAAGAATGGAAGCACCGCTTAAAGTTATATAACGGCAATTTGCGGCAATCTGCGGCAATGTGCTAGCGCTGTAACATTACCCCCCCTCTAAAAAAGCCTGCCCTTAGGCTTTATATATCTGTATTATACCTATAGGGTATTCTTATCTATATACTTAACAGGTAGCTTATTATCTTTGCTATACTAGTACTCTATCTACTTATCTAGATACTTTAGGGGTCTTAGCTTATTAGGATATTAGTTATAGAACTCTTTAAGCTTCTAGGGGTAATCTATAAAGTTCCAAGCGGGGTACTAGGTTGGGTCTAGATTATAACCTTTCTATTAAACACAGTATTTTAGCGTTCCTTATACTAGTTTATAGGCTAGTATTTTATTAACTTCCTATTTGTCGTCGCCATTGACTTAAATTAGTAGTGGAGGCTTATTCTTTTATCTAGGTAGTAGGTTATTTATAGCTTTCCGTAACTTATCTGGTAAGAAAATAGGGTGGACTTTAATTAAGTCTAGGAGTTTAACCTTATATAAGTTGCCTTCTTTATTAAGGATTTTATATAGTCCTGCTATTTTATAGTCTAGCTTATAGCTAGGCCGTTCTATCTTCTAGTTCTTTATTATAACCCAGACCTTATTGCCTATAGTAAAGTTGGGCTTGCGCCTATGTTTATTTACCTACTATTTTATTAATTTTTGGGCCTTCTTTAGGTTTATATAGGCTACCGCCTATACTTCTTCTAAGCATCTAGTATACTGCTGTGCTTTCTTATAAGTGTGACGGTGCTAAAGCGTGTCACCTGCTACATTACCGCTTCCTAGGCAATTTGCCGCAACTTGCCTTTTTCTAGGCAATCTGCTAAATTCTGCCAAGTCACTATTGGCTTGCTTACTACTAGCGCCTTAACGACCCCTTTGTATCTTACCAGTCTCTACCAGTCTTCTTCTTCTCCTTAGCTTAGTATTCTTATATAGTAGCAATCTACAAGCTTCGGTTTAGAAGCATTTATATAAGCTTGTTACATTATACTAAGCTCTCCCTACATTGCCTGGGAAGGCCTTAATAATATCCCACCCTAAAAGAAGACCTTCGTCTGTAACGACGCGTCAACGCGTTATACTTAGACATTAAAAAAACCCACTTTATAGGCCAGACTGTACTTAACCTGCACCCCCGAAAGAACCCCCAGAATTGAAACTGAATTATATAATTCCAACGAACCTTAGGAAGCTAACAATGGCACCTAAAGCGAGCTTATTTAAAAGACCTGCCTCTACCTAAGAGGAACACGAGATCTAGTTAGGATTAGAAATTGAAGATAATAACAACGTTATGGGTGTACATAAGCAGATTTGTACCCTTGCAGCCAATTAGAAGATCAATTATCTTTAAGCCTAAAGCATATAAGAGACTCTAAAGGAGATCTTGGAAAGCCTTACTGCCTTATAAAATAGCCCAGCCTCCCCTTTACAAAGCCTTAGTTAACCCATTTGCTTAACTAAATGTAATACACTAGAGAGTATGGATATAATAATAAAGCAATTAAAGTCTGTTAAGCTCCCTGACCCCCTACTATTATTAGACGGCATAGACCCAACTTTTAAGAACTAGAGAATCTAGGTGCGAGAAAAACTTTATATTAACTATAACCATTTCCCCTCTAAAGAAGCTAAAATGCTCTACCCCTTTGGTTAAACTATTAGGGATGCCTAGTAACACCTCTAGGCTAAGTTTAAGGACGAGTTACCTGTTTGGTTTATATTTGTTAATAAGATAATACAGCATCTGGCTGCTATTTATATTAATCCGAATAAAGTATGGGATGCTTATTATAACTATAACCGCTTAATAATAAAACTAAACTAAACCTTTGCTAAGTTCTAGACCTAGTTCTTATACCTAGTAGGCAAAGGTTAGGTTCCCCCTAAGAACTACTGTTTAGACCTATATAATAAGCTTATAGTTTAACTACAAGAGAAGATCGCGGTAGCCTTAAATGACCTACTAACCTACTAAAGGCTTGCAGCCTAATATTTATTGCTAGATTTAGAACTAAAATAAATTAATACTTATTTGGATTGACTAAAGAGATTCTATAGCAACTGGAACCTACCTACCATACTAATAGGAGCTGGCGTTGGAAGATAAACCATAACTGCCCTTACACTAAAAGCGGTTATAACTACCTACCCTTAAGCCTCACCTAATTTGTTATATACTACGCCTTTAGTTAATGCTTATCGCAATACCCTAATTGACCCTACTATGGTTACTTACTTTAATTACGGAAAGGATAGTTACTTTACTATATCCTGCCCAGAGCTAAAGGATATAGATAATATTAAGGAGATAGAGGAAGAAGAAATGTCTAACAAGTTAGGAAAAGAAGAACCCTAGGGAAAGACTCCCCCCTAGGGTATCCTATTGATCTTAAAAAGATTAATCTAAGTTAGCTAATAGGTGGAAAACACTTTATGGTTTTATGTATAGTATCTTAAAATGGATATAGAGTTAATATAAATGCCCTTGTTAACACTAAAGCAAATAGCTTTGCCTTTATAAACACTGCTTATATAAATAATGTTGCTAAGTTCTTAAATGTAAATGCTACCTGACTAGAGAAGCCTATTTAAGTAAAAGGTTATAACGGCTAAGCTGGTAAGCCGGTTACCTATGTCTTAAAGCTACATATTGCTATTAATAGATAACGCTAGTTTGGTATCCCCTTCTGTATTCTAGACCTAGGGTCCTATAATATAATCCTTAGCCGAAAATGGATGTCCTACTTTAATATTTAGCTAAATGTTTAACAAAGACAGTTTGTCTGGCTAGAGAATAGACTAAAGTTACCCTCTTTTATTAGAGAAATCCGCACTGACCGTAAGACACTAGCTATAAAGGCTGACCCTATCTATCAGTAGGATGTTAGGGACCGTGACCTAGCTTTTACTTAAAAAGATGCCCGCCATAAGGCTAGTAGGAACTCTATACCAACAAGGATACTCCCCTAAAGGACTACAGTTAAGGAGGACTCTACTTACAGAAGTGAAACGGATAGTAATATAACAACTTCTAAGTTGCAGAGATCCGGCTAATAGGGAAGAGGATGTACTAATAGGATATAGAGGATAACCTTTAGAAGATGCAACGAGAGCTAAGAGGAGTAAAGACAACACCAATACACTAAAGGCCCCTAAAATTACGGACACCCCTACTATCACACGACCCCCCTATAGTAGACATTACGGCAATTAGTGCTATAGGTTTCTTGTCAGATAATCTATATTCTCTAAAGGCGTGGGTTATGTATACGAGTCATATACACGAAGACACTTCACTAAAGACACGTCAGATCAAGGTCAAAAAGACATAATACAAGATAATCAATCAATCAACCCATTTCATCAATGAACTTATCTATTTAAACTTCGTAACAGTTATAAGCCCAGTCCACCAACTTAAGAAGCTAGTCAGCTATTACTTAATTATTTAAAGAAATTCTACCTCATTGTTAGACTCTGACACCTTATTGTTAAGGACGCAGACTCTGACAGAAATCCTACCTTAAGTGTTATAGAACGATTCTAATACGAACCTTCCATAAGATTCTATGAGATTCTACGAGATTCCACATTAATCGTCATAGGACAACCCTAATAACAAGAACGATCCTAACGATAAGGACAATCCTAATAACAAAATACTATCACAATTCCTCCTTTGCCTATCAGTAAAATGACTCTACTGACGTTAAGTTTGTTAACTACAATTATTCTTAATAAACTAGAAGACTGGGAGCAATGGATCTGGTAACTATAAGCCCTTATAGACAAACAAATTTGGGCCCACGTTAACCTAAATAATACAGCACCTTAATGAGCTCTACTACAAGAACTAGCCTATCCAGAAGTTACTAATTTTAATAAGAATGCAACCTTATATGTACAGCTCTTAACGAATCAACAGAAAGCGTACAAGAATAGCAGACGATACTATAACTAGGACATAAAGTACTTCCTAAAACAGGAAAAGCATCTGCAATAGATACGCACCCAGATTATGTCTATAGTATCAATTTAGAAGAAGCTACTGCTTAACCCTTCCCTTATAGTTAAAGAATGGCTGATTTGTTTAAAAGAAGATACTAAGCCCTTAAAGAACTTTATAATAAGGAAGGTATAGCTGCAGTATACAAAGTTACTTAAGGGGCTTAAGTAGACAAAGGTCACCTAGTGGCTTGACCGATGGGAGCATATAATAAAGATGGCAAAGAAGCACGATCTTCTATAAATAACTAATGGGATCTAGCTAATAGACCTTGCAAATGCAATACAACCTATAAGCGAAACCTATTTTGTTCTATACACGAAGCAGGCAAATGATACCAAAAAGGCTCCCTTATTAGAATACCGTAAAGTAGTAATAGAGCTATAAGAAGCATTCCAAAACCTTTCCAAAGCCGTACCTACAACGGCGAGAGGGAGTGCATTTAACGTAGACTTCGTAGGAGAGCCTGAAGAGGGTATCTCTATTACTGCTAAAGTCTAAAAAGGAAAAGAAAACAACTTATCTCGCAGCCAAAAAAGGGCAGGTATAAATTTAACTAAAGAGATGTCTTCTAAAAGGTTAAAGAACCTCAAATGCCTAGCATGTGATATAAGGGGACATACCCTTCCTAACTGTTGGTATTTATTTAAGAGCAAAAGGCCTAAGGGATTTAAAGCCGTAGGCACACGTATAAAAAGGGTGCTTATAAAGGTAGAGCAAGACAAGGATCTAGCTGCCTAAGTAGAATAACTTAAGCTTAAGGAATTAAAGGTTAATAAAGCTTAACAATAATAGAAGATAGTTAAGATTAAGGGAGAAGCTAATGCGATATTCCTAGAATTATATTACACCGATCAACTCCATCTATTAAAGCTATTAACCATTCTTAACTTAGGAACCACTTTCCACATCTTTAATAACCTCTCTCGTTTTTATAATTTTAGGAAAGCTCTAAGACACAAATATATCATCACCAGCAGCTCAGAAGTGCCTATACTAGGTTACGGCAATGTCACTATCTAGGTTACAAAACTAGACAAGAGTAAGGGAATCCTACGTTTTAAGGACGTTGCCTTTTATACAGACTTTAATATGAATCTAGTATTGTTCCGTCTACTTTAAAAACGAGGGTTCTACTAGGACAATAAAGGAGACAATAATCTGCTAGTTCGGAAGGACGACACAATCCTATATTAAATGGAAGAATGTTACGGACAATAGACTATCAAATACATCCAACTAGGAAGTCTATTAGCATTCAATACAAGCCGACTGCTACGCCGCCAATAGAAGCGCAGAGTATTGTTAAGAGACGCTTGTCTAGATTTGAAAGGTAATGCGCATCTATAGCATCTGCGTCTAGGTTATCTAGGACCTATAAGCCTTTATTATCTAGGTCTCAACGCCCTAGGAGTTAAGCTTTAAGGCCCTAAGACGATGGAATATTAACACTATAGTCTCGCCAAAATTAAGCGTTAGGTCTTAAGAAGGTTCTTAAAACGGAAAATTGATAAACCCTATCTTGACCTCTATATTAACTAAACTGACCTTAAGGAAGCGCATGCCGGATTTATATAAGTTATGCTTATCCATAACACCTTCTTAGGAAGATCCTTCCCGTATTTTATAATAACGCATGGCGAAGAGAAGGAGACACTATAAGTGCTTAAAGATTTTATCCAATGGATTCGTCTGAGGTATAACCTTAAAGTTAACTATACAGTCTACCTTCGAGATCAAACGCCACGGGAAAGCAATAATTGGAAATCGCTATATAAGAGGTTCTATGCCTTCCTAGCCAATGGGTTAAGAAAGCCATAACTAGCGCACCTAAAAGCCTACGGCTGTAGGGCATACGCGATGACGTCGGATGCCCAGCTAAAGAAAAAAAGGCTAAGCAAGCTAGATCCGCGAGCCCATATTGGCTACCTCGTTGGCTATAACTCTACCAATATCTACAGGATCTGGATCCTATATAAAGATATTATTATCTCTACTAGGGACGTCATCTTTAATAAAAAGACGTTTTTTAATAGCAAGCGAATGGACATCTTAAAGGACCTATATGCTGAATTAGACATACTAATTAAGAAGATTTAACTCCCTAATACCCTAATTAAGAATAAGGTCCTTCTGGAAGACAATAAAGAAACATTTAAACCGTTAATTTAAGAGGAAGACGATGACGACATTAATAAGCCAGTTTAAACCTTTAATAAGTTAGCAGATCTCGAGCTTGCAAGAGCTCTCGAAGATGTGTACTATACACTACCTCTAACAGAAGAAGACGAAGAATCTCTATATACCTTTTATATTAAGTATCCTACGAAGTTAGATGTATAAGGTACTGATTAAGACGTCGCTTATTAAGCAGGAGATGCGTTTAACACTTAGGGGGTGTCCAACAACTTAGTTAAAGACTTGTTTAAGGAAGCCAGTAATAATAGGTTTAAAGACTTTGTTACTAAAAGAATCACGTTAGCCTATTACGGCGCCTTTTTAACAGGAAGGAAGTTCAACCTTAATAGTTAACTTAACGATAGCAAGCTGAAATTAGGCAGAACACACGATGTTAGATTATATAGGAAGAATCTACCTCCGCCACCTTAGTTAATCTGGGACCTTAATATATATCCTCTTTGAGATTAGTTCCAAGAGGCTTAACAAGCCTATCTCTAATCTTATTATTAAATGAGGTCGTTTTAAGAAACAGAAAAAAAGCATATAAAGGAATAGTAGATCTTTAGCTTAATGTGGGTGTTCATCTACAAGACGGATAAGTATGGATTTCTCCAGAAATGCAAGGCACGCTTAGTAGTATGCGGAAATTAATAGGCCCCAGGAGACCTATCTACAAGAGCTACTATATTAGCTAGTATAACCTTCCAAACCCTTATGGCAATTACCGCAAAATTCGACCTAGAGATGACACAGATAGATATAGTTAATGCGTTTATCCATTACAATCTTAATAAGGTTGTCTATATAAAGCTACCGCTAGGGTTTAACAAAGGAAAGATAGACAAAGTACTACGCTTAAGAAAAGCCTTATACGGACTATAACAATCACCACTATTATAGCAGAAGAATCTTACGAGCTTATTAAAAGAATTGGGCTTTAAAGAGGTACCTTAGGAGCCATGTGTTATGCTAAAAGGTGGAATAGTCATCTTCTTTTATGTTAACGATATTATCTTCTGCTACTAAAAGACAGATAAGAAGAAAGCTTAAGAAGCAATTAAGGAGCTATATAAGGAATACTAGATAAGTATCTTTAGTAAGCTAAAATGGTTCCTAGGAATCCACGTACTATATAATTATAGCTAGAGGCTCCTATGGCTATCCTAAAAAGCCTATATTAAGAAGATAGCTAATTAGTATAAGATAGATCTTATAGGGCGTCTTCCAGACACTCCTATAGCAGAATTGGAACTCCTCCCTACTAATTACCGATTAATCCATCTAACGCTTCTATCCCTTAATATAGACCTACTAGTCCGTCCTATATCCCTACCAAGAGAAGCAGCTTCTACGATGCTATATTAGAGAAAAATGGGTTTAATACTTTATGTAGCCACTATAACGCGTCTAGATATTGCTTTTGTAGTATTATAGCTGGCAAGGTTCAATTAGAACCTAAGCTAAGAGCACTATTAAGCGGTAGACAGAGTAATCCAGTACCTATATAGCACAAGGAGCAGAGCAATCTACTATAGAGGAGACAAGGAAGGAATAAACGGTAGAGGGAGAGATAAAGGAATACGCAATAAAGAACGAGACGATGGAAGAGACGGTAGAGGTAAAGCGCAATTATTTATCTATACTAGCGATATATTATTTGCGGACAACTCCGTTAACAGAAAGAGCTTGCAAGGATATATTATAAAGCTATTTAGGGGGCCGATTGCCTGGAGAGCAAATAAGCAGGGTATAGTAATAACGTCGAGTATAGAAGCCAAGTTGTTAGCCCTATTACAGACAGTAAAGGAAGCTATCTTTATTAGTAGGCTATTTAAAGCAATAACGTTACGCCTAAACGAGCCCTTAATTATCAAATATAATAATACACAGACGCTCCAACTGATTACGGAAAACACGGTAAAGCTAATCACGAAGCTCCAATACGTTAACATCTATTAATACTAGCTATGTTAGGAATACGCAATGAGATAAGTACGATTTTAATAAACAGTAATAAAGGAGATGATTGCTAATGGACTTACAAAGGCCCTACCCAAGCAGAGGTTTTAAAGCTTCATTAATATAATTAGGATAGTGGATATTAAGGAGTAGCTAGATAAGGAGAAGCAACTAGAGGACCTAAGGGATAGTATTAAAGCAAGACAGAAGGATTTAGATAAGATTACGGTTTAATTAACTCATTAACAGACATAAGAAGGTGGCTAGCTTTAACCTCAAAGAGCTTAAAGCTAAGGGGGTGTGTTAGATAATCTGTATTCTCTAAAGGCGTAGGTCACGTGCACGAGTTATATGCACGAAGACACGTTACTAAAGACACGTCAGATCAAGGTTAAAAAGACACGATATAAGATAATTAATCAATCAACCCATTTCATCAATGAACTCATCTATTTGAACTTCGTGACATTTCTACTTTAATATGTATTAGAAGGACAATAAGGTCTTTATAACTAGCTTATATAAAATTAACCAGATTATTAATAAGAAGGAAGAAGGGCTAGTAGAGGAAACTGACAAGGAGCTAGTTAAGCGCCTCCTCCCTATATACCCCTTAAACTATAGAGACGCGTTCTTAAAAGCAGCCTTAGATATACTACCCCCCCACTAAACCTATAATTATAAGATTTAACTAGAGGCCGATAACTCTCTTGGCTATAACCCCCTTTACTAACAAACTATAAAGGAACTAAAAGTAACTAAGTAGTACTTAATTAATAACCTCTATAAGGGGTTTATTGAGCCAAGTTAGGCCCCTTTTGCTTCCCCTATTCTGTTTATAAAGAAACCTAATAAAGGCCTTTGTTTCTGCATTAACTATTAGAAACTAAACACTATTACTTAGAAAGATTATTACCCTCTCCCCCTAATTAATGAGACCTTTATACGTCTAAGCTAAACTAAAATCTTTACTAAGCTTAATGTCCGCTAAGCTTTCCACTAAATTAGGATAAACCTTATATTAGAAGATCTAATAATATTCCGCACCCGTTACGGGTCTTATAAATATAAAGTCCTTCCTTTTAGACTAATGAATAGGCTAGCCACTTATCAACGGTATATAAATGATATTCTTTTTAATTACCTTAATGAATTCTGTACAGCATATCTAGATAACATTCTTATATACTTAGACAACGAACTTAAGCACCAAGTTCATATTAAGAAGGTCCTAGAGAGACTACGAAATATAGGCCTATAGGTTAATATAAAAAAGTGCAAATTTGGAGTAAAACGCATAAAGTACCTTGGGTTTATTATTAGTATAGAAGGGATTAAAGTTAACCTAGAGAAGGTTAAGGCAATCTATAACTAAAAACCCCCTTACACTATAAAGGGAATCCAGTTCTTCCTTAGCTTCTATAATTTCTACTGTTAGTTTATCTGTGACTATAAAGTTATAGCCAAGCCTCTTATATGACTAACTAAGAACGACACGTCTTTTATCTTTAATGATAACTGTATAAAAGCCTTTAAGGAGCTAAAGGACCAACTTATCTCCTCCCTAATCCTTTGTTACTATAACCCAGACCTTAAATTAATACTGGAAACAGACGCTTCTAATGGGGTAGTAGCAGGAGTCCTCTTATAGCTACACCCAGACAGTAAATAGTACCCCATTACATTCTTCTTAAAAACAATAGCCCTAGCTAAGTGTAACTATAAAGTGCATAATAAGGAAATGTTGGCTATTATATAATTATTGTCCCAGTGGCGTGCAGAGCTTAGAAGCTTAGACTCTTAGATTAAGGTCTATACTAATTATAAAGCCCTTAAGTATTTTATAACAATAAAACAACTTACTAGTCAATAGGCCTAGTAGGCTAAAATACTCTCCCAATTCTTCTTTATAATTATATACTACCCTAGTAGGCAAAATGCTAAAGCTAATACCTTAACCTAGAGAGAATAGGACGTGGGGCCATAAGATAAGCTAAAGGCTTAGCATTAGATATACGCCCTCCTCTATACTAAACAGCTTGACCCGTATATCCTTAAGGAACTAAGCTCTGAATAGAATAAGGTAGCACCTATAGAAGGAAAGGCCTTAGATAAACTAATAGAACTGATTAATTACATCCTAACCACAAACTGCATAGCTAAGTCCTTAAAAGCCCTCCGTAATTAAGCTATAGGAGGTAACCCTAATTTAGAAATAGAAGATGGACTGCTCCTATACTAAGAACGGCTTATAGTTCTAGACATTAATAACCTATAAATAGAGCTAATCCGTAAAGCCCACTATTAAGTCTCTACGGCGCACCCTAGTAGAGATAAAACCCACCAACTACTATTGCCTTATTACTATTAGTAAGGACTCCTATCCGATATAGAACAATTTATTAGAAATTGTTATGCTTATAAATGTATAAATACCCCTAGGGACCAAACTCCTAAATGGCTGCAACTACTGCCAGTCCCTAAACGCCTATGGCAGTATATTACAATGGACTTTAAATTATTCTTAAAGGATAAACACGGCTACAATATAGCCTTTATAGTAGTTAACCAACTAAGTAAGCAAGCTATTTCCCTCCCTTGCTTTAAGACTATAACCATAAAGAACATAGCCCGCATATATATTAACAATATCTACCAGATCCATAGCGCTCCTAAGTTAATTGTCTCTAACTATAGACCCTAATTTATATTGGACTTTTGGGACGAATTCTACCATATCCTTAGAATTTAGATTAAGCTCTCTACCGCATTCTACCCTTAGACTAATGGCTAAACCAAGATTATAAACTAGTACCTTAACTAGCGACTCCGCCCCTTTATTAACTACTACTAGGATAACTGGTTGGAACTGCTGCCTATAATAGACTACGCATAGCTTACGCTCCCTTATAATAGTATAGGAATGTTGCCATTTAAGCTACTCTATAGATACAAACCATAAACATCCTTTAATTGGGATAGACCTATAGGACCTATAATAGCCTGCGAACGCCTTAGCTATAAAGAGGCCCAGGCATTTACTAAGAGAATGCATAGAGCCTAGGAAACCGCCTAAGTAATTATAAAAAGAGTATAAGAGAAAAAAGAGTCTAACGTAAATTAATATTATCGCGAGGTAGACTTCTACATAGGAGATAAGGTATGGGTGTTAATAAAGAACTAGAAGACCTAGAGGCCGAGCTATAAGCTAGACTACTAAATGGCTGGCCCCTATAAGATCCCTAAGAAGGTAGGGCACTCTTTTAAAGTTAAGCTACTAGAGTTAATAAAGATCCACCCTATCTTCTTTTTAGACCAACTGTGGAAGGCTATAGACAACCTGTTACCTGGACAGTATAATAATCCCCCACCACTAATTTAAATTGTAGAGGATAAAGAATAGGAAGTTAAAGAGATCTTAGCAGTTAAGAAGGACCGTGGTACCTTAAAATACTATACAAGCTGGGTAGGTTATAACAAAGATCTAGAATGGTACCCTGTATCCGATTTTAAGTACTCTCCCTATAAGCTATAAGATTTCCACCTAGCCCACCTAAACCTCCCTAGACTACCACGCAAGTTAGACAGCTAGATTAAATGCTGGGAAGAGGGGTTAGATAACTATAATAATTTAGACAACAATAAAGAACTTGGATAAAGCCTAAGGGCAGGCTTTTTTAGGAAGGGGGGGGGGGTAATGTAACGGTGCTAGAGCGTGTTACTGTTAGATAATCTGTATTCTCTAAAGGCGTGGGTTACGTGCACGAGTTATGTGCACGAAGACACGTTACTGAAGACACGTTAGATTAAGGTTAAAAAGACACGATATAAAATCATCAATCAATCAACCCATTTTCATTAATGAACTCATCTATTTGAACTTCGTGATAGTTATAAGCCCGGTCCGCCAACTTAAGAAGCTAGTCAGCTATTACTTAATCATTTAAAGAAATTCTACCTTATTGTCAGACTCTGACACCTCATCGTTAAGGACATAGACTTTAACAGAAATCCTATCTCAAGTATTACAGGACGATTCTGACACGAACCTTCCATGAGATTCTACAAGATTCTATATTAATCATCACAAAACGACCCTAATAACAAGGACAATCCTAATAATAAGAATAATCCTAACAATAAAATACTATCTTAATTCCCCACCTGCCTATTAGTTAAAATGACTCTACTAACGTTAAGTTCGTTAACTATAATCATCCTTAATAAACTAGAAGACTGGGAGCAATAGATCTAGCAACTATAAGCCCTAGTAGACAAATAAATTTGGGCCCACGTTAACCCAGATAATGCAGCACCTTAATAAGCTCTACTATAAGAACTAGCCTATCCAGAAGTTACTAATTTTAATAAGAATGCAACCTTATATATATAGCTCTCAACAAATTAATAGAAAGCGTATAAGAATAGCAGACAATACTATAACTAGAATATAAAGTACTTCCTAAAATAGGAAGAGTATCTGTAATAAATACGCACCTAGATCACGTCTATAGTATTAATTCAGAAGAAGCTACTACTTAACCCTTCCCTTATAGTTAAGGAATGGCTAATTTGGTTAAAAGAAGACACTAAGCCTTTAAAAAACTTTATAATAAGGAAGGTACAACTGCAGTATACAGAGTTACTTAAAGGGCTTAAGTAGATAAAGGTTACCTAGTGGCTTAACTAATAGGAGCATGTAATAAAGATAGCAGAGAAGTATGATCTTTTATAGATAATTAATAGGATCTAGCTAATAGACCTTATAAATACAATATAATCTATAAGCGAAACCTATTTTATTCTATACACGAAGTAGGTAAATAATACCAAAAAGGCTCTCTTATCAGAATACCGTAAAGTAGTAATGGAGCTATAAGAAGTATTCTAAAACCTTTCTAAAGCTATACCTATAATAGCGAGAGGGAGTGCATTTAATGTAGACTTTATAGGAGAGCCTAAAGAGGGTATCTCTATTGCTGCTAAAGTCTAAAAAGGAAAAGGAAACAGCTTATCTTATAGCCAAAAAAGGGCAGGTATAAATTTAACTAAAGAGACATCTTCTAAAAGGTTAAAGAACCTTAAATGCCTAGTATACGATATAAGGGGATATACCCTTCCTAACTATTGGTATCTATTTGAGAGCAAAAGGCCTGAGGGATTTAAAGCCGTAGGTATATATATAAAAAGGGTGCTTATAAAGGTAGAGCAAGACAAGGATCTAGCTGCCTAAGTAGAATAACTTAAGCTTAAGGAATTAAAGGTTAATAAAGCTTAATAATAACAGGAGATAGTTAAAATTAAGGGAGAAGCCAATATAATATTCCTAGAATTATATTATACCGGTTAACTCCATCTATTAAAGCTATTAACTATTCTTAACTTAGGAACCACTCTCTATATCTTTAATAACCTCTCTTGTTTTTATAATTTTAGGAAGGCTCTAAGATATAAATATGTTATCGCCAGCAGCTTAGAAGTGCCTATACTAGGTTATAGTAATGTCACTATCTAGGTCACAAAACTAAATAAAAGCAAGGGAATCCTATGTCTTAAGGACGTTGCCTTTTATATAGACTTTAATACAAATCTAGTGTCGTTCCGTTTACTTTAAAAATAAGGGTTCTACTAGAATAATAAAGGAGACAATAATCTGCTAGTTTAAAGGGATAACACAATCCTATATTAAATAGAAGAACGTTATAGATAATAGACTATTAAATACGTCCAACCAGGAAGTCTATTAGCGTTTAATACAAGCCAACTACTATGCCGCCAATGGAAGCGCAGAGCATTATTAAGAGACGCTTATCTAGATTTAAAAGGTAATATATATCTATAGTATCTGCGTCTAGGTTATCTAGGACCTATAAGCCTTTATTATCTAAGTCTTAACGCCCTAGGAGTTAAGCTTTAAGGCCCTAAGATAATAGAATATTAATACTACAGTCTCACTAAAATTAAGCGTTAGGTCTTAAGAAGGTTCTTAAAATAGAATAATAATAAACCTTATCTTAACCTCTATATTAACTGGACTAACCTTAAGGAAGCGTATACTGGATTTATATAAGTTATGTTTATCCATAACACCTTCTTAAGAAAAACCTTCCCGTATTTTATAACAATGTATAGCAAGAAGAAGGAGACACTATAAGTGCTTAAAGATTTCATCTAATAGATTTATCTAAGGTATAACCTTAAAGTTAACACTATTAGATCAGACAATGAGCTAGGGAGAAAGAGAACTCTTAAATAGCTATAAACTTAAGGGATTATATTTAAGCCTTTAGTACTATATACCCAAGCTCAGAATAGTACCGCTAAACGCTTAGGGGGTGTAATTATTAAGAGAATATAAGTAATAAGAATTGCTACCAAGCTACTCTATAATCTATAGAACAAGATCATTAACTATATAGTTTACCTTTAAGATCAAACGCCACGAGAAAGCAATGGATGGAAATTACTATATAAAAGGTTCCATACCTACCTAGCCAATAGGTCAAGAAAGCCGCAACTAGCGCACCTAAGGGCCTATGGCTGTAGGGCGTACGCGATAACATCAGATGCCCAGCTAAAGAAGAAAAGGCTAAGCAAGCTAGATCTACAAGCCCATATCAGTTACCTTATTAGCTATAACTCTACCAATATCTATAGGATCTGGATCCTATACAAAGGTATTATTATCTCTACTAGGGATATTATCTTTAACAAAAAGACATTCTTTAACAGAAAGCAAATGGACATCTTAAAGAATCTACACGCCAAATTAGATACGCTGATTAAAAAGATTTAACTCCCTAATACCCTAACCAAGAATGAGGTTCTCCTGGAAGATAATAACAAAGTATTTAAACCGTTAATTTAAAAGAAAGACGTCGACAATAAGCTAGTTTAAGCCTTTAATAAGTCAGTAGATCTTAACCTTGCAAGAGCTCTTAAAAATGCGTATTATACGCCACCTCCAATAGAAGAAGACGAAGAATCTCCATATACCTTTTATGTTAAGTATCCTACAAAGTTAGATATATAAGGTACTAATTAGAACATCATCAGCCAAGTAGAAGACGGGTTTTATACTTAGGGGGTGTTTAACAACTTAGTCAAAAACTCGTTCAAGGAAGCCTATAATAATAGGTTTAAAGACTTTGTTACTAAAAGAATTACGTTAGCCTATTAAGGCGCCTTCTTAGCAGGAAGGAAGTTTAACCTTAATAGTTAACTTAACGACAGCAAGCTAAAATTAGGCAGAACACATAATATTAGATTATATAGGAAGAACTTACCTCCGCCACCTTAGTTAAACTATAACCTTAATATGTATCCTCTTTAAGATTAGTTCTAAGAAGCTTAATAAGCCTACCTCCAATCCCATTATTAAATAAGGTTGTTTTAAGAAATAGACAAGAAGTATATAAAGGGACAGCAGGTCCTTAGCTCAATATGGGTATTTATCTACAAGATAGACAAGCATAAATTTCTCCAGAAATATAAGGCACGCTTAGTAGTATACGGAAATTAATAGGCCCTAGGAGACCTACCTACAAGAGCTACTATATTAGCTAATATAACATTCCGAACCCTTATAGCAATCACCGCAAAATTTAACCTGGAGACGATATAGATAGATACAGTTAATATATTTATCTATTGCGATCTTAACAAGGTCGTCTATATAAAGCTACCACTAGGGTTTAACAAAGGAAAGACAGACAAAGTACTACGCTTAAAAAAAGCCTTATATAGACTACAACAATTACTACTGTTATAGCAGAAGAATCTCACAAGCTTATTAAACGAATTAGGCTTCAAAGAGGTACCTTAAAAGCCGTGTGTTATACTAAAAGGTAAAATAGTTATCTTCTTCTATGTTAATAATATTGTCTTCTACTACTAAAAGACAGATAAGAAGAAAGCTTAAGAAGTAATTAAGGAGCTATATAAGGAATACTAAATAAGTATCCTTAGCAAGCTAAAATGGTTCCTAGAAATCCACGTGCTACACAATTATAGCTAGAGGCTCCTATAGCTATCCCAGGAAGCCTATATTAAGAAGATAGCTAACTAGTATAAGATAGATCTTAGAGGGCGTCTTCTAGACACTTTTATAGCAGAATTAAAACTCCTCCCTACTAATTACTAATTAATCTATCTAACGCTTCCGTCCCCTAATATAGACCTACTAGTCCGTCCTATGTCCCTACTAAGAGAAGCAGCTTCTACAATGCTATATCAGAGAAAAATGGGTTTAATACTTTATATAGCCACTACAACCCGTCCGGATATTGCTTTTGCAGTATTATAGCTAGTAAGGTTTAATTAGAACCCAAGCTAAGAGTACTATTAAGCGGTAGACAGAGTAATCCAATACCTATATAGCACGAGGAGCAGAGCAATCTACTATAGAGGAGACAAGGAAGGAATAAACGGTAGAGGGAAAGACAAAGGAATATACAACAAAGGACGAGATAACGGAAGAGATGGTAGAGGTAAAGCGCAATTATTTATCTATGCTAGCAATATATCATTTGCAGACAACTCCGTTAACAGAAAGAGCTTATAAGGATATATTATAAAGCTATTTAGGGGACCGATTACCTAAAGAGCAAATAAGCAGGGTATAGTAATAACGTTAAGTATAGAAGCTAAGTTGTTAGCCCTATTACAAACAGTAAAGGAAGCTATCTTTATCAGTAGGCTATTTAAAGCAATAATATTACGCCTAAATAAGCCCTTAATTATCAAATGTGATAATATATAGACGCTCTAACTAATTATAGAAGACACGGCAAAGCTAATTATAAAGCTCCGATATATTAACATCTATTAACACTGGCTATATTAGGAATACGCAATAAGACAAGTATAATTTTAATAGACAGCGACAAAGAAGATAATCGCTAATGGACTTATAAAGGCCCTGCCTAAGCAGAGGTTTTAAAGCTTCGTTAATATAATCGGGATGGTGGATATTAAGGAGTAGCTAGATAAGGAGAAGCAACTAGAGGACCTAAGGGACAGTATTAGAGTAAGACGGAAGGATTTAGATAAGATTACGGTTCAATTAACTCATTAACGGACACAAGAAGGTGGCTAGCTTTAACCTCAAAGAGCTTAAAGCTAAGGGGGTGTGTTAGATAATCTATATTCTCTAAAGGCGTGGGTCACGTGCACGAGTTATATGCACGAAGACATGTTACTGAAGACACGTCAGATCAAGGTTAAAAAGACACGATATAAGATCATCAATCAATTAACCCATTTTTATCAATGAACTTATCTATTTGAACTTCGTGATAGTTACCTACTACATTGCCGTTTCCTAGGCAATTTGCCGCAACTTGCTATTTTCTAGGCAATCTGCTAAATTCTGCCAAGTTGCTATTAGCTCGCTTACTACTAGCGCCTTAACGACCCCTTTGTATCTTGCCAGTCTCTACTAGTCTTCTTCTTCTCCTTAGCTTAGTATTCTTATATAGTAGCAATTTACAAGCTTTGGTTTAGAAGCATTTATACAAGCCCGTCACAATAAGATAGTTTTTTATGTATGGTTTATAGCCCTTCTAGTCTTTTCTAGTTAAAGCTTATACAGGGTAAGTATCCTATTTTTAGCTAAATAGGTGCAAACCCTATAGAGTTATAGGGTAGGGTTGCCTGGGCGTAGTCTATTATAAGTAGTAGTTTACCCTAGTTATTCTAAAAGTAGTTAATAAAGGGCCGGAGTCTTTGGTTTAAGTATTAATTTATAATCTCTATCTAACTATCTATTTAGGGGTAGTATGCTATAAAGAGCTTTAGCCTAATACCTAGGATTTAGGTAAACTTATTCTAAAAGGCTAATATAAACTATAGCCTATAGTTGGATATAATAGTATCTAGTAGTCTATAAATTTAGTAGACATAGTAGATATATAGTTAGGCCGCCTCTTTAGTATTAATATTTTTATAATAGGGGATTAAGAATAGGCGCTTACTAAAGCGGTTAACTAGAATTATAACTATATTATATCTATCGCTGTCTATAGGTAACTTATAAAAGTTTATAAAAATATACTGCTAGGGGCGTTCTGGTATTAGGAGTGGCTTTAATAGCCTTAGGGTCTTATCTTATAGAATTATAGACCTATAGCAGTTATTATAGTTCTGTATATAGCGGTTAATATCTATAACTATTCCGGGCTAGTAGTAGCGGTTACTAATAATCCTATAGGTCTTATTTTTTCTAGGGTAGGCTGTAGAGACCTAGGTATATGCTTTAGCAATAAGCCAAGTCTATAGGTTTTATTTCTCTGCTACTACTAGCCATTCCTAATGCTTAAGTAATCTATTTTTAAGGGACTATAGGCTGGTAATGTTCTTTACCTTTTTATAGTATTCCTATAGGGAAGAGGCTATATAGTTTACCTATAGCAATTTATTAATAAAGTTAAATCCTAAGGGGTTAATAGGATATATCTTAGTACCTAAAAGGTCTATACTTAGTTCTGCCTATATTTAGGGGTTAAGGTGCTCTAGTTATAGTAGTGTTTGGGTTTATAATAAGATCTTTATAGCCGCCTAGTTACCTAGGTCCTATTTACGCCTTATAAAAGTATCTATACGGTTTATAGCACCTAGTCTATATATAATTAAAAAGTTAAACTAAGATAGGATATCTACCTAGCGTGCCTACTAGGCTATAAGGGCCTTAGTTATTATAAAGTATTCTAGGGCCTTATAATCTAAAACTACCTTAATAGGCTTAGGGGTCCCCTCTAGCTATATATACTAGTACTAAAAGCTAGAGATAATAGCTAGCATTTCTTTATTATAGATATAATAGTTTAGCTTAGTATCTATTATAGTCTTTAAATAGTATATAATAGGGTGCTATTCTCCGTCTAGTTACTTCTAGGAGAAAATACTGGCTATTATACTATCTAAGGCATTAGTTTCTAGCATTAATGGCCGTTTTAGGCTAAAGTAGATAAGTAGGGGAGCTAATACTAGCTGTTTTTTAAGCTTATTAAAGGCCTGTATATATATAGCGTTAAAGTAAAATAGCTGGTTTTTTCTAGTAAGGCGGTTAAGAGGCCAGGTAATCCTGCTATAGTTTTTAATAAAGCATTAGTAGAAGTTATAAAAACCTAAAAATAATTGCATCCCCTTTACAGTCCGTGGGGGTGTCCACTAATTAATTATAGCTATTTTTTCTAGGTCTGCCTTAATTCCGTCTATATTAATAATAAACCCTAGGTACTTAGTGCGCTTAATACTAAATTCTAACTTCCTAATATTGGCCTAGAGACTAGCTTTGCGGAGCCATTATAGGACTTTATAGATATACTCCTTATATTCTAGTTTATTCTTAAAGTAAATTATAATATTATTTAGGTAGGCTGTATAGAAGTTATTAAGGTAGTTAAAAAGTATATTATTTATATACTATTGGTATATAGCTGGTCTATTAGTTAGTCCAAAAGGTAGTACTTTATATTTATATAATCTATAGTAGGTCTAAAATATAATAAGATTTTTAAATTTAGGGGTTATCCTAATCTAGTAAAAGGCCTAGCGGATATTAAGCTTTATAAAGATCTTAGCCTTACTTATATAGGCTAGTATTTCTTTAAATAAGGGCAGCGGATATTAGTCTTTATGGGTTATATAATTTAGTTTATAGTAGTTAATACAAAAATAAAGTCCACTGTTAGGCTTTTTTATAAAGAGAATAGGTGTAGTAAAGGGGACTTAGCTAGGCTTAATAAAGCCCTTATTAAGGTTATTAATAAAGTACTACTTAGTAGCCTATAGTTTATTAGTAGATTACTAGCGGAGGGGGCTATAGCTAAGGGTGTTTTCTTTATCTAGCTTAATCTTAATCTTATAGTTATATAGTTAGTAAGGTAGAAGTATATTAGATACTGCCCTAGAAAATATATCCTTAAATTCCTAGTATTAGCGGAGTAGTTTCTGTTCTACTAGCTCCTTATCTATAAGCTTACTTTCCCCACTAAGCTAGTTATAGGCTAAAGCTTCCTTATCTTTAATAATTTAATTAATTTTATATAAGCTAGTTATAAAGGCAATAGTATTAGGGCGTATTAAGTTCTGGTAGAATCCTATAGCGCTAATATAGTAGATATTAACTGGTGGGAGGCCTATAGGTTTCTTTATAGATATTCCATAAACTGTATTCTGCGGCTAAGGGTTTATATCCCTCCTTAGCTCCTATTCTATCTTTTATAAGTTATCTTTCTAGTTTATATATTTAGTATAGTATCTAATATTCCTTACTGTTCTTTATAGCTATATAGGGCCTAAGCTAGCTAGCTTATTATTAACTTCCTAGGTTTTTAGTATTAGTAATATAATATTAGTGGTCTAGAGGCGGCGTAGTATACGGACCCATTGTGGATTAAGCTATATATCTTTCTTAAAGGCCTAGTCTCTATATATAGCATTGGCCTAGTAAATGGTGTCTACCTATAGCCGCATAAGGTTTTTTATTATAATGCTGATTTCCTTTATAAAGGAAGGGGTTAGGGGTAGTATTTTAGGCCAGATAAGCCGTCTACTCTATATATTAAGCTATAAGCCTAAATAGGCTAGCCATTTTTTTTTAAAATTATATTATAGCTTTCTAGGTCCGTAATAAGCAAGGGGATATTATACTGCCTTTATTTATTAACATAGAGGTAAATCCATAAGATTGTTATAATAGGTAGCCCTATCTATCCATTATACCTATAAATAAGAATTGGTTTAGGCAGTTCTTTAAGGGGTATATTTAAAAAATTAGCCAGCTTTATAGTATACTGGGTATCTATTAAGGTAAAGGTATTTACTCTAGAGTTAGCTAAAGTAGAGGTTAAAACTTAATATCTATTATGGAATAAAGTATAAGGGATAGTGTAGCTTTTTCTACTAACTAGCTAATCTAGATTAATATATAATATATTAATCCCTTTTAACCCTAGAGAGGAGTCTTCCTCTAAGGTTCCTCTTTTTCTAACTCTATACCATTCTTTTAGATTAATAGAACCTCGCCCACTTTTATATTTATTAGGTAATTCTTTATAATATAGCCCTTTTAGCTATAAGAGAAGCAAGCTCCCTAATTACTAAGGGCCTATATATAGGGGTTGCTATATATTAGCCGAGCATTTACTAGACCTATAGCAGGACTAGCTATATAACTAGCTGCTAAATTAGCGGTAGGCTATATGGCCGGTGCTATAGGGGTTATAGATCTTACTAGGGCGCTGCGGCCCGTTCTAGTAGTACTTATATTCTAGTTGGTAGATCTTTTAGTCTTATACCACTTAGTATATGCCTTAATTTAATAGAGGCCCTAGTTAATAGCTAGGTATTAGTCTATAAGTCCCTTAAGCGTCTATATAGTAGTATAAACTAGTAGTATAGCGCGCTATAGGTCTAGGGTAAGCTTATTAAAGAGGTCTAGCATTAGATCTTCCTAGGGGATTTAAGCCTATTTAGCTAAGTATAGAAAGCGGGTCTAAAAAGCTAAGAAGGTCTCTGTTGTTTTTATATTTAGGCTTTTATAATTAAGCTGGGCGTTTTATGCTTTAAAGGGGTCCTTATAAATAGAGGATAGGTAATTAACTATCTCTTCTTTAGAGAGGAAGGGGTCTATTAAGTCCTAGGCATATTACGGACATAGGTATATCTATACATCACCGCCGGTATGGCTAAAGACATATGCCATTTTAGCCTAGGTATTAGGAAAGTGGTCTATATTAACTTTAAGCTTATTCTATAGTTAAAGCTTCTAGTTATTAAATATAGGGTTGGTTCCATCTATAAGCAATAAGGGGTTTATAACCTTCGCGGATCGCGATAATACTAATACTATATATTAGGCTAGGGCCTTAAAGACTATAGCAAGCCTCTAGGTATCTAATAACTTACTACTAGGTATAGGGGTGTCTCTAGTTTTAAGCAGCTCTTAAAGCCGTTTAATTTTAGTATTAGCCGCTATAAGCTCTTTCTAGGGGGTTAAAACGGCAACTATTTTACTATTAGAGATATTTATAGGTCCTACAGCGGCTTTGCTAGCTACTATATTTCTTGGTATAGTAGTAGGGGTACTAGGTAATTTTTAGTGTTTGTTTATTTTCTAGGGTTCTGGTCCATACATATCCTATTTTTTAGGTTTCGCGTTCTGTTTATATTCTTTTAGTTTTAATAATATTCTTAAGGTCCTGTTCTGTTTCCTTATTCTATTTATAGTCTTATAGATATTTTTTAAGTTCCTTCTTAGGAAGAGAGAGTGTTAATAAGCTTTAGATAATATTAGTGACTTAGTTAATTAAGGCATAAGTACGGCAAGAGGGACGCGCAAGCCTATATAATTGGTAGTTTATAAACAAGGATCCAAAGCTAGAGAAAGGAAAGGGGAAGAATGGAAGCACCGCTTGAAGTTAGGGTCGCAGCTCGGCAAGGTCACGGAAAAGCTCGGCGAGGTCACAAAGTTTAATGGGGTTAGAACTTTAAGTTTGACTTTATGACCCTGCTTAACTTCTAACCCTGCTTAGCTTCCAACCCCACCAAGTTTGTACATATACAGCGCATATACAAATAAAAAATTTAATATATAAAATTTAAAGTCTTTGAAGTATTTAATAAATAACGAATATAATAAAACACTTAATATGCATATGCAGAGCATATGCATCCCCTAGCTGCAGTATAAAATACGTAAGCTAAGTCATTAAAACATGGCCCGTGCATACGCATTGCATATCCACAACAATAGCGGTTGCACCATAACTTCTCTATAATACCACCACAGCATATACCACGGGTATGTCCTATATAACCCATATATAAGTGCTATATATACTGACATAGTGCTAGTCAAATTTAACCACTGAACTTTATTCTTGTATACGCCCTACTTATGCTTACCATAAGCCTCTTAATTGTTAATTTTAATAATCCGCAGGTAGCCGGCGCTAACAACCCTAGCACCTTTAGCTACCACCATAGTAAGTATATACTTTGTATATACCTATAAGAAGTATATACTAATAGAAGTATATAGGCCTGATCCCTAACCCTAACCCTAACTGGGTAATACTAGGTTAGTTATAAAGAACATATATATAAGGCATATACTTATAATAGACAAAGCACGCGCCGCAGCTTTAGTAGCTGGTGGAAAGCGTAAGTAAACCAAGCGCCGTATATTTATAGCATATGCTAACCTTATACAGCCCCAGCTGTGACAGTATAGGATAACACAAGTAGGTACTAGAAGAGCTTAACGCAAAGAGTATGTATATGCTAAGTGTAAACTAAACCTACCTAATCCCGTGTCCGTGTTGTCTGCTATTAACTCTATAGTATAGGTCGCATATCTATACCTTCTATATAGCGTATGCTGACAACAAACATAGCTACAATATTGCAGTAAATGGCACGCAGATATGCGGCTAGGTCTTTACTACCTAGCCAAGCGTATATTCCGCATACATATAGCATCTGCTTTATCTACTAATATAGTTGCAGTACTGCTGCTATGTCTATAATAAGCACAGCGGTGCCTGTACGTATTACCGTATAATAGTAGCTAAGGCATACGTTTACTATATGTAGTGACCAACCCTCTTACTACTAATACGTCGGCCACGGAGCTAATTATAGGAGAGAAGTATGTGCCTAGTATATGCTATGTATATGCAACGCTAATGCAATATAGCGCCCTAAAGTGTTTTGTTCTCTCTGGCGGCTAGTAGGATACTAGGTACCTATATAAGCCTAGGTAGGTTATATATATGTAATATATATATAGTACTAACACTAAATATAGCCGTGGCCCTTTAGGGTTAAGGATTATAGAGTATACAAACACCTATACTTTAATTGTGTATGCTTACTCTATACCCAGTATATACCTAGCCCAAACTAACTGGATACAGTACCTAAGACTAGGGGTTTACTGCCTAATTTAGTAGGCAATTCTATTGCGAGATAAGAGTACTAGTGTTGCTTCTGCATATGCGCACTATACCCTAATATATCTATCTATCTATATATCTATATACTTATTCCCCCTAAGTTTGATTTCAGACCTAATGGTACTTATAGGCCTAATATAACGGAACCTTGTAGCAGGAACTACGGTGGGTCCTGTTATTAGGCTAGGTATATAGGTAAGAACAAATTAACAACGTAATAACAACTAGTGGAGTAGTTGCCTAACAGATTAACTCCAATTGTATTCTGAGATTCACTACAAGGAGAGAACTATCTACGGTAGGGACTAAGGTCCTTTAAATATACAACCATACTCCTAAGAAATCCTCTCTTGTACGTAAGGTACGTGAGGTATATGAGGTATATAATAGACCTTATAGACCTTATAGACCTTACAGAGCATACCATATGACTTTGGTTACTATTCCTCGTTACATAGCTCTACCGGATCCATTCTGGATTGTGCCTATATTAACCAACTAGCTTCCTGCGACTCTTCTCTAAGTAGTTATAATATTGTACTTAAAGCGTCCGTAATACTATCTCCCTCCTCTTTATCTTCGTTCTTGAAGATTCCTAATATCTCTAAGTTATCTACTAGAGGTATAATGTCTGTTTAATTATTCTGGTTAATATCTATACTTATTATGCCTAAAGCTTCTTCTTTTCTTCGTTCCAACGACGTGCCCGTACTATGGCTGCTATACTATCGCTTAGTGAAGTTATGCCATCTCCATGTTCTCGTTGTGCGAAAGAGGGGTTGGTTTGCGTTGCGCTAGCAAGTCCTACGTCTTAACAACCCTCTTTCTGTTTGGAGTGTACTAAGTTAAACGTTTAATCGTCCTATAACGTTCGCTTGGTCTCTAACGCTAAGTATACGCGTCCTATGACTCTTAATAGTCTTCGAGTTTCCTAAGTAACTTATTATAGGGTCTTATGTTTAATCTACCACTATAAAGCTTAACGGTAAGCTGGCCTCTGCGCTACTTAAGGTTTAACGTACCTTAGAAGAGTCCGCACGCGTCCTTAAAGCTCAACGTTTGGCTTATACTTGTCTTTAACGTCTTAAATATGTTCGTGAGAAGGTTTATTCTAAGGAGTGGAAACTGGTTTAATAGGGTCTTAACGAGTTAGTTAATAAAAGGACTAGCTTTTCTCCTACAAGGGAAACAACTCTAAGTAGCTCAGCAATTGCTCCTCTTAGGTCCCCCTTAGGTAACTTATTCTTTAGCGATCCTTTTTTAATGCTTCCTAACCTACTTTCTTCTAATACTTCTTTACCTTTCCTATAGTGTTCTCTAGGTTGCTTAGTGGTTTCTAGGTAGTCTTATTATAGCCTATCTACTTTACTTTATACTATGTTTCGTTATCTATATCCTTATAACTAATAATCTTTAAAATTTGCTATTTATCTTCCTCTTATCCTCTATATATGTCTACCTTATAGACTGGTGGCTTAATATTCCCATATGCTGGCTCTAGCATTGCGATATGTTATATAGGGTAGATTTTCATTTTAGCTAGTAGGTTTAACTTATATATAACTAATAAAATTCTTTACTTAATTTTAAAAGGTCCTAGTCTAACATAGTCCAACTTTTTACTTAGTTGTCAACTCTTAAAATTTTTATATAGTAGCTATACTTTATCTCCCTCCTTAAGATCTGGTCCCTCAGATCTCTTAGTATTATAGTACCTTTTTATTTATTCTTGTACTAGTTTAGCTGTTTCTTTAAGGTCTATATAAAGATTCATTAATATCTCTATTTTTTGCTTAGCTGTGCTACTCGTCTTTTTTGCTTAATATGGCAATAACAATGTTTTTGGCTCGTATTTATAATTCGCCTTAAATAGTAATGTCCCTATTTTTTCTTATGGTGTTGTATTATATGTAAACTATATAACTAGTAATAATAATACCTAATTATTCTATGCGTGATTAATATAATGCCTTAGATACTACTCTAGTGTCTAGTTTAGTCTTTCCATTTATCCGTCCGTCTGCGGATAATACGCTGTAGATATTACTGCGCGAACTCCTTATTCTGCTAGAAACACTTCCTAAAATACTACTATAAATCTTGGATCTCTGTCTGATATAATCTTATCTAGTACTCTATGTCTTGCGAACACTTCTTTTATATAGATTCTAGCGACATCTTCTGCTAATATTTCTTTAGTATATGCTATAAAGTATCCCTACTTTATTAGCTTATCTACTATTACTAAAATCGCGTTATAATCTTATCCTATAATAGGATCTCTTAACTTTAGTAACTTAATAATAAAGTCCTATAATATAACTTCCTATGGTCTTCCTGGTGTTTTAATAGGTTATAGCTCTCTATATAGCTTATACCTTGTTAGTTTATTCCTTTAGTAATCTAGATATTTCTTTATAACTTATTATGCTAGTCCCTAGATTTCTTAAATAATGTATTTCTTTTAAAGTCTTAACACTAAGCCTATAGCTCTATTATGTCCTTGTGTTATTCCCTTATAGAATTCCTTAACAAATTCTTCTGCGATAGATTTAGGCATATACATTACTTTTCTGTTTTTGTATTGCTCTAAGTCTAAATCCTCTACCTATATTTCTTGGATCTTCTATATCTAATTACTTTCTAGTAATTTATAGATCTGACTTTCCTTAGTTACTATAATCTTTAGATAATTATACCTAATTAATCTATCTTAATCCTTTCGCAATAAAGCTCCTGATAGCTTTTTATTACTTTATAGTTTAGCCTTTCTGCTTAGCGCGTCTGCTTGTATATTGTCTGTACCCTTAGTATACTAAATTTTAAAATGGTATTCTATAAGCATTTCCGCCTATCTAACCTATCTTTGGTTAAGTTCCTTTGTTATTAGGAATTCTGTAAGGTTCTTATAGTCCGTCTTAACCATAAATAGTTTTTCTATACCTTATAAGAATGCTCTCTATTCCTTAAGTGCTATAACTATACCTAACAACTCCTTATTATAGATGTCATAGTTTAACTCTAGTAGTGTTATCTTTTAACTATAGTATACTACTAGGTGCTATCCGTCCTAATATTTCTATACAAAGTATACCCCTAGTGTAAAGTCTAATGCATCTACTTCTATAACTATTTCTAGACCTAGTTAATAGATCTTAAGAACTGGCTCCTAGGTAAATAACCCTTTAACCTTCTTAAATAGTTCTTGTTGCTTCTTTCCCTATACCTATAGTTCTTGTTTCTTAGTTAACTGCGTAAGTAGCTTAATATTCTTTAACCATTGCGTTATAAACCTTCTATAGTAATTACAAAACCCTAGGAACGATCTTAACTATATAACGTTCTCTAGTTCTTGCTAATTTACTATAGCCTTGATCTTTTTTGGATCTATACTAAGTAGGCCTAGTTTAATAATAAATCTAACAAAATTAGTCTTCCTGGTAAAGAACTCGCATTTCTTAATTACTACTAGCATTTATTCTTCTTGCAGTCTCTTTAAAACCTATTTAATGTGTTCTCTGTGTTCCTCCTTACTCTCTAAGTAGATAATAATGTCGTTGAGGTATACTATAATAAATTTATCTAGGTGTTCTCCTAATATACTATTAATTCGCTTCTAGAACGTTGCTAGTATATTTATAAGTTTGAAT